>Ga0307471_100001524_pt1 | contig 12697 bp, 8 predicted proteins | sample atmos_gasesAM3C__2_FD_204566 | JGI IMG/M metagenome (GOLD analysis project Ga0307471, IMG submission 204566) | Hardwood forest soil microbial communities from Morgan-Monroe State Forest, Indiana, United States - atmos_gasesAM3C_515 | ecosystem: Environmental > Terrestrial > Soil > Temperate... | reverse complement strand
AAGGATTCAAGATTTTCAACAATTTTGGCAGAAGCTTCATCCCGGTGGGTTCCTTATGAGCCCTCGCCAGAAAAATGCGAATCAGTGGGAGTGGACAGCAGCTGGAACAAGCGCGCCTTCCAAGGATTGTATCTTTATGCCATAGATGCGGTCGCAGTTACGAGCACCAACAGGATCCTGGCTGCAAAGTGGGATCAAGACATCGCCGGATCCGCAAGAGGCGAATTCCTCGAGTCGAAGGCCATGGCGATGGAGGCATCGGTTGCTCAAGAGGCAGATGGCAGGACCGGCATTGTCTGCATCGACGGATCGCTTATTTCAAGGCTGCAGAAATGCTCGCCTGAAGCGGCCTCCGAGGCGGCGAAAAAATGTCAGAACTGCATCTTTATCTCAAAGAGCTCTGAGAATAAGCTCCAATTTGGCTCGATGGGGTCAAGGGCCGGCGACATTTACTACTACGGCCACGCGGGCAGGGACGCCGGCTTTAGCGTACCGGTGGAAACACAGTTTCGCCACGCGCCGTTGTTTGAAGTCTATGCACGTTTGCGCGACCATACGCCAATGATCAGGATCGAAATCGTAGGTGAGGCAAGCAAGCAAGAAATAACAAGGATTTTGGACAAGCTGCACTATCACAGCGTTGCTGGCTACCCGTATTGTTTGAAATTGGCACACAACATCTGCAAGATAAGCAATGAAGATATAGACAGGCTTGCAAGCATATTCAGCTTGCAGCATGAGCAAGGGGCAAGGGATGCTCTGAATGAATGATGAGCTCGGAATCCTCATTGGGGTCGCCAAGCCGGACCAAGTCACATTTGAATCAAAAAGGCCGGTCAGTATCGGTGAATACGTCATCCTGAATTACGACAATGGAAGGGTTCTCGGACTTGTTGAAAAGTCGTTTATCAGCAGCGACGCATTGGGCAACAGCATCCGCAATTACGAGGAAGCCTATGAGAGCAAGCAGGTCGCAGCGGAGAACCACCGGGACAAGAGCTACAAGGGCCAGGTTCGCATTCTCGGCTATCTCGACGAATTGAAAAAATGCAGGGCTATACTTCCGGCGCTGCCGCCAGAGCCTGGCACCGAAGTTTATGAGGCATCTACAGAAGATCTGTCAACAATATTTGCGCCCACTGGCTCGCAGTGGATAAGGATAGGAACTCTCCTGCGCAATACCGCAGTCGATGCGCGCGTTAATGTCGACAAAATAGTTTCCCGGCACTTAGCGGTGCTCGCGATGACGGGCATGGGCAAGAGCAACCTTGTGTCGCTCTTGGCCAAAGAGATCGCAAGGATAAGCGGCACAATGGTGGTTTTTGACTATCATGACGATTATTCGACTCTGAACATGGGAAGCAACAACAGCAACATGATGGATGCAAGGATAAACCCGCGGCTCCTTTCGGCAGACAAGCTTGCTGAAGTCATTGAGATCCAGGAAAATGCATCAAACCAGATGCACGTGCTTCGGGTGGCGTTCACGGAGGAGGTAAAGCAGCGCAAGGGCGACGACTTTTGGGATGCTCTCGTTAATGCCTCGGCGGCAGTCGGGGCAGACAAGTCGTACCGCGAAGCGGCTGCCAAGGTAGTAGACAAGATAGACGACGCAAGGCGCAAGTTCCATAACATTCTAGACGCGGGAATGGCTGACCCGCTGGCGCTTCTCAAGAACGGCAAGATTAACGTCATCAATCTGGTAGAGCTGACAGAAAGGCAGGCCAATATTGCAGTGTCGTTCTACCTCGAAGAATTGTTAAATGACAGGAAAAAGGCAACAAGGCAAAATAAAGGCCCAGGCAAGTCGCAGCCGCGCTTCCCAGCTCCTGTGCTAGTTGTGATCGAAGAAGCCCATGTCTTTATACCAAAGGATGAGGATACAGACGCGAAATATTTTGCTTCCAAAGTTGCACGCGAAGGAAGAAAATTTGGGCTTGGGCTCGTCATAGTATCACAGCGGCCGCGCGGCATCGACGCCAACATATTGAGCCAGATGGGTTCACTTGCAGTAATGCGCATGATCCAGCAGGACGACCAAGCGCACGTTTCGGCAGCAAGCGAAGCTCTCAGTAGGGATCTCATAGATCAATTGACGTCGCTCAACCCCGGCGAAGCGATATTTGCCGGCCAGTGGGTTAACCTGCCGACATTTGTCAAGGTAGACGAAGTCAAGGAACGCAAGATAGGCGTCGACCAGAAGGCGGTGGAGGCGTGGAACCAGCTGGCAGCTATGAAGCACGTAGTTAAAGAGTCATCAGAATCGTATGTTCCATCCGGGTATATACAGGACTAGCAGTTGAGGTTAGAGCAGGATGCTAATCTCACACATCTCTGACCTCCACCTCGGCCACGCACAATTCAACCTAGAAGAGAGAGAGGAAGACGTCTACCAGATCTTCCAAGAGGCCATTGACGTTTCTATAAAGGAGGGAGTCAGGCTGGTGATTCTTGCCGGAGACCTGTTCCACAATCCGCGGCCATGCGGCAAAGCAATAATCACACTTGGCAACGCTCTGAAAAAGCTGAAAGAGAAACAGATACCAGCAGCGTTTGTCCTTGGCGAACATGACATCAGCAGGCTTCGCGACGTGCCATTTGCCCACATTTACAGCAACCTTGGACTTGCAAAAAAGCTCAGACACGACGAGCCTCTTGTTGTCGACAACTGCGCAGTCTTTGGCGCAGACAAGGAGCGGCGCAGCAACATAGATTCATTGATAGAAAAGATGCGTCACGCAGAACAGGTTGCAAAGCAACAATCGGCCAAGAAAGTGCTAGTGTTGCACCAAGGATTATATGATTTCAACAAGTTTGCCGGCGAGCTCAACTCCACAGACCTGCCGGCCGGATTCAACTATTACGCGCTGGGTCATTACCATGACCACGTTGAAAAAAGGTTCAGCCACCTTGGCGGGCCGCTTGCTTATCCAGGCTCTATCGACCTGACGCCAAGCGAAGGGATCAAGCAAGTCGAAAAAGGCTTTATCATAACAGACATGTCCGGCGAAGAGCCGTCTACCCAGTGGGTTCGTCTCAACCGGCGTCAGCAGTTCTGTGCTAAGATAAATTACGGAGACATTGCTAGTGAGGTAAGCAAGATAATCGAGCAGGCAAAGGGGTTTGAGAAAAAACCTGTTGCGAGAATAGAAGTGGCAGGAAGCGATATCGACTCGAAGGTAATAGCCGAAAACCTGAAGCGACTTAATGATTATTGCCTGCACTACGTCTGGCAACCGCTTGAAGATCATTTGGCCGCTACTGTGTTTGATTCCAAGCCGACAGATATTGACAGCGAGCTGTATCGATTATCGACGGAAGCACTGGGTTCGGACGAGCTTGGAAAATTTGCAGTCGGAGAAATACTGCCACTGGCAGCTGACAGAGACGCCAGATCAGTTCTGGAAATAGTGTGGCAGGCGTACAAAACAAGCAAGTTCGGGAGCAGCAAGAAATGATAACGGACATACAGCTGAAGGACTTCATAGCGCATAAGGACACCAAGATAGAGTTTGGAAAAGGCATTACAATTTTTGTAGGCCACAACGGCTCTGGCAAGTCGTCGATAATAGACGCGGTTACGTTTGCGTTTTTTGGCAAACACACAAGAAAGTCAAACAAGAATCTTGTGAGAAGGGGAGCAAATTCCGCAATGGTGCAAGTGCGCTTTGCGCTCAATTCAAAAGAGTTCCAGGCGACAAGGACACTCAACGGCTCCGGCCTCCAATCGTTTTCCCAATTTTCGATTGTTTCAGATGGCGGCAAGGTAATGAACAAGCCAATAGTGGGAGGAGAGCGCAGGCAGTTTGGCGAGTCGATGAGCAACGAAATAGCCAAGGTGCTCGGGCTCGATTATGAGAAATTGCGAGTTGCTGCGGTTGTGCAGCAGGGTGAACTTGTTAGAATAGTTGAAGCGCAGCCTAAAGAATTCAAGGAATTATTGAACGGGCTTATTGGGATAGACAGGCTGGATCAAGCCTATGAAACCATGCGCGACGTGATCGTTGGCTTTCGCGACAGGTTGCGCGATGATACAGGAGGCTACACCGACCAGGACATCACCAAGGTGGAGGAGCTGATCAACAAGAAAGAGATCGAGCTCGGCAAGTCCGAGTCCATCCTGGCAGAGTTTGAGAATGAGAGGAGGATGCTTGAGAATAGGATCCGGAAGATGGAGCTTCAGATCGAGGCGATGGAACCTTTGCTCCTGCAGGTCAGGGAGCTCCAGACAAGGGAGGAGTTTCTTGTGCGTCGCGTCAACGAGAAGCGCAGCCTGATAAGCAGCGAACTGTCAAAGCTTGAGCACATAGTCAGAGAGGCGGCGAGCTCGCTGCAGATGCTAGCAGAGAAAGACGAAGTCGATATGCAGCTGCGGATGACAAAATCAGAAATCGACGAAGTTCAGGTCAAGATGGAGGAGAACGAAGGCTCTTCAGGCGAGTTGCGCGGATTTCTGGAATGTGCCGGCAGGCTTCAAGTAGTGGACGGCAAGTGCCCCGTGTGCAATTCGCCAGTTACAAAAGTCAACAACATGTATGATATTGCCCACATACAAGCCGAGATCAGGCGAAAGGCAGACGAAAAGTCAAAGCTGCAAGTGATCAAGGTTGCGCTGAAAAAAGAAGAACACCAACTAGCGGAACAGGAAAAAAAGATTGCGGCCGCGGAGAAATTCCTTGCAAGCAACTCTATCGGTTCTGCCGATGACGTTGCTAAACTTGAAGCCGATCTGAACTCCATGCAACAGGATCTATCGAGGCTGCCAAAGGAGATCATTAAGGCTGGCGACGACCCGTCCAAGATTGCAATCGACGACCCGTCTAGATCGCTTGTGAAGGAAATCGTCCTATTGAGAGAGCGTGTCAGGGGCTTTAGCCATCAGCAGTATTCAAATGCCAAGCTGGAAAAGAGCAATTTGTCCCAGCGCCAGCTCGATGTCAACAGGAAGATAGGGGCACACCAAAGAGCGATCGATGATGCTAAAGGCACCATAGATTCCGCAAAGAAAGCGATTGAGCAGCTGCACAAGGCATCAGAGTTTATCATGACGCTTGACAAGATCCGTTCTGTGATATTCAACCGGGACGGAATGGTAGGCATAAGCCTGCGCTCGTGGGCCCTTGGAGTGATATCGCAAAAGGCATCAGAATACGCGTCGCTATTTAATATCGGCATTTCAAGGATCGAGCTTGCCGAAGCAGCACGCGAAATATCAATCACGTGCTATGGCCGACAAGGAGAAGTAGACACGGATTCATTGAGCGGAGGCGAAAAGGTGGCAGTAGCCCTTGCACTGCGGCTTGGCATCGCCTACATGATGGGCTCGAACAAGCTCGACTTTGTTATACTGGATGAGCCCACCGCGCACCTTGACGAAGAAAGGAGAAAGGCACTTGTTCGAATAATATCTGAAGCATTCAGAGAAGGTGCCGGCCCGCTTGCTCAATTAATAATAATAACTCACGACTCTGACATTTTCGAGGATTCCGAAGTCGATCAGGTATTTAGGTTCTCCATGAGTAGCAGCGGCTCGCAAGTTTTGCAAGAGTAATTGTGGTAACCTAATCGGTCGGACTTTTGACGGGTTTGGTTCTAGAAAGGATTGCCACGACACCTATTAATGCCGCTAGGGCCGGCATAAAGACCACCGGAAATTCGGGGACATTTACTTCTGGAGATATCACAACCTGTCCCCAGTCTCTTGGGGATATCACTCTTTGTGATGATTCGGACTTGAAGTCAGGCCAAGAGTAGTTAAAAGTGTAGTTCGTCGTCTGCCCGCGGGTTTCGAATAGTGCATAAAAACCATAATCGGAATGGGTGGCAAGGTAGTCGATAGGAACTTCAAATTCATAGGTGACATGATCTTTGCTCGATTTGTAGGGACTCTTGGCGTCTGATAGACCTCTCCCGGCAAATATGCCAGAATCCATAGGCCATCCGTACATGAGGTTTGATCTCCCGTCACCATGAAATTCACCGAGACTATTTCCAAGCACAAAACAGTAATCATCGGAATTCATGTAGGGGCCTCCATCACTTTTCGTGTCAAAGCATATACCTGCACTCCCGTCCACAACATAATCATCCGGCATTTCAAGCATCACGTACAATGAGTCTTTATCGTGTGTGGCCCTTATGACCAAATGAGTACCGTCAGTATAATTAAGAACGGTTTCACTTGCTTTTGCCCATTCCTGAGAAGTAGTCCAAACACCGTCTATCGTAGGTGTACCTGTTTCTGATCGAGGGACATAGATTGGTGGCGTGTCACCGAAAGCGATCACTGGTACAAATGCCATGACTATCATGACCGAGGCGATTACTACGATAGGATATCTTGCAGAGGACATTCCTGCTTGCCTGAAGCTAGTTTATTTTTTGGTTATTTAACGAATCGTATGATGGCTTCAACGTCATACTATCATCTAAAGATACACCGAGCAATGAGAAAGTTGATTACAACACTCTCGTAGCTTTATGACGGTGGTTCGGTGAATTACGATTTGCATAAGGAGGCAAGAGCTGATAGATATTCAGTTGTGAGTTGGATGAATAGTGAAGCAGCAGGCAATTGCTGAACCGCGGGTGCATGAGAGAGCCCATGCAGCGATTAGCAAAAAAGCGTTGGTAGAGGTTGAACGTGGAATGAACAACCGCTCTACTTTAGCTGATGTCCTGCTGCTCCATATCAAATTAGTTATCGCCTGATATTTGCATTTTGGGAAATTCGTCAATATCTTATGTAGTCTGAAGTATGGATCTAATAGAACAGTCCCTAAAAGTGATTCACAAATTTCATTCGAATGACACGCATTAGCAGCTTTCTATCATCAATCTTAAATACAAAACGGGAATAGGGCCAGGTTCGCAAACGTTATGTGTTTGAGATCGGTATCTAACCGGGAAGGATCGTTTGCCTTCGGAAGTGCTTGGTAGCCAGTATCATAGTGGCCATCATAGCCAGGCCGAAAATCGTAGCCAAAATCGGACCAAATTCCGGAACTACAGATGTTCCTGCGATCTCTATTAGATCTGTTCCCTGCTTGTAGTCTATTACTATAGTTCTTGTTTCGTTGTTACTTTCTGATTCCTGTACATCGACATTTGGGTTATCTACACCCTGTTCAATGTCTGTTGATATGACTACATATTTAATGTCAGTTCCATTCTGGTCATAAGAGTCAATAACATTCCTAGGAAGCACAAGGGTGAGTTTTCCGTCATGTTGCGCATCAATTGAGATGACTAGCTTCTTCTCAGAAGGCTTCACAAACATGCTCTTGATAGTTCCGTCTGTAATACCATATTGGATCAGATATTTGTCCTTTCCAACATTCAGTACATACGTAGGGTTTTCATAACTTTTTAGTTCGAATGTGGTTTTCGCCTCTTCCTTGTCGTAGGTTACGGTCACTTGATAAGTACCATCAACACCTAATGCGCCACCCACAACCATCGAATACGAATAAGAACCATCAGCTGATGGCTTTATCACATCATAACGATATGGATTGTCATCAGGGTTATAGACAGAGATGAGCGCATCTATGCCCTCTTTCAAATTATCTGCTGAAATTTTTCCGGAAACTTTAATGGTATCGCCCGAATGATATGAAACCTTGTCTGTGTTGACTGTCAGAGCCCCAGAAACATCTGGCGACGCTTTTCCTGTAATATCGAAATTGAGTACAACCTCTTCATCGCCATAAGCTACCTTTACCTCGTAGCCCTTCTCTTCTGACATGGTGGAGCGCAATTTAATCTGCGTCTCATATGTCAAGTCAGACTTTGGCTCGAGATACGAAACAAGACCGGAGAACGTCTTGTCAGGGTTGTACACCAGCACATTTACGGTCTGATCTTGGATTCTCTTTGGAACCTTTCCTGAAACAGTCATTGTCTCTCCTGCCAAGTATGTAAGTTTGTTCAGTTCTGCCGTGAGTCCTGAAGTACCCCCACTTGACTCGGCTACATCAAATGTGATTGCCTTAATATCGGTGCCGTAAGTCAACGTGATCTTGTACTTTCCAGTACTTGCGTCTTCAGCCAAGTTGAACTGAAATTCGAATGAACCTCCAGTGTCGACATCTGCACTATCGTCAGCAATCTTCGTGTTACTCGGATTCCTTACCTCAAAGTCAATAAAGTCGCCATCAACAGGGTCGACGTCGCCAGAGACCTTTACTATATCTCCTGGCGAATATGTGGTCCTGGCAGTTTGGGCCGTAATAACGTCGCTGCCGCTCGTATCCTCGTTTACTTCGAATATGCTGACACCGAGATTGTCATTGTAGGTAACTTCAACGACGTATCTGCCGTGCTCAGCGGTACTTGGGAGCTTGTAATTATAGCTGAAAAGGTCATTATCCAAATTTACAGTCAGGGATTTTACCTCAGTATCACTAGGTCCTCTAATCGAGATATCCGCCGTACCTATAGTATTATCAACGTTTAGAACTTGACCTGAAATTTGCACTGTTTGACCTGCGTCGTACAAATCTTTGTCAGTGTCGACAGAGACTTCGTCAGGAACGTCATCCTTGACCTTGAAGAATGTGTATGCAGTATGCCCGTTGTAAGTGACTCGTACTTTCCACTTACCTTCGTCGGCGCCACTTGAGAGCGGGTAGTTGTACGAGAACTCGCTGCCGCTGCCCTCAAAATCCACGTTGTATAGGGTGCTGCCACCTCCTGGAGGATAGACTGTTATTTTCACCTGCGGTTCTGTGGGATCAACATCAACTACAGAACCTGAAATGAAGACATCATCCCCAGGATCGTAAACGATATATCTTGTAGTAATTGAAATGCCCTTGTGCATTGCATATGACACGTGAGGAGCCAAGATTGCTAGAGAAATTATCGAAGTGGACAATATTACTATCAGAGCAAGGCCAAGATAACTTGGATTGCGTGAGCGCATGCCTAGCTGAAAATATTGCTGCTCACGTTATTAATACATTCGTCTAGTATTTTTTACTACAAGAGAGCAATTGAGTAACTCGGCGGTTTCAATGAGTTACTTGGAAAACAGAAGATTTTTGTGGTACTTGAAGTAAAGATCTCTTTGTTGGCAGTTCCTCTTTCGCTTGTTAATAAATTGCTAGCTTCGCGCCTGCCAAAACATGTGACAGCTTTACTATCAATATTTATCGCAATTCAATTATTTGTAATGACTAATCTTTTCATCAATCCTTTGCCATTCGCAAATAATCCGGCTTATGGACTAGACCAAAATACAACTATAAGCACGTCAGCAGACGATCACGGGAGGAGATTTTTTGGAGAGGGCATTTTACAAGCCATCGTATCTGTGCCTAATTTAGGCAATAATAATGAAGTAGACAATATAACGCTGCACATTACTGCTTATTCGGATACTGGGATCGGTAATACGAAATCATTTCAGATTCCTGAAACAAATGCTGGTTCTAGCATGTTCGAATTCTTCTTGAGGCATGCAGATGCCAGTAGCGTGGAACCTGATGATATCAATCCAATGAATTCTGATGGCGTCGAAGGTTCGACCGCTGCTGGAATTCACGCATCCCCAATAATCACTTTTGGTCCTGCATCTTTGGCGGCTGACGTACCAATTGATTCAGAGTTGTACGAAGATGCAAAGTTTGATATCCAAGTAAAGGACGAAAAGATTTCAGTTAACTACGAACAAAGTTTTGCACGATTAGCTCTCGATAGAGAATCTTACGGCTCAAACAATATCGTTTATGTAAACATAGACGATCAGGATGCCAATCTGAATCCTACCGCTCGCGATAGCTTCGAAGTAGACCCGGCCTTGGCGCCAAACAAAGACCTTTTTAGACTCGAAGGTGGACGGATACTCCAGCCGGCAACATTTAGGGAAACTGGCGACAATACTGGGGTCTTTGAAGGCGAGTATCGCTTGGGCAAAGCGATCGAAGTCAATAGCGATTCCCTGAATCTCGCCGTGTTTGATAAGGCAAACTACAGAAATGACCTTAATTCGCCAGAAAACGACTCGAACCTGACTGACGAAATCAGCTTTAGCGTTGGGAATACAAATGGAAAAGTTACCATAAATAACAATACTACAGCAGGAAATAGCAACGACCAACAGAATGCAAATCAGACGGTGAATCAGGCTCCCACAAGTGATAAAGAAAAAAATATTGGTACCAAAGCGATCACATTATCGACGCCTGCCTTGAAGGATGAGAAAGGGAACGTTGTTTATCAAATAAAGAAAGGCAGCGCTGTAACCTTATCCACATCCATGATGAATAACAACGACGAATCGCAGCCTTTTTTGGCTGTAATTGAAGTTCGAGATGTTAATGGAGTAACGGTATTCCTTGGATTGAACAATGGTATAGTTGGCCCAAATCGTCAGGCTTTGACTGATGCTCTATGGATACCGGACCACGAAGGTGAGTACCAGTTGAGGATATTCATAATTTCGGCACTTGCTAATGGTGAAGTACTGTCATCTTTGAGTGCGTCAGATGTGACAGTCAGTTGATGCTAATCTTGACCGTAACGGTGGAAGTAAACAAATAGGACTGCATAAACGATTAGCAAAAAACATATCTTTAAAAGATGATGCGGCTGACTCCACTTATGGATGTAAGAGAAACAAGGGAGATACGCCCTTGGGGTTACTTTGAGCGCTTTGTACTGAATACTCAATGTACAGTCAAGCTGGTCTATGTTGATCCTGAAAAGCGTCTTAGTTTACAATATCATAGAAACCGCTCTGAATTCTGGAAGGTCGTTAAAGGTCCTGTCAAAGTGCAGGTTGATGACAAGACGATGATACTGCAAACGGGGGAGTCAATCACAGTACCGCAGAAGGCGACGCACCGTTTAATAGGTGCAGGAACAGATGGCATCATTCTCGAAATATCTACAGGCGATTTTGATGAGTCCGATATTGTGAGATTAGAAGATGATTACAAGCGGTCTTGAAATTTCTTACTAAATAAGCGGTGGGAGCCTGCCTCAATGGATAAAGACATCAACATCACAGGATGAACTCGTGCTATCCACGTTCGCGGTCCTTATTGTGCCGTCAAGTGATCTAACCGATTGAACAAGTTCATGGAGGTGCTATTTCCAGTCTTAGGCATTAAGAATGAGGTCGATTTCTGTTCTTTGGATTGGTGCTAAATGCTTTATATACCATCCCGCCTCAAAGTAGCGACCGCTCTCGCCGGATGCCCAAGATAGACAATTTGTTCATAAGTCTTATATATTATAGTCGGTGCACTTCGCATACGTGGAATGAAAACCGCTCATACAGCGTTAAGTTTAGGATTAGCTGTGGTTATAGCACTGAGCGTCTTTGCCATGCCAGCCACTTTTTATGGCTTTAGGCAGGCATCTGCTCAGACTGTCTTAACCATGGAAGCATCCACCGATGATCACGGGAACAAATTTTTTGGATACGGAATGGTCCAAGTGCTCATCGAAGATAGTACTACAGAAGATAACGCCCCTGATGATATTACCGTCAGCGTTGAAGTAAGAGACGATGTTGGTAGCTCATTTGGGACATTTCCAATAACTGTTCCTAATACGTCAGATGGTTCGCAAAGGTTCGAGCTCTTTCTGGCAAACAGCACAGAACTCACTCCGTTTGATCCAGAAATGACAGGGAACACCGCAACGACGATTGGAGCCGGTGGTGACATCAATATCGGAGAAGCACTTGCCGATGGCTTCACCGTAAAGGTCACATACAAGACATTATCGAGAACAATTACTTACACAGACACGCCTTCTACAATTTCGACTGACAGACCGAATTACGGCAGTGACAATATACTTTTCCTGACCATTGATGACCAGGACGCAAACCCAGACCCGACGCATAGGGACGTTATCAACGCAACTACTGGTTTTGTCACGATGGATGGAGCCGCTAGCTTTGCAAACGTTGCCTGTGACGAAACAGGTGACAATAGTGCGGAGTTTGAGTGCGACTATGTTCTTGGTACGGACATTACCCTGTCCCCATCTTCGACAACACTGGCCATTAGTGTGCGTGATGCATCACAATACAAGGACGATTCACCAGACGATGGCGTAATACTTGCAGGCGATGCAGTAGCACTAATTTTAGAAACCGGTACTGACGATGTCTCAGTTTCCGTTGAAGACAGCGACGGAGAGTTGTCAGACCCAGGCGCAATAACATTTTCAAGCGAACTAACACTTCATCTCACTGACCCTGACAGAAACATCAGTTCAAAATCGGGTGATGACATTGCCTCAACCCAGGGTGCATTTAACCCAGGCGTTAACGATATCACCGACCTCGATGGACTGTCTACAGGTGTGGTAGTTTACGTGGACGCATCCGGTGGCGACTTCGAAGCAGTCCCAATGACAGAAGATGCTGACAACAGTGGCGTATTTGTACCAGACCTTGCAAACGATGAACTGAAAGTCAGCTTCCTTTCAAACGGTGAGACAGCAGTAGATAACAACGGCATCTTGGAATTAACCTCTGCCGACATCAATGAAGACATTATCATCGCATATGTCGACCCGGCACCTGACGGCGATCCATTGTCCTCAACAATTACTAAAGAATTGACAACCGTAGCTGGCAAACTAACGGTAGACGACACAGCAGGAATTAACTCGGACTTTACTTTAACCATCGCAGATGCAGACCTTAATAACAATCCAAATACAAAAGACATTT
>Ga0307471_100001523_pt1 | contig 12700 bp, 10 predicted proteins | sample atmos_gasesAM3C__2_FD_204566 | JGI IMG/M metagenome (GOLD analysis project Ga0307471, IMG submission 204566) | Hardwood forest soil microbial communities from Morgan-Monroe State Forest, Indiana, United States - atmos_gasesAM3C_515 | ecosystem: Environmental > Terrestrial > Soil > Temperate... | reverse complement strand
AATGTGATTCGGGAAGGGACGCGGCCGGAGACGCGAATTGAAATTGTGACGCCGGTGATCGCGATGCGCAAAAGCGAAATCGTGCGGCGGGGAGTGGAGCTTGGCGCGCCGCTCGAGCGCACGTGGTCGTGCTATCAATTTGAGGACGAGGCGTGCGGAGTGTGCGATAGTTGCCGGTTGCGGCTGCGGGCGTTTGCGGAGGCGGGCGCAGCTGATCCGATTGCGTATCGGGATCGGCTCGCAGGGCAGACCCGAGTTGCGCGATAATTGAATTGCGCCATGGGGCAGCGGCTTGGTAGATTGCCGCTAAGACAACAGCACGGAGGATTTAACCACATGCGACGAATAATTCCAGCCTGGATGGCACTGATTCTTGCGCTTTCGTGCGCGACGATAGTGCGAGCGCAAGGGACGGGGCGCATTTCGGGTGAAATTCTTGACCGCGAAGGCAAGCCTTATCCCGACGTCAATGTGGAGATCAAGAATCCCGACACAGGGCAAACGTACACCGCGAAAACCGATAAGAACGGACGGTTCCAGCAGCTCGGATTGCTGAGCGGCGTGTACGTATTCACGCTGACGAATGAAAAGGACCACCTCGATTTTAAGGTGCAGTTCCGCGTGGTGCAGGATCAGGAAAATCTATTCAAGCTGAATTTCAAAGAAGTGATGGCAACGCAGGGTCCGAGTGCCGAAGAAGTGAAGAAGCGGGAAGAGGAAGAGAATAAGTTCAAAAACATGAAGCAGCATTTCGACGCCGGGATGGCGGCGATGAATGACTCGACCACGCTTCGCACGCAGCTGAAGACTGCGCCCGCCGATCAGCAAAGCGGAATAAAAGACAAGCTGAACACCGACTACCAAACTGCGATCACCGAGTTGAAGCTGGCCGAGCAGGGCGTCCTGCCAAAAGATGCGAAAACGCATGCAATTGTCTGGTCGAACCTTGGACAAGCATACGAATTCGCAGGCCGGTATGACGAGGCGGCTGCAGCCTTCGCGAAGGCTGTGGAGCTTCAGCCGCAGGCGCCGTTCTACGAACACCTGAGCACAAATCTTACGAATGCCGCCGCAGCGCAGCCGACGCTGGACAAGACGAAACTGGCGGATGCCAACACAGCTTGTGAGAAGGCCGCTGCAGCCGATCCTGCATCGGCAGCTCGCTGCTGGAAGAACATTGGGATTATTCTGAGCAACAAGAATCATCAAGCGGATGCGGTGGCACCTCTGCAAAAAGCAACACAAACCGATCCGAAAGATGCGCAAGCGTGGTTTTTGTTGGGCGGAGCGCTTTCAGCGCAGATCACTCCGAAACAGGAAGGCGACAAGATGACATACCAAATCCCGCCGGGCACAGCCGAGGCTTATCAGAAGGCTATCGACACAGCGCCGGCCGGGTCTCCGATTGTGGAGCAGGCGAAGCAAATGCTCGACGGACTCGCTGCAATGGGTAGCGGTGAGGCCACGTCACTGTCATCCAGGAAAACCAAGAAGAAATCGTAGTCGGACGATTTTGGTTTGCGCGCACGGGAGCGGTTACATGACTCCTAGTGCAGCAGCGTAAACTCCTAGAACCGTAAGATTTCCACATGAAGCAGTAGTTCTCCGCTCTCGACCCATTCACGTGAGAGTGTTATGCTCGCATCTTCAAGACTCCAGGAAACGGTGCCGGCAGTGGGATCGACGCAATCCAGCACAGAACGACGGCGAAGCGCTCGTGTGTCAGAACCACTTCCTCTTGTGATTCGCGGAAGCGATCTACTGGGGCAGCCGTTTGAAGAACGCACGTCCACGTTGAATTTCAATCTTCACGGATGCCGGTACTCGTCGAAACATCATCTTCCCAAGAATACATGGCTCACGATCGAGACGCCAAAAGACTCCGCGCACCGCAACGTGCGGGCGCGAGTGGCTTGGATCCAGCGTCCTCATTCTGTTCGCGAATTCTTTCAGATTGCCGTGGAGCTTGAAAGTCCGGAGAACATCTGGGGACTCGATTCACCGCCGGCGAACTGGTCCTCAGAAGTGCCGTCATACCAGCGGACGGCAGAGACATCCGCACAGCAGACAGAAATCCGCGCCGTGGAGGAGACAAACTCCGGCGCCATTCCGGCGAGGCTCGCCTCGTATATGGGAAAACTAATGACAGATATTAAGGACAATTCGATTCAGGATAATTCGCTGGCAGCGTCAGACCCTGGAGCTGATTTCGTTCCCGCGCCGGACAGTCCGTTTCTGAGGGAGTTGCGCGCGGAACTCAACCGTCACGCGGAAAAAGCTGTGGAGAGCGCGGCCGCAAGCGCGCAGGCGAGAATCCGGCAGAACGCGGATGAAATGGAGCATCAGCGGCAGACGGCGAGCGACGAATCGTTCCAAAGGTGGAAGGAAGAGTTTGCGAAAACGGCTGGTGGAGCGATAGAGAGCGAACTCGACGCCTGGCGCAGCCGTTTGCGATCGGAGATGAATCTCGCTCAAGCGGAATGGAGCGAACTGCTGCAATCATCGCTCGACGGCAGCTTGCAACGGCTGGTGGAGCAATTGTCACAGCGATCGCAGGAAGTGCAACGAAGTGAAGAGTCCAGAATGAGCGAGCGGTTTGCCGACTTGATTCATCCGGTGAACGACGCGGCAGCAAAGGCCGGCCAATCTCTGAGTGAAATTCGCTTTGGCCTCGAAACGCAAGTGGCGGCGGCGCGCTCTTCCCTCGAGGAAATGGAGCGGTCCGCGACGCGCATCCGGGAAAACTCGGCGCAGTTTGAGGCCGCAGGGCACGACAGTCTGAACGAGCTGCACCGGCGGCTCGCAAATGTGCTCGACGCGCAGACGGCGGAGATGTCGCGGCGTGTTGAAGCGATGGCGTCGGGAATGTCGCAGAGAATTTCACCGGCGATTGAAGCGATGGGTAACCAGCAAGTGGAGCGAGCGGTGGCCCAGATGGAAGCGCAGCTTGCGCCGCATCTCCAGCGGGTTCCTGCCCTGCTGCGAGAACTCGACGCGCGCGAATTGCAGACGGAAGAAGGATTGCGGCTGCATCGCGAGAGGCTGCGGCAAATGTCGGAGAATAATCAGCGCGATGTGGCGTCGCGGATGGTCTTTACCCTTGCCGAAATCCAACGCGATTTTGAAGCTGCGCGTACGCAGGCCCTGGCGAAATGGAATGAAGAATTGGACGCGAGCGGTGTGCGAGCTTCGCACTCGGCGACTGAAGCATTGAGCCAAGCCTCGGAGTGGTTTCAACAGGAGACGCGCTCGCGGTTGCAGGTGCTTGTGGAGCAGGCGCTGGCGAACGCGAATACCGGGTTGGAGACAAAAGCGTTCGAAGCGGCTCAAAAGTTTGAGTCTCGACTCACGGAGCAGGCGAACGATCGTGTCGCGCAGGTGAGTCAAAATATTGAATGGCTCGGCGACGAAGTGGCGGCCCGAACGAAAACCCGGCTGGAAGCCGCAGCGGAGACGGCGGCCTCATCGTTTGGCGAAATCGTGCGCGGAATTTCCAACCAGGAAATGGACATTCTCGGGCAGAGAAGCCATTCCGCCGTACAGGAACGAGCGCAGGAATTCGAGAAAACTTCGACCGAGCTTCTACGGAATCTGGAAGCCAGCGCAAACGCATCGCTCGACCAGTTCCACGCGCAGTTTGGCGCACACTTTGAAAGCCGCATTGCGCAAGGACGTAGCGCGCTTGCCAGCGAATTTACTGCTGCGATGGACGGGTATCGCGCGGAGAGAGATGCGCACGAGCAGGAGTGGAGCGCGAGACTGAACCAGCTAAGCGGAGAGGCCGAAGGTAAATACCAGGAGCGACTGAATAACGCCTCCGATTCATGGAGCGTCTCATCGGTCCGCAGACTCAATGAGCATGGCCAGAACGTTATCGAATCCTTGACGCGGTCAGCTGATCAGACGTTGCGCGATTCCTTCGCGAAGATTTTCGATGGAATGTCCGAGATGCTTCGCGAGCGCGCATCGGCAAGCGCGTCCGGCGCCGGGTTTCCTCCAACGCCCAATCGCGAAACGAGTGAGCAAACCTCCCCGCATCAATAAAGCGGGCAAGCGCATAGTTTATCGCCAACGTGCAGGCGGTTGCGTCCGTCGAAGCCGCTACTTCGTTCCCACTACTTCCAAAACTGATTTTGCCACGTGCGCTACCTGGTCGGCCGTCATGCCGGGATAAATCGGCAGGCTAAGAACGTGCTCGCACGCTCTCTCGGCTAGCGGAAACGAACAGGGAGGGTACGCCAGCGAAGAGTAGGCCGGCTGAAGATGCAGAGGCTTGGGATAATGGATGGCGGTTTCAATTTCTCGAGCGGCAAGTTGCGAGATGACTGAATTTCGGTTGTTCACGTAGATCACGAACTGGTGGTAAACGGATTCGTCCTGCGGTGCGTCGTTTGGCATTCCTAGTTTCGCATTGGCAAAGATGCGGCGATACTCGCGTGCAATTTCCTGCCGGCGCGCGGTCCAGCGATCGAGATAGCGCAGCTTGATGCGAAGCACGGCCCCCTGAAATCCTTGCATGCGATAGTTGTAACCGACGAATTCGTGCTCGTAGCGTGCTGTCTGGCCGTGGGAGCGGGCGGCGCGAGCGTACTTCGCAACCGAATCATCGTTCGTCGTGAGAGCGCCGCCTTCTCCATAGGCACCCAGGTTTTTGCTGGGATAAAAACTGAACGCGGCGGCATGGCCGAGGCCGCCGACGCGGCGGCCGCGATATCTGGCGCCGTGCGCCTGGGCGGCGTCTTCCAGAACGAGAAGCTTGAGATTTTCAGCGATCGAACGAATGGCTTCCATATCCGCGGGACGGCCGTAGAGATGGATGGGAATGATGGCACGCGTTCGCGGTGTGACGGCGCGTTCGATTTGCGCGGGATCGAGATTGGCCGTGGAGGGGTCGATGTCCACGAACACTGGCCGCGCGCCGCAGTAGGTGATTGCCTCGGCGGTGGCGAGAAATGTATTCGGACTGGTAATGACCTCGTCGCCCGGCTGAACGCCGAGGGCGAGCAAGCCGAGGTGAAGAGCTGCCGTGCCGGAGCTGAGGGCCACGCAGTGCTTCACGTCGCAGTAGGTTGCAAACTCGCTTTCGAATTGCTCTACATCCTCGCCCAGCACAAACGCAGAGTTTTCGCAGACGCGATCGAGCGCAGGAAGAATCTGGTCGCGCAGTTCGTGGTATTCGGCTTTCAAATCGAGAAGCGGAACCTTCATCGGTGACCTTCGTATCGCGTGTATCGCACCAAAAACTGTACTTGAGGTGCCGATGATTCACAAGGAGCGGCGCCGAAGCCGCGGAAAGCGTCGAACTCTAGATATGCGTGAGGGTGCCGGTGACCCTCGTTCGATTGAGCGCCCATGCGAAGACCGAAAAAGAGAGAGGAAGGAGAACCGCGGCGAAGGCAAGTAACGCCAAAATGGAAGGACCAATCCGATTCCATCCGGCGCCATCGAGCAATGCCGCTCGCATTCCTTCGAGCGAATATGTGACGGGGATCAAGTGCGCGACCAACTGCAAAGGCCTGGGCAGAACCGAAATCGGATACATCATTCCGCCAAGCAGTCCCGAAACGCCCAGAACAATCCACTTCGCGGGATTTCCGCGCTTGAACAAAATTTGATAACTAGCTGAAAGCACCCCGAGTCCTGAGAATGCGAGAACGGAAGCCAGTAAGACCGCCGCTGCGCCGGGCCAATTGGCCGAACGGGGCGCGAATCCAAAAAGCAGAGCGGCCCAGGCAAGGTACACACAGGTTCGGAGTGCCAGCGTCACGAACGGATAGATGGCCGAGCCTGCGAGGATCAGCGGGAGCGGAGTCTGAGTGACGAGCAGAGCTTCGAGCGTGCGATTCTGCATTGCTTCATTGAGGCTGGTATCGAACGCATCGATGGAAACATTCAAATAGTCGAAAAACGCAAAACCGACGAGGGCAAAAGCAAAATAGTTGCTGCCGGCCGGCAGAGCGTTCGTGAGTTCCGGAGACTGCACGAAGAGAGAGAGGTAGTAGTAGGTAGCGACGCCGAAGAGGGCTTCAAAAGTTTCAAGGACCAGCGCGCCACGGTAGCCGCGGGCGATTGCGAAGTCACGATGGAAAAAGGCCATCAATTTGCGAAGATTGCCGGCGACGCTCATTGCACTGATTCCGCATGCACCGGATGGCGCACAAGCCGGCCAATCGCTTCATCCAGCGTGCGTGTTCCGGCGGAAGCACACAAACGCTGCGGCGTCTCATTCGCGACGACGCGCCCTTCATCGAGCAGAACCACGCGATCGGCAATTTCTTCCACTTCACGAGGCGTGTGCGACGCAAACAATAGCGTCGTGCCTTCGCGGCGAACGATTTCGTCCTTTAGCAACCGCCGAAACTCAGAAGCGGCAATAGGATCGAGGCTTCTTGTAGGCTCGTCGAGCAGGAGGATGCCGGGCTCGTGCAGCATGGCGCGCGCCAGGCCCAGGCGATGCGTCATCCCAGTGGAAAGCGTGCGAACCTGGCGATCGAGATCGTCGCCCAGTCCCAGCCACTCGGAGATCCGCGCGATTCTTTCCTCTGCGCGCTCGCCGATGATGTTGTTCATCGACGCAAAAAATGTGAGGTTCGCGTGGGCAGTGAGCCGCGTGTAAAACCCTTCGTCGCCTCCGGTGTGATAACCGAATTGCTTGCGCGCTTCTGCGCTGTTCCGCTCGACGTCGAAGCCGCCAAGCTTGGCGCGGCCGCGCGTGGGAATAATCAGCGTGGCAAGTATGCGAAGAAGCGTGGATTTGCCAGCACCATTTGGTCCCATTAGCGCAACCGCTTCACCCGCACCGACGCTGAATGAAACGTTCGATAGAGCCGTTTCCGTAGCTTTTGCGACCGGCTGAAGCAACGCACGCCATCCGGAGAGCGCCGGTGGGAAGGATTTCTCGATAGATTCGACCGTAATGGCGCGCGAGTCGTTCACGGGTCCCGTTATACCGGCTTTGCCGGGGCGAATCCAGTTCCCTCATTGATTGTGGACTTCGACTCCCGGTAGAATAGTTCAGGGCGTGTGGGGACGGGCAGCCGGCTGCGGAACCGCGCTCCGCGGCGCACGGGCATCCTTTTCTCCGAACACCGAGCAGTCCTTCGATCGCCGGGTGACGCCACAGGTGAAAACTCTCCATGGACGAGTCTCTCCGCACAAGCTCAATTGTCGTAGTGGCGAAGGAGCAGGTTTCCTGTCCACTAGGGGAAGAGGCCGCTATTCTGAATTTGAAGAACAGCGTGTACTATGGATTGGACTCGGTTGGAGCGCGGGTCTGGACGCTTTTGCAGCAACCGCGAAGCGTGGGCGAACTTCGGGACACATTGCTTTCGGAATATGAGGTGGAGCCAAGGCGGTGCGAGCAGGATTTGCTGGCGCTGCTGGAGTCGATGCGTAGCGAAGGTTTGATTGAAGTTCGAGCTATCTCTGCCGTTTGAGCGACGGCGGAGCGTTTTAAAGGCGATCCTCCGGGCCCTTGAGGATTGACCGGTAACCAGCCCCGGGCCGTACTGAGGCGTGCACGACTTTTTCGAAGGGTAAGGGTTCAAACGAAGATGCAGAGGTGGCGCAGGTTTCGCCGTTTGAGCGGATTTGAGCGTGGAATTGTGCTCGAAGCTGCTGCGGGGTTGCTCATATCGTGGCTGGCGGTGCGTTTGCTTGGGTTCCGGGTTTGCAGATCTGTTTTCGAGAAGCCGCTCGCCGCGCGGAATTCGTGGAATTCGAAGTCTGGTGAAGCAGATGATTTGGGGGTCGCGCGGCGAATCGCGCACCTTGAAGCTGTGACCGCCGCGAACCTCTTTTTCCGCACAAGCTGCCTGGAACAGTCTCTCGTGCTCTGCCGCATGCTTCGGCACCGTGGCATGAACGCCGATCTGCGCATCGGGGCGAGGAAAGAAGCGGACCGCTTTGAGGCGCATGCGTGGGTTGAGCTGGATGGAACGGTTCTCGATGGCGGCGGTGCCGAGCATCTGCATTTCGTGCCATTTGAGCATTCCGAATCCTCGATGGAGACGCAAACGAGTTGAGCGCGATCGCCGGCATCTTCGATCGCAAGGGCGCACCGGTGCAAAGGGCGCTTCTTCGGAACCTGACGCATTTTCTCGCGTACTGCGGGCCGGATTGGAGCGATACGTGGTTCGATGGTCCGATCGGATTCGGGCATGCGGCGCTGCGGACGACGCGGGAATCGCTGAACGAACAGCAGCCAGCGAGTCTCGATGGGCAACTTTGGATTACGGCGGATGCGCGGCTCGATAGCCGCGATGAACTGCGTGAGGAAGTTGAGAGGACGGGAAGAAGCTGCGGCCGCCTTGCTGCGGACTCCGATCTAATTCTTCACGCCTATGCGGCATGGGGCTCGGAGTGCGTTCATCATCTGCGAGGGGACTTCGCGTTTGCCATCTGGGACAGCCACCGGAAGACTCTCTTTTGTGCACGCGATCACTTTGGCGTTAAACCGTTTTACTACGCCGATCTCGACGATCAGTTCGTGTTCAGCAGTGTATTGAATTGCGTACGGATGCATCCGGACGTGCCTGATACGCTCAACGAAACTGCGATCGGCGACTTTTTGCTGTTTGGACTGAACTTCGATGACGCGACGACAGCGTTCCGCGATGTGCGGCGTCTGTTGCCTGCGCACTCGCTGACTATTACGCAAGATGAATTCTTCCTGAAGCGCTACTGGAGACCGCCCACGAACGGGCGTATTCGTTATCGGGATGCGAATGATTACATTGAGCAATTCAAGATTTTGTTCCAGGCGGCGGTGAAGGATCGGATTCGGACAGACCGCGTCGGAATTCTGCTCAGTGGCGGATTGGATTCTGCCGCTGTTGCTACCACCGCGCGGACTCTCTCCAAGCGACCGGGCGAAAAGCTCGATTTGCGGGCTTACACGATCGTATACGAGTCATTGATTCCCGATCGCGATGGCGCACACGCAAAAGAAACTGCGGAGTTTCTGAAAATCCCGGCGCGATATCTCGCTCTGGATAATTTGCAGCCGTTTGACGGCTGGGATAGCGGCGACTGGATGTGGCCGGAGCCGCCGGAGGACCCGTTGTTCGCCGGGTTGTTCGACCAGTTTGGAATGATTTCGGAAGACTGCCGCGTGGTGCTATCTGGCGAAGGCTGCGACAACTTGATGGATTTCGAGATGTGGCCGCACGCCAAAGATCTGATGGGGCAGCGGGAGTGGCGCCAGCTTTTCGGTGACACGCTGCGATACGCCTCTATGCGGCGGGCGCCATGGCCGGGAATTCGACGACGAGTGAAGCGAGCTCTTGGCAAGGACCATGATGCGCCGAGATTTCCGCGCTGGATCGAGCCGGATTTTGCGCGCAGGATGAGTCTTGTAGAGCGCTGGAAAGAGGTCAATTCACATTCCGCGTCAGAACGGCATCCGATTCTTCCGCGCGCGCACGCTTCGCTAGATTCGCCGCAGTGGGCCTACTTATTCGAGCATGAAAATCCGGGAGTGACGCGGCGTCCAGTCGAAGTACGGTATCCGTTTCTGGATTTGCGAATCGTGGAATATTTGCTGGCTCTTCCGCCGTTCCCGTGGTTCTTTGAGAAGAATCTGCTCCGCGAAGCGATGGTAGGCTGTTTGCCTGAGAGTGTGCGAAGGCGGCCAAAAACGCCGCTCGCGGGTGATCCGCTGGCGGAATGGTTGAAGCGTTCTCAGCGAGACTGGGTGAGCGAAGGCCCTTGGGGCGAAGAAGCAAGTCGTTATATTACTCGTAGCGTTATAGCACCGTTGAACGGCTCAAGCGAAAGCGAGGAATTACGGGCCGCAGGCCGTCCGATTTGTCTTAACTTTTGGTTGCAGTCAGTTCGACGAGTCCGGTATAACTTAAGTGCGGAGGCCCGTAATGGATAAGCCCCTTCTGGGGGGACCCAAAAAGGCGTACGTGTCCCCTAAACTAACTATCTACGGACCTGTTCAGGAACTCACGAAGCACAGAGGAGTCCGGGGCAACCGTGACGGAGGGACATTTCCACGTTCCAGGACGCACGTCTAAAGGCTTGGTATGGATTTTACCTCTAGTTAAAATCGGATTTCGGTGAGCTTGACTTACTTTGTTTTCGGCCTTACGGTCCGCTCCAGCGCGTCCATCCCGGGTTTGATTCCTTCGCAGAGTCTCACCCAGCGTCCGGACATCGAACTTCATCTGGGTCATTCGCCAAGTTTCTCCGACGAACCATCCCCAACTTCATCTGAATCAGTAATTTACACTAGCGCCTATACAAGCCCGTCTGGAACTCCTGCCCTGCGAATCTTACGGGAACAAAAACACGGCCTCTTCCGTCTGGTCTATTTCGACGGGATGCAATTTTGGATGGATCGCCGGGGCACCCAACTCTGGGCCTCATGGCCGAGCGAATCTTCTGCCGAAGAGGCGGCCACTTACCTTCTCGGCCCGGTTCTGGGGCTTCTTCTGCGCTTTCGGGGCATTACTTGCCTACACGCAAGCGCTGTGGCAATCGGCGGCTCGGTGATCGCGTTTGTAGGCGCAGAAGGGGCCGGGAAATCCACCACAGCCGCCGCCTTTGCGCGTGCCGGATATGCTGCGGTTTCCGACGACGTTGTGCCACTGGTCGAGCGCGAGGGCGGCTTCTTTGTTTCGCCCTCCTATCCGCATCTCTGCCTCTGGCCGGAATCGGTGGAAATGTTGTACGGAACGGCCGATGCTCTTCCTCCTTTCGTTCCAAATTGGGAAAAACGTCGCCTTTCTTCTGAAAACGGTGCGGCGCGATTCGAGGATGGCTCGCTGCCTCTCCGGGCGATCTATCTTCTTGATGAAACTCGCGACGAGCCGGGTCCCCACGTCGAAGCCGTCACTGGACAGACAGGATTTCTCGCACTTGTCGCCAACAGTTTCGCGACAAATATGTTAGATAGTGAAATGCGCTCAAATGAATTCAGAACGCTTTCGAAACTACTCACGAAGGTCCCGTTGCGACGCTTGTTCACCAGCAAAGGGCAGCTTCCGCCTGCCGATCTGTGCCAAGTTGTGCTTCAGGACCTCGCCTCTTTAAATCCGCTTTCTTGATTCTCGCTTGAGATGGCCTTTCCCGACTTAAATTCACTGGAGTTTCTCTGTACCTCTGCTGATGCCAAGTGAAACAAGTGATACACTGAGTCCGGACAAGACGTAGCAATTATGGAAACTCGCGGAAGAAGTTGCTGTGTGCCGTTTTGAAACGGGCTAACATTTTCGCCCAAGACGGGCGAGGGATCGCCCGCTGCTTATCTAAAAGGGCTCGAGGGGGCGTCCAATGAAACTGGGGACTCGATCGGCAAGATTTGCAGTACTTACCACAGCGGGTGCAGTGCTTCTCTCATTCCTATACATTACAACTACTGGCTGTAAAAATACTTCAAGCTCACGCAAAAATACGACTGCTCCGCTCCTCAGTACGGGTGTTGATATGCCACGATGGGAGAAAGCTTTTGCCCAGCTTCCCATGGGATTCGAGGAGAACCGCGGGCAAGCGACCCGCGATGTAAAATTCGTTTCGCACGGCACCGGTTACGCTCTTTCGCTCGCACCTCAAGAAATTGACATCGCTGTCCTTCGCCGCCGAGCGATGACTGCTTCGCCCATCCACCGCGCGGCCGCATTGCGTGCGCTCCGCGAGGCGCGCAAGGCTATGAAGACAACAGTAATTCGAATGCAGCTGGAGGGCGCGAATCCTATGCCCGCGATCGCCGCGAATGAGCCGCTCCCCGGAAAGTCCAACTACTTCATCGGGAACAATCACGAGAAGTGGGTGACGGACGTGCCCTCGTACGGACGAGTGAAGTATTCCGGAATCTATCCTGGCGTGGATGTGGAGTTTTACGGGAATCAGCGCCATCTTGAATACGATTTCACCGTAGCTGCCGGCGCTGATCCGAAATCCATCGCGCTAAAAATCGGGGGAGCACAAAAGCTCATTATCGATTCTCACGGCGACTTGATCCTTCACACGACAGACGGCGATGCAAAATTCCAGAAACCCGTCGTGTACCAGATGTTAGGCGCTGAACGCCGCGAAGTGGCCGCAAATTACGCTCTTGCTTCGCGCAATCGCGTGACGTTCGCTGTTGCGAAGTATGACCGATCATTGCCGCTGGTGATTGATCCGTTATTCACCTATTCCACTTTCCTGGGCGGAACTGGAGATGAAACTGGATTCGGGATCGCAGTGGATGGCAATGGAGACGCCTTTATCGCGGGATCGACTACGTCCACCGACTTTCCGCCAACGACGAATGTGGCTCCGGTGGCGGGCTGCGGATTCGTCACCGAGCTCAATCCCGCGGGGGCTCAGCAGCTCTATTCGAGCTACCTTTGTGGAACATCAGGACTCGATGAGGCGTTTGCCCTGGCTCTGGATTCGAACGGCAAGGTTTATGTCGCAGGAACAACATCTTCAACTGATTTCCCAACGACGACGAACGCACTAATCCAGTCTCCTCTCACCACGAACCCGAACGGAACAGCCTTCGTCACCAAGATTGATCCAACGTTGACTGGCACTGCTTCCCTGCTTTATTCATCGTATATCGGCGGGACGAACGGCGACCTGGCCAACGCCGTTGCCGCGGACGCGAATGGCAATGCCTACATCGGCGGGCAGACGCTCTCAACTCCGGGTGCTGCGGGCTCCGGCGGCTTCGCGGTCACAACGGGCGGACTCCAGCAGACGCCGA
>Ga0307471_100001522_pt1 | contig 12703 bp, 12 predicted proteins | sample atmos_gasesAM3C__2_FD_204566 | JGI IMG/M metagenome (GOLD analysis project Ga0307471, IMG submission 204566) | Hardwood forest soil microbial communities from Morgan-Monroe State Forest, Indiana, United States - atmos_gasesAM3C_515 | ecosystem: Environmental > Terrestrial > Soil > Temperate... | reverse complement strand
CATACGACCGGCGACGGCATCCACACCGCGCTCGTCTTCGGCGAATTGCTGGCACAGGCAGGCCGGCCCTTCTCCCAGCTCCGCACGTTCACGCCGATGCCGCAGCTCCTTCTCAACGAGAGAGTCGGCGCGAAGCCGCCGCTGGAGTCTCTGCCGAAGTACCAGGCCGCGTTCGCGGACGCGCAGGCGCAGCTCGACGGGAAGGGACGCATCCTCGTCCGCTACTCCGGCACCGAGAACCTGGTGCGGGTGATGGTCGAGGGGCCGGACCGGGCGTTGATCACGGGCATCGCCGAGTCGCTGCGGGACGTGCTCAGGAACGAGATACTCTCCTTCGCATCGTGACGGAACCAATACTGCGCGACGCCGTCATCGCCCTGGCCGCCCTCGTAGCCGGCGCGATCAACTCCATCGCCGGCGGCGGAACGTTGCTCTCGTTTCCGGCCCTGGTCTGGATCGGCGTGAATCCGGTCATGGCAAATGCCACGAACAGCTTCGCCATGTGGCCGGGATCATTCGCGGCCATGTTCGGCTACAGACGCGATCTGGTGAACATCCGCCGCTGGCTGCTGCTCCTGACCATTCCTGCATTTGCCGGCGGTGCGGCCGGCGCGGTGTTGCTGCTGCATACGTCGACGAAGACGTTCTCCCGCCTCGTGCCGTTCCTGATCCTCGGGGCGACGCTGCTGCTGGCGGCGCAGGAGCTCATCACGCGACAGCTTGGGATCGTCGCCCACGCGCACGAGAAACCGACCGTGAGCTGGGTGGTGTTCGTCTTCATCTTCCAGTTCCTCGTCGGCATCTACGGCGGCTACTTCGGCGCCGGCATGGGCATCCTGATGCTCGCGGCGCTGGGATTGATCGGCCTGACCGACATGCACGAGATGAACGGCCTCAAGAACCTGCTGGCGATCTGCATCAACGGCGTGGCCGCCCTCTATTTCGCCTTCTCCGGCGCCGTGCTCTGGAAGGAGGGCGCGATCATGGGCATCGCCGCAATCATCGGCGGCTATCTCGGCGCCCGCATCGCCAAGCGGCTCGGCCGCACCTTCGTCCGCCGCGCGGTCGTCGCAATCGGGCTGGGAATGGGGATTGCGATGTTCTTCAAGCGCTAACGATCTGACTCTGTGACTGGCATCACAAACGAGGAGGCAGTTATCGAGGGTGGCGACTCGTAGCGCCGGCGGCTCGCCGGCTGGACCGCTGCCGGCTCGGCGGCGGTGTTCGAGAGTCGCCAGCGAGCCGCCGACGCTACGATTACCGCTCTGCTTCGCCGGTGATACGAGATCCCGAAACCGGCGTAACCGAAATCTCTTCCTCCCACGCGTCATCGTCATGAACCTGCGCGATGACAATCTCGTCGATCTCGTCGTTCGTCAACGGCTCTTGCATAGGTCAACCATTGTCCGCTTTCCTCGCCGACTGCAACAACCGCCGCGTCGCCTCATGCTTCGGATGCGTCAGCACCTCACGCGGATCCCCTTCCTCGACAACCTCCCCCTCGGCAAGGATGACGACGCGAGTGGCGAAGTCGCGGGCGAAGTCGTCGTCGTGCGTGGTGACGACGAGCGTGCGTCCCGTCCCCGTGAGCTGGACCAGCGTCTCTCCCAGCTCACCGCGGCGGGCAGGGTCGAGGGACGCGGTCGGTTCGTCCATCATCAGCAGCGGCGGCTCCATGGCCATGGCTCGGGCGATGGCAACCCGTTGCGCCTCGCCGCCGGAGAGCTCGCGCGGCAGAGCATTGCGACGATGCGCGACGCCGAGGGCATCGAGAAGATCGAGCGCGCGACGCTCCGCCTCGGCGCGGGGCTTGTGAGCAACCTGCACCGGCGCCAGCGTGACGTTGTCCATCACCGACAGATGCTCGAAGAGGTAATGGAGCTGGAACACCATCCCCACCTTTGTTCGCAACTCGCGGATCGTCCCGCGCGGCGGCTGCGGGCCGGGACGAAGCACTACGCCGCCGACGTCGATGACGCCGTCTTCGAACGTCTCCAGCGCGGCAACGCAGCGCAACACGGTGGTCTTGCCGCCGCCGGAAAGGCCCATCAGTGCCACCAGTTCACCGGCGGCGACGGACGCGTTGACGCCGCGGAGGATCTCGCGCTCGCCGCGACGAAGCCGAAGGTTCGTGATCGTCAGGATGCTCATTCCGTGGCCGCCTTCCAGCGATTCTCCAGCCTTCCCGCCAGGCGCGACAGCGGCAGCGACAGCACGAGGTAGAGCGCGGCGCAGAGGATGCCTGGGACCACCCAGCTCCCGATATTCGCGGCGAAGATCGATGTCTGCTTCGTCAGCTCGATGACCGTGATCACGGAAACGAGCGACGAAACTTTCAAGAGCGCCACGAAGTCATTCGTCATCGGCGCCAGCGCGATCCGGAACGCCTGCGGTCCGCGCACGAGCCGCAGCACCTGCGCCTCGGTCAGTCCCAGCGTTCGCGCTGCCTCGAGCTGCCCGCGCGGCACGGCCTCGAGCGCGCCGCGATAGATCTCGCTCTCATAAGCCGCGTAGTTCAACCCGAGGCCGAGGAGCGCTGCCAGGAATGCGGGGAGCCGGATCACGGATGAGAGGCCGTAGTAGAGAACGAAGAGCTGCAGCAACACCGGCGTGCCCCGCACGACTTCGACATAGATCGTCAGCAGCGCCCGAACCGGCGCGCTGCCGTAGACGCGACCGCTGGCGATGAAGACGCCGACGAAGACCGCCAGAGCCATCGCCGCGCACGACAGGACGATGGTGATGAGCGAGGCGCGCAGCAGCGCCGGAATGTACCGGAACACAACGTCAAGATTCTGCATAGCGCTGCCGTGCTCGGCGGCCTGCCTCGCATTCTCCTGTTCCTTCAAAGTCCCCGCGAAAAACGCCGGCTGATATGCGTCCCAGATCCCCCACTTGCGATAGATCCGCTCCAGCGTGCCGTCGCGCATCCGTGCGCGGAGGATGTCGTTGATCCTGTCGCGTAGCGCCGTGTTACCGCTGGCGAGGACGCCAATGTAGTGACCCGTGGCCACTGGACGCGGCTCGGTGTAAAGGCCTGGTACGCGCCTCATCGAACGGGCGGCGATGATGTTATCGAGCAGCACGGCGTCGAGCCGGCCGGCGCGAAGGTCGGCGTAAGGATGAACGTCGTCGTCGTAGGAGACGCAGATCACGCCGGCGCCTTTCTCCGCTGCCAGCACGAGCTCGTAGGCGATCGTGCCACCGAGGGTGCCGACGCGGAGTCCGCGCAAGGCGGCCAGCGTCGAGAACTTTCCACGATCCTCGGCGCGCATGGTCAGCACTTCGTGAAACTCGAAGTACGGGATCGTAGCCGCGACCATCTTCCGCCGCGCAGGCGTGTCTTCCACGCCGCTCATGCCGATGTCGAAATCGCCGCGCTGCACTGACTGGTCGATGTCGCTGAACGAGACCTGGACGAACTCCGGCGTCCGCCCCAGCCCTTTCGCCATCTGCTCCGCGACTTCGACATCGAAACCGCGCAGCTTTGACGGATCGCTCGGATCGGCTTCGACGAACGGAGCCCCTCCCTCGGCGTCACCACCCCAGTGCAGAACGCGGTCGTCCGCGCGCGTGGGCGGAATGAACGCCAGCGCGAAAAGCAGAAGGAGGAAGCCATGAATTCGCCTCATGTCAGAAGTAGATCATGCTCGCCCCGCGCGTGGCAGGTGCTACGATCATCGACCAACCCGGAGGACACCATGACTCACCGCTTCCGTGCAGCACTGGTTGCGTTTGTTTTCCTTGTCGCCGCCCGATTCGCGAGCGCGCAGTGCCCACCCGGGGCCACCATCGCGAATTTCCGGTCCGTTTCCCTCAACGCCACCACCTTCACGTTTGCGTGGGATGCGCCAGCCAACGCCCCGGCGAATGCGGTCTACGAGATCCTGCGGGAGACCGACGCGAACTATTGCACCTATCAAGGAAGCAGCTACACGGTGCTCGACTCAACGACGGCGACGTCGTACACCGCGGCGCTGAACGTCCCCAACTCCGCATACGCGTACTTCGTCCGGCTGCAGAGCGATCACTGTTACGAGACGCCGTTCTATTTCGCTGTCGACACCTTCACCGCCCTTCCGACCAAGCCTCCGGCTCCTTCAGGCATCGCCGGGTCGTCGAGCGCGACTCTCTCGTTCTCCTACAGCGACCCGCACACGTTCGTGGTGGATATCTTCCGCTCTGTCAACGGCGGACCATTCGCGTTCCTCGACGATGTGCAGACGTGCAGGAGCGATCCCAAGACGTACGTCGACGGCAATCTCGCCCCAGGTACGTACCAAGACCGTCTCGGCGTCTTCGACGACGGCACCGGGGGGCAGTTCGTCTATTCCGACGCCGTCACCGTGATCATCGGAGGGACGCCCCCGCTGGTTTCCTCGTTCGCCGTTGCCCCCTCCACGATCCGCGCCGGCCAGCAGGCCACGTTGTCGTGGGTGACGCGGAACGCGACCGCGGTGCTCATCGATCAGGGTGTCGGCACGCAGGCGCTCGCGGGAACGGCCACCGTCTCGCCGTCCACGACCACCACCTACACGCTGACGGCGATGTCCGGCGCGCAGACGGCGACGGCATCGGTCACCGTCAATGTCATCACCGCGGCATCCGTTGTCGTCAGCTCGTTTCCCACGGCAATGATCCAGGCGCAGGGGACCGGCGGAGCGACGACGTCGTACACGCTGTCGAATGCCGGCGGCGCCTCCACGCAGGTACAGCTCGGACAAGACAAGAACTTCTTCACCCAGGCGCCGGGCTTCTTCGTGCTGGCGCCGGGCGCCAGTCAGGTGGTGACCATCACCGGTGTGTCACAAAGCACGGCGGGCGTGTTGGAGGGCGTATCCACTCCATTCGGCAGCGGAGTCGCCCAAGGCCTCCAGATTCCGATCAAATTGCTCTCCGCCGCTCCTCCGGCACAGCCGGTCAGCGCGCAACCGTCGAGCAATCGCGTCGATGTCGCCGAGGACGCCGGGGCATCGCCCAGCGGAACGGTCAGCTTTACCAACAGCGGGAACGGAACGCTCACCGGCGTCCTCGTTTCCGACGTGCCCTGGATCATCCCGCAAAGCGGCGTCGTCACCATTCCTCCGCACACGACCACGTCCTTCACCTTCCAGGTCGATCGTTCCAAGCGTCCCGATTCCAACGCGCTGCTAGGCTCGCTGGCCGGCAACATCTCGCTCGTCTTTCTCAGCGGCAGCTCAGCGAAGACCGCCGTTCCGCTCGACACGACGCCGCCTCCATCCATCAGCACCGTCACGGTCGTCGACACGGTGAAGCTCTCTGTGTCCGCGGGCGCGCCGCCGGCGCTCGCATCCGGCGAGATCGCGCTCTTCATCGCCGGCGTCGGACACGTCTCCAGCACCGTCGGCGTGTTCATCTCCGATATCTCCGTCCTCAATCCGACCGGCAACCGGACAGTCAGCGATCTGCGGCTCTTCTTCACGCCGGTAGGCACCGGGACGTCGGCATCGAAGACGACCGCCGTGCCCACCCTCGGAACGAGCGTGAGCATCGCCCTTGCCGATGTGGTGAAGAACGTCTTCAGCACCGAGGGGCAGGTCGGGAGTCTGCAGATCCGCTCGCGCGACACCGACAAGCTCGGACTCAACACGAACATCTTCAACGCCAGCAGTCCCGCCGGAACGTACGGCACCGCCATCCCGACATTCCGATCGGATCGCGCCGTCGCCCCCGGCGACCGCCTGGTGCTGAGCGGGCTGCGCCAGGATGCGACATCGCACACCAACCTCTTTTACCAGGAGACCTCGGGCGCCGGCGCGACCGTGCAGACCGAGTTCTTCGCCGCCGACGGCACCAGCCTGGGAACGCGATCGGACACGGTCGGCCCCTTCGCGCTGGCACAGGTGAACAATGTCGTCCCAACCGGCGCCGTCTCGGCGACCATGACCAACAGCGCCTCATCGCCCGGACGTTTTCTCGCCTTCGCCACGCCGGTCGACAATCTCAGCGGCGACAACTGGAGCGTGGTCGACTGGAGCCGCCAGTACGGCTACTTCCCCGGCGATCCCAGCGTCATTCCGGTGTCAGGCGTTCTTCACGGCGCGAACGGCACCTTCTTCCGCACAGACCTGTCCATCACCAACACCAGTTCCGCGCAGGCCAGCGGAACGCTTCACTTCGTCTCCTCGGCAGGCACGACGGCCGACCGGCAGGTCACGCTCGGCGCGCACCAGTCAGACGTGATAGCCGACGTGATCGGATCGCTCTTCGGGCTCTCCTCCACATCCGGATACCTTCTCTTCACCCCCGTGACAGGAACCTTCGCCGTCACCAGCCGCACGTATGCCACCGTTGGAAGCAATCCCGCAACCTACGGTACCGCCGTCCCCGCGCTGTCCACCTCGGCGGCCCTCAAACTCGGCTCGATCCGCGCGATCGCCGCGCTGGAGGATTCATCGCTGGCCACGGTCGTAGCCGCCCGCCCCGCCACCTTCCGCACGAATTTCGGCATGGTCGAGACCAGCGGAAACAGCGCCACCGTCCGCGTCACGATTCGCTTCACATTCGCCGCGGGATCAACGACTCAAGGCTCAGCCACCGCATCGAAGGACTACCCCTTGGCGGCAAATCAGTTCATCCAGATCAACGGCCTCACCGCAGACATTCTCGGCACCGCACGCAACACCTTCGGCGACCTGCATGGAGTCGAAGCGGATTTCCAGGTGATCAGCGGGAACGGAGCGGTCACGGTGTATACGTCATCGACCGATAACGGGACGGGGGACTCGATTCTGAGGACGGAGTGATCGGAAGGCGGAAGGCTTTGTGCGCTACTCTCGCGCGCCATGAACGACGATCTTCGCCTGGCGCTATCGCTCGCCGACGCGGCAGACGCGATCACGATGCACTACTTCCAGTCGGAGACGCTGGCGGTGCGGACCAAGAGCGATCGGACGCCGGTGTCCGAGGCGGATGAAGCGGTGGAGCGGGCCATCCGTGAGCGGCTCGAACGTGAGCGGCCTGACGATGGCATCCTCGGCGAGGAGTTTGGCGCTCGCGGCAACGCCGCGCGGCGATGGATCATCGATCCGATCGACGCCACCAAGAACTACGTGCGCGGAATCCCCGTCTTCGCCACGTTGATCGCACTCGACGGGCAGGTCGGCGTCGTCTCTGCTCCCGCCCTCGGCCGCCGCTGGTGGGCATCGCGCGGCGACGGCGCGTTCTGCAACGGGCGCGTGATCCACGTCTCGGCTATCGATGCCATCGGCGCGGCCATGCTCTGCTACGACGATGTTCTCGGCTTCGAGCTCTTCGGCCTCGGCGAGCGCTTTCTCGATCTGACGCGCCGCTGCGCGCGGACGCGCGGGTTCGGCGACTTCTGGTCGCACATGCTCGTGGCCGAGGGGGCCGCCGAGATTGCCGTCGAACCGGAGGTCGCGCATTGGGACCTCGCAGCGGTGCAGATCATCGTCGAAGAAGCCGGCGGTCGATTCACGAATCTGCGCGGCGAGGCGCGGGCCGACGGCGGCAGCGCCCTGTCGACCAACGGACTGCTGCACGACGCCGTGTTAGCCGCCCTCGCCTGATTGTCGATCGATCTCCTCGCGCAGCGCCTCGGCGGGATCGCGCCACGTCGGCGGCTTGATGGTCTTGCCGTCCTCGCGTACGCGCGGCGTGCCGTCGGGCCAGAGCTTGGCCATGTTCGCACCATGCACGATGTCGAACAGCGGGCCAGGACGGACGCCCATCTCGACGAGCGTGCCGAGGGCGAAGTAGATCATATCGATCATGGCGTCGGCCTGATCGACGACGTCGGACGACTCGACGAACTCGTCGATCTCCTCGCGCATCCACGCCACGCGGACGTCTGAACGGGGTGATTTCAGAAGCTGCGGGCGGTCCGCGACAGGGTGGCCGAAACGGCGATGGAACTCCGCGACCTGATCGAAGGGATCATCAAGACTCATGAAGGTGCATCATAGTTCCATGCACGAAATCACTGCACACCTCTTCAACGTCCCGATTCCGATTATCGAGAAGATCATCCGGCCGATTCTCATCTATGCCTTCCTGGTGATCCTGCTGCGCGTCTTCGGCAAACGCGAGCTGGCGCAGCTCAACCCGTTCGACCTCGTGGTGCTGCTGTCGCTGTCGAACACGGTGCAGAACGCCATCATCGGCGAAGACAACTCCGTCGCCGGCGGCATGATCGGCGCCGTGACCCTGCTGGTGACGAACTACCTCGTGGTCCGGTTCCTCTTCCGCCACCGCCGGCTCGACCAGTTGATGGAAGGCAAACCGGCCATCCTCATCATAGAGGGCCATATACACAAGGATGAGATGGCCAGAGAGTTGCTGACGACGGCCGAGTTGCAGAGCGTCATTCGCCGCCAGGGCTTCGACGGGATTCACGACATCGAGACCTGCATCCTCGAGCCGGGCGGCGCCTTCAGCATCAAGGCGAAGTCGCCGTCCGCGGAAGTGCAACGCCATGCCGAGCTGCTGCAACGCCTCGACGCGCTGCAAGCGCAGATCAACGCGGTGGAGCAGAAGATGGCGAAGGGATAGGCGAAGCGCTGGCGCCGTAGCGCCGGCGGCCCGCCGGCTGGACCGCTGCCGGCTCGGCGGCGGGTGCTCGAGAACCGCCGGCGAGGCCGCCGGCGCTACGCTTTGTGCTTCTTCTCCGTATCCACCGCCGGCCGCTCCTCTTCGTGCATTCCGCCGCTGTACGTGCCGCCGCCGGTCGTACCGAAGACGCCGCCCATCCCTTCCTGCACGCCGTACACGCCGGGCCCGTTGTGCGCGGCCTCGTCGTAGCCGGCGTTGGTCGGGTCGTCTTTATCGTGCGGCGGCGCCGAGCCTTCCGGGGTGTAGTCGATGCCGTCGTCGTCGAGTTTGGTGGCCATAATGCCGATTGTGATGCAAACGCCGCTCCCGATCGACGCACACGTCGGTGAAATCGTCGCCCACGTCCGCGCGCAGCGCAGCGCTGTCATCGTCGCCCCGCCGGGATCGGGGAAGACCACACGCATTCCGCCGGCGCTGGCGACAATCGGACGCACAATCCTGCTGCAGCCGCGACGTGTCGCGGCACGAGCCCTGGCACGGCGTATCGCGGCAGAGCGCGGCTGGACCATCGGCAACGAGATCGGCTGGCAGATCCGCTTCGAGCGAATGTTCTCGAACAGGACGCGGCTCCTGGTCGCCACCGAGGGGATCCTCACCGCGCGGCTGCAAAGCGATCCGCTGCTCAGCGACTTCGACATCATCATCCTCGACGAATTTCACGAGCGAAGCATCCATGCCGACATCGCCCTGGCACTGGCCAAGCAGGCCATGGATTCGCGCGACGACCTGTCCGTGGTGGTGATGTCGGCCACGATCGCTGCCAGCGAGATCTCCCGCTTCCTCGGCGACGCGCGCGTCTTCGACGTCGGCGCCAGCCGTTTCTCCGTCGACATTCAGTATCGCCCCGGCCAGACGATGGCCGCGGCCGTGCGCGAACGGTTGGGAAGCGCCGAGGGCGACCTCCTCTGCTTTCTTCCCGGCATGCGCGAGATCGAGCGGGCCCGCGGCGAGCTGGCGGATGTCGACGCCCTCGTCCTCCCGCTGCACGGCTCTCTCGACGTCGATGCGCAGGAGCGCGCCCTGGCGCCGGCGCAGCGGCGCAGAGTCATCCTGGCCACGAACATCGCCGAGACATCGCTGACGGTCGAAGGAGTCACCGACGTCATCGACTCCGGCATCCACAAGGTGTTGCGCTTCAATCCCGACACCGCCGTCGATCATCTCGCCAGCGAACGCATCAGCGCCGATTCAGCGGACCAGCGTGCCGGACGCGCGGGACGAACGCGCCCCGGTCATGTGATCCGTCTGTGGGATGTTCGCGACATCCTCCGGTCGCACCGCGAACCGGATGTGCGCCGCGTCGACCTCGCGCCGCCGCTGCTGGACATCATCGCCTGGGGCGGCGATCCGCGAACATTCGCATGGTTCGAGCGGCCACCTGAGGAGCGAATCGATGCCGGATTGGCCTTGCTGGCCGCGCTCGGCGCCACCAAAGACCACGAGCAGCTCCGCGCCCTCCCCCTCCATCCCCGACTGGCTCGCATCGTGATCGATGCTCACGGTTCCGACGATGCGGTGGCCATCGCCGTGCAGCTCAGCGGCGGAGCGCCAGGCGAAGCGCAGGAGCTCTCCTCAATTGCCCGCCGCCTCCTCGGCAACAACTACCTGCGTCATGCTGACGACGCCACGCTACGACGCGCCTTGCTGGCCGGTTATCCCGATCGCGTAGCGCAGCGTCGCCAGCCGAAATCCCCTCGGCTGCTGCTCTCCTCCGGCACCGGGGCGACTCTGGCCCGTGAGATCGACGACGGCAATGGAGAGTTCCTGGTCATCCTCGACATCACCGGCGATCTGGTGCGCAACGCCCGCGTCATCGAGCGCGACTGGCTCTTGCCGACGCGGCGCGAGGTCGAGCACACGATGACCCGCAACCGGGTCAGGGCCGTCGAGCGAAGCTGGTACGGCGCCATCCTGCTCCACGAACAGACGATCGAACCGCAGCCGGCCGCAGCCGAGCGCATCCTGGCCGAAAACGCCACACCTGATCCCCTGCTGGCGCGACGCGTCGCATTCGCCGGTCTCGATGTCGATTGGCTTTCGTTGATCGCGCTCGCCGTGGCTGGCAAACGCAGTCTCGATGAGGTACAGATCGAATTGCCGTTCCCTCTTCGCCGGTCGCTCGACGCACTGGCGCCGTTGACGGTGCCTCTGCCGAGCGGCCGCAGCGCCCGCCTGGAGTATCGCGACGACGGCTCGGTCGTAGCCTCGGCCAAGCTGCAGGAGCTGTTCGGCCTGGCCGAATCGCCGCGCATCGGCCCGCGACGAACGCCGGTCACGTTCGCTCTACTCTCGCCCGGCGGGCGGCCCGTGCAGATCACGCAAGACCTCCGCGGCTTCTGGAACGGCGCGTACCAGGAAGTGCGCAAGGAGCTACGCGGCCGCTATCCGAAACATCCGTGGCCCGAGGACCCGTGGACCGCGCCGGCAACGCATCGGCCGAAGCGGCGGTCCTAAGGAGCGCTGGCGTTCCCGCCGGCTGGCTCGGCGTGCGTCTCGCCGCCGGGGCTACAGCGAATGTTAGGAGTCTTGCCGGGTCGGCGGCGGGACCCTTCGCTCCGCTCAGGGCAGGCTCTGCCGAGCCAGCCGGCGAGACGCCAGCGCTCCACTGCCCTTATTCGGAGTCATTTCGACCTCAATTGAGGAGACCTCGCATAGCATGACCGCGAGAATCTGACGTGATTGTGTGGCTCATCCCTCGCATGAGCTCGCGTCGGAGAGGAGGCACTCAATGAGGCGATTTATCATTGCGCTGGCCGCCGTATTGGCTGGCTTGAGCGTTACGGGCTGCTCGACGTTCTTCATGGAATTGAACGCTTGCAACTGCTTCACCGTCCGTCAGGGAGTCACGCCAGAGCAGTTTGAGGGACCGGACAGCCGAACGCACTCCTGGCTCGGACCGTCCCGTAAGCCCCAGCCGCAGTCAACGCAGAAGTTCAGGGTGGGCGACGACGTGTGGGAGGTATGGGTCTACGGCTTCGAATCTGAATATCAAAGCACCGGGGGCGATTGGGCCTCCGAGGCTTCCGGGCACGGCAACGGTGTAGGCGGCTCCTCAATGGCAGTCAGCCATCAGGAGTACGTGGCCTTCCGCAATGGTCTTCTCGATGATTGGGGCAGAGGCACGCTCCCCAGCGCTCTGAAGGGCAAGACAAACGACCGTTAACGCCGGAGGCGCGCCTCCTACTTCTTGTACGTGACATTCACCGACAGATCGTCGGCTTTCGGGGAGGCGGCGATCTTTTGCAGCTTCTCGAAGTCGTACTCCCAGATCAGCGTCTTCCCTTCTTTGCGCGTGGCATTGCTGGAGACCACCTCGAACGGAGCGGTGATCTTCCACGCCACCCGCAGGTTCTTGAAGGCGTCGTTCATCATCTTCTCGGTGTCGGCATCCATTTTCGGCCCTTGCGCACTCTCCTGGGCCTTCACTTTGTCAGCCGGGTTCTGCGGCTTTGTATGAATGGTGATCGTGCTCGCCGTTTCGGAGATCTCCAACCCCTGGAACGGCGTATCCATGATCGATTTCTTCGTCGGATCGGCGGGAGCGTCGCCTTCCTTCTTCGATCCGAGCTTCACCCCGACCAGACTGGAGAGCTTGTCGAACGCGAACTTCATATTCGTGGTGACGCCGAATTCCTTCTCCTGGACCGAGACGTCGAGCAGCTTGACTCCCGGAGGAAGGCCGCCTTCCGCCTGCTTGCGAGGATCCTCGGATTTTTCGGTCGTGCTCGTCTTCTGGTTCTTCCTGAAGTCCGCTTTCGCCGCCTCGATGTCAGCCTTCGTCAGCGGACTCTTGTCACCGCTCATCTCCTTCTGCATCTTGGCCATGATGGTGATCATCGGCTCCATGTCCACGCCAAGCTTGAAATTCGCCGTGCCGGACAGGTCTCTCTTCAGCTCGATCGATTGCTCCACTTCGAAACAGCCGGTGGCGAAGAGGGCGAGCAGCGCCGCCATGAGGATCCCGCGTGTACGAATCATCGGATTCTCCTTTCCGAAAAGTATAGGTCCGGCGATGCCGGAGTGGCAGTGATGTGTGCCACTGGCTCTGAAGGACGCACGCGGAGGCGCGGAGACGCGGAGGAGATGACAAGGAGGAACTTCTTTCTCCGCG
>Ga0307471_100001521_pt1 | contig 12705 bp, 14 predicted proteins | sample atmos_gasesAM3C__2_FD_204566 | JGI IMG/M metagenome (GOLD analysis project Ga0307471, IMG submission 204566) | Hardwood forest soil microbial communities from Morgan-Monroe State Forest, Indiana, United States - atmos_gasesAM3C_515 | ecosystem: Environmental > Terrestrial > Soil > Temperate... | reverse complement strand
CTGCTGGAACGCGATTACTCCGGATGGAAGGTTTGTGTATGTATCGAATGCGGGGTCTTCGACGATTTCCGGTTTCGCCATTGGCGCAGATGGAACGCTGACGCCGTTGCCCGGAACTGTGGTTGGGAGCAATCCTTCGGGATCCACGAACCTCGATATTACGGTCAGCGCTGACGGGAAGTTCCTGTACACGCTGAATGCGGGAAATGGAACGATTGGCATTTTCGCGATACAGAAGGACGGGACGCTCGTAAACGCTGGGCCCGCCGAGGGATTCGATCCTCACAGCGGATTCAACGGAATCGCGGCAAATTAAACAGGTGTCATGATTGGGGCAGTCCCCGATCTTGGCAGGGACCGGGAATGGCCGAAGCAAGTTTGGAGGGCGACGCGAATGGCGTGGCCCTCCGATGCATTTTTGGGAGGCCACAGTCCAAACGGGAAGCGCAATGTTGGCTTAGATGGGCTTGACCATGAGGCTGCGTGAGGATAGGCTCGCGGGCAAAATACGGGCCGGCGAGCCCCATTCCTCAAAAGCCAGGAGGCCTGCATGGTCGCTATGGTAGTAGGTATCGTTCCCATTCACACGCTTTGGTTGCCGATTCTGCTGTCGACGGTGATTGTGTTCGTGGCCAGCTCGATTCTGCACATGGTGCTGCCGTATCACCGCAGCGATTACAAGAAGCTGCCCGAGGAAGACAAGGTGCTGGCGGCTCTGCGGCCGCTGGGCTTGAGCCGGGGCCTTTACATCTTCCCGTTCTGCACGCACAAGGACATGAAGTCGCCGGAGATGATCGAAAAGCAGAAAGCGGGGCCGGTTGGCACGATGACAATTCTTCCAAGTGGGCCGGCGAATATGGCGACGTATCTGGTCAAATGGTTTGCGTACTGCCTGGTGATCGGCGTTTTCACGGCTTATCTCACTGGCCGGGTGTTGGTGGCGGGGACGAATTACCTCGCGGTGTTTCGCGTGGCGGGGACGGCGTCCTTCATGGCCTACGGAGTGGGCCAATTGAACGATTCGATCTGGAAGGGCCAGCCGTGGAGCAACACCATCAAGCACTTTATCGACGGGCTTATTTTTGGCTTGCTGACTGCCGGGACGTTTGGGTGGCTGTGGCCGCACTAGAGCGCAGGGATTGGGAATTAGGGGCTAAATCGCGGCTACTTCTCGAATGCCGATTGCGGAGGAGCGGCGACGTTGTTGACCGCTTGTTGGGAGAAGGAGCGCACGAGGAGAACGAGCTGCCAGCGCTGGTCCTCCGTTAGGCGGCGTTTAAACGACGGCATGGGTCTGCGGCCTTCACTAATCTGGTAGAAAATCTCGCCATCGGTGACGTTCGTGAGGAGCTTCGGGTCAGTTAGATCGGCCGGAAGCGGGTAGTGCGATCGCGCTTCCGGGCCGTCGCCTTTGCCGCGGTCGCCGTGACATTGCGCGCATTCCTCCGCATAGATTTGCCGGGCGGCATTCAAGTTGGATTCGGAAGGAGTCAGGGGACTCTTCAGGCTTTTGTATTCCGGAGGCACGATCCAGGGTTTGTTTTCCTGGGTTACCCAGTGAATGACCAGGATGCAAATGAGAAGAAGGAGAGCGGCAAAGAGAACCTTACGGAGCCAAAGAGAGCGCGGCGGATGAGCGGACATGGGAATAGAAAAAAGTTTCGCACAACTGCGGGAGTAACGAAAGATGGAGTATCAGGCTGAAATCTAAAGAAAGATTTCACAACAGAGGACACAGAGAAGAGAAGGCAGAAGGCAGAAAAACAGAAAAGAGAAAAGAGCAGAGCCGGAGTGCGGAGAGACGAAGGTTAGGCGGAGCGGAAGATGAGCCAGAGGAGTTCGGCGTTGAAGAAGAGGATCGCGGCGGCGACGATCCAGGCGAGGACTGTAGTCGGGCGCGAGTTGGTGAACTCGCCCATTTTTGAACGGTCGCCTGTGAATTGAATGAGAGGAATTACCGCGAAGGGCAACTGAAAACTCAGAACGACCTGGCTGAGAATCAGCAGGGAAGTGACTTTGTTTTCGCCGGCAAAGCCGATGACCAGGGCCGCGGGAATAATGGCAAGAGCTCGCGTGATGAGGCGCCGGAGCCAGGGCTTGAGGCGAATCTCCAGGAAACCTTCCATGACAATTTGACCGGCGAGTGTGCCGGTGAGCGTGGAGTTCTGGCCGGAGGCGAGCAAGGCGAACGCGAACAGCGTGCTGGCGAGGCTGGCTCCCAGAACAGGACTGAGGAGCTTGTAGGCGTCAGCGATTTCGGCGACGTTATGCAAGCCACGCGTGTGGAAGGCTGCCGCACCGAGAACGAGAATCGCGGCGTTGATGAAAAGAGCGAAGCCGAGCGCGACAGTGGAGTCAAAAACCGCGTAGCGGATGGCTTCGCGCCGGTCGCGCACGGAGACGCCGAAGGCGCGCGTCTGGACAATGCTGGAATGAAGATAGAGATTGTGCGGCATGACCGTGGCGCCGAGGATGCCGATGGCGATGTAGAGCATCTCGCGGTTGCGCAGGATTTCTGCGCGCGGGAGGAAGCCGATGGCGGCTTCACGCCAAACTGGGTGCGCGAAAAAGATTTCGTAAGCGAAGCAAACGGCGATGGTGGCGATGAGCGTGACGACGAAGGCTTCCACGAAGCGGAAGCCGCGGCCTTGCAGGGCGAGAACGAGTAGAACGTCGAGGGCGGTGATAAGAACGCCGGCAAGAAGAGGCAGGCCGAAGAGCAGTTTTAGTGCGACGGCGGAGCCAAGAACTTCGGCAAGGTCGCATGCGGCGATGGCAATTTCGCAGACCACCCAGAGAAAAAGCGAAGTGCGGCGCGAGTAGTGTTCGCGGCAGGCTTGCGCGAGATCGCGCCCGGTGGCAATGCCAAGCTTTGCTGACAGAGCTTGCAGAAACATGGCCATGAGATTGCTGATCAGAATGACGCTGAGAAGCGTGTAGCCGAATTTGGAGCCGCCGCCCAAGTCAGTGGCCCAGTTGCCGGGGTCCATGTAGCCGACCGCGACCAAGTATCCGGGACCCGCAAAGGCCAGAACCTTGCGGAACCAGGATGCGCCTGAAGAGATGGGAATACTGCGATGAGCCTCGGGCAGGGAGGGAAGAGCCATGCGCGCACGCAGGTCCGCCGTGGTTGGGAGGAGGCGCGTGCGGGATTCCGTTGTGGGGGGCGGGTCCAAATCGAGTTGTGGCGTCGTGACGGGTTCCATGGACCTAGTTAACTATGCTAAACAACATTCCTAAACTATACTTAATATAGCTGGCTGTCAATAGGACTATCCGGGTTTTTTGGTCATTCGCCAAAGGAAGAGCCGGGGCGCAAAAGGGACCAAGCAGGGGCGAGGGGCTTGTGGTAACTTGAGAAAGCATTCCGGGAGCGAAATGAGATGGACCAACAGCAGCCAGCGCAAGGGCAAGTACAAATTAAGGCGGATGAAAAAGAGTTGCAAGGGCAGTACAGCAACCTGGTAATGATTCACCACAACCTGGAGGAATTCACGCTGAATTTCATTTACGTTTTTCCCAATGGGACACAGGGGAAGCTCCTGAGCAGTGCGATCGTCAGCCCGGGGCACGCCAAACGTATCTGGCGGGCGCTGGGGGAGAACCTGAGCCGGTATGAGGCGCAGTTTGGCGCCATTAAGGAAGCCCCGGAGGGCGGGCCGATGCCCAACGTGGGCTTTGTGCAGTAGAAAGGAGGTCAAGGAGGTAATTTGAAGTAAACGAGGTAGAGGATCCATCATCGAAGCACTTAGGATCTTGGGGGACACGCCGCGCATGTTGTTTGTGGGCAGCCCCGTGCTAAACTAACCTTGTACGTTAAAAACGGGCCTGTAGCTCAGGTGGCTAGAGCGCGCCCCTGATAAGGGCGAGGTCGGTGGTTCAAGTCCACCCAGGCCCACCATTAGTTTCAATGGCTTACCGGGTGTTGCCTCAAAACCTCAACCACAATCCAACCCACACGTTGCTGCCAGCCACCCGCAAGACCTTATCCTGGATTCAACAATCAACTCATCTGCAATTGCAAAACTTCACCGGGAAGCTGAACGATGCTGGGTTTTCGGCGAGGTTGCGAAGGCGGGATTTCCTTGAGCATGCGTCCCACGTCCTCGCCTGGCAGGCCGTCCGATTGCATTCTCTCCAAGCGAATCCCGAGCTGTCGCTCCAGCTCAAACAACTCCGATCGCTGCTCCCTCAAGAACAGCGTCGAAGCCGTGCCGCGGCTTCCGGCACGTCCCGTGCGCCCGACGCGATGGATGAAATTCTCGGCGATTTCCGGCAGGTCGTAGTTGATGACGTGCGCGATGTTCTCGACGTGAATTCCTCGTGAAGCCAGATCGGTTGCCACGAGAACTCGATAGCGCCCATTGCGGAAGCCGCTGAGGGCTGCAGTGCGCTGCGATTGTGAGCGGTCGCCGTGAATCAGGGCCGCGTTAATCCCTTCGCGATTCAGAAGGCTGGCAATTTTCTCTGAGCCGCGCTTGGTGCGCGCGAACACGAGGCACTGTCCTGTTTCGCTCTTCAGCAATCGGCGCAGGGTCTCCGCCTTACTGCCGGCGGCCGCCTCAAAAGCCTGCAGCCGCACGTTCTCGGACGGCTTCAGCGTGGAGCCGAACGTCAAGCACACAGGATTCTTCGTGTAGTCCTTGATCAGGCGCGCCGTATCGCCTTCCATCGTTGCCGAAAAACAGAGCGTTTGCCGTTCCTTTGGCAGGACCGAGACGATTCTGCGAATCGCCGGCCGAAATCCCATGTCCAGCATGCGGTCCGCCTCATCCAGGACCAGCACACTCAAATTGTTAAATTGGATGAGCCGGCGGTCCAGGAAGTCTTCCAGGCGTCCGGGCGTCGCCACTACCACGCGACTCCCCTTTCGCAGGGTTTCGAGTTGCTGATACTCCGACAAGCCTCCAACAATCAAAGCGGCCGGAGGCAGCTTCTTGCCCCGCAGAGCATCGTGCTGTGCCGCCACCTGCATCGCCAGTTCGCGTGTGGGTACCAGCACGAGCGCAGCAACTCCACATGGGCTGTGCTGCAGAAGCCTTTCGAGAATGGGAATCAGGAAGGCCAACGTCTTCCCCGTGCCGGTTTGGGCTGTCGCCATCACGTCTTTGCCTTGCACACCGGGCGGAATCGCCGCGGCTTGCACTGGCGTGGGCTTCACGAAACCAGCGCCCGAGAGTTGCTCCTTCAGGGAAGGAGAAATTGCGAATTCGAAAAAATTTTCCATTTTGCTTTCTTGCTGGCACACGGAAACGCACACAAATACGGGTGCTGCTTCCGATGGCGCAGCTTCTTTTAATTACGCTGAAAACGTACGGAGGAAACTGAGGGCGGGTATTCTCAGATCAGTCACAGAACCAGAGGGACCGCACAACCCAACCGCGGTATTAAGCGCAGACCAAGTATACCACAGATCAGAGAAGAGCGGTCAACTACCTATTCTGAGTCGTATCGCAGAGCACGAAGTCGGCAACCGGCGCGAACTTAGGGTTTATTGTTCATCTGCAAAGCACTACTGTGCCATGCCCACCGTCGGATTGCTTTCTTTCTCGAATCAATTTGTGCCTTTTTGTTCGTGTCATCAGCATCCCGACGCTTGTGCATCGTTGGGACAGGGCCCTCGTCAAAATGAAGTGGGTCTCGCAGGTTCTGCAATTCCCGGTAGTAATAAAGAGGTGTGGGACGTTTTCCATTGAAAGTTAGCTTCTTTAGAAACTCGATTTCCTCCTGGGTCACACCACCATTCACGGGTAAGTCCTTCAGGAACTCCTTGAGGCCTGCCTCTTGCTCGCGGTGAACAACTTCCTTTTCGACAAATTCAAGTTTCCTTGCATAGCCAGGAATAAGTCTCCGGTTCAAGACGATTTCCATACCGAAGGTTGCGAGATCGATATCCCAAGATTCAATTAACGGATCCAGGAAGGAAGCGCAGTTCTCAGCCGATATGCCGAAGACGTCAGTATCCATAAACTCGAGAATGCTGACTCGCATCGTTTCGTACTTTTTGCCGCTGAGACGGGCCACCGAGTGAAGCCACTTTTCACTTTGCAGTTCGGTTTTGGCGATTTTCTTTACGACGTCCAGCAGCTTTTGTGTAACGAGGCGCTCGAGTTCGCCGAAGGGCTGCTTCTCAAAAATCACCCGTATTTGGTTCTCTTTGCCGGGTGCACACTTGCGGAGAATCAACTCTCGAACTTCTTTGAACAAGGGCTTGGGTGGGTCGAAGTTTTTCTTTAATTCTTCCTTGCGCTGATGGTCAGCGAGCCTCGAGAGCTTGCCGCTCGGAAGTTTTAAGAATTTCCCTATCTTGTCGTAGATGTCTGTCCGGCTGGGTTCAGGGGGCAATTTCTTCCCCGTCAGCAGCTGCGAAATATAGGATTCCGTAACTTCGGCGGCCGCCGCCAAATCTCGCTGTTCAAACCCTAGTTCTTGCAGCCGCTGTTTAATCACTAAGCTAACATCCACAGGTGCCTCCGCGGAATTAACTGCATCTGATTAATCGTTGAAAATAGTCCCAGATTTCACTTGACAGGTCAAGTTAATTAACCTATATTGGTTAAGTACCTGAGGGTGCCTTCAGATTGTCTATACCAAAGCAAGTTATCTGAATGTCCTCGGTCAGCCAACCAAGGAGGTTGACATGTTTGCACGCAAAGTATCGATGCACTTGAAGGCCGACGGCGCAGCGGAATTCAAGAAGAAAATTGAAGGCGAAGTGATTCCCTTGCTGCGCAAGCAGGCGGGGTTCCTCGACGAAATCACCTTCCTATACCCAAGCGGAAAAGAAGTTCATGCCTTCAGTCTCTGGGAGACCGCGGAACATGCGGAGGCCTACAACCGCGGAGCTTACCCGGAAGTGACGAAGATGCTGACGTCCGTGGTTGAGGGGGCGCCTCGGGTGCAGACGTACGAAGTCCTTAATTCAACGATCCTAAGGACCATCGCCGCTGCGGCGGTCTGAGGCCGACAGGACTCTTCGTCGCGTGGGGGGCGGCCAAGTCCGCCCCTTGGGTGTTCGGCAAGGGACGATTACAAGAAGGGTTTCATGTGCTAGAAAACGGGCCAGGGAGGCCCCAATGAGAGATAAGGCTTACGGGAAGAGGGAGGCGAGCTTCCACACCTTAGTCGAGATCTTTGCATCGCCGGTATTCGTTAGCGGCGGGAAGTGGTTTCATTACGTGAATCATGCCGCCGAGGCCATCACTGGGAGATTCGATAAAGGGAGGGATGCATGCATTTACTTGCATGGGTAGGTATTGGGGCAGTGATTGGCTGGGGAGCGGGCAGAATTTTTCAGGGCAATGGCTATGGTCCGTTCATGGACATCCTCATGGGCATTGGTGGTGCTGTTGTCGGCGGACTTCTAACACGCTCCGCGGGGTTCGGCGGCTACGGCGGAACGATCATCACCACGCTGGCTGCAATGATTAGCGCGGCCCTTGTGACCATAGTCGCTGCTTACGTGAACGGCAGAAGGGTTTACGCTCGTCAGCTCTAAGCATTCCGGCACACCACCGCCCGGGGACTTGGCCCACTCTCAAGCGTGGCTGTTCGCATTTTTGTAAGGATGCGAGCCGAAGCCTTCAAGCTGTTTCGCGAGAATGCGTGCTGCGGCAGCAGAATCCGGGCGGGGAAGCACTAGGGAACAGGATCACGCAGACGCGGCCACAAAGCTGTATACGGCTCTGATTTTCAAATTCTAAGGAATTCGCGGGAGATACAAGAATGAAAACATTGCATCGATCGATCCTTTGTCTTGTTGTCCTGGTCCTTACGGCGCCATTGCTTCGTGCACAGGACTTTTCTAAATATCGGCACTTTACCTTGGGGATGAACTTGACCACATTGCTGGAACGCACTGGCCAAAGGGTGGCCGACGTAAAGATGATTCATGGCCGTCCAGCGCTAATTCAGGAGCTGACTTGGTGGCCCCCCAATATCCCTGGGACGTCCCTCCGATCGGACAGCGTCGAACAGATTCTCTTCTCGTTCTACAACGGCGAGCTCTACAAGATGTCAGTGACCTACGATTCATCTTCCACGGCAGGGCTTACCGAGGGAGATATGGTGAGGGCCATTTCTACGAAGTACGGTCCGGCCACAATTGTCCCGCCGGAGATTGGCGTAGGGGCGGACACCACCTATGACGGGAAGCAAAAGCCAGTCGCGTCGTGGGAGGATGCGCAGTATTCCCTCAACTTGGTCCATTCCTCTTTTACCGACGTCTTGGGGCTGGTCGTCTTTTCGAAACGAGCCAATACCGAAGCCGAACTCGCCATCGCAGAAGCCGTCAAACTTGACGAGCAAGAGGGCCCAAAAAGAGAAGCCGAACGCCGGAAAAAGCAAACGGACGACCTGGAAATGGCGCGGCAGAAAAATCAAAAAGCTTTTCGTCCGTAGTTTCAGCCGTAGTCAGCAATGATTGGGGTGTCAGGCAGACACGAGGTTGCGTAATTATTTCCAGGGGTCAGATCACTGTCAACGCCCGGTCCGCCACGACGCGGAAGATGCCGAACAAGTTCTATCTGACTACTTCTGACTTCGCCGATGTCAGGTAGCTCGCGAAAGGCTACCATAGCACCTCACCCGGGAATGAATTAACTTTTTAAGAACTACGTATACCCGGACGCATAAGTGTGTCATCATAGTTGTGGCCGCGTTCGTTGCCTTTCGACACCTCTAATTCCACGAGGCTCCTAAGTCCAACTTGCGACTGCCTTTCGGTAAGAAATGGCGGCTCTAGTGGACGACCCGATCATCCTGCAATACGTTGGTTTCCAGACCAAAGGCGCAGTACGCGAATACGCGTTCAGCCGCCGCGAATCTGGCGGCGAATCTTCCAATTACTTCGTGACCATCTCTAATGAAGCGTTTGCAGCGCACCGCGCGCGCTACCAAGATGCGCCCGCGATCTGCTCCACCAGGCTTCACCGCGAGTTTGCCACGCAGGTCAATCCTCCTCCCTCGACCACGTTCTCGGTGACCGACGCAGAGCTAGCCGACTACAAGGACGCACATACCCCTAAGGCCAAGCGTGGCCACTCGAAGTCCACGGAAGACGAAAACTCTTGATGTCGTTTGCAAAATTCCGTTCAAGCAAGCAGAGGAGCGTTCTTGGCGAGGCCCGTTGAAGACGAGTTCGGTTACTTCCAGCAACTCCTGGTGATCGGGAAGGAGCGCGGCTATCTCCTCTATGATGAGATCAACGAATGCCTTCCCCCAGATGTGCTTTCGCCGCAGGAAATCGACGACCTGTTGGCGCTCTTGGAGCGCCAGGGAGTCGAGATACACGAAGACCTGAGCGCCGCAAATGGCGCCCGCGCCGCAGCCGCGGTGGAAGCTCCTGAAGCGGGCCACAAAGAGGAATTCGCCGCGGACTCCAGCCTCGACCTGAGCATCGGTGAGGACTCCAAGTCTCAGGATCCCGTGCGTCTCTATCTCCGCGAGATGGGCTCCGTACCTTTGCTCACACGCGAGGGTGAAGTGGCTCTCGCTAAACGCATCGAGTGCGGCCACCTCGTCGTCATGAAGGCCATCACCCGCTCGCCCATTGTCGTCAAGGAACTCATTTCCGTCGCGGCGGCTTTGCGGCAGGGTGCCCGATCCATCAAGGAAGTGGTGCATTTCCCTGACGAGGAAGTCACGGAAGGGAGAATTGCCTTCAAGACCAGGCAAACTCTCCGTCAAATCGATTCCATAGCTCTGCTCTATGAAACCGCCCTCCGCCAAGCGGAGAAATTCGCAGCCACGCCAAAATCGAAAAAGCAATCCCATGTTCGCGCCAAATGGGCGCTGGCCCGCACGCGCATCCGGATTTCACTCGCCATCCGTAAAATCCCTTTCCATTGGCACGAACGCAAGCGCCTGGTTGATTACTTCCGCGCGTTCCTCGAGCGTCTCCATAACTTGGAGCGCGACGTTCGCCGTCTTCAGCGCCGCGTTGACTCCGCCCATGGAGACCTTGCTGCCGAAGCCCGGAGACAACTTCGCTCTAGTCGCGCCGCTCTCAACGAAATCGCACGATCCAGTCAGACGGGTCTGACCGCTCTCAAGCGCGCGCTCACCGTTATTCAGCGCGGCGAGGCTCAAGCCCAACAGGCCAAGCAGGAACTCACCTCGGCCAACCTCCGCCTCGTGGTCTCCATTGCCAAGAAATATACACATCACGGTCTGCAGTTCCTCGATCTCATCCAGGAAGGCAATCTCGGCCTGATGAAAGGCGCGGACAAGTTCGATTGGCGCCGCGGCTACAAATTCTCCACCTACGCCACCTGGTGGATTCGCCAAGCCATCACTCGTGCCATTGCCGATCAGGCTCGTACCATCCGCGTTCCTGTCCACATGATCGAGGTCATCAACAAGCTCGCCCGCTGCACCCGGCAACTCGTACAGGAACTTGGCCGCGAGCCTACTTCCGAAGAGTTAGCCAGGCGCATGGACATCACGGTTGAAAAGGTCAGAAGTACCCGCAAGGTTGCTCAGACTCCGATCTCTTTCGAGACCCCGATCGGGGAAGAGGAAGAGTCGCACCTCGGCGACTTTATTGAAGATAAGGCCGTGGCCTCCCCGTCGGACACCGCCATCCGCCTCAGCCTTCAGAAAAATGTCGCTTCCATGTTGAAGCATCTGAATCCGCGCGAAGAGCGCATCATCCGTATGCGCTTTGGCTTTGAAGACGGCAATCCGCGCACCCTCGAAGAAGTCGGGCACACTTTTGCCGTCACCCGCGAGCGCATCCGCCAAATTGAAGCCAAAGCCTTGCGCAAACTCCGTCATCCCACCCGTTCCCGCCTGGTCCGCGCGTTCTATCAGGATTCTTGGTGAGGCAGCGTCCATGAACAGATTCCGCCCACAGCAGAGAAGTACAAATGGAGAGATCGTATGAAAAATCTTTTTGTCGGAAATATGAGCTTTCAAACTACCGAAGCCGATTTGACCGCGTTGTTTCAGCCCTTCGGCCAGGTTGGGCGCATTCATATTGTCACGGATCGCGAAACCGGCAGAGCTCGCGGTTTCGCCTTTGTAGAAATGCCCAATGACGCCGAAGCGGCCAAAGCCATTGCGGACCTCGACGGCAAGGAACTTGGCGGCCGCAATCTTAAGGTCAACGAAGCCCGGCCCAAAGGCGACCGTCCGCGAAGTGGCGGCAGCAGCCGCAGCGGTGGTGGTCATGTCGGCGGCCGTGGCCGCGGCGGATTCTCCAACGAAGATTACCGCGAATCCGCGCGACAGCCGCGCGAACCCCGCTGGTAACTCACGTTTTGTCGTTACCCCGGTCTGCATGGACTTGCGAGGAGGCTCTGTGACCGTAACTTTTCAAAAGCGCCAAAAGGAAATGAAACGCCTGGAAAAGCAGCGCGCCAAAGCCGAAAAGCGTGCGCAAAAGAAAGAGGCCCGACGCGCCGAAAAAGAAGCCAACGCCGCAGCGTCGGCCGACCTCATCAGCTCCACCGAACCCCAGCCTCAACCGCGGGAAGACTAGAGGCGCAGGGACAGATAATAACTGTCACCACGCTGGTCAAGTCCCGAGTGACGGGCGATTCCGAACTAATGCCTGCGTTTTGGTCCCGATAAACGCGCTTATAATCCTTGATGGGCCAAATTCTCGGATAGTCGCAAACTATCCACAACCCAGCCCACAAGAACCTCCGTCTTACCGTCTTATATGACTTGCGCGTAGTTCGGCAGTCTCCGTGGTCTTGTAAGTTGTTGTAAAGCCAGACCTTGATAGCCTGATACAGGCGAGGTCGGTGGTTTCAAGGCCGCCCCGGCCCACCAGTTTAAGTCTTCAGTTCTCACCCTAAGTTCGTAGCTTGGAATCGTTAAGCGCCACCTTGGTTTTCGCACGCCTCCCGAGCTTCTGGCTTCTCCTCCTCAGGGTTCTTCCGGGCATGACGTGTTGGTCGCTTGTTCTTGCTATTCTTACTTGGCGCTAAGTAAGGCATCCAAGATGTCATGAAGTTCAAAAAAGTCGAACCAGAACAGTTGGATTGCACGAGAACAGTAATGCGTCCTTTCGGATGCATGGAGCTGTGGGCCGGCAACGAGAAAGCGCATCGTTCTTTGGAACTGGCCGGACTCGAAAGCGACCTGATTGCCGTTCCTTCGGGGGGAGACAGGGGCGGTGATCTTTCCGCGGTGTTCTCTTGCAGTGACAATATTGCCCGCGTGGTGCTGGCGGACTGCGTCGGGCATGGCTATATAGCTAGCGGCGTGGCGCGGCATGTTCACCACCTCTTGCATAAGTTTCAGGACGTTCGCGATACAGCTGGATTACTTGCGGCACTCAATGATGCTTTCACCCTTTCGAATGAGAACTCGCCGGGTCCGCTCCGGCTGACCACGGTCGTGACAGGGACGTTCGACGGCGACACGGGTGAATTCAACTTCGCATATGCGGCCCATCCACGCATGCTGCTCTGGCGACGGCACGAGGGGAGGTTTGTGGAATTAGGAGAGGGATTGGAAGGGTTCCCGCTGGGATATATAACTGGCGAGACTTATAGCCAGCAGAGTGTGCGCTTGAACTCAGGCGACATGATCCTGGCTTTTTCTGACGGCGCTACGGAAGTACGCTCGCCAGCCGGAGAACAGTTGACTTCGAGGGGCTTCCTGGAACTCGCGGGGAAAACTCTGAATGGTCTCCCTCAACCGATAGTGCTTCATGATTTCTCAGAGGCGCTCCTCGATGGGGTGCAGGGATTT
>Ga0307471_100001520_pt1 | contig 12705 bp, 11 predicted proteins | sample atmos_gasesAM3C__2_FD_204566 | JGI IMG/M metagenome (GOLD analysis project Ga0307471, IMG submission 204566) | Hardwood forest soil microbial communities from Morgan-Monroe State Forest, Indiana, United States - atmos_gasesAM3C_515 | ecosystem: Environmental > Terrestrial > Soil > Temperate... | reverse complement strand
GGTGTCCCCGTCGACGTAGAGCACGTCGGCCGGATCGAGGCCGAGGCGCTCGTTGAGAATCTGCTTGAACGTGGTCTCGTGCCCCTGACCCTGGTTCTTCGAGCCCATCAGCACCGTGGCGCTCCCGCTCGGCGCGAAGCGGATCTCCGCGAACTCCGGCTGGGGCCCCGCCGCCTGCTCGATCGGGTTCACCACGGCCAGCCCGCGCAGCTTGCCGCGCCGCCGCGCCTCGTCGCGCCGCCCGGCAAAGCTGGCGACGTCGCCGAGCTTCAGCGCCTGCTCCATGCTCGTCGCGAAATCGCCGCAGTCGTAGGTGGCGCCGAGCGGGTTCTTGTACGGCATCGCCGACGTCGGAATGAGGTTCTTCCGGCGGAGCTCCAGGGGGTCGAGCCCGAGCTCGCGCGCGGCGTCGTCGATCAGACGCTCGAGGACGTAGGTGGCCTCCGGACGGCCGGCCCCGCGGTACGGCGCCGTCGAGTTCGTGTTGGTCATGACGCTGGTCACGTGCACGTACGCTGCCGAGAACGCGTAGACGCCAACCAGCGTGACCACGTTCGAGAACGTGGCGAGGAGATTCCGGTCGGACGAGACGTAGGCGCCGACGTTCGCGAGCGTCTGCACGCGCATGGCCAGAAAGCGCCCGTCGGCGTCGAGGGCCAGCTCGGCGTCACTCACGTTGTCGCGGGCGTGCTCGTCGGCCAAAATCGCCTCGCGCCGCTCGCACGTCCACTTGACCGGCCGGCGCAGCTTGCGGGCCGCCCACAGCACCAGCTTGTGCTCGGGATACTGCCAGCCCTTCGTGCCGAAGGCGCCGCCGACGTCGCCGGCCACCACGCGGATCTTGTGCTCCGGGACCTTGAAGATGCTGCTGGCCAGCGCGTTGCGGACCCGGTGGGGGTACTGGACGTCGGCGTAGAGCGTGTACCGGTCGTCGTTCGGATCGTAGACGCCGAGCGAGCCCCGAGGCTCCATGAACTGGGCGTGAACCCGCGTGATGACGTAGCGCCGGCGCACGACGCGATGAGCCCGGGCGAAGGCTGCCTCCGTGGCGGCGCGATCACCGGCTTCGAAAACGTTCGAGACGTTGTCCGGGCACTCGTCCCAGACCGGCGCGGCGCCGGGCCGGGTCGCCTCCGCCGTCGCCGTCACCGAGGGCAAGGGCTCGTAATCGATCTGGACCAGGTCGGCCGCGTCCTCGGCCTGGGCACGCGTCTCGGCGACGACGAGCGCGATCGGGTCGCCCACATAGCGCACGCGGTCCTTGGTGAGGCCGTGATGAGGCCGGGCGAACATCGGCGAGCCGTCGGGCCGCTTGCGCTTGAGCGTCATCGTCATCGTTCCCAGGCCCGAGACGTCGGCGCCCGTGAACACGGCGAGAACCCCGGGCGCGGCCAGCGCGGCCTTCGTGTCGACGGCGCGCAGGCGCGCGTGGGCGTGCTGCGAGCGCACGATGACGGCGTGGGCCTGGCCCGGTACGTTCACGTCGTCGAGGTAGCGGCCGGCGCCGCGCAGGAGCCGGACGTCCTCGACCCGCTTGATGCCCTGACCGATGCCGTACTGCCCCATCGAGAAGTCTCCTCAATCCACAGGCGCGCTACGGCAGGAGCCGGGCGCCCGGCGCCGCGAACTCCTTCGGCCACACCACGACCCACTTGCCGTCCTGCACCTGCTTCACCTTCGAGAGATCGTCTCCGTAGTTGTTTGGCCCGTCGAAGCGGAACCGCCCGACGATCGTGGGCACCTGGTTCTTCCGCAGCCACTGGGCGAGCACCTTGTCGTCGAGGCTCTTGGTGGCGGTCACCGCGGCCTCGAGCATCTGCCACGCCGCGTACGAGCCGGCCGCCTGCGTGTCGACGTTCGTGTACGGCACACCGGCCTTCGCCGCTCGCTCGTGGTACAGCGTCGCGAACCGCGCCGCCGCCGGGTTGTTGGTGAACGGCGGGTGCTCCTCGAAGAACGTGTTGGAGAGGGCGAGCTTTGTCTCCGGCGCCGTGGCCATGGGCCCAGGGGCCGGGAAGAGGTGATAGTGACGGCGCGGCGTGTAGTCGAGCCGCTTGAGCTCCTCCAGCACCAGGTTGCCGTCGAGTCCCAGCGCGCCGACCCAGAGAAGGTCCGGGTTGGCGTCCTTGATGCGCGCGGCGATCGGACCGAAGTCACGCGTGCCGAACTCGTACTCGAGGTAGAGAAGGACCTTGAGCCCGCGCTGGGCCGCGACATCACGCGCGCCCGAGGACTGGAACTGGGCCGACGGGAACTTGCTCGTGACGATCGCCACAGTCTTCGGCGGATTGGCGGTGGCCGCCACCGCGTCGAAGACGATCGCCGGCACCGTCTTGTTCGGCTCGGGCCCGAAGGGCGCTGCCGGGAACTGCATCTCGTACTTCGCCAGGTGCGGCATGCCGAAGCTGTGGTGGATGAGCATCTTCTGGTAGCGCTGCGCCACGCCCATCGCGGCGATGATGGCGCCCGTGGCATAGGGACCCATCAAGAGATCGACCTTGTCGACCGTGATGAGCTTCTCGTAGAGCGTGCGGGTCACCTCCGGCTTCGACTGGTCGTCGAGCAGCACCCACTCCACGGGACGGCCGAGCAGGCCGTTACTCTTGTTCAGCTCCTCGACGTAGATCTCGGCGGTGATCTTGTGCAGGAGCGCGGTCGCGGCGAGCGGACCTGTCAGCGCGAGCGTGCCGCCGATCTTGATCGGCGGGCCCGACGGCGCCGCAGTGGCCGACAAAGCCACGGCCGCGGCGAGAACCGCGCCCAGCAGAGCCGTGAAGCGTGGAATCGTCCGCGAGCGCATCGTCGCCTCCTCGGTGGGGCGGATGTGCGCGCTGCAGGCCGTCGCGGGGCTGGGGCCCCGCCCGCCGAGACGCGCCGATGGATTGTGAAAAGCCGCACCGGAGCCTACCCGCGGGTCAGGGGAGAGTCAAGACTGGGCGGGGCGCGGCGGGAGCCGACGTGCTGTGCGCGCTGCAGGCCGTCGCGGGGCTGGGGCCCCGCCGGCCGAGGCGCGCCTATGGATTGCAGTTGGGTCGTTCAGGTCAGGACGACACGAAAACGCTGCTCACAAGCCCGCTCCCGATGCCCGCCAGGACGTCAGGGACTCCAGCTCGAGCCGGAGCCGACGCATCTCTACGGGCTTCTCGAGCACCGTGAGGACGCCGTCCTCGCGACGGTAGCGCGGGACCTCGTCCACGAAGCTCGAGATCACGATGCCGCACGTCGCGCGATGCTGAAGTCGCGCGAACGCCAGCAGGTCGGCCACGATCATCGCCGCGTGTCCGTTCAGGCGAACATCGTCGTCCAGCAGCAGGAGGTCGAACTGCCTGGCGGCGACCCTTGCGAATCCTTCCCAGATGTCCTGGGCGACGTCGACGTCGTGGCCGTCCGAGGACAGGATGGACCGTAGACCCTCTCGGGCGTGTGCCTCACGACCAACGACAAGAATTCGCAGAGACATTCAGGTGTTCTCCACAGCAACTGGCATGCCGCGTTTCGTCCAGAGAACAAGGGAGGCCAAAAGGCTCAACAAATCTGCAAGTAACGCGATAGCCACGAAACGGGTGGCAAGCCGAAAGTGTAGAAGCTACATGTAAATGTTACTTCGAGGTGGCGGCGAGGTCGTCGGCGAGCGCTCGGGCCTTGCTCGCCAGATTCGCGGCCCGCGGGTAGTCTCTCTGGCCCAGGGCCAGCTGCGCCTGATCGAGGAAGCTCTTGGCGTTCAGGAGGGCCTCCCTCTGCGGCGGCTTGAGCGGGCGGCCCTCGAGCTCCGCGATGCGCCGGGCCGTGTCCCCGATGTCCTGCCGTGCCACGTCGGCGAGCCGTTGCTCCTCCGTCGGTGACAGCTCCGGACGAAGCGGCGGCTGCGGCTGGGTCGAGCCGCCGGGAGCTCGCTGCTGTGCCGGCGTGGTGCGAGGCGCGGCCGGCGACGGATCGGCAGGCCGCTTGAGAACCACCTCGGGATCGCCGGCAGTGCACCCGTTCAGGGCGATCAGCAGCATCGCGGTCAAGAAAGCCCGAGTCATGGCGACGACGACCGGGGCGCGACGGGTAGCGTCATCGTCATCACGGTTCCCCGGCCGACTTCCGAGTCGACGTCGATACGCCCGTCGTGCATCTGGACGATCCGGTAGACCATCGAGAGCCCGATGCCCGAGCCCTGGGGCTTGGTCGTGTAGTAGAGCCGGAAGATCCGCTCGAGATCGTCGGATGGAATCCCGACCCCCTCGTCGCGGACGCGGACAGCGATCGCGCCGTCCGTACCACGGTAAGCGTCGAGCGTCACAGCCCCGCCGTCCGGCATCGACTGGATGGCGTTCGTCACGAGATTCGTGCATGCCTGCTGGAGAAGCCCCGCGTCGCCCGCCACCGGCGGAAGCTCCGGCGCCACGTCGACCGCGATCCGTGTCCCGGCCCGCTCCGCCTCGGGCGTCATGAGCCGCGCCACGTCGGAGAGCAGCGCGCCCACATCGACCGGCGCCAGGTTGAGCTCCTCGGGCCGCACGAACTTGAGGAAGCCCTGGACGACCCGATCGAGCCGCTGGATCTCGTGGGCGATCACGTCCAGGTTCTCGCGCGCCGCCGGGTTCGTGCCGCCGAGGCGCGCCTTCAGGAGCTCGAGGTGGATGCGCATCGCGTTCAGGGGGTTCTTGACCTCGTGCGCCACGCCGGAGGTGAGCCGACCGAGCGCCGCGAGCTTCTGCGAATAGGTCACCAGCGACTGGACCGCCCGGACCGGATCCAGATCTCGAATTGCGAGCACGGCGCCACCGGCCCGCTCGCCGCCGGGGATTCGATAACTCGATACCGTCAGCTCGCGCGTCTGCCCATCGTGGAACGGGACCTTCACCGTCGCGTTCCGCCTCTCGATCCCGCGCTGGAAGAGCTCGGCGACGAAGGGCGCCAGCGGATGGTCGAGAGCCTGGAGTGGCTCGGACGTCTCGGCGAACGCCGAGTCGATCCATTTGCCGAGCAGCGCCTCCGCCGGCTCGTTGCAGAACACCACTTGCTGCCGGGCGTTCAGCACGATGACCGCGTCCTCGAGGCTGTCGAGGATTCCGTCGATCTGGCCGGCTTGAACGCGCTCGCCCAGCTTGTTGACCCGGGCGGCCAGCGCGCCCAGCTCGTCGTCGCGCGTCAGCTCGACGGCGCCGGCCTGGCGGCGCCCCAGCCGCTCCATGCCGCGCGCGAATCGCTTGAGCCACCGAAGGAGCATGTGACCCGCCCCGAGGCCGACGACGAGGACCACGCCGAGCGCGATGATCGCCAGAAGCAGGCTGCTCAGCGCGGCGCGCGCCAGCTCCTGACGGAGCAGGCTCGTCGACACGCCGACCCGCACGGCGCCGAACGGCTTATCGCCCAGGCGCATCGGCACCTGAGCCTCGTAAACGTGCGGCCCCTTCAGGAGCGAGGCGATGATGCGCAGCGTCCACCACGTCTTGACCTGGTCGAGGCTCTCCTGGGGCGGAAGAAGCTCGCCGTCGAGCTTCGGGTTGCTGTGGGCAAGGACGCGATCCGTCGGGTCGACGATAGCGGCGTAGACCACGGTGTGCGAGTAGCCGACGATGCCCTCGAGCATCGCGCGAATCCCCGGATCGCGCTGGATGAGCGTCGGGTCGGCCTGCGGTGACTCCGCGACGACGCGCGAGCTCTGGTGGTAGAGCTGCCGCGCCAGGAGCTCGCCCTCCTCGACCGCGCCGCCCAGGGCAACGCGCGCGACGCTCGCGAGGTGGGCGATGGTGGACCCGGCGACCACCAGGAGAACCGCGACGCCGAGCGCCGCGACCTGGCGGCCCCGGAGCCCAAGGCTCATCGGCTCAGCCTCGGTATTTGTGGAGCTTGTTGTGCAGGGTCTTGAGGCTGATGCCCAGGATAACGGCGGCGCGGGTCTTGTTGCCGCCGGTCTGCTTGAGCGTCTTCAAGATCAGCTCCCGCTCCGCGTCCTCGACGGTGGTGCCGACCGACAGCACCACCTCGGCCTCGGTCCCCGACGGAGTGGGCAGCGACGCCTCGTCGAAGGCGGGCAGGTGCTCGGCCCGCACGAGATCGTCCGGGCAGACGATCACGGCGCGCTCGATCACGTTGCGGAGCTCGCGCACGTTCCCCGGCCAGCGATGGCGCCGAAGAACCTCGAGGGCGTCGTCGTCGATGCCGCGGATCGAGCGCCCATGGCGCTCGTTGAACTCGTCGATGAACGCCTGTACGAGCTCGGCGACATCCTCCATCCGCTCGCGCAGGGGCGGGACCGTGATCGTCAAGACGTTGAGCCGATAGTAGAGATCCTCGCGCAGCGCACCGTCCTGCAGCGCCTTCATCGGGTCCTTATTGGTGGCCGCCACGATCCGCACGTTGACGTGGGTCTCGCTCTGGGCGCCGAGGCGGCGGAATTGCCCTTCCTGCAGGACGCGCAGGAACTTCGCCTGGGTACCGGTCTGCATCTCCGCCACCTCGTCGAGGAACAGGGTGCCGCCGTCGGCCAGCTCGAAGCAGCCCTGGCGGCGCTCGACGGCGCCGGTGAAGGAGCCCTTCTCGTGGCCGAAGATCTCGCTCTCCAGCAGAGTCTCGGGAATGGCCGCGCAGTTGACGGCCACGAACGGGCCCTTCCGGCGCGACGACAACGCGTGCACTGTCCGGGCAACGAGCTCCTTCCCGGTGCCGCTCTCGCCGGCGATCAGGAGCGTCGCGTCCGTGGGCGCCGCCACCTCGATCTGGCGCATGACCTCGCGCATCCCGCCGGAGCTGCCGACGAGACGACCGCACGCCCCGCGCTGGCGGAGCTGGCGGCGCAAAAGCTGGACCTCGCGCGCGGTCTCGGTCCGTTCCAGAGCCCGGTCGAGGATCAGCTGGAGCCGCGTCGGATCGACCGGCTTGGTCAGGTAGTCGTAGGCGCCTTCCTTGATCGCCCGCACGGCGCTGTCGATGCTGCCCTGGCCGGTCAGGAGAATTACCGCCGTCGTCGGATAGTCGCGCCTGAGCTTGGTGAGCAAACCCATCCCGTCGAGGCCGGGCATCACGAGGTCGGCGATCACGAGATCGGGCTTCCACGCAGCCGAGCGCTGCAGGGCTTCCTGACCGTCGGACGCGGCGACGGCCTCGTATCCCCAGATGGTCAGGAGGTCCTTGAGCCCCGTACGCGAGGCCGGCTCGTCGTCGACGACGAGAATGCGCGCCTCCGGCGCGGCCTTGCTCATGAAATCGCGACTCGCTTGTGGTCCGAGCCTCGGACCAGCCGCAACCGCGCGCGAGCCGGGACGTGCCACTCGAGCCGCGCGTGGCGATGGATCACGTGTCCGCAGGGGCCAAGCATGATCGACATCATCTCGTCGGCCGCCTCGCGCCAATCTTCAATCGACCGGAGCGCTCGGCAGCGCTCACAGAAGGTTGTCATGCGATTCGCTCCTTTCTTGACGGCCCGGCACAGCAGCATCGGTCGTGCCAGCGCACGCGCGTGCAGTCTAAGCACTTGACTTCACGTACGGCTTCGTCAGGAAAGGGAGCATCGAGCCGTTCCCGGTCGGTCGAGCGAGCAACAAGTGCGGCGTAAAATTTACACTCGTGTCGACAGAGCGTCGGCCGGTTGTCATCGGTCTCGGGTGTTCACCTGAGGTGGGTTTACCGAGGAGCCGGAGGCGTATTTACCTGAGGCGGGTTTTCGACGGCCGGCTCACGCGGCGCGCGGCGCAACCAGTCGGAGAAGCGATTCCAGCCGCCGACGACGTGATCGACCAAGCCGCGGTGCTCGTCGCACAGCGGCGGCTCGGTGCCCGTCAGGAACGTCTCGCGGATCACGACGGGACACGCCGAGACCGCGCGCTTGCCGTTGGTGGCGTCGATGTCGGCGACGACGATGCCGGGCGGTGCGGCGAACTGGCCCTGCGGATAGGTCTGAGTCGCCTGCTGCATGAAGTCCGTCCAGATCGGCAGCGCCGCCTGGGCGCCGCTGAGACCGTGAGCGTCACCGTTGTCGAAGCCGACCCACACGAGGGTCAGAAGCCGTGGTGTGTAGCCGACGAACCACGCGTCGCGGCCGTCGTTGGTCGTCCCGGTCTTGCCCGCCACCGCGTCCGGTAGTCCGCTCGCCAGCGCCGCTCTCCCCGTACCAGAGGTGATGACGCCCCTCAGCAGCGAGGTCATCAAGAACGCCTCCGCTCGCGGAACGGCCTGCACGGCTTCCTCGGCGCCCGTCGGCTGCACTTCCTCGTCGCCGAACTGGACGGCCCGGATCCCGGAGACGGCGGGGAGCCGGACGCCGCCATTCGCCAGCGTGACGTAGGCGCGGGCCAGATCGAGCGGCACGACCTCGAATGCGCCGAGCGCCATCGCCGGCACCGGCGTGAGGTGGCCGCGCAGGCCCAGCGTCCTGGCCATCTCGACGATGCTCGGCAAGCCCACCGTCTGCGCGATCCGGACGGTCGCGGCGTTGAGCGACCGCTCGAGCGCCTGCCGGACGCTGACGCTGCCCTCATAGCGTTCCTCGTAGTTGCGCGGGCTCCAGGGCTGGCCGCCCACCTTCAGCGTGATCGGTGAATCGTCGACGCGCGAGGCCGCGGTGAACGGCGGTGCGTCGCTGCTCGCGTGGAGCGCCGCGAGGTACACGATTGGCTTGAAGGCCGAGCCCGGCTGCCGGCGGGCGAGCGTGGCGCGGTTGAACTGGCTGACGAGGTAATCACGCCCGCCCACCATGGCGCGGATCTCACCGGTCGCCGGCTCCATCGCAACCAGCACCACCTGCAGTCGCCGCTCGGGATCGCGGCGGCGCAGGCGCGGCGCGCTGGTCTCGATCCGGTCGAGCCCGCGCACGGCGGCCGCTTCCGCGAACCTCTGGAGGCTCAGGTCGAGCGAGGTCATGACGCGCACGCCGCGCACGCGGGAAACCTCGGCGCCGTAGCGCTGCTCGAGCTCCTGGCGCATGTGGTCGACGAAGTAGGGCGCCGACTGTCCCGGGCTGGCGAGCGAGCGCACCCGCACCGGCGAGCGCCGGACGCGATCGTATTCCGCCTGCGAGATCGTCCCGAGCTCGCGCATCCTTGCCAGCACCACGTTGCGTCGATCGCGGGCGCGGGCCGGGTCGACCGCCGGCGAGTACAGGTTCGGGCCGCGGATGATCGCCGCGATCAGCGCTGCCTCGCCGGTCGTGAGCTGGTGGACCTCCTTGCCGAAGTACGCGCGCGACGCCGCACCAACCCCGCGGACTGCGATCGGGCCGCGCTGGCCCAGGTAGATCTCGTTCAGGTAGGCCTCGAGGATGCGCTCCTTCGAATAGCGCGACTCGACGAGCGCCGCCAGCCATGCCTCGCGCAGCTTGCGCACGAGCGTGCGCTGGGGACTCAAGAGCCGCACCTTCACGAGCTGCTGGGTGATGGTGCTCCCACCTTCCTTCACCCGGCCGGCGCGGACATTGGCCCAAGCGGCGCGCGCGAGCGCGCGGGCGTCCAGCCCGCCGTGCTCGAAGAAGCGGTGGTCCTCCGCCGCCAGCACCGCGTCGACCAGGACCCGCGGCACCTCGTCGAGCCGGACCGGCCGATGGTCCTCGCCGGGACGGTCGGCCGCGCTCGACAGCACTTCGGGTTCGAGCATGAGATCGGCGACGTCCTGGCCCGCTCGCGTGACGCGCTCGATGCGCTCGTCGACCACGTGCAGACGAACCAGCTCGGCCTTGCCGCCGCGCTCGTCGGCTTCACGCGGGATCAGCTCCCAGTCACCGGCGACTCGCCGGAACTGTCCGGGCGAGCCCGGCGCCGAGCGGGTCTCGGTGTAGCCGAGCCGGGAGAGGGTAGCGGCGAGACCGATGCGCTGGACGCTGGTCCCGGGAGCCAGCGACTGCCCCGCGGCGTAGATGAACGTCGCGCGGCGGGCGTCGGCGCGCTCGAAGCGCGCGAGCTCGACGGCCGAATAGGCGAACGGGCCGCCGATCGCGATGGCAAGCACGAGGCCGAGCAGCAGCGCTCGCCCGCGGCCGAACCGTCCAGTCAGCATCGCCCTGAACTCATGAGGCTTTCACATCCATAGGCGCGCGACTGCCGCACTCGGAGTGCCAGGCGCACGCGAGCCCATGGTACCTGGACTTTGGATCGGAAGTGCGAACGTCGACGCGCCGAGGTGCTTGGCGCGGGCCGGCGAGCTAGTTGGGACGCGTGAACGCGGCCGAGACCGCGTCGTGCAGATGCTGCAGCGAGACGGGCTTCGACACGTACGCGAACGCGCCCATCGACATGGTCGTGGGCTTGAGCGATGCGTCATTGCTGCCGGTGATCATGATGACGCGGATGGCCGGATCGAGCGATCGGATGCGCTGCAGCACCTGGACGCCGTCGAGGCCCTCCATCATGACGTCGAGGACCACGACGTCCGGCTGGTACTGCGACACGGCGATGAGGGCGTCGCCGCCGTGGGACGCCGCGTCGACCGTGTAGCCCGCGTCGGTGAAGTATTTGGTGAGGATGGTGACGAGGTCGGGCTCGTCGTCGACGACGAGGATCCGGCCTCGAGGCTGGCTTGCAGAAGCGCGGCGCGGCTCCACGACTCCCGCATTATCGCTCGCGTCGCCGTCTCCACCGAAGCGGAATGCGCCGCGGAGGCTGTCTTCACGCGACAGTTCTGGCCTCGACCGGCTCGGGCGCGACCAGACGGACGGCCGCCACCTGCTCGAGCCAGCGCGAGCGCCCGCAGAGACAGCACTTCCAGAGCAGGGGCGCCGTCTCGAGGCAGTTGAATCGCTCGGCCGCGGAGATGTGCGAGCGATCCAGCGTCAAGAACCCGCCGCACCGACAGGTCATCATGGGAGCACCTCCCGGCCCTTCTGGGTGCATCGTTCGAGCCAGGCCTAACTCATTGACTCTTCTACGATCCGGGCCTGTTCCGCATGGCGGATTGGCAATGCCCAGAAGACGAGGTGCCCCTCTGGGGCAGGATCGATATCGCGCCATCTACTGGTAGTGTTGGGGCCGTGCAGCTCGACCAGCGACTGAGGGCCCTCTATCCCGACGCCTCGGGTCGCAGTCTGAAGCAATGGCTTGCGACCTCGCGCGTGCGCGTCAACGGCGCCGTCGTGCGCCGGGGCGACGCGCCGGTTGGCGCCGATGACCGCGTCGAGCTCACGGCGGCGCCGCCGCCGGCCTGCCCTCAGCCACTCGGCCTCCTGCACGAGGACCAGGACATCCTGGTTGTCGACAAGCCGAGCGGGCTCCTGAGCGTGGCCACCGAGGGCGAGCGCACGCGCACCGCGTACCGGCTTCTCCGCGACTGGGTCGCCGCGCGCGGCCCGGCCGGCGCCCGGCTCTTCATCGTCCATCGTCTCGACCGCGAGACCTCCGGGCTGATCGTCTTCGCCAAGACGGTTTCGGCGAAGCGCGCCTTGCAATCGCAATTCGCCGCGCGCTCCGTCGAGCGCGTCTACGTCGCCCTGGTCGAGGGCGTGCCGCCGACGATGGAGGGCACTCTCACGTCACGGCTCACCGAGGACCGCTCGCTCCGCGTTCGTCCGACGTCGGATCGGCGCGCGGGCCGCGAGGCGATCACGCGCTACCGTGTCGTCGCGCGGCGGCGGGAAGGGACGCTGCTGGAGCTTCGCCTGGTGACCGGTCGCCGCGGTCAGATCCGCGCTCAGCTCGCGGCGGCCGGCCATCCGATCGCCGGCGACCGGGAATACGGCGCCAGAACCGATCCGCTCCGGCGCCTCGCCCTGCACGCGACGCGGCTCGGCTTCGCGCACCCGCGTGGCGGGCGTGTGGTGTTCGAGAGCCCCCCGCCGCCGGCGTTCGGGCGGCGGCCGGCGTGAGACGCGGTGCTATCATCCCGCTGGCGAGACGACATGGGGAACCCGGAGCGGCTGGTCGGCGCCGAGGTGGCAAATCTGGCCGCCGCCATCGAGCGCGCGGCGGCCGATCTCGCCATGACCGAGGAGCCGGCCGGCTTCACGGTCGCGCTCGAGGGCGAGGACGAGGCGGGCGAGCCCCGTGAGTGACTGGACCATCGCGACGCTCGCGCGGGCGATCGGCGCGCGCAAGATCTCCCCGGTCGAGGCGACCCAGGAACACCTGGTGCGCATCGAACGCCTCGACGGACGCATCCGCGCCTTCATCACCGTCGACGCCGAGGGCGCGCTGGCCACCGCACGCGCGCTCGAGGCCGAGCTGGTCGCCGGCCAGTCACGCGGCCCGCTTCACGGCGTGCCGCTCGCTCACAAGGACCTCTGCCACGTGCCCGGCCTGCCGACCTCCTGCGGAACCCTCACGCGCGAGTACTTCACCTCGCCCTTCGAATGCACCGCCGTCGCGCGCCTGCGCGAGGCCGGCGCGGTAATGCTCGGCAAGCTGAACATAGCGGAGCTGGCCATGGGCCCCTTCGGAGACAACGCCCATCACGGCGACGTCCAGAACCCGCGGCGCGAAGGTCATTGCGCCGGCGGCTCGAGCAGCGGCTCGGCGGCGGCGGTAGCGGCGGGCCTCGCGCTCGCCGCGCTCGGCAGCGACACCGGCGGCTCCATCAGGCTGCCGGCCGCCTGCTGCGGGGTCGTCGGGCTCAAGCCGACCTACGGGCGGGTGAGCCGCGCCGGCGCGATGCCGCTCTCGTGGTCACTGGATCACATGGGGCCGTTGACGCGCACCGTCGCCGACGCCGCGACGGTGCTCGGGATCATCGCCGGCTACGATCCGCGCGACGCGACGTCGAGCCGGCGAGGCGTTACGTACTACGAGCGAACCCACG
>Ga0307471_100001519_pt1 | contig 12707 bp, 8 predicted proteins | sample atmos_gasesAM3C__2_FD_204566 | JGI IMG/M metagenome (GOLD analysis project Ga0307471, IMG submission 204566) | Hardwood forest soil microbial communities from Morgan-Monroe State Forest, Indiana, United States - atmos_gasesAM3C_515 | ecosystem: Environmental > Terrestrial > Soil > Temperate... | reverse complement strand
TCAGACGCAGCGACGGACCTCATTGTGAGATCCGTCCACCCAGCGCGGCGGCACCGGGTCGTACCCACATCCACCCCATGGTTGGCAGCGAGCGAGGCGCTTCAATCCGAGCCAGCTTCCGTGCCGAACGCCATGCATCTTCACCGCTTCCAGAAAATATCTCGAACAGGTTGGGTTAAATCGGCAGCCGCAGTCAGGACCGCAAAGCAGACGAAGTAGCGGCGAAAGCGTGCACTGATAGAGCCGAATGATAAAACGAACCAGTCCGAGCATCAGTGCAGAATAGAAGCGCGCCTAGCGAGGCGCAACCATTCATCTTCCAACGCGCCATAGCTCGCGGTCGCGGCTTCGTATTTGGCAATAATTACGAACCAAAAGCCTTGTTGCAGGTCGTGCTGGTGCTGGCGAACAATTTCTCGCAAACGACGCCGAACGCGATTGCGAATGACCGCGCCTCCAAGGCGGCTTGAAGTAACAAATCCTGCACGCCACGGAGCGGAATTCTCCACCGGCATCACATTTAACATCAGGAATTTGCCGCGTTGCGTGATGCCTTCCCGTTTCACGCGCCCGTATTCTGGGCGATGCGTCAGGCGACGCGCCTTTGGGAATGAAAATGAAACCACCTTCGTCGTCCGCGTTGCCAAGATTTCTGTCCCGGAACGAACTGCCTCAAGAGGCGACCGTTATTCGTGATGCACTTCAGTACAAAAGAAGTCTTCCCCCGGAATCCGGCGGAAGACTTCTGGAAAAAAGAACCCCGGCAATTTATTGCCCGGGCGACTCAGCGGGTGTTTCCGTTGTTCCAGCCGGCGATTCCGCAGTCGCCGCAGGAGCTTCCGTGGCAGCCGGACTGGTCGCTTCACTCGTTGCAGGCGCGCTGGTGGGAGCTGGAGTTGTCGCAGGAGTCACAGTTTCGGTTTTTTGCTCGCACGCCGCGAGAAGCGCGGCACCGGCCAGAATGCAAATATATTTCTTCATAGTTGGAGACGCATATTGCTTTAATAGATCAATCCCGGCAAGCGTAGTTTTCGGACCGCGCAGAGTGTTGTTTGAAGAACAAATAGCTCGCGGCCAGCATTAAAGCGGTGGCTCCCATTTCAAGCCATGCGCCTCCGCTACGGCTTTGCAAGTCAGCAGGCCCTCGTGCGTGTTGATCCCACCAATTAGCGCCGGCTGCTTTTTGCATGCTCCCTTAAGGCCGAGATCGGCCAATAGCTCAACGTAACGGTAGGTGACGTTTGTGAGCGCTTGCGTCGCGGTGCGTGCGTACGCTGCCGGCATGTTTGCGACGCAATAATGGGTCACACCTTCCTCGACGTAAACCGGATCGAGATGCGTCGTCGGTCGCGAAGTTTCGGCGCAACCGCCCTGATCAATCGAAATATCGACGAACACGCTGCCGCGTTTCATCTTCCGCAACATTGCGCGCGTGATCAGCTTCGGCGCTTTGGCTCCGGGTAAAAGGACCGCGCCGATGAGCAAATCGCAATCGGGCATTAATTCGTCCAGATTCGCTTCGTTCGAATAAAGTGTGTGCAGGTTTTCGATTGCTACATCGAGAAATCGCAACCGCTCGACATCGATGTCTAGAATTGTGACATCGGCGCCGAGGCCTTTGGCCATGCGCAAGGCGTTGACGCCCGAAGTTCCGCCGCCGAGAATGACCACGCGCCCGGGCAAAACTCCCGGAACGCCGCCCAGCAAAACTCCGCTGCCTCCGTTGTACTTGGCGAGAGAATTAGCGCCCATCACCACCGACATGCGACCGGCAATTTCGCTCATCGGTTCCAGCAGCGGCAAACGATGGTCCACCTGAATCGTCTCGTACGCCACGCCGGTCACGCCTGATTTTAGCAGCGCCTCAGTGAGATCCTTGCTTGCAGCCAGATGCAGATACGTGAAAAGAATTTGGCCCCTGCGCAACAACGGGAACTCTGCTTCGAGAGGTTCCTTGACTTTCACAATCATGTCAGCACGCGCGAAAACTTCTTTTGTTTGCTCCACAATTTCCCCGCCCGCTTTGACGTACTCCTCGTCGGGGTAGCCGGAACCGAGCCCAGCCTCCGTTTCCACCAAAACGGAGTGACCATGCCTGGTGAGTTGGTTCGTCCCGGACGGCAGCAAGGCAACGCGCTGCTCTTGTTCCTTAATCTCCTTTGGGACACCGATGATCATGGTGCGAGGTGAGAGTGATTAGTGAGAAATGAGACCCGGAATCAAGCTAAATCACTTCGGACTTCCCAGTTCTCACATCAATTGAGCGAGGGATCATCCGGAGCGGCGGCGAGCATTTTATACCACGGTCCCAGCGTTCGCATAATGTCGAACCACAGATTTGGAAGGCGATCGAGTTTAAGCAGGGACGGATTGGCTTTCTGCACAACCCAAGCTTTCTGCTTCACCTCGCTTTCGAGTTGGCCGGCTCCCCAACCTGCGTAGCCGACAAAAGCGCAAACCGTAACCAAATTTTTCTGCGCCTGTGCATCGCTTCCTTCGTCGAAAGCGATGTTGTGATTGAGTTTGAGACCCGCGCCCTTCTGCCATTCAAACGCCGCAAACATCAGTTGATTTTTTCCAACTGGACCGCCCAAAAACACCGGCACATCGGCGAGCCCCGCCGGCGGCGTACCGGTGACGAGTTCGGCCACCGGCCGGTCGAGCGGGCGATTGATTATCACGCCCAGTGCGCCCTCGTTAGGCTCATGCTCGGAAATAAAAAGCACCGTGCGCCGAAAGTTCGGGTCGACCATATTCGGATGGGCCACCAGCAACGAACCGGCAAAATTGCGCGACAACCGTTCATCGCCCAAATCACGCATTCAAAACTAGAGACCGCGACGCGCTCTTGCGCAACCTCTCGGTCGCGCCGGCATCGGATGTCTCTTCAGTCTGTTGTGTCCTCATTTACTGTGAAGCTGTCAATATCAGAACTGCCCGAAAATTTTTTGAGGGCTTTGTATAAAATTTTGTTGCCAGCGGGCGAAACCTCGCTTAGAGCCTTGAGAAGTTTTCTAAGATTGTTCTGGGGGGAACAGCCGCCCTTCACGCCTATCGGGTGTGGGGGGCGGTACTTTTTGGGGACAACGTTGCCGCTTTCTTCTTGCTCTTGCTCGCGATCTTGCTCTTGCTCGATTGCGTATGAACAGAAACGCTCAACGCCGAACGTCGAACGTCCAATGTCGAAATCAGCAAACCCGCATCGCGTGGCGTGGCCAATCGCGTTGACATTTGTGGCGCTTATCATTGCAACGACGATCCTCGTCATCTTCTTGCGTTTGGAGAGTTGGCCGGCGCGCACAGCGCGGCAAAGCACAGCTGAGCTGGAGAGGCTTGGCAAAAATCTGCGCGCTGCTTTCATCGACATCGCGCATTTGCAGCCACGGATCACGATCAATGATCGCGTTTACATGGAACAAACGACGCCGGTAAGCGAGCTGGTCGTCCTGTCACGCCGCATCGAAATTGAACACGAATTGCTCCACACGTGGGTGGGTAGTTCCAAACGCGTGAAGCTGCATGGCACATTCATTGCCAAAGCCGGGTTCGATCTGCGGAAGGGCCTCTCGATCAATATTCTCCCCGATGAAATCATCGTGCAGTTGCCACACGCGCAGATTTTGGGCGTTGAGCAGCAACAGGTGGACGTGCTCGCGTTTGAAAACGGGCTGTGGAACCGCATTTCCGGGCAGGATGTTCAAAGCGAATTGTCAGTGCTGCCTGAGTTGGGCTGGAAGAAAGCGGCAGAAAGCGAGCTGCCCGCTGAAGCCGAGGAAACTTTGCGGCAGCAACTCGAACAACGAATTCACACGGCGCAGCCGCTGCGTTTGGTCTTCCAAGACGAGAAGAAAAATGAATAGTGGTCAGCAAACGGTGATCACTATCTAAGTGACACATCCACGTGTAATTACCAACTATCGACGGCCGTTGACTGATCACCTCTTCATCTCACAGCGATGCTGTTTAAGAATCGAATCTTTCTCATCATTCTGGTGATCGTCGGCGTCGCGCTCGCCGCTATCCTGCTTGCGCCAATTGCAGTTTCCAATGGGATTCGCCTTTGGGTCGGGTGGTTCGCACGCCAGGAGGGCTTCGTCGCCACCATCGACAGAGTCGACGCGCCGTTTCTGCGTCCCGTTGCCATTCGTCAGATTCAGCTGAAAAGCGTCCGTGACGACGCAATTCGCGTTGATGTCACTGTGATTGACGCGCGAGTTGTTTTGAATCTAAAGCACATCCTGCTGCACCTGAGTGGCCGCGACATCCGAAGTATTTCCGTTCGAGAATTCCACGCCGAGTTGCACCGCACGAATCCAAACGTGCGAGTACTAAGCGAACGTGGCTGGGCAACGTTGCATCGATTGCTTCCGGAAACCTTAGGTATCGCCAAACTCGAGACGCGGGTCGAGAACGGGCCGAGTTTAATTTTGCTACGAAACGCTTCGCTATCTGCCAGCGAGACGGAGCCCGGCCGGTTCACCGCTGCCGAGCTCATGATTACTTCACCATGGGTGCGCCAAACTTTTTCGCAGTTGCGCGGCGCAACTCACTGGGAAGGCAATCGCCTGACGCTCGCCGGAATGACTTTGACACATGGCCTCGACTTGCAGGCTGCCACGATGGATCTTGCGCGTCTGGGCAACCGACGAATGGGATTGCAGTTCGATATCGATGCCTTCGGAGGCAAACTCCGGGCGAATATTTCGCATGAATGGCACTCGCGACATTCTAACTGGAAGATTGCAGGCGGCGCCGCCGACATTTCGCTAGCGCAAATCTCAGATGCGCTTGGTTTCGCCGACCCCGTCAACGGTTTGCTCCACGCCGGGAACTTCACGTTTCGCGGCAACCTGGCCGAGCCAGACCGTGCAACCGCGTCGCTATGGTATGAATTAACCGGACTCACCTGGCGCGATCGTACAGCAGAAGCGCTCATGCTCGGCGCCGCACTTTACAACCGGAAGATCGAGCTGCAGCAGCTTTACATCAGGCAAAAAAGCAACCAGTTCACCTTAAGCGGCGAAGCTGCATTACCTGCAAACTCGTCCGAGTGGCTCAGGCCGGATTTTCGCGGAAATATTTCGGCATCGATTAATCAGCTCGGCGAATTCCTTGCTCTTTTTGGTGCAACCCCAACTGACTTCGCAGGGAAGATCAACATCCAAGGGTCAATGGATACCCACGCCCGCAATTTCGGCGGCAACCTCGCGATTGAGGGAGCCTCGCTGACGTTTTTCAAACACGAGATCGACAGCTTCAGTGCAAAAGTGAGTTTGAAACCGAGCGAGCTGAAAATCGAACGCTTCGATTTGGCTCGGAAGAACGATTCTCTCTCTGGTGACGGCAAGATCGATCTTTCGCCCGAGCACAAATATTCAGGGACACTCGACGCCTGGACCGACGATCTGCGCGATTACGCGTCGACCCTTCGCGGGTCACCACGACAAAACGCAGGCCCGATTCCAGTAGAATTTCAAGCAACGATCAACTCGAGTCAGTGGGATACGCGCGGTGTGCTTCACTTCCCCAAATCGAGCCCACTAAGTTTTACCGCGAATTTTCCGCTGCCCATCGGGATCACTTGGCACGGCTTTCAAATATCGCCTCTCAAGGTTTCGCTGGATTTCCCAGCACTCTTTCTGGCAGCCGCACCCCAGTTTTTCCAATCAATCATGCTCGAAGACGGCATTTTGAGCGGAAAACTCTCTCTCTCCGAAACGTTGGAGCATCCGCACGTCGTTGGTGAAGTGCAGCTCGTAAACGGAAAGCTGGCCGGCAGCGACTCTTTGTTCAACGTAACCGGAGCCAGCACCCTGGCCATTTTTGATGGCGATCACGCTTCCCTGGAGTTTCTGAACCTCGCAACCAAGGATGTAGACCTTGCGCTTCGCGGAGAAATTGATTTCGAAAATACGAAACACGTCCTAGTGAGGATCGCGGGAGCGACACCCATCTTCGATCTAATGTCGCGCCCCGTCGACTGCGTGAACAAAATTGAAATCGCGCCGGCCGCTCTGCCACTTGCTCCCGCCGCAACAGAGCTGGAGTTTCGCGGTCCTCTTCTTCAATCCGGCTGGAGCGTCAGCTTGAAGGAAGGGATCGGTAGCCAGTTTTCCATTTTTTCGACGGCAGACGGTGCCGGGCGCACATTTCCCCTTTGCTTTGGAACAGGCCCAGAGGAGAAAACATTGTTACTCGGTGCCGTCCCGCGTGCCGAGGTTGCCCCCAGCGTGCGTCCAAAAAGACGAGAGAAGCGGCGATAGCTCAGCTACTGGTGTTGCTCGTCACAAGCCAGCGGGAAAGCTTCTCCGCCAAATCCGGGGTAAGATCCACTCTAAACTCAGTTCCCGCATCCAGGCGCAACGAACGGCCGTTGTCGCAATCAAACAGTAATTGCACCGGGTGACGTCCGGGTGAGCTGATGAGAATGTTACGGACTTGGCGCAACTCATCGCCCGTCGTCGCGGAAGAAAATCGCAGACAGATCGCGGATACCTGTGACGTATCTTCCGGTCTTTCGGTTGCACCATTGGATCTTGCCGCTGCCAGCGCCTTAATCTCCACAGCCGTAGCGCGAAGCATTTCGTCGCGTCGATCGAGTGTTCCCTTCAATTCAACAACGCGTCCGGGCACGAGAATATCCGAGACCTTCAGATAAAGCTCGTTCCACACGACGACCTCGAGGATGTCCATCAAATCTTCGAGCCACACAACCGCAAATGGCTTGCCCTCTTTCCTCGTAAACTTTTTCTCGACCTCCACGATCGCTCCCGCGATCTTGAATAGCGCGCGATCGTCCAGTTCGCCTAACGAGGCAATCGGTCGATAATTTTTGGCCGCAAAAACGTCGGCATACGCGTCGAGGGGGTGGCCGCTGACGTAAAACCCGAGAAGCTCTTTTTCGTAGGAAAGTTTTTCGTGCTCGCTCCATGGCCTGCTCGATTGTCGCCTCGCCGCGGTGGCTGCGTGCGTTTGTTCATCGAAGAGCGAAACCTGGCCGGCCACCCGATCGCGCTGGAGAGCTGCCGAGGATGCAAGCGCATCATCGATGCACGTGAAGAGCTCCGCGCGATCGCACCCTGTAAAATCGAATGTGCCCGCCTTGATGAGGCTTTCCAACATCTTGCGGTTAGCCACGCGCGAATCGAGCCGCGTACAAAAATCCTCAAGCGAACTGAAGTCGCCGCGTTCATCTCGCTCGCGAATGGTGATCGCCATCGCTGCCTCGCCGACGTTTTTGATCGCAGCCAGGCCGTAACGAATTGCATTCAATGTGGGAGCGTCCTCAGTACAGCGACTGTCGGAACGCTGAAATCCCTCGCATGTTTCTGGTGTAAATTTCAACCCGCTCTTGTTTATGTCCGGAGGCAGAATCGAAATCCCCATTCGCTTGCATTCACCTACGAAGACCGAAATTTTTTCCGTGTTATTGATTTCGTTGCTCAGCAAACCCGCCATGAATTCCACCGGGTAATGCGCCTTGAGATAGGCCGTGTGGTAACTGATCACGCCGTAGGCCGCGCTGTGACTTTTGTTGAATCCGTAACCGGCAAATTTTTCCAGCAGGTCGAAAATGGCGTTCGCCTTTTTCTCAGGAATTTTGTTGGTGCGCGCACAGCCCTCGATGAAGTTTTTGCGCTCCTTCGCCATCTTCTCTTTGTCCTTCTTGCCCATGGCGCGCCGAAGAAGATCGGCTTGCGCAAGCGAGTAGCCGGCGAGTTTGCTCGCAGCAGCCATTACCTGTTCCTGATAAATCATCACGCCGTAGGTGTCGGCGCAGATGTCCTCCAGAAGCGGATGCAAGTATTTAATCGGTGTGATCCCCTTTTTCGCTTTCACGTATTCCGGGATGAGCTCCATTGGACCGGGCCGGTACAGCGCGATCAATGCTATGATGTCGTCGAGCTTTTTGACGTCGAACTGCTTCGAGAGACTGGTCATGCCGCCGGATTCCATCTGGAACAAACCGATGGTTTCGCCGCGGTTGTAGAGCGCCAAGGCCGCGGCATCATTCAGCGGAATATCTTTTAACGAAAAGTTTGGGTCGCGTTTGCGAATCAGCGTCAGCGTATCCTCGATAACGGTCAGCGTTTTTAATCCGAGGAAATCCATCTTCAGAAGTCCCAGATCGTTGAGCGGTCCCATGGCGTACTGGCTGATCACGTCATTGCCTTTCACGTCGTGGCAAAGCGGGATGTAATCGGACAAATCTCGATCTGCGATCACCACGCCTGCCGCGTGAACGCCAGCGTTGCGCGACAAGCCTTCGAGAAGTTTGGCATGCTCAAACAGCTGCCGTGTCGCCGGCTCGGTGGCGACCGCCCGTTTCAGTTCCGAGTTTTTTCCCACTGCTGTGTCGAGCGTGATATTCAGTTCGTTAGGAATCATCTTCGCAATGCGATCAGCATCGCGATAGCTCCAGCCCAGCACGCGGCCTACGTCGCGCACGACGCTTTTTGCCTTGAGTTTGCCAAACGTGATGATCTGCGCGACGCGGCGCTCGCCGTATTTTTGCCGCACGTATTCGAGCACCTCGCCGCGGCGCGCTTCGCAGAAATCGACGTCGATGTCCGGAGGCGAAACGCGATCAGGATTCAAAAATCGCTCGAAAATCAGGCCATACTGAAGCGGGTCGATGTCCGTGATGCCAAGGACGAACGCAACAATCGAGCCCGCAGCAGAGCCGCGACCCGGACCGACTGGAATCCCTCTTTCCCTCGCGAAATGAATGAAATCCCAAACGATAAGGAGATAACTAACGAACCCCGTTTTTTCCAGAACGCCGAGCTCATACTCGAGCCGCCGGCTTAGTTCCGGATCGCTCGTAGCGCGCTCGCCGTACCGGGTGCGCAAGCCGTCATAACAAAGTTTCCGCAGATATCCTTCACGCGTCTTACCGATCGGAACCGGATATTCCGGGTATTTTGACCGTCCAAATTCAAGCTGGAGATGGCAGCGTTCGCCAACATGCAGCGTATTGGCGACCGCCTCGGGAAAATCGCGGAACACCTGGCGCATCTCTGCCGGTGATTTGAAATATAATTCCGGCAGGTAATGCATCCGGCTTTCGTCCTGCACCATTTTGCCTGTACCGATGCAAAGCATCACGTCGTGCGCCTCGTGATCGCTCCGGCGGAGAAAATGCACGTCATTCGCCGCGACCAGGCCAACGCCCAGATCGCTTGCCATATGCACAAGTGCCGCGTTGCATTTCCTTTGCTCTTCCATTCCGTGATCGTGCAATTCCAGGAAGAAGTTTTCGGCGCCGAGGATGTCCCGATATTCGACGGCGCTCTGTTTTGCTTTTTGGATGTTATCTGCCTGAATCGCGCTGTTGATTTCGCCCGCAAGACAGCCGCTTAATCCGATTAAACCCGCAGAGCGTGCCGCCAGCATCTCCTTGTCGATTCGCGGTGCGTAATGAAATCCATCCAGATGCGCTGCGGTCACGAGCTTCACGAGATTGCGGTAGCCAGTTTCGTTTTCGGCCAATAGCGTGAAGTGATAGGCCGAATTCCGCCGCGTTGGCGGCCGGTCCTTGTGCGATCCCGGCGCCACGTAAACTTCACAGCCGATGATCGGTTTCACCCCGGTGCGCTGCGCTTCCTGGTAGAATTCAATCGCGCCAAATAAATTGCCGTGGTCGGTGATCGCCACGGCAGGCATCCCAAATTCCGCCGCTTTTTTCATCAGGTCCTTCATTCGGATACTTCCATCCAGCAGCGAATATTCGGTGTGCAGATGGAGGTGAACGAAAGAGTCGCGGGACATCAGGTTTGAGTATTAAACGTCAGAAAAAATTGGCAAATCTGCGACGCATTTGACCAGTCAATTCGAGTGGAATCTACGAATCCTGTCGCACAACGGAGGTGCCGATTGCGTGATCTTTCGACGCTGCTTGGCTCCGCTCCAAATAACGATGCGATTTTAGAAATTCGTGATTGCATTCGCGCCGGGCTATTGCTATGAGAGCGCGTGCTGCGGTTGGCTTTCGATTGCAAAGCGCCGCGCGATGCCAAGTTTACTGCGCCATGAAAAAGTTGGAGGCCATCATTAAGCCGTTCAAGCTCGAAGAGGTCAAAGAAGCGCTCGCAGAGCTCGGCATTGAAGGGATGACGGTCACAGAGGTCAAAGGTTTTGGGCGGCAAAAAGGGCACACCGAAATTTACCGGGGAAGCGAATACACAGTGGATTTCCTGCCGAAGGTGAAAGTGGAAGTCGTAATGGCGGACGACTTGATTGAAAAGGCGGTCAATGTCGTGGTCGCCGCGGCGAAGACGGGCAAGATCGGCGACGGCAAGGTTTTCGTGCTCCCGGTGGAACACGCGGTGCGCATCCGCACAGAAGAGATCGGCGAAAAAGCGGTGTGATTTGAATGACGAAGCTCGAATGTCGAATGACGAAACAATGACAAAACTCGAATGACGAAATTGAGGTCGCGGCCTCTTCGTCATTTAGTCATTCCTTCGGCATTCGTCATTCGGACTTTGTCATTTTGTTTTTCAATCAATTCTCAACCATCAATTAAAAACTCCTCAACATGGCCAAAGACAAAACTCCATCAGACGTCAGTAAAATGATCAAAGACCACGGCGTAAAGCTTGTGGATTTCAAGTTCACCGATCTGCCAGGAACATGGCAGCACTTCACCACTACCCTCACCGAGTATAACGAGGACATTTTTACAGACGGACTTGGGTTCGACGGCTCGAGCATTCGCGGCTGGAAAGTGATCAACGCCTCTGACATGCTCGTCATTCCAGATCCGGTCACGGCATGGATCGATATCTTCAACGCCGAGCCCACGCTGAGCCTCATTTGCACCATCGTCGATCCGATCACTCGCGAACCGTACGATCGAGATCCGCGCGGTGTTGCCGAAAAAGCAGAGGCTTACCTCAAATCCACTGGAATCGCAGACACTGCGTTCTTTGGGCCGGAAGCAGAATTTTTCATTTTCGACGATGTGCGATTTGCCAACACCGGCAACGCAGCGTCATACGTCGTCGATAGCGTCGAAGGACATTGGAACAGCGCGCGCGAAGAATTTCCAAACCTCGGTTACAAGATTCGACCCAAGGAAGGATACTTTCCTGTCTCACCGATGGACACGTTGCAGGACATTCGCAACGAAATGGCGCTGGAGTTAGAGAAAGCGGGAGTGCAAGTAGACAAACAACATCACGAAGTTGCGACTGCCGGTCAGGCAGAGATCGACATTCGTTTCGCGCCGCTCAAGCGCATGGGCGACAATATGCAGTATTACAAATACATCCTGCGGAACGTCGCCAAACGGCACAACAGAACCGTCACCTTCATGCCGAAACCAATCTTCGGCGACAACGGTAGCGGCATGCATACCCACATCTCGCTTTGGAAAGACGACAAACCGCTCTTTGCCGGAAACGGCTACGCCGGGCTCAGTGATACCGCGCTGTTTTTCATTGGCGGAATCTTGAAACACGCCTCGGCGCTGACGTGCCTGACCAATCCAACCACCAACAGCTACAAACGGCTCGTCCCAGGATTTGAAGCGCCGGTTAATCTCGCCTACTCCGCCCGCAATCGCTCCGCGGCAATTCGAATTCCAACCTACTCACCGAGCCCAAAGGCGAAGCGTATCGAGTTCCGAACACCCGATGCCGCTGCAAATCCATACCTCGCCTTCTCGGCAATGCTGCTTGCGGGCCTTGATGGAATCCAAAACCGCATGGACCCTGGCGATCCGCTCGACAAAAACCTTTACGAACTCCCTCCGGAAGAACTCGCCCAGGTTGCCAGCGTCCCCGATTCACTGCGCGGCGCGATTGAAGCGCTCCAAGCCGATCATTCCTTCCTGCTGCGCGGCGACGTCTTTAACGAAAGCTTCATCGCCAACTGGATCGACATGAAACAAAAGGAATACGACGCGCTGCGTCTTCGCCCCCATCCCTACGAGTTCGCGATGTATTACGACGTGTAATGGCGCGACCGCTGGGAATACCGCTTTTTCTCTTCCGGCTTTCATCTGCCTTTAATCGACACGTAATTGTTACATTTTTGTGACATACGAAACAGACTATTGACTCCAGCAGTCGAGGCGCTCTCTACTTACAGGTCGCAAGCGTCAACACACAACAAACCATGAAAACAAGAATAAGTAACTTAAGCCTGATTCTGATCTTGGCCGCCTGCGGCATCATTTTCCTTGCCGGCTGCGCCAGTATGCAAACAGAGAACACCCCGTCGTTGCTCTCCCAAGCCGGCTTCCGTGCGCACACTCCGCAGACAGCAAAACAAAAGGAGCTCTACGCCGCGCTTCCGAGCAACAAACTCGAGCATGCCACAGTGAAGGGCAAAGGGTTCTACGTCTTTAAAGACGAGAAAGCCGGCGTCGCCTATATCGGTGGAGAATCAGCCCATCGACGGTATCAGCAGCTTTGCACGCAGCAGCATGTGACGCAGGCACCGGAAGAGGAGATGAGCCATCCCTTCGGCCGGAGTTGGTCCAGCCAATGGGGTCCGGCCATCGAGCCATAGCCCTTTGGTAATAATTGAAACCTAATCACCCACGGATAGAATCGGGTGATGAGAAGGGATACACCTCGCGTTTTGCTTGGTCGCAGTCAGTTTGCTTGGCGCAAGCCAATTCGCTAGAGCCGCCGATCCGGCTCATCCTGATCAGCCAATCGTTTCCCCTGCCGAGGCGATCTCGCGGTTGAAAGAAG
>Ga0307471_100001518_pt1 | contig 12711 bp, 7 predicted proteins | sample atmos_gasesAM3C__2_FD_204566 | JGI IMG/M metagenome (GOLD analysis project Ga0307471, IMG submission 204566) | Hardwood forest soil microbial communities from Morgan-Monroe State Forest, Indiana, United States - atmos_gasesAM3C_515 | ecosystem: Environmental > Terrestrial > Soil > Temperate... | reverse complement strand
GTCCTGATCCTGGTCTGGTGGATTTTGGCGTTGTTGGGTGCGTCACCAGCTTGGCGAATCGCGTTTCGCAACTTTGTGAACTCCTGCTTGGCAAGGTCGCGCAACGTCACGGTGGATTCGACGACGGTCGGATCGTGCGGCGCTTGCCGGAGTCGCCTGATGAGGTCAAGATACCGCTCGCTCTTCAATTCGTTCAACAAGACTTCCTGGACATGCTTCCGCTGGGCTTCCAGGTGGCCAATGAACTGTGTCAGAGGCCGGCGATCTCGTGCATCCAGCGCGAGTGATTCTTCACGGAAGTAGGCAAGTTGTACGTCGAGGTCGCGGGCCGGCCCCAGCACTCGGCCGAGCCAGCGCAACTCATCCCGCAACGATTCTGCCCATTCAGGAAGGAGCAGGGGCTTGGCGGAGCGCAGGACAGCGCGCAATTGCCTCGTGGCCACGCGCATTTGGTGCAGGCTTTCAGGTTCCTTGCCGAGTCTGGTGCCGGGATCATGCGCAATCAACCATCGGACATGACGTGCGAGGGCCCACTTCACATGATCCACCACCGGCGCATCCGCTGCGGGCTGTGGCTCATGACCGGGAGCCACCAAGGAAAGCGCGCGAACCAGCTTGGGGCGTCCGTCATGATCCTCGGCTCCCGCTCGACGGAGCTGCCGTTCGAGATCTGGCAGTGCGCTGTCTAACCCGTTTACCTGCTCGATTTCGAGTTCTCGAAAGCGTTGAAGGACCGTTCTGTCCTTCATGACGGACACGTGATCGAGCGTGACGTCTGCGACAGGGATATTGTCCATGCGCACGCGAACGCCAGTCCTCCAGACTCGCAAGGTGGCGACGGGCATGAGCGGCTGTCGTCCGAGGTGAAGGAACAACAGATCGCGGAACAGTGCTGGTGGCACAGACTGGCGATCGACCAGCTCAATTTCTTGCCGGTCCTTCATCAGGGCGAGTTTCAGTTGCCAGGCCTGTTTTCCGCGCTCGATACGATGGCGCAGAGTGATTCCCGCGTGGGCCAGGTCATACGGAGAGGTGTCATAGTACGTTGATGTCAGCCGCCGTCGTGGAAGCGGGGTGCCGGGGAGCTTGGGAAGACGGAAACGGTCACCGACAGCCAGCTTGATTTCACGCTCGAGTTTCGATGAAACGGCGCGGGATGGAGGGCAAATAGGGAGACGGCTATAGGATCCAGTCATTCCGGTTCCCTCATACTAGGAGCGGCCAGGCAAAGGATGATACTCCATCTTTTCCAGGAAGTCGCGCTTGGATACCCGCGAATGCCTGAGAGCATGCGCAGGGGATTGGGAATGGTGTATGAGGGTGAGTTGAAATCAGAAGTGGTAGGCCACTCCGGCGACAAAGTTAATGGCACTGTAGACACCACTAAGGCCGTAAGTCGGATCGAAGTTCGTGATCGTCGCGTAGTTGTATTTTCCTTCTACAAAGAAGCCCCATTCCTCCGTAGCCAGGACCTTAATCCCTGCCTCCACATTGAGGCCGGGCACCACTTGGCGGCCCTGGAAAGTACCTGTGGAGCTTGTAAAATAGAATCCTCCCGCACCGACCCCTACATAGGGTTGAAATACTTTCCCCGGGTAACGGGTAACGACGTTGAAGGCCACAGTCACCAGGCGAAGTTTACTCTCCGTCAATTGCAATGTGCTTCGATTTTGGATGCTTTGTGCACAGTTCTGGATAGGATTTGGAGGTGAACAGCCGGGTTGAGTGCCTAGAGGACTAAAGGGATTGTAGAACGCCTCTTGATTCGTTGTAACGGTCTGGCTGTTGATCGTGGGTGTGCTCGTAAAGGCTTCGAATTCAACCCCAAGCCAACTGTACCCCTCTTCGGCAAAAAAGTATCCGGCTTTCCCCCCATAGATGGGAGAGTCTTTCAAGCCGATATCTGAAGACGTAAATGACGAGGTGATGGTTCCCTGAGCACCAGTGCCAAAGGACGATAGACCGTAGGGGAATTGTTGCTGAGCCAGCCGGTCACCGTATGTATCTAACTTTACATTATTCAGAGATGAGGGTGAACTCACTCCTCCATAACCGCCTAGATACCATTCTGCCTCTGCCGGATAGGGTACTGCGCTCATGATGAAAATTGCCATCGCGATGAATGCAAACGTTATGGTCGGGAATGGGCAGATTGTGGCTGTGGGAAAAGGCCGCATGAACACGTTCTTTCAATTCGTTAAGTTGACGAGGCAGGGTGCCTGGAAGGAGTGACACTTCCATTACGCAAAGATTAACGTTGAGTTAATTGTTGAGATAAAAACCATAAGGAGTCATCGACAACAGATTCGCCCGACAGTCTGCGGATGAATGGGATAGACGTTCCATTAACTAACGAATTTCATATGTGAGGGTTTGCGGGACATTCTTGCGAAGGAGATCAATTTTTGCAGTGCGTTCCTCCGCGAGTTGCTTGAGTGAAGCGAAGAGCATGCCGGGATGGTGAATCTCCACCCCATTGATGCGCGTCAAGACATCACCAGGCATCAGACCCATTCTTCCGAGCAATCCGTGAAAATTCAAGAAGTCGAGGCGCAGTCCGTCAACTCGGCCGTCCTTCACATTAGGGATTGCTTCCACATCAAGCAATAGGCGTAAAGTGCTTGTCGCTCCTTGGAGGAGTTCTGCACGAGCGATGATGCGGGGGGCGTTTTTCGTTCTGGATGAAGGGGCACTGGGTATCGAGGCAGGAATAGGAGGACTCGTCTTTGCGAGGAGAAGATCCAGCCACTCCTCTTGAATTCCCTGGCGGAAAAGAATCCTGTCTCTTTGAATCTCGACTATCGTGCCGATAGTGGGGACGACATCATTCAAACGGTATAGTGTCTGCTGTTTAGACGAAAGATCTTCAAGAATTGCGAGTCCACCAGAAGGGCTCTGAATCGCCGTCCCCACCAGTGACACTTTCTTTGACGAGTCTAGAGGTGGTAAAGCGGCTCGGAGATTGCCTTCGAATACATCTGTTTTGGGAGGGAGCGCAAAAAGCCCAGAGTTCAGAATATCCCGAACGCGATCTTTAGGGTCATGCGACGCCAAATGCTGTTCCTGAGCGATCTCGCCTGAGGCAGAAATCATCATCGGCTGGCCAAGCGAAAAAGCAATGTAGGCGTTGACGGTATGTGCAAGAGCAAACGCAGAGAGCGAGCAGAAAGCGCAGAACATCAATTGCTGTCGGAATCGCGATCGGTCACGCATAATGATCTGCCAACCACCAAAGGCAAAAATCTTAACCGAATTTAAAGCAGAAAACACACGCCCATCGGCTGGTCGTGTCAAATTAACAGCCCTCCAATGGCTTGATAACATATCTGTAACACGCTGCCGGTAGCTCTTAGTGTGACGTAAACGACTTCCCGGAATCCTTCGAATTGCATCTGCGACCCAACGCAACGAGATGAAGGCCGACAGCATGAAATATTGTGACAATGGGGAGTCCTGAGGTGAGCGCAGTGACGAGAAATACTGACAAAAGCGATGTTTCATGAAGGTGCAGATTAAAGGTGACGATTAAATGGTGGGGAGGAATCATGCTATTGAGCTGTGTCACAGGAGTATTCTTTGGTACGGCATTCGCCGCAAGGGAGAACGGACCCTTGTCGGGACAGGACTCTCACCTGACCTCGGCCCAGGAATCCCCGAACCGCAGCCCGGTCGAAAGCGGGACAGTGCCGGATCCTGCACCGCAATCAGAATCGACAGGATTTGCCGTCGATCAATATATCGTCGAAGGGAACACCCTTCTCGCGGCGGACAAACTAGACGAAGTTCTCAACAAGTATAAGGGGCCACGCCTTACAATAAAGGATATAGAGAAGGCAAGAGTAGAATTGGAGAAAACGTTTCAAGCAGCGGGTTATCCTACCGTGACGGTGAACCTTCCGGAGCAGACCATCGAGCAGGGACGCGTAAAACTACAAGTGATTGAAGCCCCTCTCATCGAGGTTAAGGTGACTGGGCAGCAGCACTACAGTAGATACCGAATTCTCGAAAAGCTGCCGTCTGTTCGAATAGGAACAGTGCTCTATGAACCTAATTTTGTCAAAGAACTCTCGGCGGTCAATGCAAACCCGGATCTCCAAGTGACGCCGGTGCTGAAGCCTGGCACGGAACCGGGAACTGTGGACCTCGAGCTCAAAGTGAAGGATCGTCTGCCGGTCCACGGGAAGCTGGAAGGCGATAACAGGGGACCGATTACGACCCCACAAAATCGGTTGGTGGCGGAAATTCAACATACTAATCTCTTCGGGGGCGACGAAATTCTTACGGTGAATACGGTCCAGACGCCGACGGATTGGGGCGCGGTCCAGAATTACGGAGCGAGCTTCGTCTATCCGGTGAAATGGCCCGATCACTTGTTGGCCGTCTACGCATCCAAGTCGGAAAGTAAATCGGTCTTGGCTGGGTCGGGCGCTTCACTCGGCGCAGCAAGTGATGTATCGATTGCCGGCAACGCGATAGTCGCAGGGTTTCGCTATATATTCCCGATTTTTTCCGGCGGCAAGAACACGCATCAATTGTCGGTCGGGGTCGACTACAAACGACTGGAGTCTACGAACGCCGCGTTTCCCGACGGTGGGACGGCGGTAGTGAAGAGTCCGATCCAGTACACCCCGGCGTCACTGGCCTATAGCGGTTTCTACCCGGATCGATTGGGCCTGACGAAACTGTCGCTGTCGGCCAAGGGCTATGTCGCGGGCACCATCCCTGGCGGATCGGAGCAGGATTTCGCGGGGGATCCCAATAATCCAGCCGGCCAGCCGGGCAATCGCCAAGGATCGACAGGGACATTTGCCGTTCTGCAGGGCGGGCTTGATCGTGCGCAGCCCTTGCCAGGAAACTTTTCGTTGGCGCTTCACGCAGACGGCCAGTGGGGGAGCCAGCCGTTGATTCCTGCCGAGGAGTATTTTGCCGGAGGCTTCGATACGGTCCGAGGTTACCTCCAGTACGAAGCGATCGCCGACAATGCCGTCAGAGGGCGAGCGGAACTGACGACCCCAGAACTGCTCGCCATCCCGATCGATCGAATCTGGCAGCGCCGCCGCAGTGCCGATTACACCATCAGAGTGAAGTTCGCCACCTTCTACGATGCGGCTCAACTGTGGGTGCTGGATCCACAGCCTGGTCAGACTTCACAATTCCGGCTCGAAGGGGTGGGGGGCGGGATTCGAGTGAAGTTTCCCAAAGATGTGGGGCATCTCATCATCGATCAAGGATTCGCGCTGTCAGACACCCCGACCACGAAGCGAGGCGACACGTTCGTACATTTCTCCGTCGGCATCGCGTTTTGATGAGGATGGATGGGAATAACATGACACACAAGCGGGTTGCCGTCGGTCTGATTCTGTTCGCGTATCTCGCGCAACTGGTTGTTGTCCCCGTCGTCCTGGCCAATCCGACCGGGCCAGCCGTCGTCGGAGGCCAGGCGACGGTGTCGGGCCTCGGCACCTCGCACGTCACGATCACCCAGGCTTCCCAGCAGGCCATCATCAACTGGCAGCAGTTCAATATCGCGCCGAACGAAGTGACGCAGTTCATTCAATCGAATGCCCAGTCGATTGCACTCAATCGAATCTTCGATCAGAATCCCAGCCAGATTTTCGGGTCACTGCACGCCAACGGAACGGTGATCCTCCTCAATAGCAATGGCATCTTGTTCGGTCCGAACGCGCAAGTGAACGTCGGTGGGCTGATCGCCTCGTCTCTGAATCTGTCGAACGCCAATTTTCTCGCCGGCCACTATCTGTTTCAAGGGACGGGCGTCGAAGGAACGGTGAAGAACATGGGCACAATCCAAGGATCGCACGACGGGGTCTATCTGCTGGCGCCCAACGTCGAAAATAGCGGGGTGATTACGAGTCCCGGGGGAAACATCGTATTGGCCGCCGGCGCGAAAGCCTTTCTTTCGAGCCGGCCTGATGGGCGAGGGTTTCTGGCCGAACTCTCCAACCCCCTCGGGCAATCCGCGAATCTCAAAGATTTGATTGCGGACGGCGGCATGATCACTATGGCAGGCCGCGTCGTGAATCAAACGGGCTTAATACGTGCGGACAGCGTGCGTGAACAGAATGGAAAAATCGAATTGCTGGCCAGCGAAGCCGTCACGCTGCAGGACGGGAGCCGCACGCTCGCGCGCGGAGGCGACGACGGCGTCTCGAATGGGGGCACGATCCGCGCCATCGCCGACTTGACAAGCGGCACGGCCACCTTTCAGAAAGGTGCCCTGGTGGACGTCTCCGGAGGCAAGAACGGAGGCGACGGAGGATTCGCTGAAGTGAGCGGAGCCGCCGTAAGATTGGGCGGACAGTTTCTCGGTCGGACACTTTCCGGTTTCCATGGAGGCCGTTTCTTAATCGATCCAACGGTCAGTACGTCCAGTGTGGGACCAACCGACTTTTTGAGTTTCGAAGGGAGCGGCGCGTCCGAGGTCACCTTTCAGTCACCCGTGGGCAGCGATTTGGTCGTCACCGGGCAGTACGACCTCTTGAATTGGCAACTTCAGGGAAGCACGCCAGGAACACTGACATTCACGGCAGCGAACAATCTGAGGTTCACGAATTTCAACCTAACCAATACCGGCACGACCAAATGGGATTATAACGGAGTGGCCCAACAGGGCGACATACTCTTCAGCAATTCTACCATCGCGTCGGGAAACGGCGGGAGCATGTCCTTCTCCGCGCAAGGCAACATTGCCCTCATCAATGCAGCGGGTCAACTATCCACGATCCGGACAACGGCTGCGGGGGGCGATATCCACTTGAATGCGACGACCGGTGACATCGTCAGTGCGAGCGTGTTTGATTCGTCAGGCGCTTTCCTTCGAGGCATCAGGCTGGAAGGTCCTGGGAATCTCTTTCTTACCGCCGGACGGGACTTCATAGGAGGCAAGGTCGCTGGAATTGTCACTGGACCAGGGTTTGTCCTGACGAATGGAACGGCATCCGTGACCGCAGGACGGAACGTCGGAGGGCCGACGAAGGGAATTAACCAGAATGACCCGGACGAGTATGCGAATTTTACCCTCGGTAAGGGCACGATCGATGTGACGGCAACGACCGGAAACATCTATATGGGGCGGGTGCAGGACAAAGGTCTGTCGGACAGGCTGAATGTCGTCAACCAGCTGATGACTGTTGATCCATCGAACAGCGTCAAGCTGACGGCGGAGAAGGATATCTTCTTGAATCCGCGCATTCCGCCGGGAGCTTCGAGCCGGGCGCGAGCCCAGGCTGTCTATCCTGCCTCGTTCAGCGCCGAGTCCAAGACCGGTCGGATCGTCGTTGAGGCGACAGATGTGAACTTCTGGCCGTCACCCACGGGGAGGATTACATTGTCGGCCCAGACCGACATTGTGGGAATACCACGAACCCATTCGGAATTAGACACGAACTATGTCTACATTTTTGTGGGAACTGTGCAGACGGGGGGCCAGTGGAAAATCGTCCAGCGTGACCAGGCGTTCACTGACCCGTCGTTCAGCGCATATATCACATCACTGACGGAATTGAACGGACAGGTAAATAATCCCCTCCTTCCCCCGATTCCTGCCTCCCTGCAGCTCCAGGCGCCGAGAGTAGATCAAATCGATTCGGTGCCCAGCATTAAAATTCTCGAGGCAGACCCCAGTCTGTTCAACAATAAGAAATATCTCGGTGACAGTTTGTTGGGAATTCAGATGAATAGTCGAGCTGCCAGTGCCTCGACCGTTCCTGCCGTGCCCGTCACAGTACAAACGACAACCGGCGACATCAAGTTCTTGAGCCTTGACTTCACGAGCTTACCCTTTGCCAAAAAAGTTTCGATGACAGCGGGGCAAGACATTGCCCAAGTCGTTGCGAGCATCGGGGTTCCACAAGGAGTGGAGGCGGTGGTTTCAGCGGGCCGAAATATCGACATGGGAAAACCACAAGGTGCCTCCTCCTCCTTCGCCTCGGGCAGCGGGCTGAATTTTATTGGGACCGGCACCGCCCGGGTGTCGACAGGGGGGGACCTAAACCTGGCTGATAGCAAGGGCATCATTTTTCGATCCCTTCCGGTTGAGTTCCCGCCCGAGCACAATAAGGGAGGGTTTCTCGATCTGGCGGTGGGGCACGATCTGTTGATGGATCAGTCGCGCATCCATTCTGTGAACGGGGCATCGATTTCCATTCATGGACGAGGAACAGGCGCCCTCGTCGACGTTAATGTCGGGCAAGTGATCAACGGCAGACCGTTTGCAGTGGTGAAAGAGAATGGAGTAGACGTCCTGAAAGAGGTGCTCTTCGATGGCAAGTCCATCTCATTACCATTCGGAGATCCGAATCAAACACTGTCAGGACCCCTCACACTCCACGTCACCCTGATCGAGCGGAATGGTGCGCTCTTCCTGAACAACGGCGAGCGAGTGCAGGCCGTCCGCGTTGAGGGGAAACCACTTATTGTCAAAGATGAAAACGGGACCTCGATGCTGGTATTCGTGGGCGGCGGCCAGACCTTTTTGGCTAAAGCCAGCGAAGTATCCACGGTCGCCGCGTCCGGCGGCATCGTGAAAGTCGGGAAGAATGTCGTATCAGCCGAGGGAGATACCGGGATCATCACATTCAGAGGGGGAGCCATCGAGATCAAAGCGACGGGCGATATCGATGTCGACAAATCGCGAATCGCAACCTTTGGCAGCCGGGACCAGAATAATATTCCCTACCGAGCCGGAGACATTAATCTCGTGTCGACGGATGGCAACATCAGCGCCGGCAGTGGCAGCCGAAACGATCTCACAACCTTTGTCGTCGAGGAGAAAGATAACACAGGTAGGGTTCTTAGTTCGTTTCGAGCAGAGGTTCCAGGCAGCGGGGTCTTCAGTTATCACGCTGATGACCAGAAGCAAGGGGAGCTGCTGGTCTTTCCGAGATTCGACGATCCGCAGATTCGGGCGTTGGGAAACGAAATTGCCAGGCAGGGATTTCTGGGGCATGACACATCTTCGCTACGCAAGCAGCAGGAACAACTCTTATCAGAACGTCAGCCGCTATTTCTCCAGGAAGTGGAGCAGTTTATCGCGCCGAAACAGTTGGGTAACATCTCATTCTATGCCCAAAATAAGAACATTATCGTTCCGGAAGCCGGCATTCGTGGGCGTCGAATCGGACTCTTTGCGCCCAACGGCGACATCGATCTTCGAGGCGGAGTAATCCAAGGCAGTGTGTCGATTGCATCCAAAGGTATAACAGGGGATGTCAAGAACAGCTTCATCGGTGCGGTTGTTGCCTCGGTCGCAGTAGGAGGTGGGTTCCAAGGCGGGACAGGCAGCGGGGGAGGCGGAAGTCTCGGTGGCCTCTCCGGCACAACGGGCGCTGTGGCGGCCGGCTCTGCCTCAGCCACCACGGCAGCGGTCAGTACCTCGGCCAAGTCTTCTGAATCCCAGGAAACTGCCGCTGCTGAGGTGGCCAGTCAGAACTCTCAGTCCCGACAGCTAGCGTCGAACAAAGACAATGAAAAAGATGGAAAGAGCCAACTGGCAAAATCAGTCCGCGTGAAGCGCGGGGTCGTCATTCAGGTCGATGTCAAACCGGAAGTCAAGCCGGCCAGTTAATCCAGGGAAGGAGTCTCGCGAATGGATATGAGTTCTGGTGGAGTGGCATTTGCGCTGAGTCACGCCACGTTGGAAGGCAAGATCACGATCGCAGTGTTGCTGGTGTTTTCGCTGGTGAGTTGGACCGTCATCATCAACAAGTTCCGCCAATTGGCAAAGGCCAAGAAGCGGAACGCAACGTTTCTCGGGCTCTATTCCAAGACCAAAACCCCGCTGGTGATTTTCAGCAAGGGACCGATCAAGCAGCTACAAGGCTCCCCCATGTACGACCTCTATTACGGAGGGTGCGAGGAGTTGAAGGCACAACAAGAAAAGTATGGAACCGACAAGGTACCGAATCACGGCATGAGTGCCATCCGGATCGCGCTGGAACGGGTCCTCGGAGAAGCCGCGGTCGGTCTGGAGTCCGGGATGATCGTCCTGGCGACGGCGATCAGCGGCGGCCCCTTTATCGGATTACTCGGCACGGTCTGGGGGGTGATGGACACTTTTTCCGGCATCGGTAGAGCTCAGCAGGCTACGCTAACGACTATGGCGCCAGGCGTGGCGTCGGCGTTGATTGCCACGGTCGCGGGTCTCATGGTCGCGATTCCCTCGCTCTTTTGCTACAACTTTCTGGTGACCAAGACGAAAACGCTCACCATGTAGCTCGACAACTTCGCAGCCCATCTCGAAACCGTGTTTATCACAGAATATCTCCGGGAAAAGAACGGCGCAGCGGCCGCGCCGGAAGATCCTGAAGACTACCGCCCGGGTGGACACCGGCAGGAGGCGGAACCGTCCGGCGCGGCGACTGGACATTAGCAGAATGCTGAAAAAGTCCGCCAGCGTCGTTCTCGCATCGTTCAGATCCTCAACGGGGACCCGGCCGCCTCACCACTCGGCGGCGCGCACAGACGTGGTGCTCCTTATTCGTCGCACCGTGCGCCCCAGAGGGTACGCCTCCGGGTCCTCACTCGCTGCGGCCTTGCTGGACGGGCTTCTTGAGCATCCTGCGAGACGAGATAGGATGAATCCATGAGACGGTTTTCGAAAAAGAGTCATGGTGCGGTGTCTGACATCAATATCACACCTTTGCTGGACCTCGCCTGGGTGCTCCTGGTGATTTTCATCATCACGACAACGGCGATGGTGCAGGGGATCGAACTCAAGTTGCCGGAGGCCACGCCGCACGAAACTGAAATGGAAACCAATACGCCGACGATCTCGGTGAAAAAGGGCGGAGACATCTACATGGACGAGGAACGGGTGAAGCTCAACGAACTGGAAAAACTGATCCGTGATTTGAAAACGGCCAAGGGCGGCAAGCTGCCGCTGGTACTCCGTGGCGATTCCGGCGTAGAGTACAAGCATGTCGTGGCGGTACTCGATATTCTCCAGCGGATTCCAGTTGAAGAGTTAGCTATTGCCACGAAACCAATCGACCCCTAACAGGATGTTGAAACTGCCCGCCTGCTTCGTTCTCGCATCGCTCAACCCTTCAACGTACGCAAGGGTACGCCTCAGGGTCTCGCTCGCTGCGGCCTTGAAGGACGGCCAGTTTGAACATCCTGTGACATCGTGACGCAGGATGAGTAATCAGAAGAACCAGACAGGCCACCCATGGCGGGCTACAAGGGTTTTGAAAAAAAGAAGAGCAAGCTTGGCACGACGCTGTTGATCGTCGGGGTGATCCATCTTGGGATCGGCGCGGGCCTCTATTGGGTGTCGCAAACCGATTGGGGGCAGAATCTCATCAAGGTTTACAAGCTCAACGCGTTCAAGAAAGAAGAGCCGCCTCCACCTCCTGAGAAGGAGCCGGAACCGGAGCCCGAACCGGAACCACCGAAGCCGGAGCCGAAGCCTCAGGAAGCGCCGCCTCCTCCGCCCCCACAAGCTGAAGCGCTGCCACCACAGAAGGCGTCGGATGCGGCTGGTCCGCCGCCGGTCGATGCCAACCCGTTTGCAGTCGGCAAAGGGCGCGGCCGGTTCGCCGGCTACACGGATATCCTGACCGCGTCGATTCAATCGAAGTATCAGCAGCCGCCGTCGCTCTCAGACGACGTGGAATATGCGGTGATGTGCGAGCTAGTGCTCGACGAGCAGGGGCGCGTGTTGCAGTACCGTCTGCTCAATTCCTCGGGGAGTCTGCTCTTCGACCAATCCGCTCTTGATGCCCTGTCGAAACTCGCCCAAGTCCGGCCCCCCCCTGAGGGCATGGACCGGACCGTCATCGTCAAGTTCTTCCCACCTGCGTAGGGTCCCTTTGCCCGCGCACCGACACCCGGTTCTCTCCGTCCTCAACGCAGAATTTACCAAACTCTTAACGATGCTTGATTGCGGCGTAATGCGGTTCCGTTATGGTCAGGCTGTGACGAAGCAGCCATCGATCTGACTCTTATCGCATTGGATGCGAGGATGGAATAGGCCGTTTGTTGCTCTCCCACCCTCACAATTTCGTTACCTACTGTTAACGGCTTTTCAACGTGCTCCTGAGGAAGTGGTAACGCAGACAGTGATAAGTAGTAGGCAAGTGAAAGGGGGTGAGCAGGGGCGCCACGCATATCTCCGTAGTGGGTTCGGAATACAGGAAGTAAGCGGATGAGTACACAGAGCACGTGTTTATATCAATGGAGGTACTACAGATGAAGTCTCGATGGACAATCTTTAAAATGATGGTAGCAGCTGCAGCGCTCGTCATCGTCGGACTTGCGTCAGACGTCAAGTCGGCGCACGCACTGCAATTCGCATCGGACAGTCTCGTGCTGGCGATATACGGGAACGACACAGAGGCGGTGGTCAATCTGGGATCGCAGACCGCGCTCACTGCCTCAGGCGCGTCACAGACGCTTGATTTCTCAACTTTGATGTCCTCAGTCGGGGGAGGCAATTCCGTGCAATACGCTCTCTTCGGCTACACGCAGCCGAACGTCAGCCTTCCCGCGACGTCTTGGATGGCTGGGTCACAAATTGCTGCCACCGACTGGACAAACACTCAACGGCTGCAAATCGCTCCGAACAACGGGGTCAATAGAATGATCAACTGGCAGACCACTCTTTTTAATACCGGTAACACGAGCACGCTCTTTGCGAAGACTGACCCCCTGTCGTTCTCGAGTGAGATGGGTATCAGCAACACACTAAAC
>Ga0307471_100001517_pt1 | contig 12711 bp, 13 predicted proteins | sample atmos_gasesAM3C__2_FD_204566 | JGI IMG/M metagenome (GOLD analysis project Ga0307471, IMG submission 204566) | Hardwood forest soil microbial communities from Morgan-Monroe State Forest, Indiana, United States - atmos_gasesAM3C_515 | ecosystem: Environmental > Terrestrial > Soil > Temperate... | reverse complement strand
GATCATGGCAAAGTATCTAATTTCATTCCCCAGTGCTGCAATGAATGTACCCGACAGTGAGTGGGAGGCGGTGGGTCGAGACGCTCATGCCGTGATACGCGAGGCGAAGGAAGCGGGCGTCTACGTTTTCGGCGGTGGTATTGATGAAACAGTACCGCCCGTTCTAGTTTCGGCCAATGGCTCAGTCGCTGAGGGAGGCTACCCGTGGGCGCCTCCGCTCAATGGTGGATTCACTGTACTTGAGCTGCCTTCAAGTAAGGAGGCCATCGCATGGGCCGCACGTATCGCGAAAGCGTGTCGCTGTGATCAGGAGCTTCGAGTATTCGGGTTTGATCCAGAGTCGTGAGGTCGGAGTGTTGCTGTACATTCTGCTAGCTAACATCCAAAATGCCTAACAAAGCAATGCAGGGGATATCTAAAAGCTGTCACCATTTTTGTTCCAAAAATGCCGCCACCTTTTAGCTAGCCCTGATTGCGGCGTTATAAAGAAGCGAAGCTTAGACATGAAAATGTTTAGCCCCTTTGACTATTTTGTATTTGCCATTGGAGCAATTGGGACTTTGAATGTGTTCGGAGCGTCGATCAGGATACCGCAACTGATTGTAACCGTTTTAGGAGTGCTTTCCGGAATCATCTGCTGTTTTTCGATCTTGTCGCTGGCGTTTGATAGGTTCGTGCCGCGTCTTGATCGAAAAGAGCGACGTATTCACGTCTATCACGTGTTGGCTAATATAGTTCCGACAATTTATGTTCTCAGTCATTTGAGGGAAACGCCTTGGGGACGTTTCACATGTTAGTTGAGACGACACTCGGGTAAGGGAAGCCCCTTTATAACCCGCCGCTTGAGCCGATTGCGAGGTCAAGAATGAACGGATTATTTTCTGGTAACGGCTCAGCGGCATCGCGTTCGGCGGTGATCGGAGTTTTTACAAGACCCTAAGGGAGCCTGGGACTGAGGCGAGATCGGAAGCAGCGCGCGCTGGTTTGGCCGCCATATTGAGAATTGCGAAGACTGCTTCTAGCTTCATCCGAACTTGCAAAGTTGGAGGGGCAAACATGCGGAATTTCATTATCGCAGCGATGATCTTGGCAGGAGGAGCAACGGCCGTGCTCGCCCAATCGTCCTCGCCCAATGGCGTCAAAACGCTCGCGCCGGAGGGCGCTATCAAGACAACCGGAACGTGGGATGTTGGCACGCGCGCAGGCGATTTCGTCTTCGTCGCCGGTATGCGCGGCATTGACCCGAAGACGAACACGCTAGTCCAGGGCGATGAGGCGCGAATCCGGCAGGCGTTTCTGAATATGAAGCTGATCGCCGAGTCTGAAGGCGCGAGCCTGCGCGATTGCGTTCGTATCGTCGTTTATGTGACTGACATGTTCCGGTTCCGGCCGATCGTGAACAAGGTTCAGGAAGAATTGTGGGGCAAACCGCCCTATCCGCCGCGAACCATTGTAGAAGTTCACCGCCTCAACCAGGACGACATCATGGAGGTGGAGGGCACCTTTTACGCGCCGGTAAAAAAGTGATTTCCGGTCCTGGAACGCGGCTGCGTCCTCAAGGGCGCCAAGCCCGCCGAATGCCGGTTATCCAGCCGACTAAGTTCGAGCTGGTGATCAACCTCAAGACAGCGAGGGCACTGGGGATCACGATGCCTCCATCGCTGCTCCTCCTGGCGGATGAGGTGATCCAATAGGTGTTGTGGGGCACACTAGGCGAGAACCTTGCCGAACAACCGCCTGCAGCCGACTGCCTCCAGCGTCCGCTGCGCTTCCGCTTTCGGCAGCGGCTGAGGCGCAGCGTTCGTAGAAGGAGTACCTAATGGCTATAGTGCGAGAGGAAGAAGCGATCACCCAAACGTTCACGAACTATATTGAAACGTTTCAAAAACTCAACCCACACGTGACGCTCCCCTACTTCCATGTCCCGTGTATGTTTATCCCCCCGCAGGGAGTGCGTGTTCTCGCAACCGCTGCCGATGTTGAAGCACTTCTGACGCAAGTCATGGAGGGCCTCAAGGCCCGCGGCTATGCGCGCAGCGAGCTATTAGACCGGCACGTCAAGCAGATGAGCGAGAATATCGCTCTCGTGAGCGTTGGTAGGGTCCGGTACGCAACAGATGGACGCGAGCTGGAGCGGTTCGGAGAAACCTATACAGTGCGTAAGACTGAAGCCGGCTGGAAGATTGTGGTCGCGATGATTCACGATGCCGACTGTGTCTTACGTTAATTTGGCGCTGCGGGACGAACCTAACTTCAGTTCGAGCGGACGCGACGTCGGCGCAGCTATCGCGAGCGCCGCCCGGCGCCGCTCAACATGTTGTTAGGTTTCCTAAACCAACAGCTTTAGCTGAAGGAGAACAAGCATTATGGCAGAGAGCACCTTGCAGGCGGTAGACGTTGCGATGCGAGGTGGCGGGTACTATTCGGCTGTCACCAAGGGTGCCAAAGACGCGATCGACAGTGCGACGCCGCTCGTGCTGGAGGCGATCCGTCGTCTGCCAGACTGGGATACTTCGGCCCCTTTCACCTTGACCGATATGGGTTGCGCCGACGGGGGCACCTCGCTCGACCTAGTGCGGCAGGCAATAACCGCAGTGCGCGATCGCTGGCCCCAACGGTCAATCTGCATCGTCTACACCGACCAGCCGCGGAACGATTACAATAGCCTGTTCCACCTGATCCACGGCCTGACCCCGCTGCCAAGCTATCTTGCTGATAGCAAAGGGGTGTATGTCCTAGCCTCAGCGACTTCGTTCTATCGACAAATCCTACCAGCGGGAACGCTAGACCTGGGGTTCTCCGCGACCGCGATGCATTGGCTCAGCCGCAAGCCCTGCGACCTGACCCAGCACGTCCATGCGCTCTGTGCTGCGGATGCCGAACTGGCCACCTTCACCGAGCAGGGACGGCAGGACTGGGAAACTATCCTCCTACAGCGAGCGCAGGAACTGAAGCCAAGCGGTCGGTTGGTACTGGTCAATTTCTGCAAGGACGAGGCAGGGCGGTACACCAGCCGCGTCCACATGTTCGACACCGTGAATGCGCTGTGGCGGCACTTCGTTACCGAAGGAGTCATCAGCAGCGAAGAATACGTGCGCATGACCCTGCCTCAGTATTACAGGACTGTTGAGGAGTTTACCCGGCCTCTGACCGATCCGGCGAATCCAGTATATCGTGCGGGGCTGCGCGTAGAGCAGTGTGAGACGCGCGCCATTCCGTGTCCGTTTGCCGCTGCCTTTCGCCAGCATGGCGACGCGGCGCGCTTGGCCCGCGAGGCCACCCCGGCTCTACGGTCGTGGACCGAGAGCACGTTTCTGGCCGCTCTCTCACCGGAACGACCGGCTGAGGAGCGTAAGGCAATCATCGAGCGGTACTACGAGGCCTATGAGACGTTATTGCGAGAGAACCCTAGTGGGTACCGAGGTGACTACGTTGAGGCTTACATGACCATTGCCAAAACCGAAGCTTAGAGAGGTTTCTCGATGCGTGTAGAAAGAGGAAACCTAACAACACCGTGCTCGTGACCGCCGCCCGCTTGCGGATCTGCTTAAGCCGAGCCGTCGTATCTGGGCGGCGGCCCGAGACGGGTGGCGCTAGGGCTCGGGAAGGCAGGGAAAAATAGACAGCTGAAGATCGAAAGAAGTAGAAGTGCACCAAGCGAGGTTCTACCATTCGCCATTCGGTAACGGGAGGATCTTATGAAGGCAACAACTTTGGCAGTTTGTTTGTTCTTGCTGCTTTCCTTCAGCGTCGCTTCGGCCCAGCTTAGCAAAATGACGGTGGGTTATGGTTCGATCAGTGCAGCGCAGTTGCCGGTATGGGTCGCCAAAGAAGCTGGGATTTTTAGCAAGAACGGCCTTGATGCTCAGCTCGTGTTTTTCAAAGGCAGCACCACGGCAGTGATGGCATTGCTATCGAGGGAGACGCCGATCAGTCAGGTAACCGGGCCGCCGATCGTCAACGCCGGCCTGAGAGGCGGGGATTCGGTGTTCATCGCCGGTGGAGCGGTGATCATAGACTATTGGCTCATGAGCCGCCCCGACGTTAAGACCGCGGAGCAGCTCAAAGGCGGCTCCGTTGCCGTTTCGACTTTCGGCGGCCAGTCTGAATTTGTCGCGCGCATAGCTCTTAAGAAGCTCGGCCTAACTTCGGGGAAGGATGTGACCATGGTGCAGATCGGCGTGCCCTCCGATCGACTTATCGCGACGGAGACTGGCAAAGCGCGTGCGGCTTTGCTGAATCCGCCGGACAGTTTCATCGGCGAGAAAAAAGGTCTGCACACTCTCGCTTACGTGAGCCTACCCAGCCAGAGCACCGGTGTCGCGACGACGCGCAGGTTCATTCGGGAAAATCCTGACATGGTGAGAAAATATGTCAGATCTCAGATCGAAGCGGTGCACCGCATCAAAACCGACCGTGAAACCGCGCAGCGGGCGCTAGTGAAGTACCTCGGCTCTCAGGACAAGCAGATCCTGGATAGAACTTATCAAGACATTAGCTCCGACCAGAAGCTTCCGACAAAACAATATCCGACGCTGGAGGGGCTAAAGAACATTTTAGAGCCATTAGCGGAGACGGATGCAAAAGCGAAAGCCGCCAAGCCTGAGGACTTTGTCGATATGAGCTTCATTAAAGAGCTGGACCAGAGCGGATATATTGACAGTCTATATAAGACGAGATGATGTTCGACATTAAGATCAGCGTCATGGCTATCATGAACCACCTAACCTAATGGATGGAGCGAACGCGTCGCTCATCCTCAGCGTTAGCTTTCGTGCAGAAAGAACGTCATATGAAAAAAATTATTGCAATATTTCTATTGGGAGGGTTGTTCGTGAACGCTTCCGCTCTATCTGAAGAAGTGGTCTTTAAAGACTCAAGTGGAAGGGTGCTAAGCAAGCGCGATCTAAAACAACTTTCTGGAACAATCGAATGGGAAATCCACTCAGATAGGCCCGTTCCAGCCGAAGCGAAGAAATTTCATGAAATGGGCAGGATCGCAGGCCAAAAAGGCGAGAGTGAATCTGCTTTATCGTATTTTCAGAAGGCGTCCAAATTGGCACCGGATTGGCCATACCCTACATACGATGCTGCATTCACTTACTTATTACGAAAGGACTTCGAAAACGCCTATGCATCTTACAAACGTGTGAACGAATTGGCGCCACGCGGGTTTTTTACAGCAAAGACCGCCGCCAACATCCTTGAAAAGGAACGTGCGGGGAAACTTCCGGCCGGGATATATCTGTATTACCTCACCCTGGAATGGGAGAAGGATAAAGAGAAAAGAACAAAAACGATCATCGCACTTACCGAAAAGGTACCAAATTTTGCACCGGGTTGGAAGGAAAGAGCTATCGTTGAGACTAATGAGAAAGCCAAATTAGCGGCTATTGAGAAAGGGCTAAACGCAGATCCCGATCCAGAAACGAAAGGTTTCTTGCTCATCAATAAAGCCCTGATAGTGGCAAACGCAGGGAAGAAAGAAGAAGCGATTAAAATTCTCGGTCCATTAGCTCTTGATCCGACTTCACCTTTAGATATTGAGACAATCGCAAAGCGAACCATTGCACACATTCTGGAACAATGAAGGCTAACAGCGGGTTTAGCCCTTGATCCGGACATAGCGCGCCTGTTCCCGAACGGTGAGGGCGTCACTGAGACGTTACGGGCGGTCGCGGAGATCGTAAACATCCAAGAGCGGCGACGGCAGCGGGCTAACAAAAAGATGGAGCGAACGCGAAAAGCGCGTCGCTCACCCTAGCGTTAGGCGGCACTAGCCCAGCCGCGGCCAAGCTAGCACGGCAGCGCACGCTGGATCATTTCAATAAGCATTTGAAGTCATAGAGCCCGCAGTTTCCGTGCGCAGCGAATCGCATCCAGGCGGCGCATTTCAGCGTCAAGGCCCCGGCTTGACCGCTCGTAATGAGATCCTCTCGTCAAACAGGTCGAACCGGCGTAAGATGTGAAAACCGCTTTAAGCGGAAGGTTCGATGCGGCGAATTGTATTCTACGTTTTTTTTCTCCTGCTGGTGTTCCACGCCGTCGGATGTTCGGTGCACATTCCACTCACAGCCGAGCACGCCGCCAAGGTAGGTCCGACCCGAGTTTACGCCTCGATCTCGCAGGAGGAGGTTATCGCTGCCGCCAGCAGCTCGTACATCGGTCTGGTGGTCGTCGGCGGTATGTGGGGGGCGATGGTCGATGCGGCCGTAGAGTCGATGTGGGCCTCCGCCGCTAACAAGCTCATCGAGCCCATTCGCAACGAAGTCATCGACTTCGATTTTCGGGCGCGGTTCCTCGCGGCTTTGGAGAAAACGCTTCCCGGCATTGCAACCATGAAGCTCGCAAAGCTCGAATCGACGGTTAAGCCTGTGAACGACAAGGACCTGTCTGCGCTGCGGAAGCAGGCTCCCGAAGACGCGTTTCTTTCCGTAGAGGCGAGCTATGAGCTGACGTCAGATTTTCAAGCTCTGTGGGTTATCACCGACACGTCGTTGTGGCTGCGCGATGAAGAGGAAGCCGTCTACATTGCCAGGTACCATTACTACACTCCACCCATCGCCCCGGCGAAAGACAGCGACGCGGCCGCAAAGGCGTGGGCGGCCGATCGCGGAGCGGCCCTACGCGCCGCCCTGAGCGAAGGGATCGCCGAGACCATGAAGATGTTCCGGCTCGACCTGCTCGCCGCGCCGGAGCCTGTCGACTCTTTGACCGAGGAGCCGGAGTTCTCTCCCGGTCCTATTCCCGCCCGCGTCGTACGCCGCGCTGCGCCATTCGAACTGACCTACCTGGCGAAGGAAAATCATCGATCCATCGTCCGGTACGGAGACGTCCTGTACTCCGTTTCGGGAGAAGATGTCTTCGTGCCGGCTCCCGCCGCCTCGAGTCCATGAGATGATTTCTTTGCACGAACAGAGAAGCGTCCCGTTTCACTTTCGGCGACCGGCTAATGTCGCGCGGTTCGGCGTCTTCGCGGCGTTTCTCGCGCTATTCTCCGCCTGCGCCAACACCGACCCGATGTTTGTCTATCTGATACGCGACTCTTCCACGTCCGGCCGGGAGGAGGAGCATGCAACCAAGCGCTCATGCCGAATCGTGATTGCCGCCGTCAACGACGACCGCGGAAACCGCGAAACATTGGGAGTCGCCGCCGGCCGCCCGCTCGTCGGCCATAGCGTCGTGGACTGGGTTGCGCGCGGCTTGCGCGAGCTCCGCAAAGCCGGCTATTCGGTTGAAAGCCTGAGTCAAGACGCCGTCGCCTCGGACAACGATCTGCTGACTGAAGTCAGCGTACGGCTCGCCTATACTCGAACTTTCGTGAGTCAGTTCGAAGCCGTCGTGGCGCTTAAAGTGAAGTTCTCCGGCCGCCAGAACCTGACGACGGAGCGCGATTATCGAGGCAGTGTCACGCGGATAAATTGGGTCAACGGGAACGTCGAAGTCGCGAACGTCATGAACGAGGCGCTCGCCGAAGCCCTGCGCCGTATCGGCGAAGACATAGAGCGAATCTGCTGAGGCGATGTTAGGACGGCGCGCAAAAATCCTGACCCGTAAATAATTGATTCGCGATGCCCGCGATTTTTCCAAGAGTCTGGGCGCATGGGTCAGGCTTGTATAGGTGAATGAGGGATTCGCCGAATGGTTCCATTCACTTATGCAAGCCTGACTCGGCGTGCCCCCTAGGCTGGTCAGCGTTTGCTGCAAGGACTGCTGCCGTGCAGATTTGACAAGTCCCTGGAAAGGTAGGAAAATCCGCGCGTTCGTTGGAACTTTCGAGAGTGTAATATGCTGGTCAGCAGACTTAATGGTTGGGCGTCGCAGGGAAGAAGGGTTGCGATGTAGAGGATGGTCGAGAATCTTGTTCGCGAGGGTTGGGCGGCCCTTGATTCCGCAGAGTTGCGGCTATTCTTGGGGGAGCGGATCGGCGCGCCTGGGCAATACGATGGCGAGAACCCGGACATACTTTACTTACCGCGGGCCGGTGCGGCTAGCCGCGTTGCGCTGACCTTTCGAGACCGGCGGATTGTTAGCATTACCCCAGGTCCGTCGTTCGATAGTGCTGAGTGGGACCGTCTATCCGAGGAGATTGCTGCATCGGTCCTTACGGGCCCTCTCAAAGCGGGCCGCGAGTTCAGCTTCAGCAGTTTCCGGGTACTTGGATCGTGGCGGGGAGCTAGGTCTGGCGTTCAGATCCTACCTCCGCCACCGGACGCGCCGCGCGCGGCGGTCGAGATGGCAGAACATCCCTTCATTCTTGAATTTCCCTTACGCACGAGCGCCGTTCAGGCGATCAGTAGTTTCCGCTTGTTTCAAGAGCATCGAAAGCTGACCTTGCTGCTCAACGTCTGCCTCGCTGGGCGCATCAATGCCCAACCGAGACGACCGGAGCATTTCTGGGCGAGCATCTCCTGGGAGGATGCCTCCCCGCAAATCGAATGGGTTCAGAAGTTCTTTTTCGCTAAGCTCGGTGCACACGTGGTCGATGAACTTTCCCCACCCGCGCCAGACCCGCTCGCGGAAGAAGATCCACAGGAATACTATGCAAAGTCCGGGCATGACGGTAAGGGACTGCGTGTGCCGGCCGATCTAGATGATTCCATCTCTTGCTACACACGGTTGTCACCGGTCAACCGCGGCAAGTTCGATCGGGCTGCGTTTTGGATGGACATGGCGTCGCGCCAGTGGGACCTTTCAGTGTCGGCTTCGTTCGCGTCTCTGGTCTCCGCCGTTGAATCTCTAACTGAGCGAGGCACCACGCATCTCGTCCACTGCGACCAGTGCAACGGGTACTCACAGCATGAATCTCCGGGTGCTACCGAGCGGTTCCGCGCTTTCTTTGAACTGTACGCGCCGGGCGCAGCTTTGAGGAGCCGCCGCACAGAGATGTATTCTCTTCGGTCAGGCATTCTTCACGGAAGCGAACTGATGGCGCTTGACCAGGATCTGGCATTTGGCTGGGATCCGCCTTGGTGGAATGAGCGCGAACTGCACAGCGAACTCTGGAGCGTGACGCGGATTGCACTACGCAACTGGTTGAAGAATCCAACTCCAGCATGACAGCTGCTGAGGGCGACGCCCAACCTCACAATGCACCGGACCGTCAACAACCGGCTTCGCCGCCTGTTGCCGGCCGGTGATTGTGGTCGTTATGTGGATGCAGGGTAAACATGGACTACGAGTATAAACTTGCTCGACTAGAGCATCTTAAAGGTCTTTTGGATAGATACACCCCTGTCATGTACAGTGGCTCGGAGGAGCAGAAACAACTTCATCAAGAAATTTGCGAGACCTATGGTGAAGTCGCGGACATTTTCGACGAGGTGGTTGGTAAACAGAAAATCCAAGTCTCTGGCCGCGGTGGGAAGTCCGAGTATCCGAACTATTTCGAAGCGGGATTTCTTTCTGGCCGCACATTTCACACTCATCAAGGCGAAACAGAGCTGCTCAAAGTAATCGGCAGAGTCAAGACTTTGCTATCAGCGCCAAAAGAGTCATCTACGGCGGTTGCTGCTGTTGGTCATCGCGTATTCCTAGTTCACGGCCACAATGAAGCTGTATTGCAGTCATGTGCTAGGTTCGTTGAGAAACTCGAATTACCGGTGACAATCTTGCGGGAGGAACCCAACCAGGGTCGAACGATTATTGAAAAATTTCTAGATTACGCAGATGCAGGATTTGCCATAGTTCTGTTAACCGCTGATGACCGCGGTGGCCCGATCGACCAAGCGTACGATGTCCAGATGCCGCGAGCGAGGCAGAATGTAATTTTTGAGTTGGGATTCTTTATCGGAAAATTGGGAAGGGATCGTGTGTGTGCGCTCTACGAGGAGGGTGTGGAAGTACCATCTGACTATCACGGCGTGGTTTTTACCCCCCTCGACACTCGTATGGCATGGCGACTTGGCTTGGCGAAAGAAATGAAGGCGGCAGGTCTCCCTATTGATCTGAACAAGGCGGTGTAACCACCTAACGATCGGCTTGAGAAGGATCTTCGGACCCGCTCGCTGCGCTCGCTGGCCTCGTCCTCTCAGCCTGATTCGTTCGGCTGCTTAACTTTTGGATCGTTACTATGCCTGCAGAAAAGAACCATCCGATCTTTCGCGAGCCGACCGACCCTAACGTAAAAATCTGGCGCTACATGGACTTCACGAAGTTTGTCTCGTTGCTCGAATGCAGATCTCTGTTTTTCGCTCGCGCCGACCTCTTCGAAGATACATTTGAAGGGTCGCTGTCCTGCGCAACGTTTGCCTGGCGCGCCGGTCTATACGAGGGATTGTTTGTCGATCCGGACGAGGCAGAAAAGTTTTCCAGGGCACGCGAACAACTTCGAAAGCAGATCTTCGTCAATTGTTGGCACATGAATGCGCGCGAGTCGGCGGCTATGTGGAAACTCTATGCGAGATCGAAGGAGGCGGTGGCGATTCAGTCAACCTATCAACTTCTGCATTCATGTCTACCTGCAAACACTTATGTCGGCGAAGTGCAATATATTGACTACGAGACGGATCACTTGGCGGAGGATCACGTGTTCAGGCCCTACATGCATAAACGAATCTCTTTCGAGCATGAGCGCGAGCTAAGGGCAATGATCTACATACCCTCGGATGATCCGAACGACTATCTGAGAAATCATATTGCAGTAAACGACGTGAAAGCTCGCGTGGGCGAGCCGGTTGGCGATGTAGGACGCGCGGTTACCGTGAACTTGAATGAGTTGATTGAGCGCGTTTACGTCGCGCCGACGTCTCCAGCCTGGTTTAACGATTTGGTTTTGAAAGTAATGAATAAGTATGAATTGAATAAGCCGCTGATTAATTCAGCGCTCGATGCGAAGCCGATGTTCTAAGCAGTGTGTGAACCAAACACCTACGTAACGTTTGTGGTACGTGAGCTTGAAAAATCTTGTGGCGAGGAGTTTCTGAAATACCTTGGGCTTGATGCTTCTGCTAATGTCGCGCCGAACAAACGGTTCGACCGGAGCGCGGCAAGCGAGTTTCTTAACATTCCTTGAGTGCCACGTGCCGCGCCCGGTCAACCGAACGTTAGGCAAGAGACATTGTGAGAGAGAGCGAACCAAAAACGAGCAGGGAAAACGAGGTTACAAAGCGGGACTATATCGTTGCCTTCTTCGATGACGCACGTGATAGGGCGAACTTTCTTCTCGATTTGCATAGGAAAAGTTATCGTTCAGAAGCTTTGACGCTTTGCCTCGTTTATATTGACAGCTTCAGTCAGTGGCTTTTTTGGCCTCGAGATCAAAGTGGCCGAAACTTCGTTGACGCACTTGTGGAGTTTGGTGGCGATTCTGATTATGCGCTTCTGCATCCGCTGGCGGTGATTCGAACTTTCGCGGCAATGAAAGGTCAACGGAAGGATTTTAGTGCACGAGTTCAGAATCTGTTTCCGGGACCACAATACTCGCTGTTAGAGAAAAGTGAATTCCTGAAACGGATCAGCGATGCCTTTAGTCGGAAAGAGTTAAAGCTTCTTGAGGCTGAGTTGTGGCGCGGCACGATTGCGAACATTGCTTATACACGTCTGCGGAATCCGTCAGTCCATAATTTCGGCAGAGAGTGGGAAATATCGTTCGATAATACAAGTTTTAACGGCAACTCCACACGGAACCTTACGTTTGAACGTCTTCACTGGGGACTTCTTGGACTCATCGATGAAGCCCGGCGTCGTTCACTTGTGAATAATCAGTGGTTCGGTAATGACAACATTGTGAAAGGCGCCTAACATGCGGCTTGAGACAGATCTTCGGACCCGCTCGCAAAGCTCGCGGGCCTTGCCTGCTCAGCCTTCGCGTTGAGGCTGTAGAAAAAGTCCCGGACGCGACCGAATAGAATTTAAACGCGATATGCGCGACGATCTTTCAAATTCCGACATCGCTGATCAACTTGACGACGATCTCCTCGTGAAGCGGCTCACAGACAGCCACAACGCAGGATTTTCGAACGACTTAGAAAAAGGACCGGGCGTCAGCGAGCGGCCGAAAACCGCTTCTAGGAGGGTTTTTCTACAGACTCGTTAGGCATGTGGATACGATGATATTCGAAAAACACTATGCTTGTTGACTGTACTCAATGCAAGGCACGCGTTAACGCGGAAGAGGTCGCCGAATTCATTGGCTTCGATGACGAGGTGCAATTCGACGTCCGGTATGTATTCCTAAAGTGCCCATCCTGCATTACCCCTCTCCTAACGTTTCAATGGCGTCCTGGGAAAGAAGACAGTTGGGATTCTCCCCGTCGCATTTATCCGCCGATTCGCCGCCTTAGTTTCCGCGTTCCCACGGAGCTGCGGCGCTCTTTTCAAGAAGCTCTTCAGTGTCACGAGGCCGGTCACTACCTCGCGACAGCGCTCATGTGCAGACGTACGCTTGAGGGCGTTTGTGGTCATCATTTAGGCAAAGTGAAAAACCTCTCTCAGAGCCTAAAGGAACTCCACAGTAAACAAATCATCGACGATCGACTTTACGAGTGGGCAACGGCACTGCGGGACGATGGCAATCTCGCCGCCCATGACATAAGTGCGCGTATCAGCCAGGAAGACGCGACAGACTTAGTAGACTTTTCGGAAGCTATCCTCGATTACGTCTTTGTCCTTCGTGATCGGTTCGTGGAGTATAAGAGTCGGCGGGCGCAGCGAGCGACGAAACCACGAGGTAAGAGTGCCTAACTTTCGGCTAGAGCCGGATCATCAGCC
>Ga0307471_100001516_pt1 | contig 12712 bp, 13 predicted proteins | sample atmos_gasesAM3C__2_FD_204566 | JGI IMG/M metagenome (GOLD analysis project Ga0307471, IMG submission 204566) | Hardwood forest soil microbial communities from Morgan-Monroe State Forest, Indiana, United States - atmos_gasesAM3C_515 | ecosystem: Environmental > Terrestrial > Soil > Temperate... | reverse complement strand
TGGAGACGGCGGTGCTCGAGGCCGACTTACGAGCGCAGCGACGGTCGCTGGCGGATTTCCTCGGCGCTGAGCGAACCTCGGTCGCCTGCGGTGTCGCGGTCGGCATCCCGGACTCGGTCGACGCGCTCATCGACTCAGTCGAGAACTACCGGCATGACGGGTACCGCCGTTTCAAGCTGAAGATCGCGCCAGGCTGGGATCGCGAACCGCTCCGCGCCCTGCGAGACCACTTCGGTCCGGAGCTGCCGCTGTCCGCGGACGCCAACGGTGCGTATTCGCTGGCGGATGCGCCACTGCTCGCATCGCTGGACCAGCTTGGATTGTTGATGCTCGAGCAGCCCTTCGCTGCTGACGCGCTGCTGGCGCACGCCAAGCTGGCTCGGCTGATGCGCACCCCACTCTGCCTCGACGAATCCATCATCAGCGTGGAGACCGCCGCCGACGCCATCGAGGCCGGGGCGTGCAGGGTCGTCAACATCAAGATGGGGCGAGTCGGAGGCGTCCTCGAGGCGAAGCGGATCCACGACGTATGTCGTGATCGCGCCGTCGACGCATGGTGCGGGGGCATGTTCGAGACAGGTGTTGGACGCGCAGCGAACCTCGCACTCGCCGGCTTGGAAGGGTTCACACTGCCTGCCGAGGTTTCCCCGCCCGCGCGTCACTACACGGTGGACATCGTCCAGCCGCATGCAGAAATGGTCGAGGGTCGCATCACGGTGCCGACCGGCCCCGGTCTCGGCGTCGAGGTGCTGCGCGATGTGGTCGACTCGTTCACGACCGAGGTTGAGACAGTAGGTGGCTGAACGCTACGCGCGTTGCGGTCGCACCGCGATCGTGACGCGACCGATGGCGCAGAGCTCACCGGAGTCGTTGACGATCTCCACATCCCAGATCCACGTCGTCCGGCCGCGATGACGCGGTCGTGCCTCGGCGTGGACCGTGCCACTCACGATGGGGCGCAGGAACGTGGTGTGGTTCGACATGCCCATGGCGGTGTTGCCGGACTCCACGACGGCGATCCCCGTGCCGATCGACGCCAGCGCCTCGCCGATGGCAGCGAACACTCCACCGTGCACGAGTCCATATGGTTGCTTCACGCGCTCGGTGACGGCGACCTGCCCGCGCATGACCTCTGGAGACTCCTCGATGATCTCGAGCCCGTAGAGCGAGTCGAATGTCACGCGGTCGGTGGGAAGCACGCTGGACACGGAGGCCAAGTGTGCCACGCGTTCAGGAATCGTCGGTCTTTGAGACGAACGAGCGCACCGCCTCGCCGAGGTCGGGCAACGAGAACGGTTTGGCGATCAACCCGTCCGCGCCTGCCGTCCTGGCTGCATCGGACTCCTCGCTGAGCGCGCTGAACATGAGCACCGGCGTCCTCGCCGTGGAGGCGTTGGCTCGAATCTGCCGGCACGCTTCGAAACCGTCGATTCCCGGCATCATGATGTCGAGGATGACGAGGTCGGGCGGGGCTGCGACGGCACTGGCCACGGCAGTCTCGCCGTCGACGGCGGTGGCGACGTCATACCCTTCCAGGTCCAGGTAGCGCGAGACGACCTGGAGCACGCGAGGGTCGTCGTCGGCGAGCAGGATTCGACCGCGGCCCATGGTGCGCAATGGTAAGAGCACATGCGTGCGAGTGGGTGGTCCGCGAACTGACCGACTGTGACCGGGCGGTCGTCATCAGGACCGTCGCTATACTCGCCGCGTAGCATGGCGAATGCCCCTGCGTCCCTTGTGTTGTTTGGGCTGGCCGTCGGTGCCTACTGCCTGGCGTTGCTCGGCTTCGTGCTGTACCTGGCGTTCAAGCGACGCGTCCTCGGTGACTTCGCGTTCGCCCTCGTCCTGATCGGCTGGCCGCTGCATGCCGCGTCGATCCTGACGCGCGCGTTCGAGGCCGGACACTGGCCGCTTGGCAACATGTACGAATACTCCACCGGCATCGCGTTCATCGTCGTCACAGTCTGCGTCGTGCTCATGGTGCGCACGCGCATGCGGCTGATCGGAATCCCAGCCATGATCCTTGCGGTCGGTCTGCTGGGTGTTGCGTACATGCTGTACGTGCCGCCGGGTCAGCTCGTGCCTGCACTGCACAGCTACTGGTTGACGATCCACGTGACGGCGATGGCGTCGTCGTCGGGCATCCTCAGCTTCTCGTTCTTCTTCGGGATGGCGTTCCTCGCCCGGCGCTGGGCTGACAACCGGCTGCTCGCCACCGCGGCGACGGCGCCGTCGAGCGTCGGGCCCGACGGCGTCGCGACGATGACCCTCGGCGGGGGCGGCGCCGGCATCGGCGCGAGCAGTGTCAATGCGATTGCGGGCCGGGTTCGCCGCGTTCTCCCGTCCACGCGATCACTTGACCTCTGGAGCTACCGGTTCGTGATGATCGGCTTCCCGATCTGGTCCTTCGGCGTGATCTGTGGCGCCATCTGGGGTGAGCACGCATGGGGACGCTACTGGGGCTGGGATCCGAAGGAGACGTTCGCGTTCATCACCTGGGTGGTCTTCGCCATCTATCTCCACGCCCGCGTGACGTACGGCTGGAAGGAGAAGCGTGCTGCGATCATCACGGCATTCGGCTTCGCCGCCATCCTGTTCACGCTCTACGCGGTGAACCTCTGGATCGCCGGCCTGCACTCCTACGCGCGCGCCTAGCGCGCGCTCACGACACCAGCGTCAGAGACGCTAGGTGCGGCGCTGCCACCTCGTCTTCTTGAGCATTTTCTTGTGCTTGTGCTTGCGCATCTTCTTGCGTCGCTTCTTGATGACGGAACCCACGGCGTGGGCGACTATACCAGCCTCGCGTACGCCTCGCGAAGCCTCGCAGCCGTGCTGTCGAGGTCCTCAGGCAGCACCTTGACGTCAGCCACGACCGGCATGAAGTTTGTGTCGCCACCCCAGCGCGGCACCACATGGACGTGCAGATGGTCGGTGCTGGCGCCCGCCACGGTTCCGAGGTTCACTCCGACATTGAAGCCGTCAGGTCGCATCGCGACCCGGAGGGCGCGCAGCGCTCGTTGCGTGGCCGAGAACAATGCGGCACCCTCGTCGGTGTTCAGATCGATGATGTCGGCGACGTGACTCGCGGGCACGGCCATCACGTGGCCACTCGAGTAGGGAAAGCGGTTCAGGATCGTGAACGTCAGGTCGTCGCGATCCACCACAAGCCTCGCGTCGCTGCCCTCGCCGGCCGCCGCGCGGCAGAGAAAGCATCCCTGCTCGCGCGCGTCGTCACCGCTCACGTACGCGATGCGCCACGGTGCCCACAGCTGTCGCACGGTCGCAGCGTAGCGCTACCCTGCGCGGGCCAGTCGTCGCCATTGAGGAGAGCCATGAGTCCCGCCCGAGCCCGATTCATCTTTCTGCCCCTTGCGGCGGTCGTTCTTGCGGCCTGCGGCGGAGGCAGCTCAACAGGTCAGCAGAACGGGATTGCGAACGACAGCGCCTCACAGATCGCGCAGATGGTTCGATCTGCTCTTGGCAGTTACTCATCCGTCCACATGACCGGCAGCGTGAACAGCAGCGGTAAGAACATCGGATTGGACGTCATCGTGGTGTCTCCGCACGGCGTGGACGGCACGATCAGCATTTCCGGGTCAGGAAGTTTCAGGCTGATCACGAAGGATGGCGCCACGTTTTATTTCACCCCTGATCAGCAATTCTGGACGACGTTCGCAGGCTCCGCCGGTCCTGCGGTCCTGCAGCAGCTGATCGGTAAATGCGTCATCGCCACAAGTGCGACGTCCGGGTTCGGTTCGTTGAGTTCGGGCGTGGCAAGCCTCACCGACCTGCAGCATGCCTTCGCGAGTGGGTTGACCGGAAAGATCACGAAGGGCGCCGTGCACACCGCGAACGGCCAGGAGGCCGTGCCGCTGACGGTGTCGGACGGGACCGTCGTCGAGGTGCCGACGCAGGGCAGCGCGCTCCCGGTCGAGATCTCGAAGGGCGGGGGAGGCAAGATCGAGCTGGGGCAGTGGAATCAAGCCGGGACCGTCTCCACGCCCACGGGGTGCGTCGACATCAACCAGCTCGAGCAGGGCCTCGCGCTGCCCACTCCCAGCTGACACCCGCGTCGTGCGTTGCGGTGGCGGTAGGCTTTCGTCTGATCATCACCGCTGACACGAGGGAACGCACATGCCAGAAGAGCTGGACGACACCACCGCTGCGGAGATCGGACACGCGTTGGTGCGCTGGCTGATCGATGAGGATCCCGCAGGTCTCGGGCGGTTCGTCCCCGAGCTCAACTCGGCCGTCGTGGACGACGAGCGGGCGGCGCGCATCGCCCACACGCTCGTCGAGCTGCTGCGTCGGCTCCCGGTGGCCTGAGGACCGGTCCGCGGCGAATTCGCCCCTGGTGGAGCCAGGGAGGATCGAACTCCCGACCTCTTGCATGCCATGCAAGCGCTCTCCCAGCTGAGCTATGGCCCCGGGCGGTCACATGTTAAGTGGATTGACGCGTCCCCTGACAGAGGGCCGTGGTCCTGTTGTGCGACTGCAAACGTCACCAACTCCTCATTGCCGTCCTGTGTCCATTTGACAGACAATATCTAGTGAAAGGGCATCGGCGACTGCGATCGCCGCCGTACACGTCACTGCAGTTGAGGAGATGACCCATGGCTGCCCTGGGACCGTCTTTCGCCGAACCGGACGATTTGCCAAATCCGGCGCCTGTTGCTCCGGTGGTCTCTCCGCTGGTCCACGCTGCGGAACGGCTGGTCGGGCGCATCGAGGCGATGGTCAACCAGGTCAGCGCGCTTCGGGCTGAGAATGCGACGCTCCGCCGCGAACTGCGTGAGGCGGTGGGGATGCTGGAGCGGGCGAGCGCGGCACTCGGCGAAGCGCAATTTGCGTCGGCGGGTGGCCGCCGCCGGGCAGCCGGTGCTCCGGTGCGGCGGAGGCGCCGCACCAAGGGGCAGAAGGGCCGGGCCACGCCGCCCTCGGTGACCACTGAGGTGGTTCGGGCGGTCCTCGCCAAGCTGGGCTCCGCCACAGCGGCGCAAATCGCCACCGAGATCACCACCGCCGGCGCCCCGGTCTCCGGGCGCGCGATCCGGTTTCTCGCCGAGCGGGCCGGCGCGCAGACGTTCGTCGGCGAGGACGGCCAAAGGCGGTATCGCCTCTAACTCAGAGGCAGAGGCGCTTGCGGCAACCGTCGGGCGTGCCTTATCCTGCACGCCTGTATGTTTGTGCACACTGAACGACTGGGTGGTCTGACAGGTCCGCGAGTCCTTCTCCTCGGCGTCGGTGGAGCACTCCTGCTCGGGGCGGGATGGGGGTGGATCTCCCTCCACGAGACGGCCGTCGCAGCGCCAACGGCGGTCGCCGGGCAGGTCATCGACCCGCCCGCCGCACCGGTGGTCCTTGTGTTCGTCAGCGGCGCGGTCTCGCACCCGGGTCTCTACCGGTTGAGTCCGGCCGCTCGCATTGCCGATGCGCTCGCCGCGGCCGGGGGGATGACCGCATCGGCCGATCCGGGACACCTCCCCGACCTCGCCGGCCTCGTCCACGACGGCCGCCAGATCAACGTGCCGTTCCTCAAGGCGACGTCGTCTGTGGCGAGAATTGACATCAACAGCGCCGCAGCCGATGAGCTCGCGGCGATCCCGGGGATGCCTGCGGGGCTACCGCAGGAGATCGTGCAGTACCGCGACGACTGGGGTCAGTTCAGCAGCCTTTCGCAGCTGCGAACGGAGTTCGGCGTGGACTCCGCGACGGTGACCGCCCTGGGCAAGTATCTCCGCGTCGTCGTCACGCCGGCACCGTGAGCCGGCTCGTGGGGTCGCGATCAGGCCGCTGGGCAGCAGTCTTCTGCGGTGCCTTCGCGGCTGCGGCCGGGTGTGGTTTCGCGGCCGGGCAGCGCTGCGCGCCGGTGATTCCGACCGCACTCGCGGGCTCGGGAGCCTTGGTCATCGGGGCTGCGCTCGCCGCACGGCCAGAGCCCGGCCTCGTGGCCGCCGTCTTGGTGGCGGTGGCTCTGGGCACGATTCGGGCCGTCGCCGCACTCCCGGCACCCGGCGTTGCGCGCGTCGATGGCCACCTCGGCATTCGCCCGGTCACTGTGGTCGGCACCGTCCGCCAGACCGACCGGGGCGGGTACGACGTCGTCGTCGACGTGACGCGGGTCAGCGATTCCGAGCAGGAGACGACGGTCAGCGGCGGGGTGCTGGCGACGGGGGCGAACCTGCCACCCGTCGCGCCCGGAGACCGCGTTGAAGTCGACGCGTCCGGGCTGCGTGCGCCCGGAATGCGGATCGGCGCGGAATCGCAAGCCGTCCTGGAACGGGAAGGTGTGCAGGCGATCGCCACGGCTGCCCAGATGTCCGTGCTCGCGCCCGGGCCGCTGTCGCTACCACGCGCGATCGCCTGGGTGCAGCAACGCCTGGTCGACGGCGTTCGGCAGGTGACCCCAGAGCCGGCGGGTGCACTGATCCTGGGAATCGCCTTCGGCATCCGCCAGTCGCTCGCCGCTGACGTGCGGGCGCCATTGCAGGACGCCGGGTTGATCCACATCGTTGTGGTCAGCGGTCTCAAGGTGGTCATGGTCATCGGCATGGTGGCCGCGGTGGCCAGGCTGCGCGAGTGGTCGCGGCGCCGAACGCTCCTCGCCGCGCTTCCGGTCGTCGGCGCCTACGTGCTCTTGAGCGGATCCGGCCCGGCGGCACTGCGGAGCGCCCTCATGGCGGGCGCGGCCATGAGCGCCGGAGTGGCGGGGCGGCGGACCGATCCACTCCCGATGCTCGCGCTCGTCGCAGCGTGCATGCTCGGCGTCGACCCCGCTCTGGCCCAGGACGTCGGGTTCCAGCTGTCGTTTCTCGGGACGGCGGGCATACTTCTGCTCGCAGCGCCGATCGCGGCGCGGGTGCCCGGCCCCAGAATCGTGGTCGAGCCGTTTGCAGTCACCATCGCCGCGCAGATCGCCACAGTGCCGGTGATGGCGCAGAGCTTCGGCGTGGTCGCGCTCGGCGGTCCGATCGCCAATGCGATCGTCTTGCCGCTGTTGCCGGCAATGATCGTGGTTGGGGGCGGTGGAGCGCTGCTGAGCGCGTTGGCGCCCGCACTGGGCTGGCTTCCTCTGCATATGGCCGCGCTCGGCGCCTCGGTGAGCGTGGTGGTGGCTCGAGCGATCGCCGCGATCCCTGGGGCTGCGGTCCACGTCGGCTCGTGGCCGGCATCCTGGACGGTCGCCGAGATCGCTGGGCTCCTCGCTGCCGGCGCTGCGGCGCTGGCGGTCATGCGACGCTCGCGCGGAGGTACCCACGCGCGCCGGCTGAGATCTCCGACAGTGCAAAGCGGCGGGGCGACCCTGGCCGCCGCGGCGGTCACCGGCGTCGCGGCGGCTGTGCTGGCGCTGCTCATCGCGGGGCGCCCCGACGGGCGAATGCACGTCACGCTGCTCGACACGGGATCCGCGCCGGCCGTGCTCGTCCACGCCGGCGATGGTGGGACGGCGTTGATCGACGGCGGCGCAGACCCGTCACTGCTGGTCCAGGCGCTGGGGCGGGTGCTCCCCCCAGCGGCACACCGAATCGATGTGGTCGTCCTGACGGGCGGAGAGCGCGCCGCGGCCGCCGGCCTGACGGGCCTGCCCGGCCACTACGACGTCGGCACGGTCATCGACCCTGGGTCGCTGACGCCCGGAGGCAACGCCGTGCTGAACGACCTGCAGCAGGCAGGGGCGGACATCGTGGAGCCGGGAGGGCGCACGTGGTCGTGGGGCGGAGCGCGCTGGCGCTGCCTCGATTTCGAGGCGCAGGCCACCGGGCGCAGCATGTGCGCCATCACCGTGGCCGATGCCACCGGACGAGTGCTCGTCCTCGGCGATGCGGGAACCGCCGACCAGGGGGAACTGAGCGCCGTCTATGGGCTCGCGCTCCGGGCCGACCTCGTCATCACGCAACCCGGTGGGGCGCTCTCCCCGCTGCTCCTGAACACCGCGCAGCCTCGCGAGGTCGCCGTTCCTCTCGCCAAGGGCGCGCGAGTTGCTACGGCGGTACCGGGACTGGCGTCGTCCCGCACCGGGCTGGACGGCGACCTGACCTTCGATGGAGGACCGAACGGCCTCACGCCGAGCGCCTGAGCGGCGTCGCCCGACACTCCGTACAGTGAGGGCAGCAATGCCGCACGCATCCCTGTTGCTCGTCCACGGAGAGGAACGGTTTCTCGTCGACGAAGTGGTCCGGACCTGGCGCGAGGGTGCGCTGTCCAGGCAGATGGACGTCGAGGTCTTCGACGCACCCGCGAAGCTCGACGCGCTGCGCCGCAGCGTCGCGGAGATCCCTCTGCTCGACCCGGAGCGCTCCATCCTCGTACGCGACCCGCCGCAGCTCATCGGCACCGCGCGACGCGGCGCCGACTCTGCCGAGACGCTGGCATCGATCATCGCCGAGCGGGCCCCGACCACAGCCCTCTGCATCGCCGTGCACGCCAAGATCTCTGGGCAGAGCCCGGTGCTCGCGGCGATGCGCCGGCTGGGCGGCACCGTCGAATACAAAATGGCGCCCAAGGGGCGCGATCTGCGCACGTGGCTGGCCTCTGCGATCACTCGGCGCGGCCTGCGCTTCCCGCCTGAGGCGCCTGCGCACCTGCTGCGCGTGGTCGGAGCGGATCTGGGCCTCCTGTCCAGCGAGCTCGACAAGCTCAGCGCCCTTGCAGGCGAGCGCGCCCTGAGCATCGCCGAGGTACGGCGCGCGGTGGCAGGCGATGAACCGCTCGAGCTCTGGAGCGTGCTCGAGCAGCTGCTCGGGCCGTCACCCGCTCAGGGAGCGGCAGTTCTCAGCAGCCTGCTCGACGAGGGTCGCTCCAGCCAGCACCTGCTGGCAATCCTTGCCGGCCAGCTGCGCGACCTGCTCATGACGCAGGCGATTCTTCGAGCGCGCGGCTCCGGCTCCGGGTTGGCAGCGGAACTCCGCGTCCCCGACTGGCGCGCCGATCGCCTGGTTCGTCAGGCGCGCACGGTGCACCCGGCGATGGTGGCGGCATGGCTGCAGAGCCTGTTTGAAGCGGACCGACGGGTCAAAGCCGGTGAGATCGGCGACGCCGACGCGCTGCGCCTGTTCGGACTGCATGCTGCCAGAGGCGTGATCGACGCTCGCGCGGCGGCTCCGCCGGCGCGGCCCGACGTGGGGCGCTGACCCGGACTACGACGTCTCGGCCGGTGTGTCGGTTCGAGCGCCGCGGGCGGTGGTGCGGCCTGCTGTGGCCTTGGAGGTCGACTTCGCCGCGGGTGCCTTTGCGGCTGCCCCCGCCTTTGCGGCCACCTTCCGTGGCGTGGTCGTCTTGCGGCCGCGGCCCTTGGCGCCGCCTGCCGCTGCGGCTCGCGCCGCCGCCTGCTCGCCCTCCGCACCGGCTGCCGCGTGGGCCAGGCGCGCTGCCATCCGCGCGAGCCGCGACTTGCGGCGGCGCGCGTTGTTCTCGTGGAGTATTCCCTTCTCGGCAGCGCGGTCCAGCGCCCGAATAGCCTCGTGGAGGTCCTGGGGTGCGGCCGTCTCCGCGCCGCCGGTCAGCAGGCTGCGGCGCGCCCTGGCGACCTTCGTGCGCACGGCGGAGCGCACGGTGCGATTGCGGATCCGCTTCCGCTCGTTGGATCGGATGCGCTTGCGCGCGGAACGAGAGTTGGCCACGATGCTCCATGAGTGGTGCTGATTTCGCGCCGCGCGCACAGCAAAGCGCGCCACGTGCGCAGCGAACGCGAAGTATACCAGCGCTGCCAGGCGCCCACTCGATCGCTGGATTCACGCGCGCGGGGCATGTCGGCACACTGGCACGATGCTCATCGTTCCGGCGCGCGCCAAGCTCAACCTCGCGCTCGAGATCATCGCGCGACGCAGCGACGGATGGCATGACATCGACTCGGTCCTTGCGCCGATCGACTGGCATGATCTGGTCGGGATCGAGCTGCGGCCGGCGACATCCGGCGAGGCAGCTGTGTCCTTGCGCCTCACCGGCCCCGCAGCGCGCGGCGTCCCGGACGACGATCGCAACGCCGCCGTACGCGCCGCGCATGCACTCCGAGAGCTGGCGGGCGTGCCCATCACCGTCGCGTTGTGGCTCGACAAGCACGTGCCACACGCCGCCGGATTGGGCGGCGGCTCGGCCGACGCGGCCGCGGTGCTCCGGGCGGGCGTGCGATTGCTCAGGCTGTGCGTGGGCGTTGCCGTCGCTGAGGATCGCCTTTCCGGTGCGGCGCTGCACATCGGCAGCGACGTCCCCGCGATGCTCGCCGGCGGCGTGCAGAGGGTGCGCGGTCTCGGTGAGCGACTGCAACGCCTGCGGAACGTACCGATGCACGCCGTTGTCGCCGTCGCCGGTAGCAGCTCGACTGCCGCGGTCTACCGCGCGCTGAGCTCCGCCGAGCTGCGTGCGGACGGACGCGCCGAGCGCGTGGCGCGATCGCTGGATGAGCGTGTCGTCCCCGACCAATCGCTGCTCGGCAGCGGGCTCGAGCCGGCGGCGGCGCGCGTGGCTCCCGAGCTGGCGGCCGCGCTCCGCGCGCTGCGCAGCCAGGATCCAGGCCGTCGCTGGAACCTCACGGGCAGCGGCGGAGCGGCCTTTTGTCTTGCGGGGGACGGCAGCGAAGCGCAGGAGATTGCGGCGCGGCTGGCGGCCATCGGGATGCAAGCGCGAGCGTGTTGCACAGTCCCAACCTGAGGAACGCGCCTACAATCCGGCGTCGTGGCCGTCGCTGACGCACCGTCCTCCCGCCCGCCGACGCCCGACGAGTGCGTCCACCCCGCGCCGGTCGAGGGCATCATGGCTCACGAGTTCGCTCACTACGAAGGAGCCGTCGGTCCCGAGGGAACGCGACGCACGGTCACCTACTACGGCCCGGTGATCGGCGGTCTGCCGATCCGCGCGTGGCATTGCGAGGTGTGCGGCCTTCTCCGACTCACCTTCCCGGACGGCCGTCGAGAGGAACGAAGACTCTTTCCCGGCCCTCAGCCAGGGCTGCTGGCCGAGGCCTCGCCCGTCGACCCCGACCGGATCGTCTACGGCATGCAGCCTCGGGTGTCGGGCCTGACCGCGCAGCCGGCGTACATCGACGAGCTGGTGCGCGAAGCCGGCCTCGAGGTGCCTGCGCTGCAGCTGCAGCTTCCGCAGATTCAGTTGCCGGACTGGGATGCCGTGACATGGCTGACCGTTACCGGCCTCGCGGCAGTCGGCCTCGGACTGTTTGCGGTGGGCATCCTCGCGGTCTATACGTTCAGCACGCCGAGTGTGGTGACCCCACTGACGGTCATCATCGCGCTCAGCTTCGCCGGCCTGATGGCCTTCCGACTCGGTGTCGCGGGCGTCAGACACTTCTTTCCCGCCGAGCCGCTGTCGCCGAGCATCGCGGAAGCCGGTCGCCCGACGCCGGTGCTCGACGCCGCCGCAAAGACTGCGATCGGACTCCTGGTGCTGGCCGCGTGCGGGCTCTTCGCTGCGGGCGTGCTCGCTGTGTACTGGTTCGCCACACCCGGCGCGGAGTGGCCTGTGGTGCTGGCAAGCCTTGTCTGTGCGGTGCTGGCCGGGGTCGTGTTGATCGCAAGCGCGGCGTGGCACCACGTTGCCGGACGCTGACAGCCACCCTCGCCGTCACCGCGCGCGAGCTTGCATGATGTGACCCTGTCGCGGCCGCCCGATCAGGACATCGTCGTCATCGGCGTCACCGGAGACCTGGCGCAGCGCAAGCTGCTCCCCGCGCTCTACAACCTGAGTCGCGACCAGCTGCTGCCGTCGGGCGGCGTCGTCATCGGGGTTGCTCCAGTCGCGTGGAACGATCAGCGGTTTCGCGACTTCGCGCGCACCGCCGTGACTGATCACTCGCGGACCGGCATCGACGACGCCGCGTTCGAAGTCTTTGCAGAACGGCTGCGCTTCGTGGCGCTCAACGAGGACGGGCGTCTGAATCCGCTGCGAGACGCGCTCACGTGTCCGCGACGGATCGTGTACCTGGCGGTCCCCCCCTCGGCATTCGAGCCACTGATCACGGCCATTCGGGAGGCCGGTTTAGCAGAGGGCACGTCGATCATCATCGAGAAGCCCTTCGGTCGAGACTTGGAGTCCGCGCACGAGCTCAACCAGGCTCTGCACCGCGTTGTTGCGGAGAAGCGGATCTTCCGCATCGACCATTACCTTGGCAAGGAAACCGTCCAAAACCTTCTCGTCTTTCGCTTCGGGAATTCCATGTTTGCGCGGGTGTGGAATCAGGACGCAATAGCCCGCGTGGAGATCTCCGTCGCCGAAACCCTCGGCGTCGAGGCGCGAGGCAAGTTGTACGAAGAGATCGGCGCCATCCGCGACATCGTGCAGAACCATCTCTTCCAGGTGCTCGCCGTCGTCGCCATGGAACCGCCGGTATCGTTCGACGCTGAGGCGCTGCGCAACGAGAAGGCAAAGGTCTTGCAGTCGCTGCATCCCGTCGATCCGCGCCAGGTGGTGCGTGGGCAGTACACCGCCGGCACCGTCGACGGGCAACCGGTCGCGGGATACCGAGACGAACCCGGCGTGTCTCCCACGTCCACCACCGAGACCTTCGCCGCACTGCGAGTGCACCTCGACAGCTGGAACTGGTCCCGCGTTCCGTTCCTGCTGCGCACCGGCAAGCGCTTGGCCGCGCGCGACACCAGGGTCGTCGTGATTTTCCGTGATGTGCCGCTGCACCTCTTCCGCGCGGTGGGCGTGCGCACGGTGGACAGCAACCGGCTCGTGGTTCGCATCCAGCCGGATGAGG
>Ga0307471_100001514_pt1 | contig 12723 bp, 11 predicted proteins | sample atmos_gasesAM3C__2_FD_204566 | JGI IMG/M metagenome (GOLD analysis project Ga0307471, IMG submission 204566) | Hardwood forest soil microbial communities from Morgan-Monroe State Forest, Indiana, United States - atmos_gasesAM3C_515 | ecosystem: Environmental > Terrestrial > Soil > Temperate... | reverse complement strand
GGTACGGTGAAGGGCACGGTAGGAGCAGCGTGGTTCATCTTGAGCCGGATAGTGCGCTATTATTTTCGACGTCGAAGGGCGGGCACGCCGCGAGCGGCGTAAGTCCCGATAGACCGCTCTCTCATGGAATCCTCTAGCCAGACCACGGTGTGTTTTTCTCCCCCAAGCCGCACCTTGGTCATTATGGCCAAAGCCCCAAAGCCCGGCATGGTCAAGACCCGTCTCACTGAGAGCCTTCCTTCTCCCGCAGTGACAGCGCTGTATCGCTGCCTTTTAGAGGACACCCTCGCGTTGGCAACGTCATTGACGAGAGTGGAGGTCGCGGTGATGTGCCCTGAGTCAGATCAGGACGAATTGGCGCACCTATTAGGTAATACAGTGCAAGTCGTGGCGCAAAAAGGCGAAGGTCTCGCAGCAGGACTCACCTCTGTTTTTCGAGATTTCACTGTGGCCGGCCGGCAGCACGTCATCGCATTCAATAGCGACAGTCCACACCTCGCGTCGTCGGTTCTGGACAGCGCGTTCGAAATACTCGACACGCATGACGTGGTGGTCGGGCCAACCCACGATGGAGGCTACTATCTGGTTGGCGCCAAGGCCGCTCACCCGGCGCTCTTCGAAAGCGATCGTATGGGAACAGGGAGCGCGCTGGACAGATTGCTGACGCGCACGAAGGTCCTTGGACTCTCAACCGGCTTCACGGAACCCTTCTATGACATCGACGTCGTAAACGACTTGATTCTGCTGGCTCGGGAATTGCGGCTCGCTCCCGCGAAGGCTCCAAGGACTGCAGGCTGGTTCGGCGAATGGCAGCAAGCAGTCGCGCAGCTTCGTCATTAGTACGAGAGGCCTGTGAAACTCACACCCTCGCACAGGCTGTACGGACTCGGCGCCATCTTGCTTGTGGCGCTGACGATCTGCTCACGCAACTTCAGCCGCACGGGTGAACCGTCATTTTTCATTCCTCTGGCCGTTGGCGGCGTCGCGTACCTACTCGCCTTCCGCGAGCTCTCATCAACGCCAACATTTCCGCGGCGCGTCATCGTTTTCGGTCTCGCCCTGTCTGCTCTGTGGCAGCTTCCATTTCTACTGATGCCGCCGGGCTCAGATGATGACGTTCATCGATATGTTTGGGATGGCCGGGTTCAGCGGCTCGGCTATAACCCTTATATTGTGGTTCCGAGCGACCCTGCACTTGCCGGCTTGCACACATCCGAGACGCGGACGCTGAATAATCCAGAGGTGCCAAGCCCTTATCCCGCGGGGGCGCAGCTATTCTTCCGCGCGGTAACCGCAATTCACGAGTCTACCTTCGCGCTGAAAGTAGCATTTGTAGTTTGCGATTTGGCGATTGTGTTTGTGTTGCTCGATGTCTTGCGTTGTTCGCGGCAGGGAGAGCACTGGGTTCTGGCTTATGCCTGGCACCCACTGCTTGCGATTGAGGTGGCGGGCAGCGGTCACGTCGATATTCTCGGCGTGCTGCTGCTCTTGGTCTCCGCGGCCTCGCTCGTGAGGCGCTGGCGTGCCGTTGCAGCCATATCATTTGGGCTGGCTGTTGCGGTGAAATTACTCCCGATCGTACTGCTGCCACTCTACTGGAAGCGGGTTCGGGTGCGCGACGGCGCGCTGGCGGCAGTCGTGGTCGGACTCCTATACGTACCATTTCTCAACCACGACGGGATTCCGATCGGCTCGCTCGGCACCTACGTGCAGAGGTTCCGCTTTAATGATCCCGTTTTTGCAACGCTCGAGCGAGTGACGGCTCCACAGGTTGTGGCTGGGGTGGCAGTGCTTGTCGGCTTTCTTAGCGCGATCTGGATGAGAAGAAAGTCCGCGGAAGGGTCTTCGGACGCCTTTGCTTGGCCAATGGCAGCATCGCTTTTATGTGCGCCAGTTGTATATCCATGGTACATGCTGTGGCTGCTGCCGTTCATAAGGTTGACTTCAACGGTGCCGATCATGATCTGGACTTTGAGCATTATTCCTACGTATTATGTCTGGCATCTGCGCGCAGTTGGACGGCCATGGTTAGTTCCTGGGTGGATTATGACGCTGGAATACGGATCCGTGGCTGTAGCTGCCGCCATTATTGCTTTGCGTAAGATCACACGACCGGCCGCACTGCAACGCTCTGCGGACCAAGTAGAGTGAAGGCAACTGCACCGCACGCGATACGATTCACGTATCCAGGGACCTTTGTACGTCATCCAACTCGACGTTCGTTTCATTCACTGAGGAGGATCTCCATGACCAAGTTGTGCCGTTCCATGACGATCTGTTGCCTATCTTTTGGGGTACTGCTTCTTGTGGGCCCTTCCGGGGCGCAGACGCGCTCACCCATTGTCGAAGAGCTTGCCAAGACCTATGGACTTGATTCGTATGGGCAAATTGAAGCGGCGCGCTATACGTTCAACCTCGATCTGCCGGCTTTGAAAGTGAGTCTCTCCCGTACCTGGACTTGGGAGCTCAAAACCGGCCAGGTCACGTACGAAACAAAAGACAAGGACGGCAAGCCGGTCAAGGTTACCTACAACCGGTCACAGCTCAACAGCGCGCCGGCCAACGTGAAAGACGAGGTCGAGCCCGCTTTCGTGAACGACAATTATTGGTTCATCTTCCCTTTCCATGCTTACTGGGACACCAGCGCCAATGTGACGGTCAAGGATAAGCAAAAATTGCCGATTGGACAGGGTACGGCGAAGCTGGTGTCGGTGAAATATCCGGCGGAGGTTGGCGGTTACACGCCGGGGGACACCTGGGATCTGTATGTCGGGAAGGATGGACGAATTGTGCAGTTCGTCTATCATCGGGGCGGACCCAAGAAGCCGAGTAACGTCACAACAACTTGGGCCGGCTACAAGAAGGGTGGCCCTCTCCTTGTATCAACCGACCATCGCGGGACGGCAGACGGCAAGCCGGCGCGAATCTTCTTTTCGAATGTGTCCGTCAAGCTAGTGGGCTCGGATAAGTGGATGGACGCGCAATAAGAAACGCTTTGGCGCGCTTGTTAATCGGTCTCGATCTTCACGAATCGGACTCTCGGGCAATCACGACGGTGCTGCAGGAGCTACTCAGCTTGGGCAGATCGCGGGTCGCGGCCATGCGGATCTGCAAGCTGGGGCGTTGCCCACAAACGACGGCGGCCATTATCTTGCCGGTTCAAGAGCGTGCATCCAGGACTTGCGTACTTTTCGACTTTCGCAGCAGATCAATAGTCGCGAACGGCGGCTGCGCCGAACGTTGGAAGGCTGGACACATTCCAGCCTCCTCCCAGTGCCTTGATCAGGAGCACACTCGCGTCCAAGCGACGCCGCAGGATATCAATAGCGTTTCGTTCGTTGGCGAGTTCGATCGTCTGCGCGGTGATGACCTGGAGATACGTGTCGACGCCGCCCTTGTAGCGATTCGTAAAAAGTTGAAGGGATTCTTGCGATGACGCGACGGCTTCCTGTTGCTGTTCCGTTTCGTTTTCAAGAATGCGCAAGGCGGCGACGTTGTCCTCGACTTCCTGGAACGCCGTCAGTGAAGTCTGACGATACGTTGCGACTGTGGCGTCATAGTTCGCGCGAGCCGATTCAGAAGTAGCGCGGCGGCGTCCGGCGTCGAACAGGGTCTCCGCGAGCGCTGGACCGACGGCCCAGAACCCGCTCGGCCAGCCGAACCAATTGGAACCCTGCGAGCCGGAGAATCCCGCGGTTCCGCCAAGAGTCACAGTTGGAAAATACGCGGCGCGGGCAACGCCGATCATCTGGTTCGCTTCCGCAACCCGGCGCTCCGCCGCGGCGATGTCCGGGCGCCGTTGCAATAGTTCAGAAGGTAGGCCAATCGGAATGCTGGGGGGTTGGTAGTTAAGCGGCGCCGCGGCGAGGCTGAATTCGGCTGGCGGCTTTCCGATCAGAATGGCGATGGCGTGTTCGAATTGCGCCCGTTGCACGGTGACATCCGTGTCTTGCACGCGAGTGGTGTCCAACTGGGTTTGCGCTTGGGCAACGTCGGCCCTCGGGGCCACGCCGCCTTTGAAGCGGTTGAGCGTTAGTTGCAGGTTGTCGGTATAAGCCTTTACCGTATCGTCGAGAAGCTGCTTCTGAGCGTCGGCGCTGCGCAACTCGAAATAGTCCAGGGCGAGTTCCGCTTCGAGACTAAGCTTTGCAGTCTCATAGTCGGCAGCAGTCGCTTGCGCTTCTTCGCGCGCGGCAGCGACGCTGCGCCGGACGCGTCCCCAAAGGTCCAGCTCATAAGAAAGATCGAAGGGCAGCACGAAATCGCCCTTGCTGGACTGTTGGATCTTCGATGGAAAGTTCGGCGAAAAGTCTGAACTCTTGACGTAGCTGGCGCTCGGCGAAGTCGAGATCGTTGGAAACTGCGCGGCCCGATTGAAGCGAATCGCCGCGCGAGCCTCGCGGAAGCGCGCTTCGGCTACTTTTAGGTTCTGGTTTGAATCGGCGATCTGTTGTTCGAGTTTATTGAGTTCCGGATCGCCAAAAATCTCCCACCAATTTCCCCGGCTGGTCTGATCTGCGGGATGTGCGGGCTGCCACTGGTCTGACTCTTTGAATGAATCCGGCACTTCTTCCTTGTAGGCAGGTGTCGTAGGCACGGCGGGCTTGACGTATTTGGGGCCGACTGTGCAGCCGGCGAGTAACAGCACTAGAAGCAGCGCAACGATGCCGGTGACGATGAAACGCATGATGGAAAGGAAGTGCCTCATCGGCCAGATCCCCCTGCTGGTTGGTTTCTCAAACGCACGGCCATGCCGTTGACCAGGGAGTCCGATGGATCAGCGATGACGGCGTCCGTGGGTTGAAGGCCTGAAACTATTTCTACGCTATTGCCGTAGTCGCGGCTGATCTTGACCGGAACCAACTCGGCTTTGCCATTGCGGACCAGCCCGACTTGTAAGCCTTCCTTGCGAAAGATCAAGGTGTTCGAGGGAATGCTTACCGAGTGAGTTTCATCGGGGAGCTTGAGGTGCACAAAGACATAGGCGCCCGGCAGAAGTTGGCCGGTAGGATTGTCGACATCGACTTCAACAAGCAGCGTGCGCGAAGCGAGGTCAATGGAGTTGGCGTTGCGAACGAGAGTGCCATGAAAGGTTTGGTTCGGAAATTCATCGAGGGTCACTATGGCTGGGGCTCCGGAGCGCGCGGCACGGGAATACACCTCGGGGACCGCTACGTACAGGCGGAGCGTGCGTATGGCGGCCATGTGAAAGAGTTCCCTCGGTTGCGTGCTGGCTCCGGCGTCGATGAGCGCTCCGATGTCCGTATTGCGGGCGGTAATGATGCGATCGAAGGGGGCGTAGATTTTTTCGAAGGATTGCAGCTGTTCGAGGCGCCGCACGTTAGCGGCGCTGGAATCCGCCGCGGCTTTCACTGCGCTGAGATTGCTGACCGCCTGGTCTGTTTCCTGCTGGGATACGGAGCCCGTGCTCACTAGATCTTGCCAGCGCGCCGCGGTGATCTTGGCGATGTTCAGGTTGGCCTGAGCGGTATCCAGGTCCGCTCGGGCCTGCTGTAATTGCTGATCGAGTTCGGGGGTTTCGATCTCCGCGAGCAATTGGCCTTTCTGGACATGCGCGCCAATGTCGAAGTACCAGTGCCTGAGATAGCCATTGGTCCGCGCATAAATCGGTGCGTCGATGAATGCCTGGGTATTACCAGGCAGGACGATTTCCTGCGCGGGAGCACCTTCTTGCGGAAAAACCACGGCTACGGTCGGAATGGCGGCCTCTTCCGTTCGTTGTTTGAGTCGCGATTCAGCTGCTGCTCGCGAATGGATGCCGGAGGCAATCAGGAGAGCGAGAGCAGCGAGCGCGGCTGCCGCGACAACGATTGCGGTTCGGCGTCCGGCTCCGGGGAAAGGATGAGAACCCTGCGGGCTCGGTTGCATGGTCTGCTCTTCGATCGCTTCTGGGTCGGGGATGGTCTTCACATTTTCCTCGCTCGATGCCATTGGTATTCCTTTACCTCACGCTTGAATTGGTTTAGGTTCGCCCTTGGCCTGTACTTGGGCGGCCGAAGGATCACGTCGTCCGTGCAACAAGCTGAAGACCGCAGGGACGAAGATCAAGGTGGCCACTGTGGCGCACAATAGGCCGCCAATGACGGCACGCCCGAGCGGCGCATTCTGCTCGCCGCCTTCGCCCAAGCCCAGTGCCATGGGAATCATGCCGATGATCATGGCCAGGGCAGTCATCAGCACCGGGCGAAACCTCGTGAAGCCGGCTTCGATGGCCGCTCTGACGGGATCTCCGTATTGCAGCAACAGCTCATTGGCAAAAGAAACCACGAGAATGCTGTTTGCCGTTCCGACGCCCATGCACATAATGGCGCCCATCAAGGCGGGAACACTGAGCGTTGTATGCGTCACAAACAAGAAACCGATGATTCCGGCAAGCGCGGCAGGAAGTGCCGTGATAATGATGAAGGGATCAAGCCACGATTGAAAATTCACGACGATCAGGAGATAGACGAGAACGATGGAAAAGACGAGCCCACCCAACAAGCCAAGGTAGGAAGTCCGCATGGTTTGTAGTTGGCCTTTAACGGTGACGAAACTGCCGCGCGGTAAGGATTTTCGATGGGCATCCACTATGCGCGTAACTTCGCGGCCCACGGCGCCCAAGTCGCGGCCCTGAACAGCGGCGTAAATATCCACCACGCGTCGGATGTTATAGTGGTTGATAACTTCCATCTCGTTGGCCCGTTGGATGGAAGCCACATCCGCGAGAATTTCAGGGCGCGCGGCGGCCGGCGCATTGAGCGGAGTGTTCTGAAGGTCTTGGAGGGATTGAATCGAATATTGTGGAGTCTGAGTGACCAGGTTGTAGCTCACGCCGTTTTTCCAATTCAGAAAGAACATTGGTGTAATCTGGAAACTCCCGCTGAGCGAGTTCAGCATGCTGTTGGCAACGTCGCGCTGGGTGTAGCCACCTTGGGCCGCCTTGGTGCGATCCACGGCCACATCGAACTCAGGGTAATCAAACGCCTGCTGTATGCGCGCATCGGCAATGCCCGGAACGCGCTCAATTTCATGCAGCATGCGGGCGGCGGCTTCACGATTGCCGTCGATATCGGCTCCTTCGATTTGGACATCGATGGGCGCCGGCAAACCGAAGTTCAAAACCTGTGTGACGATGTCCGATGGCAAGAAATAAAAAGTGGTGCCAGGGTATTCGCGGGGCAGCCTCTCTCGCAGGCGCTGAACATAGTCTGCCGTGGCGTGGTGATCCTCTTTAAGAGAGACCAGAATATCGGCGTCGCCTGCTCCGATGAGACCTGATGTACTGTGCATGAAATTGATGGAGCTGTAGGGCAGGCCGATGTTGTCCAGGATGTTGTCTACCTCGCGCTCCGGGATCTCACGACGGATTGTGCCCTCGACAAGATCGCACAGCTTGGCAGTCTCTTCGATTCGCGTACCGCTCTTGGCGCGGAGATGGAGGATGAATTGACCGCTGTCCGTGCTCGGAAAGAAGTCCTGACCGAGCCACGGCACAAGGAGAAACGCCGCAGCGCAGGTCAGAAGAAAGATGGGGATAAAGAGGACCCGGCGGTGGACAAGCACTGTCAGTAGGCCCTGGTAGGCGGTCCGAAGCCGCTCGAACGCGCGCTCGAACGCTCGCTGAAAACGCACGAGAGGATTCCGTGAACTGGCAGCGCCGCTCTGCTTAGCTTTCAGCAGGTACAACGCCAATGTAGGCACTAGCGTTCGTGAAAGGATGTACGATGCGAGCATGGCGAACACCACAGCTTCGGCGAGAGGAACAAAGAGGTAGCGGGCCACACCGCCCAGCAGGAACATCGGCAAGAACACGATGCAGATGCAGAGCGTCGATACCAGGGCGGGGACGGCGATTTGCGCCGCGCCTTCCAGGATGGCGTCGCGCTGCGCATGCCCTTCTTCGAAATACCGCTCGATATTTTCAATCGTAACCGTGGCGTCATCCACGAGAATTCCGACGGCCAGGGCCAATCCCCCAAGCGTCATGATGTTGATGGTTTCTCCGAGAAAGCTGAGGACCATGACGGAAGTCAAGATCGAAAGCGGGATCGAGATAGCGATGATTAAGGTGCTGCGCCAGCTTCCCAGGAACAGCAAAATCATCAAACCCGTGAGACACGCAGCGATAATGGCCTCGCGGATGACGCCGTTCACCGAGCCCCGGACGAAGATGGACTGATCGGACAAAGGCAGAATCTTGAGTTCCGGGGGAAGCGTCGGCGCGACCCGCGGGAGAAGGCCGCGAATGCCTTTCACTACGTCCAGGGTGGAGGCATTGCCAGCCTTGAGGACGGACACGAGAGCTCCGCGACGACCATCCTGCCGCACGATGTTGGTCTGAGGCGCGAAGCCGTCGCGTACGTTTGCCACATCGCGAAGATAGATGGTGGAATTGCCGACGACCTTGACGGGGAGGTCGCTCAACTCAGGGACCGTTCTGGGACTGGCGTTCAGCCGAATGTCGTACTCGAAGGGACCCATCTTTGCCGTTCCGGAAGGCACAATAAGGTTTTGCAGTTGGACAGCAGTCAGGACATCTTGTGGCGCCAGGCCTTTCGATTGCATCAACCCTTGATTCAAATCGATCATGACTTGGCGTTGTTTGCCACCGTATAAGAACGGAATGACGGCTCCAGGCACCGTTACCAGCTGGGGTCTGAGGAAATTCTGTCCGAGGTCGTTCAACTGCTGCTCCGAAAGGCCATTTCCGGAAAGCCCGAGCTGCAGAATGGGCACGCTCGAAGCGCTGTAGTTGATGATCAGAGGAGGCAGAGTCCCCGGCGGCAATTGGCGAAGGACGGTTTGGGATATTGCCGTAACCTGAGCATTCGCGGTATCCAAACTCGCGCCGTGCTGCAGGTAAATTTTCACGATAGCCTGACCGTTTACGGTAGTTGATTCGATGTGTTCGATGTTGTCGACAGTGGTGGTCAATATTCGTTCATACGTGCTCGTGAGCCGGCCTTCCAATTCTTCGGGATTCATGCCCGTGAACTGCCATGCAACCGCGATCACCGGGATATCGATGTTCGGGAAAATATCGGTCGCCGTGCGCAAGATCATGATGGGGCTCAGAACCAAAATGAGCACGGCAAGGACGATGAAGGTATACGGCCGGTCCAGAGCGACCCGAACAATCCACATAACTACAACTCCTTACAACTCGATCGCGAACTGATCGCGCGAGGTGAAGAAATATCGGTGAGACACGGTCTCTCGTTACAAAAGTCTTCCCGGTACAATCCGACCCGAAATGCTCATCGGGACATCAGGACCGGAAGGCCCGCCTCGTACAAGACCGTACGCGTCACACCGCCGAACATCCACTCTCTCAGTTGGGTGTGGCCGTAGGCGCCCATGACGAGGAGATCAGCGCCGAAAGCGGCAGCCTGCGAAAGCAAAAGCCCACCCACGTCTTTCCCTCCTGATGACAAGCGCCGCACCTCTACGTTCACGCCGTGGCGTGCCAAGTGCCGCGCGATGTCCGCTCCCGGCTCTTGCCCGTGATCCTCGGAGTGACGTTGATGGTCGACAACTAAGACGTCGACCGCCTTAGCCTTCACAAGCAACGGCAAAGCGTCAGACACGGCACGGATGGACTCACGTGTGGTGTTCCATCCCACGAGGATCCGCCTGACCTGAGACACGGTCTTGCGTGGCGGAAACACAATGATCGGCCTACCGGAACTCAAGACAAGGGATTCCGCAAGGCCGGGGGGGCCGGCCGTCTGGCCAGCAGACTCCGGGCGCGCAATCACCACCAGGTCCGCGTAGTAGGCATGCACGCCCACCTCGCTGCTCAAGTACGGCAAGGATCTCCACTCCGACCGGATTCCATGACGGCGCACGATGTTATCGAACAGGGCGCGGCGCTCGGCTTCGATGCGCTCAATTTGCGCTTGGTGTGCCTCGATCGTGCTCAGCATGCCTTGGCCGCGGGCGAACGTCTCCGCCGGGGTAATTGTGGGCTCCGGCTGCATAAAGACGCTGATGAGGCGCGCACCGTGCTCCTGGGCGAGCACCGCTGCAAACTCCAGGATGCCTGCAGCTGCCGTCTGCCCAGCAACGAAGACGACGATTTCCGCAAGCCGAGCAGCGCCCTGGTCAATGATCAACGGTGCGGGCTCATGGGCAGACAATCTCGATTGTTCATTAGCCATCACTGTTCCTCCTCTTGGTGGTACGTTGCCTAGCAAGCGGGCCGAAGCTCGAGAATCGTTCGTGAACGATCGCCAACTGTTCTCTGCGTTCGCAACGTCCGTGTGGGCTCCGCATAACGCTTCAACGTCTGGCGTAGCTTCTTTCGCCCGTGGAATATTCGTGCCTTCACCGCTCCCACAGACAAGCCCATGACTCGAGCGGTTTCCCCTGTTGATAGCTCTCTAAGTTCCCGCAGTTCAATTGCTTTCCTTATTCCCGGTGTTAACTCCATTACAGCCGCCGAGACAATTCGCTGCTCCTCTCGCTGCAGGCAACTGTCCTCAGGGTTTGGGCCGGCGTCCGGAATGTCCAGAGGCAGCGCAGTTTCGCTCTCCCTGTTTGATTCCAGGATCACCTCGCGCGTTCCACGCTTTCTGCGCAACAGCATAAGTGCCTCGTTGATGGCGATCCGTGTCAACCAGGTGGAGAATAATGATTCGCCCTCAAACTTTTTCAGATGAATGAAGGCTTTCTGGAAGCTCTGCTGAACGACGTCCTCGGCGTCCTCTCGATTGCGTGTCATGCGATGAGCCAATGAAAAGATCTTGCCCTCGTGCCGTTCGACCAGCAGCTCAAATGCCCGCGGGTCCCCGGTTTTCGCCCCGGCAACCAGCGCTGTATCATCCTTTGCGGCCAAGCGATCGCGAGAAGGGTTCGTCGCGTTCGCCCCGCCAATCGTGTCCATAAGTTCTGCTGGCATAGTGCTTCTCCTTTTCTGTTCGCAATCAAACTGCTCTGGGCTTACTGATTCCCAAGTGTGAAATGAACCGTGACTTCCATTTCGACAGCCACTGGAGTTCCATTCAGCAGCGTTGGCTCATACTTCCACCGCAGCACTGCGTTCAATGCCGCTGTTATCAGCAACGGGTGGCCGCTCACAACGTGCGCTTGCACCACGTTTCCTTGCTCATCGATCACCGCATCAACGACCACGGTGCCCCAGATGCGCTCTTGCTTCGCGAGTACTGGATAGTCCGGTTGGACTGAATAAGTCTGCTGCGGTGCTTTGAGGTTGGAGCCAACGCGAACGATTCGCCTCGCGGCAGGCTTCGGCGGAGGCGGCGGTATCGGTGCGGAGGTCCCCGTCCCACCAAGAACTCCGCCGAGTGAACCGCCGAGCTGTCCCCCCGGTACGCCGCCAGGGACGCCGCCCTCTACACCGCCCAAGTCCGGTGCGGGAGCTGCGTTACCGAGAGAGACCGTCTTGGGAATCGCGGTGGGCGCAGTTATTTTTCCCAGCGTGTAAGTAAGACTCGGCCGCTTGGATGTCACGTGCGGAGCCACGGGTCGCCCCGCCGCTGGTGGAGGTGGGGGCGGCGTGGCGGGAGGGGCCGCTAAGGGAATGTCTTCGTAGTTGCGAAGTTGGATCGTCTCAGTTGTATACAGCGGGATGATGATTAGCGCCGCGATGATCACGATGTGCACGCCTGTCGCAGCGAGCCACTCGAGGGGGCTCCTCCGTACGCTCTTTGGCGTGCCGGTCTCGAGCAACGCGTTCAGAGAAACATCGTTCTGGGTTCTTGGAGCCAGGCGAACAGGTCGTGTTCTCTCCCCTGAGAGACCTCTTAGGTTCGGATCGAAAAGATGCATGGGATGGGTAGTCATTTGTCCTCCGTTCTAAGCCGCGTTTAAACCGTTCTTCAGTTGTTCAAGCACATGCTTAACGTACAAACCCCTGGCAATAAGCTGCGCGCCCTTCTTGCACATGGCGCGCAGCAGGCGTTCACCGCTTTTGTCGATGAACGTCACGTCATTGAGGTCGATAATGCAGGCTCGCTCATCCTCGCCCCTGTGAGCCTTCTTCCAGGTTGTCCTCAGTTCGCTGACCCACGGCCCGACCAGGCGTCCTTGCACGATCCATCTCCTGTCCGTTGACGTCTCTACGGTTGTAATCTTCAGCATGTTTGCCTCTCGCGCCTGCCGATACTGGCCCTCGCCGAATGCCCATTCGCTGCTTGCTCTCCAGCCATGCCGGTACCCACGCTCAACCCCGTGCCAGCCAAAGCCCATAGCGCAAGGAATCAAACAGTCCAAACGCCTTGCCGTAGCGCAGGACGCGGTACCACCTGTTCCACTTAACAGCGAAAATCAGAATCATTGACATAGCGCCTCTCCGCTCATCTGCGCTCCGTTCGGACGAAACCAGGAAAGGCAAGACAGATGCCAGAACTCAAAGTGTTTGGGAACCAGCGGAAGTCCTTGATTTGTTTTGAGATAGCTGCAAATCGGGAGATTTGTGAGAGCGGAGTGTCACGGTGCTACTGCCAGCCGCTTAGCAGGCTGCTAGTTTCCTTGCACGCGAAACAGTTGTGCTTTGGAGCAGCAATCCTTGGAGAAACAAGTAAGGTAAGAAATGAGGCAGGGGACTATGCGGAATCGCGTGAGATTCCGAGTTTGCGGATTCGTAGTTGCAGCGTCGAGCGATTCATTCCAAGAAATGCCGCGGCACCATTCCGGCCTGCTACAACCCATTTGCTCTGCTTAAGAGCCTTAAGAATCTGCTGACGCTCCGTTTCCTCT
>Ga0307471_100001513_pt1 | contig 12726 bp, 22 predicted proteins | sample atmos_gasesAM3C__2_FD_204566 | JGI IMG/M metagenome (GOLD analysis project Ga0307471, IMG submission 204566) | Hardwood forest soil microbial communities from Morgan-Monroe State Forest, Indiana, United States - atmos_gasesAM3C_515 | ecosystem: Environmental > Terrestrial > Soil > Temperate... | reverse complement strand
AGCGAAGGTTGCGAAGAAGCAAGGGCACGAGGTCGTGCTCTGGCTCTGGAATTAAGCCGTGACGCTCGGGCGCAAAGGAACAGCGGATCATGTGACAGGGGTGAATCTGACGCCGCGGAAAGATCTGCTGACAGCTGTGCAAGCCGCGAATATTCCCATCTGGGTCTGCGGGGCCTGCGCCGTGGCGCGGCAGATCGGCGCAGGAGATCTCGTTGCGGGCGCGACGATCAAGGGCATGCAGGACTACATCAAGGCCGTCGCCGAACGTGACCGCAACGTGGCATTCTGATTCCGCATCAAATGTAGTTCAGCATCTTCCCCTTGACGATCAACCACTTCGGTTTTTGGTGCCACGTTTTGGTGCCATGCTTTCGAAACAATAAATCTGACTGCCAAACCTCATCGTTCATAGGGACTTAGAAAGCCGAATCCTGAGGGGTCAAGTAAACAGGTCAGTACTCCTCGTACGCGTGACAGTCGACTTCACACGTGGCCTGGCAACACATCTCCCTCAATCTATCTTCTACGAATGTGATGAGGGTAGCGAACGCGTCACGGGCCTCCTGCTCCGTCTCGAAGGGATACCGCCAGCGAGAAAGTTCCCCCAGGTTCAAACGAACCACCCACATGGTCCGTCCGTCTCGATCTGGCTCCTGAGTCAGCACTAGCAACTTCTTCCACGAGTCGAGGGTGGTGGACCTTGCCCGTGTGGTCTGCTTAGTTTGTACTGTTGCGGTAGTCATCGGTCACCGTCCTTTCTGCCCCGTCGGGGCGTGTTTGAGTTCACGTTCTACCAGACTCCGAATGTATCCACTGATGCTCGTGCCTTGCCGGCGAAGTCCGTCCAGCTTGGTCTTCAGCGGCTGTGGCAATTGAATTAACACTCTCACCATCTTCATCGATATCACCTCCCTTATCTGAAGGTGTATGTTATCATGATACATCCTGCTATTATTTGCTGTCAAGCCCCCTCTTTGCTACACTGCGGCCATGCCGAAACCAGGGAAGGAAACGCGAGACTTTTTGTTCCGAGGGCTGCCGGTAGAGGTGGCCGATAAGCTCAAAGTGGCCGCCTCCCTTCATCGAAAAGCGATGCGGCAATATTTGCTAGACGTCGTAGAGGCTCACTTGAAAGACTTAGAGCGGAAGGGGATTACGTTGACACTGCCGAAAGGCAAGTGACTAGGAGGGACTGACCGGTCAGTCAGGCGTAAGGAGCGGAAGGGGCTGCGGCTCAAAGGAAAGGGATAGGTTGCGGTGGAGATACTCTCAAGGCTCTTGCTGTGGATCGGGCTAAGCGTGCTGCTCGAGGGGACCGTGGGCTGCCACTACTACGAAGAATTTCGCGTCAAGAAGACCACGGCGGATCTCCAAGAAGAACGGGCCGCGTTGCTTCATGACTATCGTGTCTGCCTGGAGAAATATCAGGACGAGCCTCCCAAGGCGAAAGAAGTCTGTGGCCCCTATACCCAGCGGCTCAGAGAAATCGAAATCACGCACTAGTCAGGCAAACAGTGAGACTTATGGGGAAGGCCTAACCTTGTTGGAGGTCCGATGATGAGCCTGCGCCTGGTGCTGTTCTGCTGGCTCTGCCTGGGCGTCTTCGTGTCCGGCTGCGGAACGGCTAGTCAGGAGAACAAGAAAGACTATCCCAAGGCCCAAGTGATTGGGCATGGTACACAAGGTTCTGGTTGGCTCGGGATGGGGGTGACTATTCCATTCCCTGGCACGAGCAGCAGCGCTCCACCCTCCAGCGCAACGGGTTCAGGGGATGCACAACCCGACGGCAAGCGGTAGCATTGACAACCACTCAAGTAGTAGCGGGAAGTGCGCCCGCCGGGGGTCGCAATGGCTTGTGCTTCTGCCCCGCATGGAGCCCAATAAATACTTCGCTTCGTCATTGAGCGGCACATGCTGCACACCCCCGGCCGTGGTGTGTCGGAGCGTCAAGAGCCTGTGCACAAGATCTACATCTGACCAGCGCAGCTCAGGACAGGCGGTCGCCAGGCAGAATGGCTCCATTCAGAGAAATGAGAACCATGCGAGGTCGGGTTGTTATTGGCCGATTTGTCTGCTCACCGCGTTTTCCTGCTGATTGAGGCCGCGTTGCTCAGATTTGGTGATATGGCCGCCGTTCTGGCGGGCCATGTTGCGTCCCTCATGGCGGATATGGCGATCATCCCGGTGGAGCCGGCCTGCCTGCTGCCGCGTCATTTTACCTTCCCTGACTTCCTGCTGGATGCGGTGATTCTGGTTTTCTAACCGCACATTGACCTGTTCCCGGCGGGGATGATTTGTTTGCGATTTCGTTTCTGCCGTTACCTGAGCAGCTGTGCCCACAGCGATTGCGGCTACGAGGGCCACGCCGATGGCGGATTTACACGTAAACATCTTCAACGTGAACATGCTCGCCTCCTTGAAGGGTAAATGAATGTCGGGTACCCCCTTCGTGAGCGCCTCAGTCGGGTCGCTCAAGGGTACCACACACCGAATCCTGGCTCTGTCTAACCATAGCCGATCGTCGAGGATTGTCAAACCGGAGAACATCCGCAGTTGGATTGGGATGTAGAAGTGCGGAAGGCGTGTTGGTACGCTTGTTTGGCATGCAAGACATCGGCGAATTGCTGATGATGAGATTCTGCTAAACTTGAACCGAGGAAGGAACACTCCATGAGACCGGTGCGAGTTGGATTGCTAGCTGTGCTCTTGGTGGTCACCACCGAGGCGTGGGGCCAGATGTCGATCGGGAGCCTCCGCTCGTCTGCGGACTCCTCCAATTTGGAACTGGTGACGCTCCAAGGCGTGGCCCATCTGTCGCGTTCGCGCCAGAATGGACTAGGAGGGAAGTGTGGGAATGCCGCCTTCACGCTGCAAGATGATACCGGCTCTATTGAGGTGGCGATCCGTCGCTCGAATCGGCTGATCGAACCGTTGAGAGACGGAGATCGCGTGCAGGTGACCGCTCAAATGAAAGTCTTCCGCGACAGGGAGAACATCCCCGTTCTCATCTGTGTCGAAGCCACTGCGATTCAACACCTCGGCCAGTAACTCCTGCGACGCAAGGATCTACCGCCTGCCGATGATTTGCTCTCGCGTGTGGCTAATTATCCCGCTGGCCTCTTGTACCTTCGTTCACACCCTCCTACAATACGCCTCCCTGCGAGCCCCCCGATGCCTCCCGTCGCTTACCCGTGCACTGCTTCGTCACGTCCAGCCCCAGACCATTCCATTGCCTGCCGAGGGCTTACACAGGTTAAACGTAGCGGGCGCGACTGCCAGTAACTCCTTCGCACTAACCCTTTCGAGTCTTCCCTCCCCATGGTCTGATGGTAGCCTTTGAATGGCGATGCAGGCCGCGAACGACCCTTATGCACCGTAAGGTGTAAGGAGGCGCAGTATGAAGCACAGGATGTGGACCATTCAGGCTGTATGCCTTCTGGGTCTCATGATGCTGTCAGGCTGCGCGAGCACGACCCCACCTTCTCCTATAGCCCCCGCTCAGCTAGACACCAGGCAGGACCAGGCAACAATTCAGGCCTTACACCGGCGACTCCATGAGCGAGAGCGGACCATCGCCATGCAGAACTACCAGATTGAGGTCATGTCCAGTCAGTTGGACGCCCTGAAGCGGATTGACGTGGACACTCGGAACCAACTGCGGCCCCTGCGGAACTCGATGACCGTAGCGCCTTAGCCTTCTTGGGAGAGAGACGACCTATCCGTATTGTTCCAAGAGGGAGCAGGCGACATTGCAAGGAGGGCACAATCATGACCTGCGTATGCTGCCATGGCTTGATGAGGGAAGACCACTTTTTTGACTTTGAGAGAACCCAGGGCTTCATGTGGATGAGGGGCTGGCGATGCACGATCTGCGGTTATGCAGCCGACCCGTTGAGAGAGGCCAACCACCGCTTGCGCGAAGCGGAGTACGTGGCCGCATGACGAGGGCCACCATTCTAATCATCGATGACGAAGAGCCCATCCGTGCCCTCCTTCGCTTCGCGCTGGAAGCGGCAGGGTATGAGGTCACGGAGGCGGCCAATCGTCGTGAGGGGCTTGAGCGGTATCGCCACAGCCGACGGACTTGATCATCACCGACATCGCCATGCCCGAGCTGAATGGGGTGGACATGCTTCTGGAACTGACGCGTCAATTCCTCTACGCCAAGGTGATCGCGATCTCAGGCGCAGGCGGGGAACAGAATGTCTTGGATGTCGCGAAACTCCTCGGGGCCCGGCAGACCTTCCAGAAGCCCTTTAGCGTGCCGCAGTTGCTGCAGGCCGTGCGCTACGAATTAGACCATTAGGGCCGCCACCCAGCCAGCTAGCGATTCAACGCAAATGGACCTGCTTAAACGTACAACTTTCAAAACCGATGGCGAGTTGGACCCATCCTCGACGGCGACACCCTCGAAGGCCTCCACAGCAACCGCCCCGAACGTATCCGCTTGAGTGGCATTGATTGCCCAGAGAAAGGTCAGGGCGATGGAAGGATTTAGGGAAGCGCCTTCAAGAACGCCTGAGTAATGACACCGTACCCCTCCGTGTTCGCATGGATGTCAGGCCCTCCGGCCGCGCACATCCAGGTCCATTGGCAGATTCGCGCGACGTTAAGCGGAATCGTTCCGAAGTCTGGCGATACAACCTTCGTCGCGAAGTCGGTGGTCGAAAAAGCTCCCTCTACATCCGCCACCGACGACCCGGCGGCTTTGTATATCTGTTCGAGCGTACCGTTAAACGTGAGGAACGCCTGCTTGCTATCCGTGGCAGCCGCACGACCTCCCTCCCCCTGAAGCCAGAACGCGAGATACGGGTCGTAGTAGTTCATCCCGACGATCGGGACACCCAGCCCGGCGGCCGAGCGCAGCGCGGTGAGGATGGAGGGCAGATTTGTCTCAACGGCCGTCGAGGCGTCGGTGATGCACCGCATGTCGAGCGGCATGGAAATCGAGCAGTTCACGTCGTTCGCTCCGATGTCGATCGTGATGAGGGCTATGGATTTCTTATGGAGTTGCAGGAAGGCCACGGCCTCGGCTAGCTGAGAGCCTTGCGAAAACGAGCAGATCCCGCCGCTGGTCATCGTGACCGTTGTTTCGCCAAAACACCCGAGCTTCTTGAGTTTAAGGCTCGGAATCTTGGTCTTGAGGGCGGCGAACAGCTGATCCGCGTAACCCTGGTCAACAACACCGTTCGGCTGGAACCCGGCCGCAAGGGAGTCGCCGAGTGACAGATAGTATGGCCCAGCTGCGCTCGCGGAGAAGGGAAGCCCTAAGACGGCTATCAGTACGGCTCCCAGCACGAGTAGTCGTGAACAGTAGATGTTCATTGCGTGTACCTCCGGTAAATAATGGCCGTATCACAGGCCTTCGTCGCTCGTGAATCGTCTCGCCAGGCGCGAGGAAGACATGGGGACAGCATCTCTCGACAAGCTCGGGGAGCCAATCCCCTCGCGCCCGGATTCTCCGCGAGGCTCTCACGAATGACAATCTCCCCAAACGAGGCCCCCCTAGAACGAGGGGGCTGGTGCTGATGGTATCGGAAGTATGCGCCTGGGGATACGGTGCTGAAAGGCTTGGAGAGGGATGCAAGGGAGGCAAAGAAAGGCTTGTGGGCTGATCCCCAGCCGGTGCCGCCGTGGGAGTGGCGCAAGATGAGCACGGCCACCAGTCATAGCCCATACGGATCGAGGAACTGCGGTGAGAATAATCAGTGCCCACCAAGCGACAGCGGGAGAGAGGAAACGCCTTGACACGTATAGGACGACCACAGTCAGACAATCTGCGGTCACGCAATGACCCCGGCCTTCGCCCTTGAACCTCTTGAGCCCCCTTAGTCGAAGAGGCCAGCGACCCATTGCTCAAAATGGTCCCAAGAGCCCAAACGTGGATGTATACGAGTCTCGCCAGACTGACAAGCGTTTGAGTCAGGACCGGGGAAGTCAGTTGTTATTCTGCCAAGTTCACCCTTAGCTATCCCGTCCCAACAGAATCGATCAATCGTATAGGCGATGGTCGTACCGTCACCCAAGTTCAAGGAGATTTCTTTATTATTGGTATTTGTAAGGCTTACCGCGGCGTTCGCCGGCACCCCGATCTTTTTGAAAGTTCCTGTAGCCGCCACCCCCACCACAGACCCATTCTTCAACCACCAAGAGGGGTCGTACGCCTTCTGGACTGCCGTGACAATCCGAGCTCGTGCGCGTCGAAGATCCCAAAAGACATCTGGATTCGTCACCATCATTGCACTCAGGTCTTTTCGAACGGCGGCCCGATCCTCGATGACAAACGTGACGACTTTCTGTTTCCCCTTATACTCCATCACGAATTTGGCTTTCGCTTCGCCCGTTAGGTTTTGCTGATCGGCTTCTACGTTAGCAAGCGCTTCAAGCGTATTCTTACCGGAATCCGTCATTGCATATGTCGGAAGCGAACGAACCTTGACCGTTGACCAAGCGGGAACGGTCGTGCATTCCATCGGATGGCCAGGCCCACTCGTCCGCACTCCGTAGCACCCCAGCTGAACTAGTTGCGCTCCGCTTTGGCGGAAGGCATCTCCCTCAATCGCGCTCATTTCTTGGATAGTTTTACTGCCCGACGTTGCACAAGCCGCGCATTGCAGCATGATGGCTGCTGCTCCGATGATTCGGACCGAGACCTTCACTGGCTTGACCATCTTCCGACCTTCCGATCTAGAATTCTTAATGCGAGCGGGCCGACCCTAACACGACCGCGTAGAAACAATCAAAAGGGCTGGTGGGGTCGTCGCGGGAAAAGTCTCGTTGACCCCCGTTTACCCCAGTGAGTACCGCGTGTCGGTCGAGAGGGCGGTTCACTAAGGTTATCCAGCTCCCGCCCCGCCGGGCCTGCGCTCTCTCAGTCCAGTAGAGCAGGTTTGCCGTCGCTGACGCCCCGGCTCCCGCAACGGGAATTATTGTGCGCATTGGGCTGTCGATCATGCTGTGGTGTCTCCCCATTCTCGGCATGTATTGGATTCGTTTAAGCCTCTGACAATCTAGGTTCAAGCCCGTCCCCACTGGCAGCCCGTGCCGCCGTGGGAATGGCAGAAAAGACGATAGAGACTCTCGCATCTCGGTGACTCTTTCGTTCACCTCGGCACCGGCAAGGCGCGCGCCTCGATGGAGCGTGCCTGAAAATACGCGTCCTGCTCTCGCCACACCCCACGCAGCGCCCCGTACTCACCCCGCCTTACAGCCTCCGTCCCTCGCACAAACCACTCGTAGTCCGGAACGGCGTGCGCGCGGGACTTCATGTATGCCAGCGCTCCCGCGGAACTTCCATGAAACACATGATCGTAGGGGTTCAAGTGGTCTTCCGTAAAGACCGTGGCGTCAGGCCGGCACGCGGCATAGAGGGACGCGGCGGTATCCAGACGATACCAGAGCTGCTCGTTGAACGGGCTCGGACATTGGTATGCCTCGAACGGATTCCACTCGTCGTGCATCGTCAAGGTCTGGAAGAGACGGGCGCGAAGGCGTGTCACATCAGGCAGCCAGAGCAAGGACGTGTGGAGGCGCGGGAAGGTAATGAGTTGCTCCCCATCGGCGGTAGGAGACGGAACCTGCATCGCGGGGATGTATCGGCCCGCGAGCAGCGCCCCCGAAAACTGCCACTGTTCAACAGATTCCCAGAAGATGACATCAGGGTCCACAAACACAAGCGGCTCCTGCTCAACATTCAGCTGCGCCCGCACCGCATCATTGAGCACGAGATCACGCAGACAGGCCGCATGCGTCGGCCTCGGCGACCCGGCCATGCCGAGCGGCACAAAGTCACAGTTCGTGCGATCGGCCTCTCGGGCAATGATGCGTTGCGCCGCAAGGAGACTGTAATTATCCAGAATAAGCACGCGCGCCGTCGGAAAGCCGACCCGCACGGTGGAGAAAATAAGGGTGGCACTCGCCACGATCTCCATGGTGTCGCAGTAGGTCACACACACCACGGTAGGCGTGGTCACGGAATCTGACGCGCTGTCATTCATGGGGCATCCTCGCGTGTCGCTGATTTTCCCGCTCGCCGCGAAGCATGAACCACGACCTTTTGTTTGCCCACCATGGCACGCTGTCTCAATGACTCGCCGGCGTTCCTGAGACGCATGGCTCACGGGGACCGCTTCTTGGCCATGTGCGCCTCGTGCTGGCGTTTCGCTTGGGACAGCTGCCAGACCGTCAGGAGTGACTCGCAGGAGTACCACACGAGCCGCGGGTGCATCCCATGTCGACGCTCAGAAGGGGCAATCCCTGTGTTTCATACATCCGCAGAATCGAGCCCGGTTTCACATCGAGGCGCTTGGCGATGGCATCGAGGCCCCAGTAGTGCATGGTTAAGCTCCCTGCTCGAAGGAAAGGGGTGGCACATCCTCCCGCCGGACCACCCAGGACAAGGGGATCGTGGTCGGCTGCTCGGTCAGCGGGTGATGCACTTCCAGAAATCCATCCACGCATACCGCCGCGACCGTGCCGGTCAGCAGGCCAAAGAGCGGGGATTGCCACGTCACCCGAGAGCCGGGGTGCACGGCGAGAATCGGGTCGCCCGCCACGGCCCGCACCTTGCCGGGAGCTCTTTGCAGAAGGCGCAAGGCCCGTGATTCCGGCAAGTCCACGGGTTGCCCAGGCACGAGCTGCACCTCCCCATCTGGCCACCGATAGCACATCGGTTTATCGATCGCCTCAACGAGCATCCTCAATGACCTCCACAAATTGAAGGGTGGAATTCTCATTCATGCAGGGGGTGGGGGGGTTGCATGAAAGAGAATCGGTCTTGCCCGAATTCGATTCATGCAGGGCCCCCCCTAAGACCGGGGGGGTTGCATGAATCGCATTTCGGTAACGGTAAGGACTTCCTTTTCGTCCCTTGCCTGCCTGTGAGGCTTCCCCGCTCCCCACAAGAAGGGCGAGCAGCCGGTACCCCTCTCGGAGAGAGACACCCGCCCGCTGACTGATCGTTGCTGGGTCCTCAAGGGAGGAGGAAAGCGCGGCCTTCACTTTCTCCCTTCTGGCCTGCTTGTTGACGGTGGCCGGGTCCCCGAGCGCGACATAGCCGGTGTCGGTGAGTTCCAACACCATCTCATGAGGAGTCTCTGGGTATCGACCCACGGCATGGAGGTAACGTTGGGTCTGGACTTCATGTCGCTTCAGAATGAGCCCGATATCCACAGTGGAAAAGATTGCCCCGCTGCCCCGGATCTCATCCCCGTGTGAACCTTCGGACTTCCGGGCATGGTGGATCAGTAGCACGCACGCGCCGGTCTCTCGGGCCAGCGCCAGAAAGGGTTTCATGGCCTGGGTGACTTCCGCGGCGTCGTTTTCCTCCCGAATCTTCCAGAACGCCCCAAGCGTATCCACTAAGACCAGACTAATTTTCTGGTCTATTACGAATTGCCGAATCGCTTGGAACACATCAGGATTCGGAGGTAACGGCTTGGCGGACACAAACAGATTCGTGAGGCGGTCGGATCCCAACGCACGGAGGCGGAGCCGTACATCTCTCGGGTGCTCTTCTAGGGCTAAGATCAGGATGCCCCCGCCCCCGCTGGTCCGGTTCAGGAAAGGAACGCCTTGCGCGGTTCGGACCGCGAGCTCATAGGTCAGGGTCGTTTTCCATTCTTTAGGTTTTCCCGCCAGCAGGACCAGCCCGCCAGCCGGAAGATAATCTTCCAAGACCCATTCCACAGCTTCGTCCTCATCTCCGAGATCGAGGAAATCCCCCGCTGACAGCGGGTTAAATTCTCTTTCATGCAGGGTCCCAGTCTTAGAGGGAGACACGAATACGAATGGTTCCGCCTGTTCCAAGAGGGGTTGGAAGTCATCCGGCATGCCGCCCGCCGCCACCCATTCCACCACATCACCTGTCGGCGGAAGACCGGGAAGCCGCAATATCTGGACGGAGCGAGCCCCGGCATTCTGCGCGAACCCTGCGACTTGCGCGGCGTGCTGTTCCCCAGCGTCGTCACAATCGGGGCATATCACCACCTGCCGGCCATGCACGGGACTCCAGTCGGACAGGTGCGCGTTCTTCGCGCCGCCGATACTCGTGGTATGCACGCCAGGAAGGCGTGCCGTGACTGCGGCATGAACCGCTTTTTCCCCTTCGTGCACAATCACTGGGGCGTCCCGATTGACCTTCAGCACCGTGAGCCGATAGAGCGGGCGTTGCGTCAACGCGTGGTCCAGATTGTTCTGCCATCGCTGGCCGTCCGGGGTGGGGCCCCATTGAGGAAAGACTTTCTTCCCCTCTCCGAGTTCAATGCGTTGCACATAAATCGCGGGTCGACCTGTTGCGCCGGTGTACAGAAAGAGAGATTGTTCTAATTCCCCCGGAGGCAGGTCACAGATACGAGGAGAATCCTTTTTCGATGGAAAGGGACCAGCCGAGCGTGGCGTTGTTGCTATCCCGAGCGCATCTGCGACGAGCTGCAACGCGTCGGGAAACTCGCACCCCCGCACGTTCTGAATCAGGCGGAAGCCGTCGCCGGCCTGCGGATCACACTGATTACAAAACCAGGTGCCCCGGCCGTCTCGATCATCAAAGCGGAAGCGATCTTTGCCGCCACAGGTCGGGCAGGGCCCATGCTGCTTGGCGGTTGGAGGGAGATCCAGCCCAAGGCGGGTCAACACCTCTCGCCACTTTCCATCGGCCTGGATTCGAATCACTGCGGCATCTAATCGTGTGGCGGTCATCATCGATGTGCCTCCTCTTGTCCGAGGAGGGTGTCAAGCGTCAACGAGAGGTCATGATCGAATGTGCAGGTGATTCGCGTTCGTGCAGCCGTCGCATGCGCCGTACAATGCTTTCCATAGATTCAAAACCAACTTCCGGTTCTGCTCGTCTCTTGTATCGAACGGGGAACTCTGGTATCGCTTTCATGGTCACACCCTTTCAGTTTTTACCGCCGCATGGAGTTTGCGGCTCCATCGGCGGTTTTTCTTTTCTGCTTCACACGTCCACCCGTTCACCGTGCTTCGCGGCCTGCTCCTTCATCCAGGCGCGCACTTCCTCCACATCGAACCGGAGCGCCCCATCGCAGCGATAATGGGGAATCTTGTTGGCCTTCGCAGCTCGATAGAATTTTGAGCGAGAAAGTCCAACGGCCTTCGCTGTCTCTTCCGCCTTCGTCAGATTTGTCATTCGAGCCTCCCTGTATTGTCCTGATACGTGGAAATTGTTGCTCTTGTTGTTCTAAAATAGCCTAGTTTCGCGTGACAATTTGGTGACTTCCTGAGGCGGAATTAGTCACCAGAAGAGAAGCATGTGTGGGGAGCGGTTTAGGAGAAACGGAGTGATTGGGCGAGAAGCTTTTTGATTTCGTCCGGCCCGCTATTGTGGAGATGGGCCAAGAGAAGAAGAATCACATGGGCCTTGGTGAGCATGGGTGATTTCCCCTTTTTGTCACGGTCGGCTCTGACTCTTTTCCAATCGTCATCGGTAAACGTGGTTTGGTAAGAACAAAAACAAGGCAACTCTGCTAACTGTCCAAACAGGTTAGGGGCATGTTTGCTTAGCCAGTCATGTTGAGCCGCAATGTTATTCGCCCTCTCGGGAAATTGGTGATCCCTCAAATTCCAATAGGTCATGATGAGCTGTTTTTGATATGCGATTGTCACGCTGGTATGGGTGCCTCCCTGTCGAGGAAATTGTTTTCCTAAATCCTTCAGCCACCCTTCCTCATCTGGCAGTACTTGATCGTTCATGCTCTCTGGTTTCAGTTCCTCGAAGCCTGCCAAGTATTGCAATTGTGCCTTGAGCACCCTTCCCTCATGCGGGTCTCTGGCCTCAGTGTTTCTAACGATCGATTCAAGGGCTCGATGTAATCCCCCAGCATTGTGTGGAATCGGATCTGAGTGCCTGGACTGTACGGCAGATATCAGCCTCACCGCTCCTACGCTGATCCGTGCGTTCGTGAGAGATTTTCCCATGGTCCGCTCCTCGTTCGTGCGGTCCTCGATGGAGAGAAGCGGCCCACCGCCCGCGAGGACGAGCGGCATCACGCGAGGGATCAGCTCGCGCTTAGGGCCATCATGGTCGTGGTCTCACTGACAGTTGGTATAACTCTGATTGCCATATCGTTGAGTGGTACAGGTTCGCGTCTGGCCATTGCGCTGGAAGGTATTGAACTCCATATTCCCAAAGCGCTGGCTGCTGCTGGTGGTGCCATCCTGCCAGGTGCCATAGGATTGATTGCCGAACGATTGCACCGTGCCGTTCAATGCCGGCCGGGTGCTGTTGTAGAAATCCATGTTCCCGAACTGCTGGTGCGTGATCGACGTGCCGTCACTGAAATTGGAGAATTCTTGGGTGCCAAAGCGTTGACTGGACCCGGACAGCCCGTTATTGAAATTGTAGAACGTCTGTCCGTTCTCTTGGGCAAGGGCGAACGATGGCACGAGCAAGACGAGCGCGAGCAGGAAGGGATTCATACGGCACCTCCTGGATGGATGAGTGGGCTGTGTCTCACGGCCTCACGTAAGGATGAGAGAAATTTTCGGGCTAACTCCTAGGCCTAAGCGAAGGCCGATCCGACCATTACCCCCTCCCCCCCATGGCTGCTGATCGTTCCGGTTCCAGTCACGGATCCACCTGGACGATCCGGTTGTTGTCACGGTTGCCTCTGTGTCTCGCAGTTGCGGCCTGTATCTTGCCGTGATTAGAACCGTATGATGTCGTTGGCTTCCTATTGCGTACTGTGTCGGGGCGTGTCTCATAGAATAATT
>Ga0307471_100001512_pt1 | contig 12726 bp, 11 predicted proteins | sample atmos_gasesAM3C__2_FD_204566 | JGI IMG/M metagenome (GOLD analysis project Ga0307471, IMG submission 204566) | Hardwood forest soil microbial communities from Morgan-Monroe State Forest, Indiana, United States - atmos_gasesAM3C_515 | ecosystem: Environmental > Terrestrial > Soil > Temperate... | reverse complement strand
CCGCGCCTGAGTAACGGCGTCGCCACCACCACGACACTGGCCATGGTCAGCGCCGCGGCCAACAGGACGAAGGTGATCATCCGCTCTGTCCGTCCTCTTCGAGCGGCTCATGATCACCGGGGAGGAGCGTCGTGCGAGTGCGCACGACGCGCCAACACACCAGCGCGCCGATCACAAGCAGCGCGACCGGAGCGCCCCACAACCACGCATTGCGCAGCGAGTAGCGTGGTCGGAAAAGAATGAAATCGCCGTAGCGTGCGGACATCCACTCGCGGATCTGCTCGTCGGATTTTCCGGCGAGCAGCTGATCGCGCACTTCGCGGCGGAGGTCCGCCGCCAGGCCGACCGGCGAGTCGGCGAGAGACTCGTTCTGACACTGCATGCAGCGCAGCTCGTGGGTCAGCGAGAGATAGCGTGCCTGGAGCACCGGATCCGGCAGCTCCGTGGGATCGACCCCCCAGGCCGCGCGCGCCGTGGCGAGCGCGAGGCAGGCAGTGATCAGCACGGCCCGGGCGCAGCGCGCCATCAGGAGCTCCCGGTGAGCATGCCGGAGACCCGAGGCAGGATCTCGCGAGTCCAGGTGTCGGGTGTGAGCGCACCGACGTGCTTGTACACGACGATGCCCTGCGGATTCACCAGAAATGTCTCGGGCGCGCCATACACTCCCCACTCGATGGCTTGCCGTCCGCTGTGGTCGGTCGCCACCGATTGGTAGGGATTGCCGAGCTGCGTGAGCCAACTCAACGCCTGCGCATCATCGTCCTTCCAGTCGAGCCCGATGATGGGCACGACACCGGCGCGCCGCACCTGCAGCAGCATCTCGTGCTCCTCGCGGCATCCACCGCACCAGGTTCCCCACACGTTGAACAGATACCAGTGACCCTTGAGATCCGCCGAGCGCACCTCGCGCGAGGGATCGGTCAGATTCGGAAGAGCGAACGCCGGTGCGGGCTTCCCCAGCAGCGGCGAGGCGATGATGCCCTTATCCGGCGAGTGGCGGATGCCGATGCCCAGCACCACCGCCAGCAGCACGAAGAGCGCAAGCGGGAGAAGAAACTTGGTCATCCGGGCTGCCCTGCGGTCGCCCCCTCGGGAGCCGTCGCGCGCGCGCGGACCGGGCGGTAGCGCCGGTCGGATGCCGCGAGCGCACCTCCCATCGCCATGATGAACGCAGCGATCCAGACGAGGCTCACGAGCGGACGAATCTGTATGCGCACGCTCCAGCGTCCGGCGCCGAGATCCTCACCGAGCGCGAGCAGCAGGTTGTTGCCGCGATGCATGCGGATGGCGGTTTCGCTGATGACCTGACGCTGCACCCAGTAGTGCCGCTTCTGCGGCGTCATCACTGCGACCGGCGCACCATGGCGCGTCACGGTGAGGGTGCCGGCGACAGCCTCGTAGTTGGGTCCTTCAGCCGGCTTCACACCACCGAAGCGGAACTCGTAGTCCCCGACCGTGGCCGTGCCGCCGGGGGCGAGCGACACGTCGCGCTCGATGGTGAAGGACTGCACCGTGGTGAGGGCGAAGACTGCGACTGCGAGCCCGATGTGTGCCACCGTCATGCCGAGCACCGCACGAGAAATCGTGAGGCCGCGCCGCCAGCGATCGATCGGGTCCACGAGCGATGACAAGACGATCCACACAGCGAGCGTGGCTCCGATGGGAGTGAGCACACTGCCGTGCGAGTAGAGCCCGATGACGAAGCCACAGCCGAGCACGGCGGCGGCGATGAAGGTGTAGAGCAGCGTGCGCTGACTGTCCTCGAGGCGTCCACGCTTCCAGTTCGCGTGTATGCCGACCGACAGCAGCGCGAGCAGCGGCAGCATCGAGAGCATGAAGGTGGGGTTGAAATAAGGCGGGCCCACCGAGAGCGTACCGAGCTTGAGCGCATCCGAGATCAGCGGTGCGAGGGTGCCGGCAAACACCGTGGCGGCGGCGGTCACCAGCAGGACATTGTTGAAGAGCAGGAACGACTCGCGCGCTCCGAGCTCGAAGCCCGCGCTCGAGCGCAGCAGCGGTGCGCGCCACGCATAGAGCGCGAGCGCGCCACCGATCATGATGATGAGGAAGGTGAGAATGAATATGCCGCGCGTCGGATCGGCCGCGAAGGAATGCACCGAGACCAGCACCCCCGAGCGCACGAGGAAGGTGCCGAGCAGGCTCAGCGAGAACGCGAGGATGGCGAGCAGCAGCGTCCAGCTCTTGAAAAGGCCCCGCTTGTCGGTCACTGCCAGCGAGTGTATGAGCGCGGTGCCCATGAGCCAGGGCATGAAGGAAGCGTTCTCGACAGGGTCCCAGAACCAGAAGCCGCCCCAGCCGAGCTCGTAGTAGGCCCAGAAACTGCCGAGCGCAATGCCGCAGGTGAGGAAGGACCACGCCGCGGTCGTCCAGGGCCGCGTCCAGCGTGCCCAGTTCTGATCGAGACGGCCTTCGAGCATGGCCGCGCCGGCGAAGGCGAAAGCCACGGCAAACCCGACATAGCCGGTGTAGAGAATCGGCGGATGCACCGCCAGGCCCGGATCCTGCAGGATCGGATTGAGGTCGCGGCCATCGGGCGCCGGAGGGTCGAGCCGCAGGAAGGGGTTCGAGGTGGCCAGTGTGAACAGCAGGAAGCCGAAGCTCACGACCCCGAGCACGCCGAGCACGCGTGCCGCAAAGCGCGGCGGCAGCCGGCTCGAGCCGAGCGCCACCGCCACGGTCCACGCGGCGAGCAGCAGGATCCACAGCAGGAGCGACCCTTCGTGTGCGCCCCAGAGTGCGGCCACCCGGTAGAAAAGTGGCAGCGCGCTGTTGGAGTTCTCCGCGACGTACGCGACCGAGAAATCCTCACCGACGAAGCAGCCCATGAGGCACGCGACGGCGGTCGCAACCATGACCGCCTGACCCGCGACTGCGGAGGTCACCGCGCCGCTCCAGCGATCGCGCGCCAGGGCCGGACCTGCGATGCCAAAGAACGCCTGCAGGCCCGCGAGCAGCAGCGCCAGGATCAGGGCGAAATGACCGAGCTCGGGCAACATCTTTTAGCTCCCTGCGGCCGATGGGGCCGCCGTCGCCTGCGCCGGTGCGCCCTGCGGCGCACCCGTCGTGCCTTCCGCCGTCGCGGGGCCGACTGGCTCGGCGCGCGAATCGCCGTGGCGGCGCTTGAGTGAGCGGGCGACCTCGGGCGGCATGTACTTCTCGTCGTGCTTGGCGAGCACTTCATCGGCCACGAAGGTGCCATCGCCTCGCAGCCGGCCATGCGCCACGACGCCCGCGCCCTCGCGAAAGAGGTCGGGCAACACGCCCGTGTAGCTCACCGGCACATCGTGACTGAAGTCGGTGACGACGAAGCGCGCCTCGAGACTGCCTGGTGCACGGCGCAGGCTCCCCTGCGTCACCATGCCCCCGAGACGGAAGCGCTCACCCGCGGGGACCTGCCCGGCCGCCACCTGGGTTGGATCGAAGAAGAAGGTGACGTTGCGCCGGAACGCGCTGAGCGCCAGCGCGCCGGCGATGCTCACTCCCACGAGGATGCCTAACACCAGGATCAGACGGCGGCGGCGCTTAGGAGTCATCGGCGCTCTCCCTGCACCTGCAGGCGCCGGCGCGCCTCGGTGCGCGAGCGCTCGAGCGCCCGGTATGCCCAGAAGATGTTGAGGAGCACGACAGCGAGCGTGACCGCGTACGCAGGCCACACGAATGCCGCATATCCACCCATGTCGAAGAACGCTCTCATGCGCTCACCACCTCACGTATCCAGCTCGCCGCGCGTTCCCGCGCGAGCACCTCGCCGCGCAGCCGCACGAGCAGCAGCGCGACGAAGAACAGCGTAAACCCCAGCAGCATCAGCAGCAGCGGCAGCAGCATGGCGAGCGGCATCGCGGGCTTCGCCAGGCGCATCACCGAGGGTGCCTGGTGCAATGAATTCCACCAGGTCACCGAGTAGTGAATGATGGGAACGTTCACCACCCCCACCACAGCGAGTACCGCGCTCGCGCGATCGGCGCGCTGGGGGTCCTCGATTCCTGCGCGCAGTCCCATGTACCCCAGGTAAAGAAACAGCAGCACCAGCTCCGATGTCAGGCGCGGGTCCCACTGCCAGTACGTGCCCCACATCGGCTGGCCCCACAGCGCCCCCGTCACCAGCGCCGCGAAGGTGAAGGAAGCGCCGATCGGCGCGCAGCTTGCCGCCACCGCGTGCGCCACCTTGATCCGCCAGACGAGCCCCACGGCTGCGGAGACCGCCATGGTCACATACACCATGAGCGACATCCAGGCACTCGGGGCATGTACGTATATGATGCGGAATCCATCGCCCTGCTGGTAGTCGGGCGGAGCGAGCACCAGCCCTCCCCACAGGCCAGCGATGATCGCGACCGCGGCCGGCCAGGCAAACCAGGGCGTGAGGCGTGCGGCCAGCGCATACACGTGCGGCGGGGACGCGAGTCGGTGAAACCAGCTCCAGTTCATGAGGTTCGCGCGCTCCTTATTCCAGGCTGATGCGCACCGCGGCCGCAGACGCGAGTGGCGCGAGAGTGATGCCGAGCACCGCCAGCGCTGCGAGGAGCTCCAGGGGTGCGAGCAGCGATTCGCCGTGAATCGCGAGCTGTGTTGCACGCGCTCCGAATATCAGCACCGGCAGCGACAGCGGCAGTGTGAGCAGCGACAGCAGTGCGCCGCTGCGTTTGATGCCGAGAGTCAAGGCGGCGCCAATCGAACCGATGAGGCTGAGCGCCACAGTCCCCACTGCGACCGAGAGGAGGATCCCGGGGAGCGCCGCCGTGGCCACCCCGAGCGACAGCGCTGCGATCGGCGCCATGAGTGCGAGCGGAAGTCCCGTGAGCAGCCAGTGGGCGAACGTTTTGGCAAACATCAGGGCCGTGAGCGACTGGCCCGAGAGTGCGTACTGCTCGAGCGTCCCGTCATGAGCATCATCCCGGAACAGGAACTCGAGCGCGAGCAACGAGCCGAGCAACGCCCCGACCCACAGCACCCCCGGCGCGAGCTCGCGTAGCCGCGCGAGCTCCGGCGAGATGGCGAGCGGGAAAAGCAGGGTCACCATGGCGAAGAAAGCCAGCGGTTGCACGAGTTGACCGCGCTTGCGGAAAGCGAGCTGCAGATCACGCAGCAGCGCGAGGCGAGCCGCCTCGAGTGCCCCCGCCCGCGGCATGCTCACTGCAAAACCCGCGGCGGTGCCGGGTGCCGTCGGCTCGCCGACCGCGCGGAAAGCCTGAGCCACAGTGCCCTCGGGGCGGCTCATGCAGCGAGCTCCAGGCGCGTCACGTTGCGCACCGACTGTGGGAGCCCCTGATGAACCGCGGCCACCACCATGCCGCCGCGTTCGAGTTGCTCGCGAACGAGATCTCCGACGAGCTCGCGACCCTCGGTGTCGAGATTGGTCGTCGGCTCATCGAGCAGCCACAGAGGCAACGGAAGCAGTGCAACCGCCGCCAGCGCCACGCGCCGGCGCTGACCGGCCGAGAGTGTGCGTACGAGCCGGTCGCACCAGTCCGGCGCACCGACGCGCGTGAGCGCCGCGGCGAGCTCTGCCTCACCGAGCTGCCGCCGTACACCGATCCAGTAATGCAGATTCTCGCGCGCAGTCAGATCCGATTTGAGCGGCGGCTCGTGTCCGAGGTAGACGAGCGCCTCATGGAATGCCGGCAGATCCTGCCTCACGTTCTCGCCGTTCCACAGCACCCGGCCCTCCTCCGGGTACGCGAGCCCGCAAAGCGTCCGCAGCAGCGTGGTTTTGCCCGAGCCGTTGGCACCGCACACTTCGAGACAGGCACCGCGTGCGAGGGTGAAGTTCACACCCCGCAGGACATGATGCTCGCCCCGCCACAGGTGCAGGTTCTCTACCTCAAGCCGTTCGGCCGGCATTACGCGTGTCGCCTCCTCCAAGTACCCGACACCCTAGCCTCCCGGCGCGACCGGCGCTGTGTCACATGGCGCGATGCCGGTACCTTCCTGACTGAAGGCCGCTGGAATCGTGTCTCCTAAGTCTTGCAAATTCATAAGCTTATCGCCATGACTGAATGTTTAACGACGCCGAGCGCGGCGAAGCACTCGTGCCGAGCGCGCTCGACGCAACTGAGCATGCGATAGGAGAAGAAATTCCGACATCGCTTCAGCGACCTCGCGGTGTACGTCTCACGCCGGACCAAAAATCCCCGCGTAAGGTATTGAGGCGTGGGCGGATGTCAACCTGTCTCCGATCGCGCTAGCTCGTGGATCCCCCTCGCGTTGAGGGAAACCCGGCGCCGTGGCGTCGTCAGCTTGCGGTCGAAGAGTGCCTGGGGCCGGATTCGAACCGGCACGGGGTTTCCCCCAAGGGATTTTCGTACCCCTACAGCTTTCGCTGCTGCACGCCAATGCGATGCATTTGTGGTCTGGACTTTACCTTTGCCATCCCGCGCGCGCCTGCGGCACAGGCGGATTAGGCAGGGGCCGTCAAGTCTCTACACTTTCCTTGGCGGGGCACTTGAGGGCCCGAAATCTGCGCCGCCTTTGCCCTAACTGCCACGCGCTTACGCCAACCTACCGAAGCAAGCGCCGAACCAAAGTTTAGCTCGGTATTGCAGCCACCCTGACGTGCTGCTGTTCCACCGACTTTGACCCCATTCACGCCGGCCGTTTCCGAGCCGGGTGCTCAATTTCCTTAAGTCCCTTGCGTCTACCAGTTTCGCCACCCAGGCGTGGGTTGCCGCGCGGATTGTAGCGAAACGCGTCCATCTGGACACTGGGACGGTCTGTGTACGCTGGGGTGAAGCACGGGCCGCCCCACGCCGCGCGAGGCGGCCCGTGCGCTTGGCGTGCGGCCGAAGGTTACCTCAGGGCCGGGCCTGCACAGGCGGCGTGCGCGGAATGCGATGCAGCTGCCGCATCCGTGCCTGTAGCTGCGGCGGCACGAACACATGGCGTTCGGCACCCGCCCACGCCTGCGCATCGTGCCCCGACGCCGGCGCGAGGATCGCGACGAAGGCGTGGACCTCGTTGCCACAGGCGTTGCCATTCACCACGCAGGCAAAACCGGTGATCTCGCCGTAGTTATTAATGTCACCGCTCGCGAGGATCAGCAGAGGTGAGTCCGCAGGCAGCAGCCTGTTCAGGTCATACGCCACGCCGTTCTGCCACAGCACCATGCGCGAACCGCCGGCGGCCGGGAAGGACGTGCCGACGATCTGCCCGAAATCGTTGATGCCGGTCGCCTCACTCAGCACATCCCCGGGAAAGGTGGGCAGCTGGCGTATGCCGGTGAGCGGATTCCAGACGAACGCCTGGAAATTCAGCGTCAGCTTGCCGTTCACCACATCCCCCGCAGTGTCGGAAAAACCGACCACCGTGCCGAGGTTGTTGATCGCCATCGGCGTGTTCCACGCCTGCCCGCCGAGCGTCGGCAGCTTGAACGGGTGGCCGTTCACCCACAGCACCGCGTGACGCGCGCTGAAGCGCCCGACGGCAACGTCACAGTCCCCGGAGATCCCCACGACTTCGCCAGCCTCGTTGATCGCGGTTGCGGCGGAGGTCGAATCCCCGGGGAGCGGCGCCAGCACGCGTTTCTCACCCGCTGCCGGTCCCCACTCGACCGCCTTGAACTGCAGCACCTGCGGCGCTATGCAGGTGGGATCGTGCAGCGCAGTCTCGGCCCACCCCACCGCGCTGCCGGCGTTGTTGATCCCGGTCGCGAAGCCGTTGTTGCCGCCAAGCAGCGGCAGCGCCGTGAGAGCCCCGTTCTGCCACAGGAACGGCAGGCAGGTATGCCCGTGCATGTCGAGAAACGCGCCGCAGGAAAAGCCGCCCTCGCCAAGCGGATCGGTCACGTCGGTCTCGGAGATGCCGACGATCAGTCCGTGATTGTTCTTGACAGGCCACTCCACACCGCTGCTCGCGCCACCGAGCGTCCCCAGATCGATGACGTTTCCCGGACTCCAGAGCACTGCGTGCGTATCGCCTGAGGCGACGCTAGATGTCCCGCTCGCCCACCCCAGGTTGTTGATGCCGTTCGCGCCCGAGCTGACTCCCGCGATCGGCTGGGTGTCGTATGCGATGTACGCCGGCTGCACGGGTTCGCCGGCGCCGGCTCGCGCCGAGAGCAGGCCGAATGCGACGCTCGTGCCCAGAGCGAGAGTTGCGAGTGCGGGTGTGCGTTTCATGGTTCCTCCCCGGGTCATGCCGGCCCTGTTGCTGGCGCCGGACTCTAGAGCGGCACGCTTCCGCGGCAAGGACGTTTTCGGACCTCGAAGGCGCGAATGGAGGTCCGAAAGTGGCGGATGACGCGCCCGCGAACTCGTGGCTGCGGCCACACCGCCACGGGAGCGCGCGGGAACGCGCGCTGGTCGCACGCCGCGAACGTCCTGGCGCGCATGGCCGTTCAAACCCTGTCACCCGCAGTAGCATCCAAGCTTGCAGGGATAGCTCCCCCGCCCCCCGCATCGGGCCCGAACCATGGAAGTCTAGAACCATGGAAAGTCTCAGCTGGTCGAGCCGCAGCCCCATCGGGGTAGTGGTCATCGCGGTCTTCATCGGCCTCATCGGGCTGCTGAGCCTCAGCCGCCTCCCGCTGCAGCTCTTCCCCGACATCAACAAGCCGGAGCTGACGATCCAGACTGGCTGGCGCACGGCCTCCCCCGAGGAGGTCGAGTCAGAGCTCCTCGAGCCGCTCGAGAATGTCCTGCAGGGCATGCCGGGAATCGAGGAGATCGAGGGCAACGCGATCGCGGAAGGGGCGCGACTCAATCTGCGCTTTGCCATCGGCACGGACATGAAGAATGCGCTCGTCGAGGTGATCGGGCGCCTGAACCGGCTGCGGCCGCTGCCACTCGACGCCGACCGTCCCGCCGTCAGGCTCGGGGGCGATGGCAACACGAACGAGACGTTGTCGTGGTTCTTCGTGCAGCTGCTGCCGGGTACCGCCGGTCCGATCGAGGCGCAGCGGCGTTTCATCGAGGACACGGTCCGTTCGCGACTCGAGTCCATCCCGGGGGTCGCAGCGGTCGAGGTGAACGCAGGACCTCTCGAGAACGTGCGCATCACGCTCGACCTCGCGCGTGCCGCCGCGCTCGGCATCAGTGTTCCCGAGATCGCGAACCGCGCCGCGAGCGCCACCAACGTGTCCGGCGGACTCCTGGATGTCGGGCGCCGCCAGTACACCCTGCGCTTCACCGGACGCTTCTCGCCGGAGCAGCTCGGCGCGCTGGTGTTGACGTGGCGCGACGGGCGGCCAGTGCACCTGTCAGATCTCGCCAGCATCGATGTCGCACCCCCCACGCGCACCTTCTTCGCCTACCAGAACGGCAACCCCGCTGTCGGCATCCAGGTCTTCCGCGCCAACGGCGCCAACGTGCTCGCGACACTCGATGCGGTGAAAGCCGCCGTGTCCGAGCTGCGCGATGGACCCCTGAAGGCGCATGGGCTCGGCATCGAGCAGTCCTTCGACGCTTCGCTCTTCATCCGCCGTGCGGTGCACCTGCTCACCGAGAATCTCATCGTCGGTGCGCTGCTCGCGCTCGTGGTGGTCTGGTGGTTCATGCGCGAATGGCGCGTGACGCTCCTCATCGCGGCCACCATACCGGTGTGTCTGTGCGCAACCTTCGTGGTGCTCGATCTCTTCGGGCGCAGTCTGAACGTCATCTCGCTCGCCGGTCTCGCTTTTGCGGTCGGGATGGTGGTCGAGGGAGCGATCGTCGTCTCCGGGAATGTCGTACGGCTGCGCGAAGAGGGAGTGCCGCTCGAGGAAGCCTGCCGCAAGGGCTCGCGTCAGGTGGCGGGGGCCCTGCTCGCTTCGACCGCGACCACCGTGGCGGTGTTCGTGCCGGTGCTCTTTCTGAAGGATGTCGAAGGGCAGTTGTTCGGGGATCTCGCGCTCACGATCTCGATCGCAGTGGCCATCTCGATCGTCGCCGCGCTGACGCTGCTGCCGGCGGCCCTGGGCTTTGTGCTCCGCCGGCCGATGCGGCCCACCGGCTATGGCCGCGGCTGGCCATGGCTCACCGAGTGGATCCTGAAGGTGACCGACTCGCGTGCGCGGCAGCTCGCGTGGGTGACAGCCCTGCTGGTCCTGCCGTTGCTGCTCGCGTGGTGGCTGCTGCCGCCCCTCGATTACCTGCCGCCGGTGAAGCGCGCGGCCATCGATTCGTTCTTCGACTTCCCGCCGGGCATGAGCCCGGAGGCGGTCAATCGCGAGCTCATCCCGACGCTCCTCGCGCGCATGCGTCCCTACATGGAAGGCAGGATGGAGCCGCGATTGAAGAACTGGTACGTGCTCACCTGGCCCGGGGGCGGCACGATCGGTGCGCGCGTCATCGAGGAAGGCCGCATCGGCGAGCTCGAGAAGCTGGTGCGCGACAAGATCACCGTGGGGTTGCCAGACACGCGCGTGTTCACGGTCGAAGGGGATCTGTTCGGCGGCATCGGTGGCTCGGCGCGCTCGGTCGGCATTCACCTGCAGAGCGAGGACTCCGCGACGCTGAATCGCGTGGCGATCGAGGGGCGCGCGCTGCTCGAGAAGGTTTTCCCGGGGGCGGCCGTACAGAGCTTCCCGAACCCCGAGGACTTATCGCTCGAGCTGCACGCGCAGCCCGACGACCGCCGCATCGCGGAGGTCGGCTGGGACCGCGCGATGCTCGGCACGGTCGTGCGCACCGTCGGTGAAGGCGCCTGGCTCGGGGAGTATTTCGACGGCAAGTCGCGCCTGCCGATCATCCTGCGCTCGAGCGGCGGCACCACACCGGAGGATCTTGCGAACGCGCCGCTGATGACACCCGCGGGACTCATCGTGCGTCTCGGCGACCTCGTGCAGCTCTCGACCGTCCCCGGCCCGCCGGCGATCCGCCGACTCAACCATCGCCGCACCGTGACGCTCACCGTCGACCCGCCCGCGACGCTCTCTCTGGAGCGGGTTCTGAAGACCATCGATACCGAGGTGCTGCCCAAGCTGCGCGCACATATGCCGCCCGATGGCGCGCTGCGCCTCGCCGGCAGCGCCGACAGTCTCAGCCAGACCCTGAGCGCCATGAGCCGGGTGTTCGCCATGGCGCTGATCGTGCTGCTGCTGCTGATGACGGTGCTGTTCCGCTCGCTGCGCGACAGCGTCATCGTGCTGCTCACCGTGCCGCTCGCGCTGATCGGCGGGGTGCTGGGGCTGCGGGTGCTCGATCTGGTGAAGTTCCAGGCGCTCGATCTGCTCTCCATGATCGGCTTCGTCATGATGATTGGAGTCATCATCAACCACGCCATTCTGCTGGTCGCCGCGGTGCGCAGCGTGGAGAGCGAGGGCGCGACACTCGAGGAAGGCATTCGCGCGGGCCTGCAGCAGCGACTGCGGGCGATCCTCGCGAGCACGCTCACCGGCGCGCTCGGCGCACTGCCCATGGCGGTGAATCCAGGGCCGGGCAGTGTCATCTACCGCGGCCTCGCGGCGGTCAACATAGGCGGCGTGGTGCTGAGCCTCGTCTTCAGCCTGGTGCTGATACCTGCGCTGATGCGGCTCCTCGCGGCCCGCCACGCGGTTGCCGCGCCTGCGGAGCCAGCGCTGATGGCGCCTTCGCCATGACAGCACCTGCCCGCATCTGCGCCGCGCTCCTCGCCGCCGCTGCGACCTGCGCCACCTCGACCCGCGCGGACGCCGCCGATCCGCCCGCGGCGGACCGCCCGGTGGTCGAGGTCGGCACTGTCAGCGTGCGTCCGGTGAGTGTCGAGAGCTGGATTCCGGGCTCCATCGTCAGCCGCGCGGATGCGCGCATCGCGACCGTCCTTGCCGGCCGCGTGGTCTGGATCGCCGAGGTGGGCACCCGGGTCGCTGCAGGGCAGCCCATCGCGCGTCTCGATGATACGGTGCCGCGGCTGCGGCTCGAGGACCTGCGCGCGCAAGTGGCGCGGGCGCGCGCCCAGCAGGAGTTCAACAACTCCCAGCTCGAGCGCTTCAACCGCCTCGCGGCCACCCAGGTATTGAGCGCGAGCCAGCTCGAGGACGCGCGCGCCCAGCGCGAGATGGCAACCGACGATCTGACGCGTGTCGAGGCGCAGTTGCGCCAGGTGCAGTACGACATTGCGCAGTCGGTGATCCGTGCGCCGTTTCCCGGCGTGGTCACCGAACGCTTCATTCAACGCGGGGAGTACCTGCAGACGGGCGCCGCGACCGTGCGTCTCGTGAACACCAGCGACATCGAGGCGCGGGCCACCGCGGCGTTGAGCCTCGCGAGCAGCGTTCACCCAGGACAGGTCGTAACGGTGCGCGACCACGGCATCGAAAAGAGCGGCCGGGTGCGCACCGTCGTGCCGGTCGGAGACGACCGTTCGCGACAGTTCGAGGTGCGCGTAACGCTCGCCAGCCCCGAGTGGCCGGTGGGCACCCCGGTCGAAGTGAGCCTCCCCTCCGACGTGGTACGCACGGCGGTAACCGTGCCGCGAGATGCGCTGGTGATCCGTCACAACCATTCCTACGTGCTGCGCGTCACCCGCTCCAACACGGTCGAGGAGCTCGATGTCACCCCCGGTGCCGGAATCGCCGATGTGGTGGAGGTTCGCGGCCCGCTTTCCGAGGGCGACCGGCTGGTCATCCGTGGCGGGGAGCGGCTGGCGGCCGGCCAGGCGGTACGGGTGTTGGATCCGACGCATCGGCCAGCCGCACAACAGCATCCGGGCTGAGCGCGGCCGGACTGAACCGCTGCGGTCAAGCCTGACTGACACTGACAAGGTCAGGTTGCTGCACTGCGAGACCCGCATCCCAACAACCAACAGCATCGG
>Ga0307471_100001511_pt1 | contig 12727 bp, 13 predicted proteins | sample atmos_gasesAM3C__2_FD_204566 | JGI IMG/M metagenome (GOLD analysis project Ga0307471, IMG submission 204566) | Hardwood forest soil microbial communities from Morgan-Monroe State Forest, Indiana, United States - atmos_gasesAM3C_515 | ecosystem: Environmental > Terrestrial > Soil > Temperate... | reverse complement strand
AATGTTTCCGCAGCCGGTGAGAGAGACGACCAGGCAGGTCGCCAGCAAGAAGGAGAAGAGGCGCTTCACGGCTTTGCTTCCGGTCGAACTCAGGTAAAGTGTACACCCGAGTCCGGGAGTCCGGCAGTCTAAGAGACTGAGGTCTGAGGTCCGAGGTCTGACGTCTGAGGTCCGAAGTCCGCAGTTTGCTCTCGAATTTCCTGCCAGAGTTCCTGACGTCCTGCTCCCGTCTTCGCGGAGTAAGGTAGGATACGACTCTCCGGGTATTCCCGGGCCAGAGCTTGAAGCGTATTGTGCAGCCGGTTACCCGAAAGCCGGTCGCTCTTGGTAGCCACAATCAATGTGGGACGCTTGATGCTGGAGAGAAAATCCAGCAACTGGCGGTCGGCCGATTGCGGCGGCACATTCACGTCGATCAGCGCGACGCACAATGCCAGACAGGGACGGTGTTTCAAATAGGGATCAATGAAACTCGGCCATTGTTGCGAGATTTCCCGCGAGATTTTCGCATAGCCATAGCCCGGCAGGTCGGTGAAGATCAGTTCCGGTTCGGGTTTTCCCGGCCAGCGGACCTCAAAGAAGTTAATTGCGCGGGTGCGGCCGGGCGTGGAACTTGTCTTGGCAATCTTATTTGCCAGGAGCGAATTGATGACACTCGACTTGCCCACATTCGACCGCCCCAGGAATGCGACTTCGGGCAACACCGGAGCAGGGAATTGGCTGGGATCGCTGACCGACATCATAAATCGGGCCAAAACACGCATGCATCAGTTTGCTGTTTCGTGCCGGAAGTTGCAAGCGGAGCGGCCGCAGAAAAGAGATTGGAGGATGCAGATTTTTCCCGGGCAGGGCGTTTCAGCACTCGGCCGCCGCTACTTTGCGCCGTACTCATCCCAACCCAAGCGGCCGCTTGTTCTCAACGTCTTCCGCTTTAACTGGTTTGTATTTGTTCCAGAAATGAAGTATGGCCGCGACCACGACGCCGATGCCGAGGCTGCCGAGAAGGAACCAGCGATAAGCGGGCAGCCAGACCAGCAGGATGAAGACGAGCGCCGCCGCAACAATCAGACTGGCTCCGCCTCGCAGGCGGCTTCTGGGGGCTTCGGGCTCAGGATTCCGTTCCACACGAATACCCTGCCAGCATTTTATCTGAAGATGGCGAGGACCAGAATTGGGACGTCAAGTGGGGGAGTTTCCTTTGCGTCCTTTTAAAAGGGAACCCTCGCGGGCAGCAAAAAAGCCCGCTTGCGCGGGCCTTGCTTGAGAAGGTGTTGTCGATTTACTGATGCGCGGCCGGGCTCTCCGCAGGCGGAGGCCCAATGGGGGCAATTGGTTGCACCGCCTCTTCGCTGATTTCCGGCAGGGGTCGCTCCAGCGCCACGCTCAGCACTTGGTCCATGGTCTCGACGAAATGCATCTTCATCGCAGTGCGCAGGTTCTCCGGCACTTCGGCTACATCTTTCTCGTTGTCCTGCGGCAGGATCACTTCGAAGAGCCCAGCGCGGTGGGCGGCCAGCAATTTTTCTTTCAGCCCGCCGATAGGCAATACCTTGCCGCGCAATGTAATCTCGCCGGTCATGGCCAGATCGCGGCGCACAGGAATCTTGCTCAGGGCGCTGGCAATCGCTGTGGCGATCGTGATGCCCGCTGACGGGCCATCTTTGGGGATCGCGCCTTCCGGAACGTGCACGTGGATATCGAGGGAGCGGTAGAAGTCGCGCTGCAGACCCAGGCGATGGGCACGGGACCGGATGTACGACATGGCCGCTTGCGCTGATTCCTGCATGACGTCGCCCAGTTTCCCGGTGAGCGTCAGTTTGCCTTTGCCGTCCACCACCGTGGCTTCAGTGCTCAGAATCGACCCACCGACTTCAGTCCAAGCCAAGCCAGTGACCAGGCCGACTTCGCTTTTCTCGTGGGCCAGCGTGTCGCGGAATTTGATCACGCCCAGGAAGTCGTTGACGTTTTCCTGGGTGATGGCAGCGCTATAAGTCTCGCCTTCCTTCACCACTTTGCGCGCGACCTTGCGGCAGACGTTGCCGATCTCACGCTCCAGATTGCGCACTCCAGCTTCGCGAGTGTAAGAGCGAATCAGGGAGGTGATGGCATCGTCGCTGAATTTCAGGTTCTTGTCGGTCAGTCCCGCCTGTAGCAACTGCTTCTTGACCAAAAATTGCTTGGCGATTTCGACCTTTTCCTGCTCGGTGTAGCCGTGCAGACGCAGTACTTCCATCCGGTCTTGCAACGCGGGAGGAATGGTGTGCATGACGTTGGCAGTAGCGATGAAGAAGACTTGCGAGAGGTCGTATTCGACGTCGAGGTAGTGGTCGACGAACATGAAATTCTGTTCGGGATCGAGCACTTCGAGCAACGCGGCTGACGGATCGCCGCGGAAATCCATGGACATTTTGTCGACTTCGTCCAGCATGAAGACCGGGTTCTTGGTGCCGGCTTTCTTCATCATCTGGATAATCTGTCCAGGCAGAGCGCCTATGTAGGTACGGCGATGACCGCGGACTTCAGCTTCGTCACGCACCCCGCCCAACGACATGCGGACAAACTTCCGTCCGGTGGCTTTCGCGATCGACATGCCCAGCGAAGTCTTGCCCACGCCAGGAGGTCCGACGAAACACAGGATCGAGCCTTTAGGATTCTTTACCAGTTGCCGAACCGCGAGGAACTCAAGGATGCGGTCTTTGATCTTCTCCAGACCGTAGTGATCTTCGTTCAGGACTTTCTCGGCGCGGCTGATGTTGCGAATTTCCTTGGAACGCTTCTTCCATGGAACCGCCAGGAGCCAGTCCAGGTAATTTCGCGAGACTGTCGATTCGGCAGACATAGGCGGCATGGCTTCGAGCTTCTTCAGCTCCTGCACCGCCTTGTCGCGCACTTCTTTGGGCATGCCGGCGGCTTCGATCTTCTTCTTCAGTTCATCGAACTCGCTCTTCTCGCCCCGGCCCAGTTCCTTCTGGATGGCTTTGATCTTCTCGTTGAGGTAATACTCTTTCTGGGCGCGCTCCATCTGCCGCTTGACCCGCGACTGGATGGTGCGATCCATGTTCAGCTTTTCTATTTCGATGTCGAGGACGTCGCCGATCCGGGTCAGGCGCTCGCCGGGATCGAATATTTCCAGCAGTTCCTGCTTTTCTTCGATGGAAAGCTGCAGGTTGGCGGCGATGGTGTCGGTCAGTTTGGCCGGATCTTCCATGCGCACGGCCGCGATCATGGTCTCGTAGTTCAGCGACTGGCACAGCTTTACGTACTGCTCGAACAGCGCCGTGACCCGCTGCATGCCGGTCTCGATTTGCGGGTTGGTCTCCGTCACGTAGCGGGCTACGCGAACCGAAACCTGCATGTAGCCCTCGCTCTCGCTGATCTGGAGAACTTTGCCACGTTCGATGCCCTCGACCAGAACTTTGATATTGCCGTCGGGCAACTTGAGGCTCTGCACGATGTTGACGATCGTGCCTACCTGGTAGATCTCATTGGGCTTGGGTTCATCGATACTGGCGTCGTGCTGGGTGGCCAGAAAGATCTTCTTGTCGGCCGCCAGTGCCTCTTCGAGGGCGCGAACGCTTGATTCCCGTCCGACAACAAACGGAGTCATCATGTAGGGAAAGATGACCACGTCACGGATGGGCATCATGGGAAGTTTTTTGGTCTCGAATTTTTCCTTGACTATGCTCACTTATTCTCCCGAACACCCGAGTTGCGTTCGTAGCTGGTAACTTCTGGCTCCCAGCTTCTGGCTCCTGGCTTGAAGCTTAACTCTAACCCGACGGACGCCTAGTTTACCCCGCCTTATCCATCATTGCGAGCGTAACGTTGCGCTTCTCGACCATTTCCCGTGTGACCTCGAACTCCTTGACCTTCTTTTGACTGGGGAGATGGTACATGAGATCGAGCATTAACTCCTCCAGAATCATACGCAATCCGCGGGCGCCCACCTTCCGGGCCATGGCCTGCCGCGAGATGGCTTTCAGGGCCTCATCGCTGAATTTGAGGCGTACATTCTCGAATTCGAACAGGCGCTGGTATTGCTTGATAATGGCGTTTTTCGGCCGGGTCAGGATTTCGATCAGGGCAAACTCATCCAGATCCTCGAGCACGCCCACCACCGGGAGACGGCCCACGAACTCTGGAATCAGACCAAATTTGATTAGATCTTCGGGCTGTATATCGCTCAACATCTCGAAATTCCGCTTGCGGTTAGCGGCTGGAGTCTCCTCCGGTTCGCCCTCTTCAGTTCCAACCTTAAAGCCCAACGATTTCTTGCCCACACGCCGTCCGATGATTTTTTCCAGACCGACAAAAGCTCCGCCGCAAATGAATAGGATGTTCGTCGTGTCCACGGGGGTGAATTCCTGATGGGGATGCTTGCGTCCGCCCTGAGGTGGCACATTGGCGATCGTGCCTTCGAGGATTTTCAGCAGGGCTTGCTGCACACCTTCGCCGGAAACATCGCGAGTGATGGATGGGTTCTCGTCTTTTCGTCCAATTTTATCGACTTCGTCGATGTAGATGATGCCAGTCTGGGCGCGTCCTACGTCGCCGTCCGCCGCCTGCAACAGCTTGAGGATGATGTTCTCGACATCCTCGCCAACGTAGCCGGCCTCGGTCAGTGTGGTGGCGTCCACGATGGCAAAAGGCACATCGAGCATGCGGGCCAGGGTCTGGGCCAGCAGGGTCTTGCCGGTGCCCGTCGGGCCGATCAGCATGATGTTCGACTTGGCCAGTTCGACGCCGTCGCCAGCACGCTGCCGGTTCATGTAAATCCGCTTGTAATGGTTGTAAACCGCCACCGCCAGCTTTTTCTTGGTCTGCTCCTGGCCGATCACGTATTCGTCGAGGAAGCTCTTTACTTCCTGCGGCTTGGGCAGTTGATTCGGGGTGGTGGTGGGAGGCGTAGCCGTGCGGTCATCTTCCAGGATGGAATTGCAGACCGCCACGCACTCGTCGCAAATATAGGCCCTGGGATAATCGCTGGGGGATGAAATAAGCTTGGCCACTGCGTCCTGCGATTTGTGGCAGAACGAACAGCGCAACATCTCCTCGGTACCCGTCCTGTTTTTCACTCGGCTTTACTCCTTCGTTAACTCTCTCTCTCCCGCTCCAATGCCCCGTTGCCGGGTCGGCGGGACAGATCGTTTCGCGCCGAGACTGATCGGAAATTGATCGGGCGAACCCCGATCATACCTTTATCTCGTCTTATAGATGATATCGTCTATGATTCCGTATTCCTTAGCCTGTTGGGAGTTCATAATGAAGTCGCGCTCGACGTCTTTCTCTACCTTTTCCAGCTTCTGAGCGGTATGCTTCGCCATTAACTGGTTGGTAATCTCACGCATACGAAGAATTTCCCGGGCATGGATGTCGATGTCCGTGGCCTGACCCGAAAGTCCGCCCATTGACGGCTGGTGGATCAGAATGCGCGAGTTGGGCAAAGCCAGTCTCTTTTTGGGCTCGCCCGCGGCGAGCAGCAGCGCCGCCATGCTGGCCGCCTGCCCGATGCAAATCGTGGTCACATCGTTCTTCACGTATTGCATGGTGTCGTAGATCGCCATGCCCGCGGTGATCGATCCGCCCGGCGAGTTCACGTAGAGCTGGATGTCTTTCTCGGGGTCTTCCTGCGCCAGAAACAACATCTGCGCAATCACCAGGTTGGCGATGTTGTCGTCAATCGGCGTACCGATGAAAATGATGTTGTCCCGCAGCAGCCGGGAGTAGATGTCGTAGGCGCGCTCACCCCGGCCAGTCTGCTCGATGACCATGGGGACCAGCATCATTTTGGGATCGTTCACATTCACCGTCCACACTCCTGTTCCTGACTACTAGCTCTTCTGGGAGGATCGAAAGGTCCGCGTCAGGCGGACTGGCGATATAGAAAATCGAGGGTCTTTTCGCTGCGGATTCTATTTCGGATTCTATCGAGCGCTCCATCACGTGTCAAACGGGCCCGAATCGCTTCCGGCGTCTGTTTTGACTGTGTGGCGAGCGCGTCGATCTCCCGATTGATCTCCTCATCGCTGACCTCGATTTTCTCCTCCTCCGCGATCTTGTCCAACACCAGGGAAGCCTTCACTTCCTGCAGCGCCTGCTCCCGCTGTCCCACTCGCAGCCGGTTCAAATCCATTTTCTTGATGTCTTCGGCTTTCATGCCTTGCGCCGCCAGAGCCCGCAGGCCGCGCTCCAGGCGGACATCGATCTGGCGATCCACCAGTGCTTCCGGTACTTCGAATTCGCTGCGCTTCACCAGTTCCGCAACCAGTTTGTCTTTGGCTTCGTGTTCGGCGGCGTGTTTGCGCTCTGATTCCATGCCTTCGCGAATGCGCTGGCGAACCTCGTCCAGAGTCTTGAACTCTCCCAGTTGAGTGGCAAACTGGTCGTCGAGTTCCGGCAGGGTCTTCTGCTTGATGGATTGCACTTTCACGGTATAAGTGAAGGTCTTTCCCGCCAGGCGCTGTTCAGTGGCATCCGCGGCGTAAGTAACTTCGAATACGCGCTCGTCGCCCGGCGAAGCCCCGCGCAGATTTTCAGTGAACTCGGGCATGGTGTTCTTACCCGCGATCTCGACCAGCACTTCATCCATGTGGACGGGCTTGTCTTCCCCATCCTTGGGTTTACCGTCGAGCGAAACTTGGGCGTAGTCCCCGTCGGCTAGCGCCCGGCCTTCCACAGAAGTGAAGGTGGCGTGCTGCTCGCGTACGCTGTTCAGGGACTGCTCGACTTCTTCGTCGGTAACCGTAACTTCAGTCTTTTCTGCGCGCAATTCCTTGTAGCCCTCGACCTTGATCTCAGGCATCACCTCAAAGCTGGCCTTGAAGCGCAGCGGCTCGTTGTCTTTCAGTTGGAGGTCGGTAACCTGCGGCTGCGAGACCGGGATCAGTCCCTGCTTGTCCGCCTCTTTGCGGAAATATCGAGGGACGAGGGCTTCTACGACGTCGCTTTTGAGATCCTCAGAAAAACGCTGGCGAATAATGGATGCGGGCACATGTCCGCGGCGGAAGCCGGGGATGCGCGCCAGCTTCTGATACTTCTCGATCAGGGATGCAGTCTCGCGGTTTACTTCTTCGACGGGAATTTCAACTGCAATCTCTCGCCGGGTGCTGCTAGTGGTTTCAGTGGGGCTCACATTTGCCTTTCAGGCTTTGACTGTCCGGACCGTTCCATTTTCGGACGAGTCGAACGGCATAGGCTGTAAATCTGAGTGTAAAGACTAGATGAGAGAAGCGTCAAACTGGCTGGGGTGGAAACAGGGTAACAAACGTAACCTCGGGCGGACAGTAGAGGCGTATCGGTGGGTTGATCACGCCGAGACCACGATTGGTATAGACTTGTAAAGATCCTACCTGGTTCAAACCGATGGGATATTTTTCTGCCGGAGCTGGCAGGACCAACGCTCCAATCCCCGGCAGTCTGACCTGGCCACCGTGGGAGTGCCTTGAGAGTTGCAAGTCGACTGGAAACCTTGCAGCGTAGTCGGCAAAATCGGGCTCGTGCGCCAGCAACAGAGTGGTTTCCGAAGCCGGAACATCGTGCAGTGCCTTGCCCAGGTCCGCCGCTCTAACCAGCGCATCATCGACACCAGCGATCCAAATCCGGCTGTGTCCACGTTGCAGTGGAATCGAGCGGTTGCGCAACACCTGGATACCGCGATCTTTGAGCGCGTCTTCGACAATCGCTACGTCGTTCCAGTGATCGTGATTGCCCAGTATGGCGAGAACCGGAACTCCCTTGACCGCCGCCAAAACATCGGCGCAAGGCTCGGCATAGTGCGCCCCCCGCGGACCATTGGACCCGCCGAAAGGGTGGGAAACAAAGTCGCCGGTCAGCGCCAGTAAATCAGGCTGAAAAGACTGTGCTAGCTGCAGTGCCCGCTTCAGGCCTGATTTTCCCATGTACGGGCCGAAATGCACGTCGCTGATCTGCGCAATACGAAAGCCGCGAAACTCTTCGGGCAATCTCCTCAGCCGTATGTCGATGTGTTCGGAAAGGTTCCTTGGCTCCAGGAAAAGCGCGTCGGCGCTTCCGATGGCGGCGACCGCCGAAGCACCGATCAGAAATCGGCTGAGAAATCTTCTCCGTGTTAGCAATCCTGACCTCGGTTAGAAGTCTAGCATTGCGGTTCCGCATACAATGATGCGAATGCCGTGTTGTGGCCCATTTCGGACAGAGCCACTACGACGGTATCATCCTGAAGGACCTCGCACGCACCGCGAAAATTGATGCGGAGATGCGTATCCGCTGCGCGCTAGATCGGCAAGCTCAGGATGACCCGACGGTAGGAGGGAGAAATTAGAACTGAGCTATCGAATGCCGGGCTGGCTTGTTGAACTGAATCGGGAAGTAGTCTCCTGCACGCGTTGTCCGCGCCTGGTCGAATATCGCCAGAGAATCGCGCGCGAGAAGCGCCGCGCCTACGTCGATTGGGAATACTGGGGAAAGCCGGTTCCTGGTTTCGGCGATCCGGACGCGCGTGTCCTAGTGCTCGGACTCGCGCCCGGAGCTCATGGCTCAAACCGCCCCGGGCGCCCATTCACCGGCGATGCCTCCGGCAAATTCATGTATCCAATCCTGCATGAAGCCGGATTCTCCAATCAACCCAATGCTACGGATCGCAACGATGGTCTTGAACTGAAGAACCTTTACATCACCGCGGCGGTCCGCTGCGCACCACCCGACAACAAGCCTTTGCCTGAAGAGCTGGCTAACTGCGTACCATATCTTGACCGCGAAATGGAGGGGCTCAAGCGCGTGAGGGTGGTCGTCGCGCTGGGCAGGATTGGATTTGAAGCGTACCTCAACTACCTGAAGCGCCGAGGACTGCTCCCGAGCAAGAATCCCTATCCGTTCCAGCACGGCGCCAGCTACCAGATGCCCGATGGCAAGATTTTGCTGGCGTCGTACCATCCCTCAAACCAAAATACCCAAACCGGCAAACTTACGCGCCAGATGTTTACAAAGATCTTTGAAGAGGCCGCACGGCTGGCGGACACCCAGGTTGTCAAGACCTCTGAAAGCAGTGGTTGAGTTAACTGATGATTATGTGATTTACTTAACCATGGTTAATCTGTGAGCCAGTTCCATGAGAGTCGCCTTCCCCGCTGCTTGATCCTCGCGGTGACGGTCCTGCTCGGCGTCTACGCCATGGGCCAGCAAACCTCAGCGCCCGCTGTCGAACCCGGCATCCAGGACAATAGCTTCCTGGTGGAAGAAGCCTATAACCAGAATTTCGGCGTGGTGCAGCACATTTCCAGCTTCACCCGCTTCTGGAACAGCAAAGACTGGAATTACAGCTTCACCCAGGAATGGCCGGTTCCCGGCGGTGAACGTCACCAGCTCAGTTACACGCTGGTTGCGTTGTACTCCGGAGGACTTCCTGGCTCCGGAATCGGCATCGGTGACGTCTTCCTGAATTACCGGTACCAGTTGGTAGGAAACGGAGACACGCGGGTCGCTTTCTCTCCTCGCCTCAGCTTGATTCTTCCAACTGGCGATTCTTCGCAGGGACGGGGCGCTGGCAGTTTTGGAGTGCAGACCAGCCTTCCGCTAAGCGTAGTGCTTAACAAGAGACTGGTCAGTCACTGGAATGTGGGTGCCACCTACTTCCCTCACGCCCAGGATGTTTTAGGCGACCAAGCCTCATCATCCGGCTACAACCTGGGGCAGAGCTTTATCTGGCTGGCCCATACTCGGTTCAATGTCATGCTGGAAACTGTGTTTGGCCGGTCACAGGCCGTCGTGGCCAGCGACCGCACGGACTGGACGAACTCGCTCTTCCTTAGCCCCGGTATCCGCTGGTCCTATAACTTCAAGAATGGTTTGCAGATCGTTCCCGGAATCGGTGTGCCACTCGGAGTCGGGCCCAGCGCAGGTGAAAGAGCGGTCTTTCTTTATCTGAGCTTCGAACACCCGTTTCGCAAGCTGCCCAAGAAGTAGCGATCCGGACTACCGAAGCCTCGTCACCGTGACCTCGAGTTGAAACTGGCGCTTGGAATTTGGATCATCGACGCTGCCGATGATGACCGGCTTGTCTGAAATCACCAATGTGCTACCGCTAATGGTTTCGCAGGACGGAGTACGCCACGCGACACACCAGCCGAGCATGTTCCCGGACGGCAAGATCAAGTTGGTCGTCTTGCATCTGCCTCAGCGCCACGGCTTCGAGCATGGTTACCAGTCCGGTCGCCACTCTCGGGTCCTCAGATATGAAGACCGCCTTGCGGGCTGGATTGTTCATAAATTTGTTTGGGAAAGTATGACGGGCCTCGAACCGTTATGCGAGGAATTGCTCCAAGGGCGACTTCGAACTCAGATCGGTCCTTGATAGCGGCGCATCCGGACCGCTGCGGCGAGGAAAGCCGCGAAGATTGCCAGGCCGAGCCACAGACCCGGGTTGCTCAAGAAATGACCCGGAGTGACGTGCGTCATCGGATCCATCGGCACGGTACCCGGCGCTATGACGGCTTCCGCGCTGCCACCCAGGCGGTACTCCAACATGGCAGCGAAATGCGAAGTGTTGAACGCGATTTTCTCCACGATTCCAATCGCGAGTAGTGGCAGACCGGCCCAGAGAAATGGCGCGCGCCGCGTCCAGCCTGAGACCAGCAGGAGCCAGCCGAAGAAGGGTGCATACCAGAGCGAATGAACCGCGAAAAGGTGGTAGAGCAGCAGCAGGGAAGTCTGGAACAATGACAGCTGTGTCCATAGCCTTGCGATACCCGGAACGTCCCCCAGAAGGACCATGGTGCTCAGCAGCAGCATGATGAGCTGCGTGACCACGGTGATCGAGAAGGTGACCAGGGGCAGGACTACGAGCGGGATGCTCGCCTTCGCGAGCACGGCGGTGAGGTCGGAAACCGGCAGCGACTTCCAGAACAGAATGCTGCGATCGCGACGTTCGCCGTGCAACGCGTCGAGACAGTAAAACACCGCGACCACAAGCGTGGTGAACATGATCAGAAGCGCAGCGAAGTCATACGGCTGCGCGATCAATTCGTGCTGCTGCATGGGGCTGAGCGTCAACGCCGTACGCATTTTTTCCCGCAGATGAATCGTACTGATCAGGAAACCGAACAGGATCAGGGTGGCGACGGCCAGCGGCGCCACATAGATCGAACGGTACTCCCACAATTCGCGTCGCAGCGACCAGTACAAGCGCTGAGTCCCGGAGATCTCCGCGGGCGCAACTACCTGCGATTCGAGATGAGACTCGGGCATGGCGTTCGATTGAGTATTCATCGAGGCGCTCCTTCATGATTAGCCGGGACCTGGCCGGCCTGATGGCCCGAACTATCGCCCGGCGTATCTGCCAACACCGCAATGAACAAGTCGGCGATGCTGGGCGTGTGCAGGTCGCCGAATACGGCGAGTTGCTTTCGCTCGACATGAGCGAACTTTAGATCGAACAGCAGAATGCTGCGACCGAACCCCTGGCGCTCGTGTGTCGGCTTGAGCGCCCGTGCTGCGGCGATCTGCTCCGGATGCACCATCACTTCCAGATAGCGCGACTCTACTTCTTCCATGCTGCAATTAAATACGATGCGGCCGCGGTTGATGAACATCACATCGGTGAGGACGTGCTGGATCTCTTCCACCTGATGTGTGGTCACGACGATGGTGCGGCTGCGGTCGAAGTAGTCGTTCAACAAGGAATCGTAGAACTGCTTGCGATACAGAATATCGAGGCCGAGCGTAGGCTCGTCCAGCACCAGCAATCTGGCGTCGATGGCCATCACCAGGGCGAGGTGCAGTTGCGTTACCATGCCCTTCGACAACTCCCTGACCTTCCTGGTGCGGTTGATGGTGGTCTTGGCAAGAAAACTCTCCGCTTTCGCACGATCGAATCTGGGATGCACGCCAGCGACGTAGTCAAGCGCCTGTGAAACCTTTATCCAGCGCGGCAGCACGGCGACATCGGAAATGAAGCAGACATCCCGCATGAGTTGGTCGCGCTCGGTCCAGGGGTCGCGTCCGAGCACCCTCAGTTCTCCCTGATACGGGGTGAGGCCGAGGATTGCGTTGAGCGCGGTGGTCTTGCCCGCGCCGTTGGGACCGATGAGCCCGAGAATGCGGCCCTCTTCAACACGCAAATTAATGCCGTCCAGCGCGATGGTTGTGCCGAAGGACTTACGGAGGCCGCGGGCTTCTATGCAGGCCATGGAGTCAGCTTTCCTCCTCGGGGGAATTTGACTTGGCGGTTTTCGACGGGGCGGCGTCCGAAGATGACGGGCGGGTTGCGCCGTTCAGCAGTTCATCCGGCCTCAGGCCGAGGCGCTGAATGGTGGCGTGGACCCGGGGCCATTCTTCGTCAAGGAACTTCTGTCGTTCGCCCTGCAGCAAAAGACTGCGCGCGCCGGCGTTGATGAACATGCCGCGGCCTCGTCGGCTCTCGACCAGACCCTCGTCCACCAGTTGCTGATAGCCCTTCAGAACCGTGAGTGGGTTGACCCGGTATTCGGCCGCGACATTGCGCACGGAGGGCAGCGGATCGCCTTCCTTGAGAACGCCGTCGAGTATCATCGCGACCACCCGGTCGCGAAGCTGACGATAAATCGGCTGACTGTCGTTCCACTCACGGTCCATCAGGTTTCCGGATACCTTAGTTACCAGCCACACCGTTCCCGCTCTGTGCCCGGGTCAGGTCGAGGTGCGCGTGGACGGGCTTGTCCCCTGGCATCATATATGTCCAGTCCTCGATGTGGTGGTTGGCGTCGATGACGGTGAA
>Ga0307471_100001510_pt1 | contig 12730 bp, 16 predicted proteins | sample atmos_gasesAM3C__2_FD_204566 | JGI IMG/M metagenome (GOLD analysis project Ga0307471, IMG submission 204566) | Hardwood forest soil microbial communities from Morgan-Monroe State Forest, Indiana, United States - atmos_gasesAM3C_515 | ecosystem: Environmental > Terrestrial > Soil > Temperate... | reverse complement strand
ATCGTGACACGCGCCGCTACAGGGCCTCGTTACTCCGCAAGAGCCGACGACCCATTGAGGCCAAGTAACGGTTTATTCCGAGCACGCCATTAACGACCGTTCCTTCCGATCACATAGGTAACAAACTATTCCGGGCACATAACACTTTTGCGCCGAAGGGACTCTCGGCGCTGGTAACCCGCCCGGCCCTGACACAACAGATCTTGCCGAAGCGTAGGGCGCGTAGCTGATTGCGGGTTCGCTCAGGGACTCCACGCCCTGAAATCAGGGCTCGCCCCGTACGAGGGCGAGACTGAGGTTTGTATCATCGAGGAGATGTCATACACGAAGATGTGGGAATCAGAAAATCTCCGAAAAACAATTTTTGTGTCGTCATGGTTGAAGCAGGCTTGCCAGCCAGATACGGCAAACGGCGTCGCGACGGAAGGAGAGGCGAGGTCAGCATCAATCTCGTAAATGACACCAAGCCCGCCATCGAAGATGACATTGTCGTTTGTTCGCGCGAATTGAAGGTTATTCAAGCACCCGTCACAGGATTTCTCATAGATGACAGTCGCAGTTCCCGCGACAAAGCTGGAGTCAAGGTCCAACATCTCAATCTGCTGAGTGACACCGGCGACGTTCGGATTTCCGACCAGCACGGCAATTCGCGTCAGGTCACGGGACCAGACTGCGTCCCCCAGGTCGCCGGTAGTGACTGAAGTCGGGTGACCCCCAGCAATTGAGATCACGTTGATCGTGGTCGTATTGTCGGGATGGCCAACCCCATACAGCACGAACTGCCCAGCTGCTGACGGCGGAGACACGTTCACGTAGTGAATAAGGGTGGGCTCAGTTACCAACGTCACGACGCTGCTGGTCGTGATACCGCTTGCAGTCACGGTGAACGTAAGGAGCTTGACCGAATAGAGCTCGTAGAAAACCAGCTGCCCACTGCCAGTGCCGCTTCCTGGCACGAAAGAAAGCGAGCCCGCTCCAAAGCCTTTGTTCGAATAGACGGCAACCGCATTAGTTCCGTCGGAGTTGGCGACATAGATCGAATACGTCGAACCTTGATTCGATGTGTACGCGATTTCTGGTTGGTAGACCTTTGGAGGAGGGGGCGTCTGTTTGGCCTGGGCAAGTCCCTGCATTAAGAAAAGCAGGATTACGACGAGAGGCGCTGTCTTCAGAAGTCGGCAGAGCAAGGAGGTGCGCATGATCAATCCCCTCATTTCTTTTTGCGACCGCTCAGGATCTGGACGACGCAACGCCCTCCAACCGTGTCCGGGCCATCGACCCGGGACGTCTTGTGTGTTGGTTAAGATCCAGAACCGAACTGTAAACCGGCTTGTAATCAATTCTGGCGTTCGGATCAGACTGTCGCGACCCTGCGCCTAATTTGAACGCTTGTCCAGTCTATTCGTCGGATTGGTGCGCCACAGTCTCCACTTCCTGGGTTACGCTGGGTGCGAGGTTCGGAGGACTGAACATCCCCGTGTCGGCAGTTCGATTCTGGCCCTGGCCACCACCTGCATTTAGCGTGCTAGCACGCGCGGATTCCTCGTCCCAAGGTGAAGGAAGAGCCTACCGCGCTGACGACGACCGTCTTGCGCTCAAGACCAGCTTGCTTCTTCGGCGAATGCTTTGCCCAATTTCCTCTATCGCGCAGCATTCCCGGCTACTGGCGGAGAACGCTATCGCTCCTTAATAGAGCCGATCATACCTTCGGCGATCCAACGCCCCAGCAGATTGCCAGCAACTTGCGGGCCATCGACTTCACCGACTTCATGGACAATCGCGGCGCAAATTTCGCCAAACGTTCTGCCGTCCGTGAGCCTGAACATCGCACGCGCTTCTACGGGATCCAATGTCCGGAACGTTGGCGAGTAGTCCTTGCGCCATATCGCGAGCACCGCCGGTACATCGAGAATAGCCGCCGCCGGAGGCGTCTGCTCACTTTCGATGGCCGCCCAGATAGCCCCCGCGTTGGTCGTGACAGGCAGAAGCGAAAAGGTGGGGGCAAGTTCGAGAATCGCGCTGCTCCAGTCGACGTGCGCTATGTCCGGTAAAGTGAGCTGTGCCGCGTCTCGGGCGACAAAGGCGAGGCCAAGGTCGCGCTCCAAGCGCGCAAGCTCGGCCACTTCGGGATCCTGAGGATAGAGAGTGTCGAGCGTGTCTGGAAATTCGATCGGATATGCGTCGAGCGTCCAGCTGTGCGGTGGCCGTCGATCGATATGAGTGGCAGCGGCACCGTCGAATGCGGTGTCCCCAAGCCACGCTCGGACCGCGCCAAAACTCTGGGCGAGGCAGGTCATGAGTTGGCCACGGTAATTATTAAGGTACACCGCGAGGCCGGGCGCGGTGTGCTTGCCGAAACGGGCTGCTGCATCGCTCGCTTCGGCGGTGAGCCAGCTGCGGAAATCGCGCTGCAGCGCTGCCAGGCTCATGCCGCGCTCCGAAGATTCCCCCGTGCTATGGCGCGGGCCACTTCGATCTCGGCGAGCAGCTCGGGGAGCGGTGGAATGTCATCGTCCCGCTCAATCATTGTCGCCACGGGACCCACCCGCTCGAGCGCAGATGCGTAGAGCGACCAGACAGGGTCAGGCACCGGTCTGTCGTGGGTGTCGATCAGCAGCTCCCGACCCTGGCTGTGGCCCGCCAGGTGGATTTGGCGGACACGGGCTGCGGGGATTCCCGATAGATAGGCCTGGGCGTCAAAGCCGTGATTGCGGGCACTCACATAGATGTTGTTCACATCCAGCAGCAGGCCGCAGCCGGTACGCTCGCAGATCGCTTCCAGAAACTCCCATTCAGCCATCTCGCCGGGGAGGCTGACATAGCTCGACGGGTTCTCTATCAGGATCGTTCGACCAAGCATGTCCTGGGTGCGATGGACATTTCCGCAGACAACATCCAGAGCTTCCCAGGTGTAGGGGAGCGGCAGCAGATCGTGTGAGTTGAAAAGCTCGAAGCGTGACCAGCTGAGATGATCTGATATGAAGAGCGGCTCGATCATATCGGCCAAGGACCGCAGGCGCTCGAGATAGTCGTCGCGAAGCCCATCGGCCGATCCGAGAGACATGGAGACGCCGTGCAGTGCCACGGGGTGACGTTCCCGCACGCGTCTCAGGACGTTCAGAGGTCGGCCGCCATCGACCATGAAATTCTCGGAAATGACCTCGACAAAATCCACCGCAACGGCGGTCCGGCCGTCGAGAAAATCTCGATAAAGGGGCTTACGAAGGCCGAGCCCGAACTGGTGCCGTTCCAACATCTCCATGGTCCTCGCAAATTCGGGACCGGTCCAGGGCTGACCGGTCCCGTTCTCGTCTTACTTGAACGGCTCGGTCAGGCTGCCACTCGCGGCGGTGCAGGCCTGGGCCGTCGTTGCTTTGAAGCCCTGCCCCTTGCAGTCGTTCAGGCCCTTGCAGTCATGGTTGGCCGACTTGCAGTCCGACATTCCTTTGCATGAGTTGACGCCGTAACAATGGACCGTGTCGGCTCTGGGTTCCCCGGCGAAGGCCGGGCTGGTGAGCGATGCGCTGGAAACCGCGAGGAGCGCCGCGGCGGCGGCGAGGCGGGCAACCGCCCGGTTGGAATTGGTCATCATCATCTCCCGAAGTGAGTTTGCCAAAATGGCATCTCTACTTACGTCGAGTCAGCGTGGCCGGTTACGCATCCCTACCAACGCATCAAGCGCGGGCCGAGTACTGCCCCCGTGCCTGCTGCAAGCGTGATTCCGAGGCTGTACCAGCTGAGTACGAATATCGCCGACGTTTCGGGACAATGCAGGCAGTAGATAGTCGCCGCCCAAGCACCCGCGGCCAGGCCTGCAGCAGCACCGGCCGCGCGCAGCCGGGTCGGGGCGAGTTCCCTGAAGGACCAGAGCAACCCGACAAAGATCGGTACAGCCAGCGTCAACACCAGCCAAGGGCAAATCATCCAGCTTCGGCCCAGCCACAGCGTCAGCCATTGAGCCGGCGGTGTTCTGGAGAGCTCGCCAATGCCGATCCCCGCCAAGAGAAGCACGGGGACGGCCATGAGCCACAGGGGATGCAGTGAGGTTGGTGTCGGCCTCGCCAGCCGCGCGACGGCATAAATCGTCCCAACACCCAGCGAGATGGTATAGGTCCACTTCATCCAGAAAGAGAAGCCCTGCATTGCGACCTGCAGGTCGGGCCGGACTCCCAACACGGCCGTCACCAGTGCTGTCGTCACCAGGCCCCCTCCGACGATTCCAAATCCGATGCGCCTCGCAAGCGCGTCAGGCCGGACCCGCGGCACGTCTTTGCTCAGGCTTTCAATGAGCTGTTGCGTATCCATCGTCATCATCATGCGCCCCTTATTCGATTGGCGATCGCCTTGAGGCCGCGATGCACCGAAACCTTGACGTCGGACTCTCCAATGCCCGCATCGACTGCCGCCTCCGCCACGCTCTTGCCGTCGATGCGAGTCTCCCGGATTGCACGCGCCTGCTTCGGCGAGAGGGTGTTGAGCAGATTGTCCACGTCCAGGCGCGCGGTCACCGCCTCCTCGAACCCTTCAGCGACGAAGATGTCGTCTACATCCTCGATCGGCACCGATAGCCTGCGTTGACGATAGTGATCGATCATGCGATAGCGCGCTACGGCGTAGAGCCAAGCGGTGAATGGACGCTTGCGGTCATAGGACGCTCGGCGCGTGTGCACGGCGATCAGTGTCTCCTGCACGAGATCCTGCACATCCTCCTCGGTGCCGCGCAGCCGACGTCTGTAGAAGGAACGCAAGAGTGGTACGAGCGCGCGCAGCAGGGCGGCGTGGGCGGCGGCGTCGCCGTCCAGGCTGCCCAGCATCCGCGCCTTGAGTTGAGCTTCGCTCTCAGCCATGCACATTCCCGCCCTTGCTTACGTAACTCACGTGCGTTTGGTTACAAGCTGACCGGAATTCGGCGCGGCGGATTGCAGCCTGCATCTGTAACCCGGTTGGCAGGAGCGACGTAGGTTCTGCCGTGACTTTCCCCGAAAGCCTCCCGCGGTCACCGTCCTCAACGCGCAAGCCGCACCCGGACGAGAGGCATCCAGGCCAGGAGATATCATGACCAAGACCCACACGACCCTCGCAGCCGCAATCGCGCTCACTTTTGCAGGCGCCGCCGCTCATGCGGCCGACCCGGGCAAGCCCGCCATGGAGAAGTGCTACGGCGTCGCGCTCGCCGGTAAGAATGACTGCAAGGCGGGGGAGGGCACGAGTTGCGCCGGCACATCCAAAGTTAATTATCAGGGCAACGCCTGGAAACTGGTCAAGGGGGGCACGTGCACGTCGATCAAGACGCCCAAGGGCAACGGCTCACTGACGCCGAAGGCGTGATACACGCACCGACGGTCGCCCCCACACAAGCGGGCGGTCGCAGTTCGCCCCGTTTCAACGGAGGAACGCCTGACATGTCTTCGCTAGTCGCACTCTACCGTCTTGGTGGGCACTTCGCGGCCCGTCTGCTGCCGCAGGACCTGCTGCTGCTCGTTGCCCGATTGGGTATCGCCGGTGTGTTTTTTCTGTCAGGAAGGACGAAGGTCGAGGGCCTGTTGACCATCACGGATTCGACCTACACATTGTTCCGGACGGACTATGCACTGCCGTTCATTGACCCGGTGGTCGCGGCCCACGTCGCGACCTACTCGGAGCATCTCTTCCCCACCCTGCTCACACTCGGGCTGCTGACTCGCCCTGCTGCCGTCGCTCTTCTGGGCATGACCAGCGTGATTGAAGTCTTTGTCTATCCAGATGCCTGGCCGACGCATCTCAGCTGGGCCGGGCTGCTTCTGCCGCTGATTGCGCGGGGCGGGGGTCGTCTGTCGCTCGACGGCTTGCTTAAGATCGACCCGGCACCCTGCGAGCGATGAACCGCGCACGTCGATCGTCCAGCAACCTCATTGCCGGAGCTTGATCCTGATGTCATGTAACCGGAACGATCTCTGTGCCAAACGACAGGCGAATACCGCCGATCCACCGCTGCACTCCTGGCGACAATGCCGACGAAGGCGGGCGTTCCCGGCTCGCGGTCGCAGATCAACTTCCACGCACACAGCGTTGCGCTGGGTTCTATGACCCCGTCGCCTATTTCGACGGCGGTAAGCCCATGCACGGCATCCCGACCATCTCCGCCTCCTACGGAGGCGCGCGCTACCTATTCGCGACTTCGGAGCATCGCCGCAGCTTCCTGAAGAATCCAAGGAAGTACGTTCCCGAGTTTGGCGGGTTCTGCGTCGTGGGCACTGCATTCGGCGAAAAGGTCGATGTCGATCTGAAAACGGGCGAGGTTGTGAACGGCAAGCTCTATCTCAACAACAGCCAGCGTGCCCTGGACATCTTCAACGAGGATCAGTCCGGGACAATCGCCAAAGCCAAGAGGAATTGGCCGATCGTCAGGGACAAGGTGCTCTGACTCAGGGGGTAGAGGCGACGGTTGGGCCGCGCGGCCTCGTCGCTAGATTTTCACCGCCGCCAGGATGGGGCCACCGGGGCCAGCCTGGATGAGCACTGCGCTCTTCAGACCTTCGACGCTGGCGGCGGAAGGTAGGGCAATCGTCTCCGGCATACCGCTCCAACGGCCGATGCGAATGAGTTGACGCACGATATCGCGATGCGGAATGGTGCGACCGCCATTCTCTCCGGCTCGGACTGCCACCTGGATCGTTCGCGGATCGTAGTGGACCAGCCAAATGTCGGCGCCGCCAGGGGGCGCAACGCCTGATCCGATGCTTAAGTTTGAGCCCACGACCGTCAAGGACGGCCCACCGGTTGGGCTACCCTGATCGATCAGTTGAGACACGCGTGAGGGGTTGGCGCCGAGCACGGTCTGCCGACCGTTGATCCAATATTGAGGGGTCGCGACGCCGAGGTCATGGTTGCGGGCCGAATAGTCGTGCTGGCGCTGCGTGAATTGCGGCGATGCGAAGCTGTCCTTCCAGCCGAGATAGTCCCAATACGTGACGCCGTATGAGAGTGCGAGAACATCCGGCCGATCGGCCAGACGATTGAGGTTTTCCTGCGCGGGCGGGCAGTCCGAGCAACCCTGGCTCTGAAAGAGCTCTACGACGACGGGTGTTTGCATTGGAGGGGTTATCCCGCTGCTTTCGGCAGCCCAAGCCGCCCACCCGGATGCTAACGCCACGATCGCCGCCCACATTGCACGCGCTTTCATCATCGATCTCCTACGCATCAAACGGATGTACGCAATCCGGTGAATATTTAGAGAGCAGAGTGGTTGCGCGAAGCTTCCTCCATAGATGACTTCATCGGACGCAGAGCCTCGTCTACCGCGCCAGGGTCGATGCGATTGCGCTTCACCCTCTCGACATGCTCCGCGCCACCTCGCACAACCTCGAGGTGTCCCTCGATCATCGCCTCCGAGGTATCGCGCGCGACGGCGGCGGCGGTGTCGCGACCGCCAGGAGGGTTCTCTCCGGACGTCGCCATCATGGGTGTCTCACGCACGCCGCCGGCGTTGTTCACAAGAATGTCGTGCCCCCGAGCGTCGGCGGAAATTCCCGTGATCCGTAGTGAAGCCGCGAGCGCGTGCACGGCTTGATCGAGCACCGCCTTACGCCTGCCGGTGATGACCACCCGTGCGCCGCGCTCGAGCAGCTGGCGGGCTATCTCAAGCCCACTCCCGCTCGATCCTCCGGTTACAAGTGCGCCGTTCCCCGAGATATCCATCGATCGCTGTCATGCCACCTAAGATCGACCTTAGTACTACGGTTCGAGAGCCTCGGAGGTTACAGCACGGATTGCGAAGGCCCCTTGACGCGCAGGCCAGATAGGCTGCGGGTGGGATGCTACCTGCCGGAGGGCACTTGCCCCGGGCTTCGTAACCGATCGTCGCCTCGCTTCGAACGAAAGATGTAGCGTCGAATGGAAGGTGACTCGCGGAATGGAGACCCGTCGACCGGGAGGTACAGCCACAACACCCCTGTTGAGAGGCGTCGCTGGTGGTCGCGCTGCAATAGTCTCCGCACGGCGCCGGTCTATTGGCCACAGTCACCGGACGCAGCCCGCCTTCGTCCCGACCAAGCTGGAACGGAAAATCGTGAATGGTATCGCGCCCCCCGCCATGGGCGTCGCGGCCTCTCCCAGTTTCGAGAGAGCCTTGCAGCCCGCTTGCTTCGCGTCGCGCGCCGATCTTCGCGGTCTCCTCCCGCTGGAGGTGCGATTAAGGACGGTCCACGCGGAGGGGCTGGCACGGTTGCTGCCGCTTCTTCTGTGCGGGGAGGAGTCCGCAGCGCTGGCGTTTGCGCAGTTTGCTGAACTGGCACGGCTCGATGGGGACGCGCGCGCCCAGCTGAGACGAATGCGCTTTGAGGAGGAGCGTCACGAGGTATGGCTGACGAGACTGCGACTGGGGTTGCCGGCGCCATGGCCCGACACAGGTTTGCGGCGGACCGTACGGCACTTCTTCCTTGCGATACGCGAGCCCGAGCTGGGTGCACACCTTGGGCGTATTGCCGCACTCGATTCGGCCGTGTGTGTGATCCTGGGCGCCCTGCGCAACCCGCGCTGCGCACTCGCGGCGGACGTGGATCTCCGCCAACTGGTCACGCGAATCCAATTCGAAGAGGCGGGGCATGCGCGGACCGCCAGCTTCTACGCACGCGTGTTTGGGGTGCGCGACTTGCGCCGGCTTGCCATTGACACACGCGAGCGCTTGGTCCGTTTGCTGGCGCTGCGCGCTGGTGCATTCGATCAAGTTGGAGTCTGTCCGGACAGCCTCTCGCGGCGGCTTCTTCAGGTGTCGCGCCGACTGTTTGCATGAACGAACCGAACTCGGTATGGCCGAAGGTCTGGAGCGACCCGCGCGGCTTCGAAGTGCTCGGGACCGGAGCCGCTCTGCCCGGAGACCCAGTTACAACCGCAGAATTGCTCGAGCGCCTCGCGAGCCGGTTCGGCGTAGATGTGAGGCGTCGCGGTCACGCCGCCGCACGGCGACTGGGCATACGGACGCGACATGTCAGCCGTGCTCTGGAAGCGCGGTTTGAGGGTACCCTGCCCGGTTGGGGCAACGCGGAACTCGCCGCCGCCGCCGTGCGTGAGGCCCTGCGGGATGCCGGCAGGAGTGCCGCGCACCTCAGCTACCTGATCGCCCACACCGCGAGCCCGCGCGAGCTGGTGCCGCCGAACGTCGTCCACATCGCGTCGTTGCTGAACTATCGCGGGCCGGTGATTGAACTCCGTCAGGCGTGCACGGGGTTTGCCAACGCGCTCGCCCTGGCACGCGGGCTGATCGATGCACCAGGCGCTGGCGCAATCGCGATAGTCGGATCCGAGACGGGTTCCGTGTATTTCGATCCGCCGCGCGCGCGCGAGGACCTTGGTCAGCTCGTGAATCTCGTGCAGATGGGCGACGGTGCCGCCGCGGTCATCCTGGGGCCGCCGCGTTCGGCCGGCGGCCGCTTGTCGCACGTGTTCTTCGGCCAGGGTGGCCACGGCTTGCGTCCCGCCTTCCGTCTTGTCGGTGGAGGTTCTGCCGCACCGCTGCTCGGTCTGCCGGAGTTTGAACACGATGTCGCGACGATTCGCGAGCAGGGCTTACCTCTCCTGGGGCAGGCCGCGGCGACCGCTGGGCAGATGGGCGTCGATGCCAAGGCGGTGAGTTACGTGCTTCCGCACCAGGCCAATGGCCGGATGGACAGGCTGGTCGGTTCGTTGCTCAACATTCCCGCTGCCAGGGTATTCGTGAACGCCGACCGCGTCGGCAACACGGGCTCCGCGGCAATCTGGCTGGCATTCGCGCAGTTGCGTCGTCGGCTGGTGCGCGGGCAGTCGGTGCTTGCGCTTGGTGCCGAAGCCCCCGGGTATATGGTTGGCGGCTTTCACTATGTCCACGGCTGAGTTCCGGCCGGCGCCTTCCGCGACGGACGCCACGCCCATCAAAGTCACCGGACTGATCAAGCGCTATGGAGCGCGGCCCGCGCTGGCTGGACTCTCCCTCACGGTAGGGCGCGGCGAGATTGTCGGATTGCTGGGTGCTAACGCGGGCGGTAAGACTACGACGCTGCGAATCCTAGCCGGGCTGCTCGCAGCCGACGACGGCTCTGGAACTGTGCTCGGGCATGACCTAGCGCACGAACGCGCGTCTATCCGACGTCAAGTCGGCTACCTTGCCCAACGCTTTTCGTTGTATGCGAATGTTTCCGTACGCGAGAACCTGCGCTTTCGCGCCGACGTGTTCGCCGTTCCCGAGCCGCGAGACGCCGTTACAACAGTCGTGAGCGCGTTTGGACTCGAATGCGTGGAGACGTTGCCTGTGGAACAGCTGTCAGGCGGACGCGCGCGGCTGGTCCAGCTGGCATCCGCAGTCGTGCATGCGCCCCCGCTCCTGCTCCTCGATGAGCCGACAGCAGGTTTGGACGCTGTGGCTCGACAGAGCGTGTGGCGGCAGATCGCGCGACTCTCAAGCCAGGGGACCGCCGTGGTCTTGAGTACCCACGATGTCGCGGATGCCAGCCGCTGCGGCAAGCTGGTATTGCTCAACGAAGGGATTCCGAGGGACTGCGGCACCCCGTCCGACCTGGTCCGCCAAGTGACCGCGTCCGTTTTCCGAGTCCGTGGCGCCGAACTCGCGGGTCTTATCGAACCGTTGCAAGCGCTTCCTGGCGTGATCGGCTGTTACCCGAGTGGCGACAGCTTGCGAATCATCGTCGCACCAGTCTCGGATTCTGTAATCCGCCAGCATACGCTCCTGCGGGACTGCACCGTTGAGCCCGCGGCTCCGACACTCGAAGACGCGGTGTTCGAGTGGAGCGCCCGGGGAGCCCGGTAACGATGAAATCAATACGCTTGCGCGTGAGGCGTTGGTTCGCGATCGCGCGACTGGAAATTCTCCATTTGATGCGCGATCCGCCCAGCCTGTCGCTCATCGTGATGGTGCCGGCGGTTCAAGTCGTTCTCTTCGGCTACGCCGTTAACCTGAACCCCCGCAACGTGCCGATCGCCATCGCGCGGGAAACCGCGGAGCCAGAGGGAACACTGCGGCGAGCCATTGCCGATGCCGGCTACTTCCACGTCATCGGAGATGGGCTCGCGCCCGGTGAAGCTCGCCGTCTGGTCGTTCAGCGTCAAGCCATGATTGGTATAGAGCTGCCGCCACCGACCGATGCCCCCAATCCCGACGTGAGTACTACGGTGCGCGTCGTCATTGATGCTAGCGATCCTGCCGCGGTGCGCCCCGCCGCGCTCGCCCTCGAATCCCAGCTCTGGCGGCACCGCAGTTCGACACCACGCCTCAACACGGCATCGCCGGTGCGTGTGGAATGGCTCTATAACCCGCAGGGGTTGACCAGCTGGGCCATCGCGCCAGCACTCGCCGGCGTGATTGTAATGATCACCATGCTCATGCTCGGGGCGCTCACGCTGGCGCGCGAGCGGGAACGCGGTACCTGGGAGGGGCTGATTTCCACGCCGGTTTCAGGCCTCGACGCGATGTTGGGTAAGCTCACACCGTACGTTTTACTGGGAATCGGGCAGGCAGGAATCGTCTGGGCGATTTCGCACTGGCTGTTCGATATGCCGATACGGGGGAGACTCGCACCGCTGGGCCTCGCCACCGCCCTGCTCGCCCTGGCTCACCTCGTTACCGGATTTTCGCTGTCGGCGTTGGCGCGCACGCAACTACAGGCGATTCAGGCAGCCGTGTTCTTTTACCTGCCCTCGATTCTGCTGTCGGGGTTCATGTTCCCCTTCACGGGCATGCCGCGCTGGGCAATGTGGCTCGGAGAGACTCTGCCGCTCACTCATTTCATACGCGCCGCGCGCGGCGTGCTGCTGCGCGGGGAACGCGGGGACTATGTAGCGTTAGAGATGTGGCCGGTGGCGGTCTTTACGGTGCTGGTCAGCGCGTTGGCCGTGTTCGTATATCGGCGGCGACTTGAATAGGAAAATCGCAGTATTTTGTCCTCAAGGAGTAACTACATGCTGCTTAAACAGCACTCACAGATGGGCTGGATCCTGAGTATCGCGTTGGCGTCTCTCGGGGTCTGCATCACACCGGCAGCCCAGTCTGCGGAGACAGAAGTTGTGCCCGCGATCGATGCGACTCACGGCGTGGCTCTCGAGGGCTATGATGCGGTGGCGTACTTTCTCGACCACCGGCCCATCCGCGGGAGTGATGCATACACTCATTCCTGGAACGGCGTCACATGGAAGTTTACCTCCGCGGAGCATCGTGACCTCTTCGCAGCGAACCCCGCACACTACGCCCCGCAATACGGCGGGTACTGCGCTTACGCGGTAGCCAATCGTACGACGGCCCACGGCAGCCCCAAGCAATGGGCAGTCGTGAGCGACCGTCTGTTCCTCAACAACAACGCGCTGGCCAAAAAGCTCTGGGACCGGGACCAGCCAGGGCACATCCGGGCTGGAGATCAGAACTGGCCCCAGATCCCGAAGCGCGCGACGTCGGTTGACTCATCACAGCGCGAATAGGCGAGGCCGCAGGCTCATAAAGAGCGAAACGCGCGGTGACGCGGACAGCATCTAGAGCAATGAGGGCCGAAAGCGTCTGTGGCGGTTCGTGACGTGGAGCAGTAGGCGAAACATCGACTGGGTCGCTCAAACGCCAAGTGATGAAAAATCGGGCGGCGCTAGGTGTCCGCACGCCCATAAATCAGTGTGTTGAGCTCGCATACCGCGCGGTGAAGGTCCAGACTACCTCCACACAGGCAGCCGCATTAGATCGAGTAATCGATCATTACAGGATTAAAGCTCGATTTTAGAT
>Ga0307471_100001509_pt1 | contig 12735 bp, 14 predicted proteins | sample atmos_gasesAM3C__2_FD_204566 | JGI IMG/M metagenome (GOLD analysis project Ga0307471, IMG submission 204566) | Hardwood forest soil microbial communities from Morgan-Monroe State Forest, Indiana, United States - atmos_gasesAM3C_515 | ecosystem: Environmental > Terrestrial > Soil > Temperate... | reverse complement strand
ACACCAGAGTCCATCCCACTTTATGAATATCTCGCATATCTGGCATCTCTTCTGTCCACTGGCGTACCTGCCAGAGCCGACTGGCTTTTGAGCCTTATGACGGATGCATATACCTTTACAAGTCATTCACGTAATGAGGCTTGAATTTTCTATTTAATGCCTATTAACAATTCATCATGATTGGTAACCAATTATTGTGGAAAAGATAAGAAAAGGCTTGTAGCCTTTTAGCGTACGTTGATGCTCTTTGCTTTGAACGTCTCGTTCATCGTCAGGTATTCTTCAAGCTTCATTTTGATGTCTTCTGGCTCGGTGTCGTCCATTCCTGAAAAGCCAGCTTTGAACGAGATCTTGTTGCCTGAAACGTTTATGTCTGAAATCTGCATATCTGCATAGACGTTCGCAAGCTCGTTAACCCATTCCTTGGCTTCACTAGCATCTATTCCTGATGTGTCGATATTCACGTTTAACATTTTGGTCATCCGAAACCACCTAGGACGCAATCCATACCGGCATTAATAAAGTTGGCGTATGGCAGGTAAGCAGGGAGGGTTGGCGAATTTAAACAGCGCGGTTCTCTAGCATATAAAGGCCGTTACTGTTTCTTTTCCTCAAATCCCCAGTACTTTGTTAGCTCTTTCTCAAATGCAGAGAATTGGTCGTTGTTCAAAAAGTCGCCACAGTTTTTGTGGTTTGCTACGACCCTCATTCCGACCAGCTTGAATTCTACCTCGTAGAATGTGACCTTGGGGCAATTGCACATTTGTATAGGACTCTTCAGCTGGATCTACTTATTTGTTTACCTGTCGAATAAACATTTATCAGGTGCTGTATTCCTATTTTTGCTAATGAGCTCTAGATTTCCCGCCTTTGCGTTGGTAGCTTCGCTGCTTGTATTAGGGGCATTTGCAGCTTTCCCTAGTATCAAGCGCGCTTTCGCAGCCGATGATCTATGGTATCCTGGCGAAGGTGTCAAGAAGGACATGTACTTGACATACAGGATTCAGGAACTTGACACTGCCGAAGGAGATCCTTTCATTATGACGATGTGGTTCAATGATACACAGAATGGCGAATGGATTGTCCCGACGTACGTGGAATTTGAGGGCCGCGTCATTTTTGGAACGATGAAACTTTCAGACACTATGGCCTATCTTGCTGGCGCCAGCCAGGTTCCGGCAGAAATGAATGACTTTATTGGAGGATACCAGAGCTCGCTGCACTGGCTTGACGCTTTTACTACAAAGTCAGAACCATTGTCACTCACGGGAAGCTCTTGGGGCAAGATAGGCGCAATTGGTGGAGCTGAGATAAAACCTGTGCGCACGGAAAAAGTGTCTTTCCAAGCAGCACAAGATGTCTGCCAAGCCGGTTCCTGTGACGCCACTCTAGTGTCATGGCACAAGGGCGTTGATAACAACATATGGATCGTAAATGAATTTCCATTTCCTGTCAAGGCTGAGACTTTTGCAGAGGACACAACGGGCGCATCTGTGACGCAATTCAAGTTTGAACTATTGAAAGTAGGCATGGGCCAGCCAAACATTATAGCAACCGGTGATGTTCCAAAACCGCCACTTGAAAGACAGACTGCTAGTGGACATTATTTTGTCACACTTGATTGGGAACCGGCAGAAATCAAACCAGGGACCGACGTAAGCTTTGGCATCACTTTTGCTGACAGGACCCATTTCCCGTTAGCAGATGTAAGGTATGACTTCACAGTGAAGGATGAAAACGGAAATGTGATTGTGGACTTGAAGGATAAGGTATCCGAAATCGGGGGTCCCGAAGTACATCAAGTCAAGGTCAACAGCACCGGCATAATAAGAGCTGAAGTTGTGATTACCGCGATAAGTGGACAGACGACAGGACAAACAATCGAGAGTGCCGACTTTAACATAGTCGTGGTTCCCGAATTCCCTGTGGGCGCTGCTATAGTCGCTGCAGTTGTGATTGGCCTTGTAGTGGTCATGACGAGGGCAAAAAGCACCTCCTTAGGCGGCCTGTTTAGCCACAGGGGCTCTTCCCCCTAACGTTTTCTGTTTTGGCGACGAATTTCGTCGCCAAAACTGTCCGCATGCCTAACAGCAAAATTTAAAAAGGCATATTCTGATGGTATAGCAAATGACACTACCAAAGGGATACGGAAGTGGTGGACGTAGGAGCGGTGGCGGTGAGGGTGGCCGTGACGATATCGAACGCATGATTGGCCGCAGAGTCGAGAACATGAATGCAGTCTACATTCTCGGGTTTGCGCTGTGCTGGGCTGCAACCGCAGGCGGAGTATATGTAGGCGTAACCGTCTACCCGTGGGCATATCCGCTGCCAAGTGGCCTTTACGCGCTTTCTGTCCTGACCGTTATCGAGGCACTTGGGTTATTCTTCATCATGAAGGTAGCGCACGAGAAGCCTGTCAGAGCGTAAACGTCCTCTTTTCCCTCTTTTTGTTTTTAGTTCATGACCACCCAAACGATGTTTTCTCCTCACAGCATCTAAATGTCACTCGCATCAAAGAACATCGAGGAAAAGCTCGAATTTTGCATACCTTCAGAGATAGCATAAAAATTAATATACTACGTCTATGTCTGGGTAGATAATGGTCTGGCTTAGACGTACAACGCACTATTTGTTCATAGTAGTGGTTGCTGTCAATAGCACACTGCTAACCATCAACGCAGGAGATTATATCTTCTACACAGACTGGATGTGGACCTCCTTCGTAGTGTTCTCGGTCTCGCAGTCAACTATGCTTGCTGTGGGCGCGATATACTACATGCTCTTCACAGGAGTACCTGGAACGGCCACATACTACGCCACAATCATGACAATCTACACATGGGTCGCAAAGGGCGCATGGTTTGCACTGGGCTATCCGTACGACTTCATTGTGGTACCTATTTGGATACCTTCAGCAATGCTGATGGATCTTACATACTGGGCTACAAGACGGAACAAGCACGCTGCAATCATCATTGGTGGAACACTCGTTGGCCTATCGTTCCCGCTGTTCAACATGGTCAACCTGCTGCTCGTCAGGGATCCACTCGAAGTGGCATTCAAGTATCCTAGACCCACACTGCCTGCGTACATGACTCCAATCGAGCCTCAGGTAGGTAAGTTCTACAACAGTCCTGTAGCCTTGGGCTCAGGAGCAGGAGCGGTGCTGACAGTGCCGATCGCTGCGTTAGGTGCGAAGCTTAACACGTGGACATACAGATGGATGGCCGCGTGGAGTAAGTGGGATTAAACCCCCTTTTCCTTTCTTTTTCATTTTTTCACAACCTAGCGAACGCTAAGAAATCCTTAAGATACTCGCAGTGCAACTCCCTTCCAGAATGGATGTTTTTGACAGCATAGCAACAAAGCTTGACGTACGGCAGTTTAGCTCGCAAGATGTTCCTTCCGAAATAAAGCGAAGTGTCCTCGAAGCCGCCCGGCTGACAGGTACAGGTCTTAACACCCAACACTGGCGATTTATTATGGTGGAGGGTAGGGATCGGCTCAAGAAACTTGCCGAAGACAGCACAAGCGGGATGTGGGTTGCATCGGCCAATTTTGCAATTATTGTCCTAACAAACCCGAAATACAATTTTCACATGATTGACGCGGGAAGAGTATTGCAGAATATGCAGCTGGCGGCCTGGAATAAGGGAGTCGCTTCAGGACTGTTCACTGGCGTAAGGGACGAGAAGCTGCGCAATGATTTTGCAATTCCGAAAGACCTGAATGTTACTCTCACGATAGGTTTTGGATATCCTGTGGGAAAATTGACAGGGAAGAAAAAGGATCGCATGTCAATTGGCGAATTGTTCTACTATGAAAAGTATGGCAATCCCATGACTGCATAAGTTCCAAATGTAAAACCACATGCGACACTTGAGGGAAAGACACCGGCTCAAGCCGCTAAAGTCGAGGTCAAGGCTGAATCTATCGATGCTTGGATGAACTTGCTAAAGCCAGCACAAACGGAAAGGATAATTGCTGGATCAAACTCCATCAAGGCTAAATATGCAGATACATTGATCTATTCTGCTCGCAGCAAGTCCCTATGTCCAAAAACATCTCGTCTATCATTACAGGATTGTCAGTTGGTGTTGCGATAATATTGCTTTTTCCTTACGGGATGATTGGCGCGTCTGCTCAAGCTTCTGCCGAAAAAATCATTGAATTACAAGTTGGAGGCAAGAGCTATCCAATTCACTACCGTTTCAGCAACGGTGGTACAATTGAGGATATTGAAATTGCGAGGGGTCTGACTGAACTGAAACTCAATTTGACTGCACAGTCAGATGGTAATTTGGAAATAACAATTCCGAGAGAGGTGTCTGATGCTAGTTCGTTTACTGTATCTTCGCCTCTTGTACTCTTTGTAGATGACGTTCCAATCGAGCCCGAAATTCCCTTAACGAAATCATGCGAACAAACCTCGTTTATTGTTCCCGTAAAAGCAGATTATAGGGAGATAGCAGTTGTTGGAGCTGTAATTCTATCCTTCAAGCCACATTATCCGGTGGAAATCGAGCAGATGAAGACCTTTAATGAAGAGGGACAGAATTTTACAATCAGAATGATAACCGATGCAAAGAAATGCGATGCAACTTTTTCAAAGGAAGAAAAGAAGATTCATATTGAAATCAAGGGAAGGGATGAAGCTAGTAACACACAGCATGGTAACTTTTACCTATCAGTCCCACATGAATTACTAGATGGGAACTATTCCGTATATGTCGATGGAAAGCCAGAGGGATTCAAGGAAAGCGTATATTCACTTCCTGGTAATGCTGGAACATTTGAAAGCGGAATTTCGTTCAATTATACAAAAGATACAACCAGTGTCGACATTGTAGGTACAACAGCAATACCAGAATTTAGCTCTTTTGCGGTAATAGTGATGGCAGCTTCAGCTGCAGCTTTGGTTGTCTTGTTCCACAAGAAGGTTCACATGAGATAACTCATGCCTAAATGCAGCCCACTCTAAAGCAAACCCCGACAAATTGGTTGTAGATTTACCAACCAAAAATAAACAACCAAACGCGACAACCGAAGATTAGACAAAAGATAACTTTATCTTCGACGATTGTCCCTTATTGCTATGGCTGACGCGATTATGACCTACGCCATAACGGCGGGAATCTTTGTCTTCCTCACTGCCATCTTGTTTGGCTCGAGGGCAGCAAGAAAACGCTCGCATGGCGATATGTCATCTGAAAACAAGCATCCAGAAGCTGCCTGAGGACGTCGCTGCGTCGCAATTGGCTCTAAAAGCTTTCACAAGTTGTTAAGCTGTACAAAATGGTCGACCGACCACCAGAGGTATCAGTGACAAGTTTAAGGCAGAGTCATTTGGTCCCTGAAAATCAATTTGTGGGTACTATTATTACGTCCCGTTCGGCGCCGTAATGACAGTGCAATCTGAGTTATTGTTAGAGGTTTGATCAAGCGCGTTTAATAGGTTGAAAAAGGTTTATGACATTGATTTTAGCCTAGATCACCCTAATGACTACCTCAATGGCTCGCCCATTGGATAAACAGGTTTAGACAATACCTTTTAATGCTTATGAACGTGTTTTAACCTAAACCGGTACCTAAAGTAACGTTGGCATTTGGGCCAGCGACTACGGCCGTGTACGCGCTATCCAAGGTTAATTGATAGAATCGGCCGTAATTGATTGGCCACAATAGTGGAAGAGTGGGGTCGGCCGGATTCGAACCAGCGGCCTCCAGCGCCCAAGGCTGGCATCATACCATGCTAGACAACGACCCCGGTCAAAAGCTTCCCTGTCGGAGTGCAATTTTAACCTAATGAACAAATTGGAAAGGATTCTTTCTCGCCTTGTGCAGCTTGCCGAATATTGGTATCGGATAGCCACAGTTCTTGCAACAATTATTACCGTCAAGGTTCCATGAATCGATGGCAAAGCCGTAGCGCCCGATGACGGCGCTCTTGCATTCCGGACAGTACGTGTCCTCAAGAGGGTGTCCAGGAACATTCCCAAGGTAGGCGTATTTCAGTCCTTCTTGCTTGGCAATCGCGTGGTGTTTCTCCAACGTTTCAACGGGCGTGTTCTCAAACTCCATCATCTTGTAGTCGGGATGAAAACGCAAAAAGTGTATCGGAGTATCAGGCCCAAGCTCATCATACACAAACTTGCACAACTTTCTTGCTGCTTCCAAGTCGTCACCTACCTGCGGCACTATCAGGTCTGTTATTTCGACGTGGATCTCTGTCCTATCGCGGATTTCCTTTAAGGTCTGGAAGATCGGGTCAGAACTTGGTATCCCTATGTAGCGTCTGACAAACTTTTGCTCACCACTTCCCTTGAAGTCAACAGTTATGCAATCAAGGAACTGCCCCATCATGTTGACAGACTCGGGCGTGTCGTAGCCGTTCGACACAAAGATGTTGAATATGCCGCGTTTGTGCGCTTCGATTCCGCAATCGCGCGCAAACTCGATGAAAATCGATGGTTCGTTGTAAGTATAGGCAATGCCCTGAGCGCCATATTGCGACGCAGTCTCGGCAACTTGCTCGGGCGTCATTTCCGCGCCTTCAACCTTGCGCCTCTGGGAAATGTCATAGTTCTGGCAATACTGGCAAAGCCAATTACAACCGGTCGTCGAGATCGAAAATATGTCTGTGCCGGGCATGTAATGAGTCACCGGTTTTTTCTCTATCGGGTCGATGTGGCCGGCAATGACTCTACCGTACACGAAGAGCCGTAACTTGTTATTAACTACGCCTCTTATGCCGCACAGCCCAATCTTGCCATCCGGTATCTCGCATAGCCTGGCGCATGCTGTGCACCTGATCCTCCCGTTTGGCAACGCTGTGAAGAGTTCGGCGTCTTTGCCAGGCACGTTTGTCTGCACGGACCATATGTATGCGTTTTAATCTTATAAATCCTCGGAGAAAGCGAAATGTCTGTCTATCAGGCAGCTACACGCATCAATTCTATCTCATTAGAGCTTCCCTTGATCTCTGTCGGTCCTGTGTACTCATGCTTGCCCCAGGATACTTTAATATCTGCATGCAGCTTTTGGGTGCCTGAATCGAGATCGCTGCCGCTCAGTTCAATGACTTTGTTGACATCAAATAACAGTGATTTTGCTTCCTCCTCTGTTAGCGGGTAAAACGGCGCGTCGTCCTTGACTATCGATACCCAGATCCTGTAATGTATCTTCGGGTTGCGCGTCCAAAATAATGCGGCCTTCCTTACAAATTTTATTGGCATGACCGTTCTTCTTCCAGACTTTAGGTCAACCTCAATTGTCAACCGAAAGCCATTGTCGTGCTTGTTGTAGGCGCGCTCCCAATTTTTCTGAGAAAATACTTGCCTTATCTCACCATCCACTTTGAAGCTCAGGCTTAGGGTAAGCGGCTGGCCGGACTTGACGCTGTCCTGCGACTTTTCAAGCGTAGCGCCGGCTATCTGACTTTCAGCCATTTGTCTGGAAGGTATCATTTATATCCTCAATAAGTAGTTGTCTGATTAACGCATGCTTGTAGAAATTGCTGATGTCAAAGATACCGAGATTCAATTAAAAATACGTGAAGAGGATATTTCCGTTCTATACATCATCCAGCATGAATTGTTGAAAGAAAAGAGTGTAGACTTTGCAGCAGTCATCCAAAAGCACCCTCTGACAAACGAATACCTGATGAGAGTGACAACAAAGAGGAAAGACCCGATGGAAGTCATCCAGGACGCCTCGGCCTCTGCACAGGACTATTCCAAAGACTTAGTCAGCATGATCAAGTCCGCAATCAGAAAGTAACGGGGTTTTTCCGCCTTGCGTTTCTGTCCAAAGTGCGAAACACGTCTGAGGCCCGCGCCTGGTGAAGAAAAGGTAGAATGCCCCAACTGTGGCTTCAAGGCCAAAAAGGATCAGCAAGAAAGGACCGCACCAAAGCAGGAAAGCAAGCGGACACGTTCGGAAGTTTCGCTCAAGGTCATGGAAGGCGAAACCATCGACGCGCTTCCAACGACCAGCATTGAGTGCCCCCATTGCAAGAACGACACCGCATTTTGGTGGATGCTGCAGACAAGGTCCGCAGACGAAGCTACAACGCAATTCTATAGGTGCACAAAATGTAGCCACACTTGGCGCAATTACGCCTAGAATTTGGCTGCTCAATTATTTGAGCATGAACGCCAGAATGAAGACAGCTGCTCACCAAATGTAAAAAAGACCCATCGAAGCCAATATCGTATCTAACTTTTTAGATTAGTTTCTGCTAAATCGATTTGCAGACCAGCTTTTGCTTCACCTTAAGTTGAACATGTCCTAAATAGCAATGTTTAAAATCGGAAATGGCTGCCACATAAAGTAATTTGGTATTTGTAGCTAGGAGCAAGTCGCCTGAAGAGTGGAAGGCCGTAGCATCTGCAATCTCAACCCTTGTTGACGAAGCAACATTTGAAGCAGCAGCCGAGGGCATTTCTTTCAGGGGCATGGATCCTTCGCACATCGCGCTTATCGACATACATTGGCCCAACCATGCATTTGAAAAGTACGAATGTGACAGCTTGGTCAAGTTTGGTATCAGGGTTGACGAATTTTCAAAGTTGATCAAGAGGGCAGACAAGAAGGATGCGGTCGAAATATCACTTGGCGACGACAGCATGTTGCATGTAAAGATGTCAAACGGATACAAGCGGGAATACAAGACGCGCCTGATAGAAAGCTCGGCCAGTTCTACTCCATTGCCAAAACTTAATTTTAATTCCAAGGTGGTGCTCACAGCCATGGCGTTTGATAAGGTGCTATCCGATGTCCAAGTAGTGTCTGAATACATCTCAATTGAAAGCAAATCTGGCAAGATCAATTTTTCCGGTAGGGGAGACTCTGGCGAGGCTGATATCGCACTTGAAGCAGGGAATGAGGGACTGGAAGATCTGGCAGTCAAGGAGGAAAGCAAGGCCACGTACAGCCTCGACTACTTATCGAAAATTACCAAAGCCGTGGTATCCATGGGCGGCTCGGTGACAGCAGAGTATTCAAGCAAGATGCCGCTCAGGCTCGAGTTCAAGATAGCCAATGTGGGCAGGATACATTTCTATTTAGCACCTCGGGTTCAGGATTAACATGCGTCTTGTAATGAAGTTTGGCGGAACAGCGGTAGATTCCCCAGACAAGGTCAGGCACGTTGCGCAGCTTGTGAAATCGCACAAGAAGGACAATGAGATCGTATGCGTCGTTTCTGCAGTGCGTGGCATGACAGATGGCTTGCTGTCGATAGCTGATAGCGTTAAGCGCGGCGACAAGACATCAATAGACGAATTTGTGAAAAAGTCGGCCAAGATCCATACTGACATTGCCGAGGGCGCGATTTCTGATAAAAGACTGAAAAGCGAAGCTGTTGCTGTCGTAAAAAAGATAATTAGCGAGCTGGAAGACGTGCTTGGGGGAATAGTGCTTCTGGGCGAGGTCACGCCCAAGTCGCTCGATTATCTGATGTCGTTTGGTGAGCGCCTCTCGACGCCCATACTGTCGTTTGCATTGCAGGACATTGGGATCAAATCAGAACACCTTACCGGTAAGGAGGCTGGCATATTGACAGATGGCAACTTTGGCGAGGCCCGGCCGTTGATGGACACAACAAAACTACGGGTGAGCCACAAGCTAGAGCCGATGTTCAGGCAAAACTCTGTGCCTGTGGTTACAGGCTTTATTGGCGCAGACCAGTATGGCAACATCACCACAATTGGCCGCGGCGGTTCGGACTATACTGCTACAATTATAGCTACCAGCACCGGCGCTGAAGAAGTATGGCTCTGGAGCGATGTGGACGGACTAATGACAGCAGATCCAAAAATAGTGAAAGACGCGCAGGTACTCAGGGAAGTATCATTTGCAGAAGCGATGGAGATGGCGCTCTTTGGGGCAAAGTACATGCACCCCCGCGCGCTCGAGCCTGTGATCGATACCAAAATCCCGATCCGAATTCGCAACACATTCAACATAAAACACCCTGGCACCGTCATTACCCAGAACCCCAGCAAAGAGTCGCAGAAAATAGTAAAGTCAGTAAGCGCGATACGGCACACTGCTCTCATCGATGTAAGTGGGGGCGGGATGGTCGGGGCTCCGGGCACCGCAGCCAAAATATTCGACACACTGGCCAAGAACCGAGTCAACATCATGATGATTTCACAGAGCCCTTCAGAGTCGAGCATTTCAATGGTTGTCAGAAAGAGCGACCTAGACAAGGCCACGACCACGCTGGAGCTGAGCCTGCTTGGCAAGGTCATCAAGCAGATAAACGTCAACGATGACGTCGCGGTGATTGCTGTGGTTGGCTCGGGTATGCGCGGCATCAAGGGAGTCGCAGCCAAAGTGTTCGGGGCTGTAGCGAAACACGGGGTAAATGTCATAATGATAGCACAGGGCTCATCAGAGCTCAATCTTGCGTTCGTGGTCAATGACGGCGATTGTGCGCAGGCGGTCCGTGCGCTGCACAATGAGTTTGAGCTTGCACGGACCGCTGGAAAAGGATAAATGACATCAAGTCAATCCCAGCTTTTGCAAACATGTCCGTCAAGAAAGGCAGATTATACGTCGTAGGCGTTGGACCTGGTAGCCATGATCATATGACGTACCGGGCAAGGCAGGTTATTGACGAAAGCGAGATCATTATTGGCTACGATACGTACGTCGGCCTTGTTGAAGACCTTATAGCGGGCAAGGAGGTTTACCGCTATGCCATGACGCAGGAGGTCGACCGGGCCAATCAGGCGATCGACTTTGCAGAAAAGGGCAAGATAGTCTCGCTCGTTTCTTCCGGCGACCCTGGCATTTATGGCATGATCGGGCTGATATATGAAATTCTGGCAGAAAAGGGCTGGAACAAGGAAGGGGGCATATATGTCGAGTGCGTCCCTGGCGTTTCTTCCCTTAATTCCTGCGCTGCCCTAGTGGGCTCGCCACTCATGACAGACTTTGCAGTTGTTAGCATGAGTGATCTGTTGGTACCCTGGGAAATCATAGTAAAGCGAGTAGAAGCGGCTGCAATGGGTGACTATGTCACTGTCATTTACAACCCTGCAAGCAAGAAGAGGGTGCACCAGCTGCGGGACACCCGGAAGATATTCCTCAAGTATCGCAAGCCTGACACGCCCGTGGCCATAGTCAAGGGTGCGTACAGGGAGAGCCAGCAAGTAGCGATAACGTCCCTGGACAAGTTGCTCGAACATCAGGAAATGCTTGGCATGATAACGACTGTTATTGTGGGCAATTCGTCTACCTTCAACTACAAAGGAATGATGATAAACCCGCGGGGTTACACGTCAAAATACGAGCTTGTGAAGCAGTAATTTATTCAATAGCGCCGGCTAGGCTCTTGCGAGCCAGAATCAAAAGGAAAAAGGGTTGTGGCTTAGATTACTTGCCACGGTCTTGTTGCGAAAGTCACGCCAAGCCCTACGCCGATAATCACGCATTGGTAGACAATGTTGCCATACGGAATTGGCTTAAGTATGGGATCTCCTTGAACGACCACTGTCGCACCCCTGCCGAGACCTGGACCTACGTGCTCTATGTTAAGCTGTGTGTGTACGTGATACGTTGCTGGCTCTAGTGCCTTCACGGTAATCGAGTAGTGAACTGTCCCTCCTGCTGGAATGTCGAAAATGTTGCCAGGTGGATCTCTCTGCAAGAACTCCCATCTGTTACCTGCGTTCGCCGATTCGCTGAATAGTGACAGCCATGCTCTGAGCGGCCTGTTGACCAAGCTCTTCAGATCGCCGGTTACAGTCAACGTATCGCCAGTGTTAAGTGTCTGGTCCGAAAATTGTTCATTATCAATCCTTACGAATCTGCTCTGAAGCTGTGCTTGTACACCGTGTCCCTCTGCGCTTGGTAAGAAGACCGCGAATGAAGACAGCACCATGACAGTCGCAAGAGCCGTCACGACCAACGTCTTGCTTTCCATCATATCCCTATATCTTAGGTAGACCAGAAAGAACAAAGATATATATTTTGCTCCCGGGGGAATGCGCCGAATTTCGCAATTTCGTCAATGCTAATTAGTGGCACTCGCAAAGTAGTAGCACTTGGCTTCTTCAGAGGATACAACGAGCAGGCTCGCACTTTCTAATATTGAGGAGATAGGGCCTGCCACGGAGAAGCGACTTAATGAGGCCGGCTTTCGGTCCATCCGCGACCTGTTAGTGAGGGGGCCAGTCGACGTCGCAGAGGCCACCGGGATGGAGATGGAGGAGTCGGTCGGGATATGTAACAAGGCCCGAATGATGCTTGAAGAGCTTGGAATAATAGACAAAAGCTTTGTCACGGCAACCAGTCTGTACAGCAGGCGAAGGGATCGCATTTCTACGGGTTCGAATAGCTTTGATGACTTGCTTGGCGGCGGCCTAGAGACCAAGGCAGTGACCGAAGTCTATGGCGAATTTGGGACAGGCAAGACCCAGCTCTGCCATACGCTGTGCGTTATTGTGCAGCAGGACAGGTTAGCAGGTGGGCTCGATGCAAAGGCACTCTACATCGACACAGAAAACACTTTCCGGCCGGAAAGAATAGTTTCAATCTCAGACACGCGGGGTTTTGATCCGCGCAAGTCGCTTGAAAACGTAATTGTAGCAAAGGCGTACAATAGCGCCCATCAAGAGCTCATCATTCAAAAAACCGGCTCTGTAATAGAAGATAACCACGTCAAGCTGGTAGTAGTCGACTCGGCAGTTGCACACTACCGAGCCGAATTCCTTGGCCGCGCAA
>Ga0307471_100001508_pt1 | contig 12736 bp, 10 predicted proteins | sample atmos_gasesAM3C__2_FD_204566 | JGI IMG/M metagenome (GOLD analysis project Ga0307471, IMG submission 204566) | Hardwood forest soil microbial communities from Morgan-Monroe State Forest, Indiana, United States - atmos_gasesAM3C_515 | ecosystem: Environmental > Terrestrial > Soil > Temperate... | reverse complement strand
ATGAAGCGGGCCGGTATCGCCGCCAACAATGCAAATGGCGTTGCGAAGAAGGGCCATAAGCTGTCCAAGCTCTCCATTGTAAAAAATTGGGGCTGCATCATCGCTTGAGTCGCGTACGGCCGCGGCAAGAGATTCTTCTCCCGGGCCGTGGTTGATGATGCAGCGCAGTCCAAGCGAATCTCGAATCCTATTGCAAAGCGCGCCGAAGCGTTCGGGGGGCCAGCACTTAGAGCGCCAGCCGCCCCCCGGGCTTAGGACCACGTAACGATCGACATCCAGTCTCCGCAAATGCTCGCGAAATTCGGATTCTTCACTCGGGGGAACGCTCAGTTTCACGGTGCCCGTCGCGTGACGTGCTCCCGCGCGCTGCGAGAGCTGTCCGTTTTGGTCGGCGATGTGCACCTGCGTGGTTCGAACGCGGTCGGTATAAAGAACGGGAACGCCGTATTCGCGGATCGTCTCCGAAGAAAAGCCGATGCGGCGCGGGACGCCGCCAAGAAAAGAAAACGCTGCGGACTTCCACAGGCCTTGATAGTCAATGGCGGTATCGAAGGAGTGTCCACGAATGCGGCCGAGGATTTCCCGCAAGGACGCGAAGGAGCGCGTTTCGGTGGCCCAAATTTCCGTCGCCAAGGAACTGCTCTCGACAAGAAGCTCCCAGCGCGGATGCGTCAGCCAAACAATTTCGGCATCTGGGAAAGATTCGCGAAGCCCCGCGACTGCTGGAAAGGTATGCACGATATCGCCGAGAGAACTGAGCCGCACAACCAGAAAGCGTTGCTCAGGCATGCGGCGCCTTGCGGATGGATTCGAGAAGCGCGCGGGTCGAGTGATCCTTGCGATCACCAACAATCGCCACGCGAATGCCCAGCCGCGCTGCGATGGCACGCTCGGGAACGGTGTCCTCTGTGTAATCCGTGCCCTTGGCATGGACGTCGGGGCGCAGCACTTCCAAGAGAGCTTCGACGTTGGCTTCGGGGAAGAGCACAACGTAGTCTACGCTTTTAAGAGATGCGACAAGCTGGGCGCGCGCATTTTCGTCCAGGACGGGACGGCCGGGGCCTTTCAACGTGCACACGCTGGAATCAGCGTTTACCCCTACAACAAGAATGTCTCCTTCGCTTCGCGCTCCATCAAGATAGCGAATATGCCCCACGTGCAGCGTATCGAAGCAGCCGTTGGCAAAGACGATTCTATGGCCGCGGCGCTTATATTCCGCAAGTTTCTCGCGCAGCACATCGCGGGTGACAATCTTGGATGCGGCGGTGCGCATGATCTAGGAAGCCGCTCCGGAGGCTTCACCGCGAATGGCCTCGAGAAGTTCTTCGCGAGAGACGGTAGCTGTGCCCCGCTTCATGACTACCAAGCCTCCCGCAATGTTGGCGATGTGGGCCGCTTCGAGGGACGAAGCACCGCAGGCTAGGGCAAGAGTGTAAGCAGCGAGAACGGTGTCACCTGCGCCGGTGACGTCGACAGCTTGATCGCTGCCATAGACGGGAATCTGCGTGAGCTGATTCTCGGATCCAAATAGAGCCATGCCATGGCGGCCGCGCGTGACCAAAAGTGATTGAAGCTTCATTGCGGAAAGAGTTTCGCGTCCCACCCGGGCGAGCTCACTAAGGTCTTGGCCGATCGTGGCGGCGTGCTGAGCCTCGAGTTCGGCCTCGTTCGGCGTGGCTTCGGTAATGCCGGCCTTGGCATACCCATGCAAATGGTAGCGCGCGTCCAGGGTAACGTGGATTGCATCCTTGCGCTTTGCTAAGGCTCTTTGCACCAGCTGCGGAGTAGCGACGCCAAATCCATAGTCGGACACGGCAAGTGCATGGGCGCGGCTCAGTTTTGCAGAAAGAGACTTCCGGAGTTTTTCGCGCACGGGTTCGGGCAAAGACGATTTAGGCTCCGTGTCCACTCGAAGAACCTGCTGCGACGTGGTGTGTGCCCAGCCGGCGAGGAAACGTGTCTTTGTCGGCGTGGTCCAGCCCTTGACGCGATGGATGCCGGAGAGGTCCACTTTCTTGCGCCGGAAATAAGCAATCAGCGCGTCGCCGGAGGAGTCATCGCCGACGGCCGTCACCGGCAGGACGCGCGCACCGAGCGCGGCAAGATTGTTGGCAGCGTTGGCGCCGCCACCGGGAACGAGTTGCGTTTCGCGATGCTTCAGGATCAAGACCGGCGCTTCGCGGGAGACGCGGGAAATCTCTCCGTACTGAAATTCGTCGGCAACGAAATCACCGAAGAGGACGATGGACTTGGAAGAGAACTGTTCGACGCATTCGGCGAGAGTCACGAGGTCGACAGACGCTGACGATGGGGTGCGCGTTCGGGCTCGTTTCATTTTGGTTGCCTCAAGATCCAGTCCGCCGCGTCGCTGAGATCCTGCGCGACGAAATCAGGTTGAACCGTCCATTTCGCCGAATGCCAGGCTAGTTCCCCTTCGCCATATCCCGTGCGTACCAGGATGCCGCGGGCATGGCCGTTGTGCGCGAGCTCCACGTCGCAGTACCGGTCACCAACGACAAACGAGCGGCGGAGATCGAGTGAATGTTCGCGAGCGGCGCGCTCCAGCATACCAATCTTGGGCTTACGGCAATTGCAGGCATCCGCTGATGTGTGTGGGCAATAATAAATTGCATCGATCCGCGCGCCTGCTATTGCAAATTGCCGGGTCATGAGCTCGTTCACCGTGTGAATCAACGACTCCGGGAAGTATCCGCGGCGGACGCCGGATTGGTTGGTGACGACGACAACGGGCAGGCCGGCCTCATTGAGCCGGCGAACCGCGGCGGCGGCAAAAGGAAACATACGAAAACGGCTGGCGTGATTCAAGTAGCCAACTTCCTCGGCGATGGTGCCGTCGCGATCGAGAAAAGCAGCGGGGCGATGCGCGATTGCATCAGGCACGCTGCACCTCGGCGGAGGACAGCCAGGGTTTTGCCGCAGCTTCCACCATGTCCGGCGTGACTTTCGTCATGCAACGATGATCCGTTGGGCAGCGCCGCAGGAAGCAGGGGCTACAGTAGGGTTTTTCCTGAACAACGGTGCAGCGCGGCGTCACGGGCATTGTGCCATGCGAATCGGTAGGCCCGAAGACGGCAACTATCGGCAAGCCCACCGCCGCGGCAACGTGCATCGCGCCGGAATCATTTCCGATGAAAAGATGACATTGCGAGAGCAGCGCAGGGAGGTCAGCGATTAGCGTTTTTCCGGTGAGATCAATCGGAGCCCGTCGTAAGTCGGCGGCAATGGCGTTCGAAACGGCCGTCTCCGCCGCGGTGCCGAACAGGATGATATCGGCATCATTCTGGGACTGAAGCCGATTAGCCACTTCTGCAAATCGAGAGGGTGGCCAGCATTTCGCGGAGCCGTACGATGCGCCAGCTCCGATTGCAATCCGTAAAGCCCGTGGGCGCGCACCTGTGTCGACGAGAAACTTAGCCGCACGCGCGCGCTTCTCGTCGGGAACGGTCATGGCAATGAAGGATACATCCGACTGCGAATCCATCCATCCGGCGCGACGTAGAAGTTCCAGATAGTAGAATTTTTCATGGGGCGGTATTTCACCCGGTTTTGGAACAGGTACGGCCTTGGTAAGAAGAACGCTGCGTCCATCGCGCGCGTAGCCGATGCGCCCGGGAATATTCGCGCGCCAGGCCAGCCACGCGGCGTCAAATGCGTTTTGCAAGAGAAGCGCCACGTCGAATTTTTGCAGCCGGAGTTCTCTTGCAAGCCGCTCTCTACCAGAAATACCCGCGTGAATCCCTTGGACATCGTAGATGATGAATTGATCACAGATTTGCTGATCGCGATAGATGTCCGCAACGTAAGGCCGTGCGAGGATCGCAATTCCCGCATCAGGAAATCGCGTGCGCACCGCGCGCAAAGCAGGCAGGGCCATTATGGCGTCGCCGACCCAATTCGTCGCGCGAATTAGGATTTTCACGCGGCGGCTCCGGCGCTGGCTGCGAGGGTTCGGTCGAGCGCGTTCTTGAAGTCAGCGCCGGGGCTGACCGCAAGCTCGATCACGGAAACGTACACCGGGGCTTCTTCAAACCTCACGCCGCTGAGATTCTGTGCATCCTTCTCTGTGGTCACAAACGCCATCGCGCCGACCTGTCTCGCCGCCTGCTGGATTTTCGAGACATCTTGGTCCGTGTACCGATGGTGATCGGGAAAAACCAACTGTCCGCACACCGCAATTTCCCAGTTCCGCAGATCTCGAAAGAAAGCATCCGGGTTGCCTAACCCGCAGAAAGCAAAAAAAGGACCGGCGCCAATTTCTGAGGAAGAAAGCAGGCTGACCCCGCGGCCCAAACGACGGAATCCGATGAGCTGGGTGGAGGCCGCGAACACGGGATATTGCTGGAGCTTTTGAATCGCGTCGAAGGTTCCAGGCATGGTCTCTGTGCGAGTGAAGACAAGAATGTTTGCACGCCCCATGGCTGAGAGCGGTTCCCGAAGCGAGCCAGCAGGCAGGAGCGACTCACCTGTAAGCGGCCGCGAGGCATCCATCAAGAGAATGTCGAGATCGCGGGCCAGTTGCAGGTGCTGGAAGCCGTCATCAAGCAGAAATACATCGATGGCCTGCAGAGATTCAAGCCGTTGGCCTTCGGCAAAGCGGTTTTTGCCGACGCCAAAAGAGACGCGGTCTTGGAGACGAAATTTCATGAGCTCGATTTCGTCGCTGGTACCATTTGAGCCGCGATAGCCGCGGCTTAGGATGGCTACCCGTTTCCCTTCCGCAAGGAATCTTTCGGCAAGCCAGATCACCATGGGAGTTTTGCCAGTACCGCCAACCGTGAGATTGCCTACGCTGACAACCGCGGCATTCAGGCGTTTTTGTTTGAGCCAGCCGTTGGCATAGAGCCACACGCGAACGCGAACGACGACTCCATAAAGCAGCGAGGCCGGCCACAGCAGCATGCGCACTGGCAGCGGAAAGTTCATCGGGCGCCGCCGTCCAACAGAGTTGCGATTTTCGCGATGGCGCGATCCGTAGCGCCGCGGCTACCTTCCACAAGGCTTCGCGCCGCCTCGCCCATCTTTTCCATACGCTCGGGATTACGAAAGAATTCAATCCAGGCTACGCCGGCATCTTCTGGACTTTCGACTTGTACTGCAGCCCCCGCAGCGACAAACCGCGAGGCGATCTCCGCGAAATTCTCCATCGAGGGGCCGAAGACGGGAATTTTGCCGAAGGCCGCGGGCTCGAGGATATTGTGACCGCCGGATTGCACCAGCGAGCCGCCGACAAAAACTCCGTCGGCAACGCGATAAAGCGAGGCGAGCTCGCCGATGCTGTCGACAAGAAGTACGGTGACATCTTCAGAGATCGTGCCATTCTCTGTACCAGTGGCCGACTGTCCTGGGCTGGGAATCGCTAGCTTCGAGCGCCGGATGAATTTGCGGTGTGATTCGTCGATGTACTCGGCCGCGGAATCGAAGTGCTCGGGCTTGCGCGGCGCCAGAACCAGAAACGCTTTGGGAAACTCGCCTTGCAATGTTCCAAACGCGATGAGCGCGTGCGGCTCTTCCGTGGCCACTACGCTGCCTGCCACGATAATCGGCGAGCGTCCCTGACGGCGAGCTTCTGTCTCCAGCCAAATCGAAAGCGGAGTAGGGGCAGGGAGTTCCAGGTCGTATTTCAAGTTACCGCTGACATGCACGTGATCCGCGGGAGCCCCGAGAACGCGGATGCGCTGGGCGTCTTTTTCAGTCTGCATCAAGAAGCCGCTGGCCCTGGAAAGGGCATCCGTCAGGAAGGGGCGCAAGAAAAAGCCAAATGCTTTGAGGTAAGTCTGATACCGCTCGAACGATCGGTCAGAAATGCGGCCGCTGACAAAAAGCACAGGAGTTTTGCGCCGCTCCGCTTCTCGAATAAAATTCGGCCAGATTTCCGTTTCAAGCACGAGAACGAGTGCAGGGCGCACCGCATTCAATGCGCGGCGAACGCAAAAAACCCAGTCGAGCGGGAAGTAGATGACCGCATCGGCAAAGGGCATGCGTTCGCGCGCGAGCGCCTGTCCCGTGAGAGTCGTTGTGGAGACAATCAGCGGCCGGTTGGGATAGGCTTCCTTCAATCGCCGGGCGAGCGTTACGCCCGATAGCGCTTCGCCAACCGAAACGGCATGGATCCAGATGGCTTCGGGGCGCTTCACGGGGAGCTTGGCAAGCGACGGAAACGAAAAACCGAGCCGCTGGCCAAGATTGGACAAGTACTTGCCGGTCCGCAGACTCTGCACGAGCCAGTAGGGCACAAGCAGAAGGGCCGCAAGGCCCATGAGCAGGCTGTAAATGAAATACACTAAGCGTGGCTCCGGTCTATTCGCGCTCCACCGGCTGCAGGCGGCGCGCGGCGCAGGGCAACCCTGCGCGTCCCCCAGGAATCGAAGGCGTCGAGATGAGAAAAGTCTATTATAACCCGATGCTAAGGCTAACCATCTCTATTCCCTTCCTTGCACTATTGCTGGCCGCGATGCCCAGCGCGCCGCAGCAGCCGGTATCGCTGAAGACCGCTTCACTGCAGTCCCATGAGGGCATGACCATTTCTGCGATGCCGTGGACCGATCCGGCGCTGTATAAGCAAAAATTCCCGAAGAAGTCTCCTTTTACTGCCGGGCTGCTTGCGGTAATGGTTGCGTTCCGAAACGATTCGGATGAGAGCGTGAAGCTAAACCTTGATCGCATCCGCCTCTCGCTGCGCATCGACGAAGATAACCGGCAGCAATTGGAGCCGCTCACACCCGACCAAGTCGCGTATGAAACCCTTTCGCCCAGCAGGAAAGATCCCACAAAGAAAAGAAAGACATTCCCTTTCCCGGTGGGAACGCCGAAGACTTCGCCCGACAAAAACTGGGCGGAAGTACAAAAACAAGCGGAGAATGCGGGAGTTCCGACCGATGTCATCGCGGCGCACAGCACTGTGCAGGGACTGCTGTATTTTGATTTGCAAGGGCAATTCGACCTGCTGAACACCGCTCATCTTTACGTTCCCGATCTTCTCATCATGGGAAGAAACAGCGCTTTGACTTTTTTTGAAATTGATTTGAGCCGGCCCGGCAGCAATTAACACGCGCAGATAGAGGAGATTTGCGCCGTTCGTCGCGGTCGGCTACCATGACGTGTGCAAACTTTCTCCCCACATCGCGGACAAATGCTCTCACTCCTCGACGAATTGAATCCCGAACAACGGCTGGCTGCGGAAACGACCGAAGGCCCGGTATTGATCCTTGCAGGAGCGGGGACGGGCAAAACGCGCGCCATCACCTTTCGAATGGCTAATCTCATTGCGACTAGTGTGCCCGCCGAGTCCATTCTCGCGGTGACCTTCACCAACAAAGCGGCGGAAGAGATGCGCAATCGCCTTTCGGACCTGCTGTTGCGCGGGGGAATATCGCCGGCGCAGCCCTGGCTTTCGACGTTTCACTCGCTCTGCGCGCGGCTCTTGAGGCGCGAAGCGGCAGCAGCCGGACTTCCGCGTGATTTCGCCATCTACGATGACGACGACCAGATCTCGGCCGTGAAACTGGCGATGACCAAGTTGCAGATTGAGGACGACGCGCTGACCCCGCGAAATATCCTCAGCCGGATCAGCTACGCCAAAAATCACGCGCAGACCGTGGAACAGTTGCGGGCGGAAGCCTTTGATCAAAATGGACGGCGCGTGGCGGATGTTTTCGGGGCGTACGAAAAGCTCCTGCACGACAGCAAGGCGCTGGATTTTGACGACCTTTTGCTTCGGTCGGTTCGCTTGCTGCGGGATTCGACAACTACGCGGTTGAAATGGCAGGAACGTTTCCAGTTCATTCACGTGGACGAATATCAGGATACCAATCGTGTTCAGTATGAACTGATGCGGCTACTGACTGGGCCGCAGCAGAATGTCTGCGTGGTCGGCGACGAGGACCAGTCCATCTACCGCTGGCGCGGAGCGGACGTTTCTATCCTGCTGAGTTTTTCCCGCGACTTTCCCGCAGCACGGATTGTAAAACTCGAGCGCAATTATCGCTCGACGCAAAAGATTCTCGATGCCGCGGGCGCGGTAGTAGCCAACAATCCGGAACGTCTCGGAAAATCACTGAGTGCAGAAAAGATCGGCGGAGCAAACCTCAAGTATTTCGAGGCGCGTGACGCGCAAGCGGAAGCGGAGTTTGTCGCCGGAGAACTGGAGCGTATCCTTAACGACGATTCGGACCAGACCTGCGCCGTGGAATACCGCACAAACTTCCAGTCGCGTGCGTTCGAAGAAGTCTTTCGCCGCCGTGGCCTGCGCTACAAGCTGGTTGGCGGATTCAGTTTTTATAATCGTGCAGAAGTAAAGGATGCGCTCGCCTATGTGCGGCTGGCGATGCATCCGGAAGATGATATTTCGCTCCTGCGCGTGATGAATGTGCCTCCTCGCGGCATCGGCAAGACCACCGTGGACGCGCTGCGTGAATCCGCGCGTGTGGATGGCACATCGCTTTGGGTAGCTATCGAAAAATTCATCTCCGGCGCATCGGCGGGCCGCGCAGTCACGCCATTGCGCACGTTCCGCGAAATCATCGTCAAACTGCAGGCGGCACTGAGTGAGAAGGAGCCTGCGGAGTTCCTTCGAACCGTCCTGAAAGAATCCGGCTACATGGAAATGCTAAAGGACCGCAACACCCCGGAAGACGTTGCGCGCATCGAGAATCTCGAGGAACTCACGCGCGCCGTCGCTGAGAGCATCGAAGCTGGTGAGACGTTTATCGATTTCCTGGATGCAGCGGCGCTCGTGAGCGACGCGGATCAGTTTGAGGGCAAGCCCGGCGTCACGCTCATCACGCTGCACAGTACAAAGGGCCTGGAGTTCGACCACGTTTTCCTGACGGGCATGGAGGAAGGCATATGCCCGCACAGCCGCTCCATCACTGAAGATAAAGGCATCGAAGAAGAGCGACGATTGGTATACGTGGGAATGACGCGCGCGCGGGAATCTCTGACCCTGACGCGCGCCGTGTACCGACGCGTTTTCGGGAACGAGCAGCAGCTTCGAGCCTCCCTCGCGTCCCGTTTTCTGGCGGAAATCCCCAGTGAACTGGTGGACACCGTTCGAGGCTCCATGGCAGAGATTGGTGAGAAACGCCGTTACGAGCCGGACCCGGAGTATTCCTACTCGCCAGAGGAATTCGCGCGGCGTGTGCGCGGCGGACAAAAACCGGCCCCGGCCCCGCGGAAGCAGGCAACGCGTAGCTCTTTTGGACGGCCCGCTGCCAAGCGTGGCGCAGACGCGGATCCCATGCTGGGGCGAAAGGTGCGGCACCCCAGCTACGGCGTGGGAACGGTGGTCGGCATCGAAGGCGACGACGAAGACCGGCGCGTCTCGGTTAGTTTTCCAGGGCGCGGCACGAAGAAGTTTATTGAGCGCTATGCCCAACTGGAGCAGGCGTAACAAACACGAGAGTTACGCACTGACAGGGCACGCCGGCAGGTTGCGTGACAGCGATTCTCAAGGTACATTGAGGCTCGCATTCATTCCCCAAGAGCGTATCGGGTAAAGTCTGGCTTCTGGTTTGCCCGGATGCGATCGGAGAGCATGAGTGGGATCAGATCTCTTCCGCTGCAAGGGCATCGATCAACTGCTGTCGGATTCTGAAAATGCTGAAGTCCGATTAAAAAAGTCGCTTGGCTGGCTCAGCCTGACGTCGCTAGGCATCGGCGCCGTCATCGGCTCCGGCATTTTTACGATCGTTGGCACGGCGATCGCTGGACAAAAGTTTCAAACCTCTTCCATCCTGAACGCGCCTCTCCTTGAGTATCTGATCCACCACTCCGCTTCGTTTGGCCGGCCTGGCGCTGGGCCAGCGATCGCGCTTTCCTTCATTTTAGTAGCTATCGCCTGCGGCTTCGCGTCAGTGTGCTACGCAGAGCTGGCCGCCATGATTCCCATCGCGGGCAGCGCTTACACCTACACCTATGCCACGATGGGAGAGCTCATCGCCTGGATTATCGGGTGGGACCTCATTCTTGAGTATGCGGTCAGCAATATGGCCGTCAGCGTTGGGTTTTCCCAGCATATGGTTAATTTATTGGACTGGTTCGGTGTGCATCCAAATCCTCGGTGGATTTCCCCCGCCTATCTGCCCACCGGATTGAGCGATCTGGAGGGCAACGCGCTCTACGGCCCCGGCTGGCATTTGGGTTTCAACTGGCCCGCGTTCATCATTGTCATGCTCCTGACGGTGATTCTGGTCCGCGGCATCAAGGAATCCGCGCGCACCAATAACATCATGGTGTTTCTGAAAATTGTCGCCATCCTGGTGTTCGTGACTTTCGCATCCAAACTGATTATCCCTGCAAACTATCATCCTTTCGCGCCGAACGGCTGGCCGGGCATCCTGACGGGCGGCTCGATCGTATTCTTTACTTACATCGGGTTTGATTCCGTCTCCACTGCGGCCGAGGAATGTAAAAACCCCCAACGCGATCTGCCCATCGGCATCATCGCCACTCTGATTGTCTGTACTCTGCTCTATATAGGCGTAGTTGTGGTGCTCACGGGGCTGGTGAAGTGGGACACATTGGTGGACGACGCCGCGCCGGTGGTTAATACGCTCAAGAAACTGCATTTCACCGGAGTTCGGCTGGTCGTTCTGATCGGCGCATTGATGGGCATGATTTCTTCCCTGCTGGTCTTCCAGCTTGGTCAGGCGCGCGTGTGGTTTGCCATGTCGCGCGACGGCCTGTTCCCCAAAATCTTTGGGCGAGTGCATCCGCGTTTTCAAACGCCGGACTTTTCCACATGGATGGCGGGATTCGTTGTCGGTATCCCCGCGGGATTGCTCGACATCGGAACGCTCGCGGATCTCTCGAATATCGGCACTCTTTTCGCATTCGCACTGGTGGCTGGCGGGGTTCTGATTCTCCGTTATCGCGAGCCGGACCGGCCGCGCGCCTTCCGTGCTCCGGGCGGACCGCTGGCGCCAGCCCTAACCATTATCACCTGCGTCCTGCTCATGGCGGGGCTCCCGATCATGAATTGGATCCGATTTTTTGTCTGGATGGCTCTGGGCCTGATTCTTTACTCTTTCTACGGCCGAAAGCACAGCACGCTGAGAGCAGCGAATCGCGCGTAAGAGGAATCACCGAATGCGGTCATGGTTAAACTGCAGGCTACGAAGACGAGCAATTCTTCTCATTGCTCTATTCGTCGTTGCCTTCTCGTGCCCTCAGAATGCGCGCGCGTGGGGCCGTGGCGGACACAAGCTGGTCGTCAACAAAGCCATCGAGACACTGCCGCCGGGCGTCCGCGATTTCTTCGATTCAAACCGTGGGTTTCTTCTGCTGCATGTGACCGATCCGCTGGATACGATCGCGAAAACTCCCGCTGAACGGCATAATCACTTCATCGCTCTCGACAAGTACGGGCGATTTCCGTTCGAAGCGCTTCCCCGCGTTTACAAAACTGCACTCACAAAATTCGGCAAACCCACGCTGGATCGCAACGGCCTCTTGCCCTGGCAGATTGGTGTCTACAGCGAAAAATTGACGGAAGCCATGAAAGCCGGAAAGTGGGACGAGGCCAAACTCGACGCCGCCATCCTAGCGAATTATGTGGCGGAAGCGCACGATCCCTTCAACACTACCGACAACTTTGACGGCCGCCTCAGTGGTCAGGTAGGAATCAACGAGCGCTTCGGCGCCGCGTTGATCGACCGGTATTCCTCGTTTTTCCCGATGCGCCCGAACGATGCCATTTTCATCGAGGACCCCACGGATCGTGCTTTCGAAGCGTGTCTAAGTTCTCACAGCTGGCTGGAGACCATTCTTCTAGCTGACCGCAGAGCGCGCCACGGCGAAAACTCGTTCACGGACGAGTATTACGACCGCTTTTACAATCAAGCCGCGGCAATTCTGATTCGGCAGCTGTCCGATGCCGCCACGGACGTAGGCTCGTTCTGGCTTACGGCGTGGATCAATGCCGGGCGTCCGCAACTACCGCACTGACTTTCCACGGATGACTCCGTCCTTGCTCTCCAACCGCATCGCTTCCCTTCCCAAGGCCGAGCTACATCTGCATCTCGAAGGATCCATCCAACCCCCGACGGTCTGCGCCCTGACGGCCCGGCATGGCGTCACCATGACTGAAGACGAAGTGCGGCAGCGATACGCCTATCGCGACTTCCCGGAATTTATCGAGGCCTTCAAGTGGGTTACCTCCTTCTTGCGCGAACCACAAGACTACGCGCTCATCGCTCACGATCTTGCGGAGCATTTGCTGACGCAACAAGTGGTCTACACCGAGGTCACTCTGTCGGTAGGAGTCATGCTTTTGAGAAAACAACAGCCTGAAGCAAACTTCGAGGCTCTACTCCGCGCAACCGAGCCGTTCGAATCCCGCGGCCTGCGCTTCCGCTGGGTATTCGATGCCGCGCGGCAATTCGGCGCGGAAGCCGCGATGCAAGTCGTCGACTCCGCCAAGGGTTGCGCCTCAAAAGCGATCGTTGCCTTTGGCACTGGTGGTGACGAGCTGAGCATTCCCACCGAAGCCTTTCGCGCGGTTTACGAGCGCGCGGCAGAGATCGGCCTGCACCGCCTGATGCACGCAGGTGAAGTAGGCGGCCCGGAGAAGATCCGCGAGGCCATCGAACTTCTGGGCGCCGAACGTATCGGCCACGGCATCGCGGCGATCCACGATCGCGGACTGATGGACCTGCTCGCGGAACGCCACATTCCGCTCGAAGTCTGCCCCGGCAGCAACATGAAGACAGGCGCTCTT
>Ga0307471_100001507_pt1 | contig 12737 bp, 12 predicted proteins | sample atmos_gasesAM3C__2_FD_204566 | JGI IMG/M metagenome (GOLD analysis project Ga0307471, IMG submission 204566) | Hardwood forest soil microbial communities from Morgan-Monroe State Forest, Indiana, United States - atmos_gasesAM3C_515 | ecosystem: Environmental > Terrestrial > Soil > Temperate... | reverse complement strand
TGCTGAACCATCCCGGTCTGATTGCTGATCGACACCACGATGTCGCGCTTGGTTAATTTCGCCATATCTATTTTAGTAATCGTTCCTTGTGACTCTGCCGGTGGCCAAATCAAGCACAAAAAAGCAACTTTTAAAATCCGGTATTCCTTGAAGGCGTGCTTGCTTCCTTTTGGTAGAAAGGGTGGCAACCTTCAGTTGTTAACTTTTGGCGAAGTGCGACGTCGCCAATCTTCACGAGCGGGCGGTGCGGCGTAATGCTGCGGAGCAATCTCATGCGCGGTGCGGAAATGCACCTTCGCCACTTCGCGCAATGCCTCTGGCCCGCTCATTTCCACCAGTTTTTTTGCAGTCTCTTTCACACCGGGCGAAACGCCGCGTTCCAATCGCAAACCGAGTTCCTTGCCCTTGCGCTCCAGCCAATTGATGAATCCCTCGCGCGCGATGATCGATGCGGCCGCCACCGCGATATCGGATTCTGCTCGCGGACGTTGTTCAAGGTCGATGTTGCTCCCATGCCTCATCAAGGACTCCTTGATTACTCGCGCGTCTGCGAACTGATCGGATAACGACCGCGGGCACCCCGGCTTTCGCGCTAGCAAATTCTCAATGACCCGTGCGTGCCCCCATCCGAGAAGCCGGTTCAGATTGCCAAACTTCTCATATAGCTCGTTGTACTTCGCCGGGCCGATCAGAACCGTTTCCACCAGACGTTGTGCAGTTTTCCGAATCGTGTCTGCCAGCGCGCGAATCCGCGCATCGGAGCTTATCCGCTTGCTGTCCACGACGCCGGCGTCGAGCAGCTTATGCGCGATACCACGATCAACGTAGACCCCCGATATTACCAAAGGCCCGAAGAAATCGCCCTTCCCGCTCTCGTCCACGCCGAAATGCGGTTCGAACATTTCCGGCGAGTGCACTTCCTCATAACCGAGTATTGCTTCTCCGAGAATTTTTGGTTCCAGCTCGAACTGGACGAATTCTTCGACTCCCTTGCCTTGCACCAGCACCTTTGGCCCCTTCTCATAGACCGCAACGCTCAGCTTGTTCTTTTGCGCAAAAAAATTTGTCCACTCTTTCGGCGCGAACTCGAACCCCAATTCTTCGAGCAAAGCACGAAGCTTTCTCGCCTGCTCGTTGCTAAGGGCGTGCGTGTAAGAGTTCATCGGGGTTACAGATTAACACAGGTGACACACAAATAAGAACGAGTTCAGCCATCCAACTCGAAAAATCCATGTTAGTCTGTGTGCATCTGTGGCTTTCCAATCAGGTAAATTTCATATTCCCCTCTTACGTTGGTATCGCCGTCATCGCCGCGATCTCCCTTGGCGCCGGACCCACGATCCGTACGCAATACTTGTCTCCGAGTTCATGCTCCAGCAAACGCAGGTCGCCACCGTCATCCCGTATTATCACAGGTGGCTGCGTACGTTTCCCAATTTCGCCTCGCTTGCACGGGCTTCCGAAAACCAAGTGCTGCGCGCGTGGCAAGGTCTTGGCTATTACGCTCGCGCGCGAAATCTTCACGCCACCGCGAGAATCGTTATGGATCGACACGGCGGACAATTCCCGCGCGCAACCGACCAAATGCAGCAGCTCCCCGGCATCGGCAAATACAGCGCGCACGCCCTTGCCAGCTTTGCCTTCAATCAATCCGTCCCCATCGTCGAAGCCAACACCGCTCGCGTTTTGGCGCGGTTTTTCAATTTTCGCAAATCGATCGATTCCGGCGCGGGGCGGAAAATGCTTTGGCAACATGCAGCTAGCCTTCTTCCAAAATCGGATACCGCGATTTTTAACTCCGCACTCCTCGATCTTGGCGCGCTGATTTGTATAGCTCGGAAGCCGAAATGCAAAATGTGCCCGGTTAAAGCGTTTTGCCGCGCAAAAAACCCGACTGCACTGCCCGTAAGGAATTCGAGACCCGAAACGAAGCAACTCTTCGAAACGCATGCATTAATCGTCAGGCGCGGGCGAATTCTGCTCGAGCAATCCCGCCGCCGTTGGCGCGGCATGTGGATCTTGCCGCGGCTCGACTCTGACTGCTTAAAGCAGCGGCGTCTTCAGCAACGGCCAGTTTATGAATCCGTGTTTCCGTTCACCCTTCATCGGGTCACGCTTTCTGTGTATCGTCGCCCTCCGCCAAAGCGAATCGCTCCCGGACAGCAGTGGTTTGGATCGATCGAGCAGGTCCCAATGCCTTCGCCTCATTGGCGCGCGATTGACGCGCTGGTTAACGTTGATTTCTCAGTGCAACACGAGGAGAACCAAAGTTCCGGCAACGGTTGATAGAATCGTGATGGGAATGCCAAACCGCGCGTAATCCCAAAACCCGATTTCGACATGTTGGCGAGCGGATTCCACCACGATCATATTGGCAACCGAACCTATGATCGTAAGATTGCCGGCGAAGGTCGTGGCTAGGGCGAGCACTTTCCACATCAGCGCTGGATCGGCAAAATGCGGGATCCATTTTCCCGCGACGAGAACAAACGGCACGTTCGAAAAGATGTTAGAGCCCGCCACAGAGAACCAAGTCAAATTCCATGCCTGTGCTGGCGCCTGTGCCCCGAACATCGGTTGCAGATGGCGATAGATTGCGTCGGGCAAGCCTGTGTCGCTGAGTCCCTCGACAACGACAAACAACGCCGCAAAAAAGACTAGCAAATGCCAATCAACAAGCTTCAGAACCTCACGCGTGTCGCGGCGCGCGAGAACCATCACCAGCGCCGCACCCCCCAGCGCTGTCCATGCGAGGTTTAACCCGGCAAGAAAACAGGCGAAGATCATCGCGAACACGATACAGACGAGCGTGAATAAACCACGATCGAGCTTCGGAACGTCGTGAGGTTCCCGGCTAACGACAGCTGAGCCCAGCACGTTGCGAAAACCAAAGCTGATGATCCCAAAATTGATCGCCAGTCCGACAATCGCCGCCGGCGCAAGCGATCGCGAGAATGGCACGAACGGGATACGTGAAAAATGCCCGATGATCATGTTCTGCGGATTTCCCACCAATGTCGCCACGCTGCCGATGTTGGCGCTGGTCGCCAGTGCAATGAGAAACGGCAGCAGCGGAAGTTTACCGCGGCGGATGACTGCAACCACCAGCGGCGTCAGCATCAAACAAATCGTGTCGTTCACGAGCAGCGCCGACAGAATCCCCGATGTAAGTATCAGATAAAGCAACAGCCGCTGCGGCGTTCGCGAAAGCTTCAGAACAACGTCGGCCGCCCAGTCGAAAAAATGGGCCAGGTAAAGATACGCCGATATCAGCATCATCCCGAGCAACAGAACAAGCGTGTCGTAATTGACGGCGCGGTAGGCGCGCTCCGGCGTCATCACACCTGTCGAAACCATCAACACCGCTCCGAGCAATGCAGCTGCCGGCCGGTTCAGCGGCAGGATCTTCAGTTGTCGTCCGCTGATCAGGACGTAGGTGATCGCGAAGATCACGGTCGCGATGATTTCCTTTTGCCAATGATTCACGCGCGTCCTTAGCGGATGGCGCGCTGCTTTTCAATTCATGCAGCGCACGATGCTTTGGGGTAAGCGTTGAACGTTTCCGTTTCTCTGCGATAAGCTTTGCTTCGACCTATGCGCAGCATGACTGGATACGGCCGTGGCGAGACCGATCACGCCGGAACAAAATTTACTGTCGAGCTAAATTCCGTGAACCGGAAACAAAGCGACGTGGTGATCAATCTGCCGCGCGATCTCGTTGAGCTCGAGCCGCGCCTTCGCCAAACAATCAACGAAAATATTTCGCGTGGTCGCACCAACGCGACGGTCAGCCTTCACAGTGGCGCGAATGGCGCGCGGAAGCTGGCTCTCAACACGGAACTCGCCCGCTCGTATCACGAAGCGATGCGCACGTTGCAAAAGGAATTGAACGCGCCCGGCGAGATCACCATCGCCACGATCCTGCAAGCGCCCGGCGTAATGCGGTTCCCGGAAGAAGCCCTGAATGCCGAAGATACATGGCCCGCCGTGGAACGCGCTCTGCGCGCCGCGCTCGCCGACCTGATCAAAATGCGCGAACGCGAGGGCAAACATTTGGCAAAGGACTTGATTCACCGTCTCAAAGCGATCCGGAAAAAACTCAAGGAAGTCCGGGCACTGCATCCGGACGTGGTGAAACGGTATCGGGCCGCGCTGCTCGACCGAATACAAAAAGCCGGGCTGCCGCTCCCCAGCGACGACGAACGCGTGTTGAAGGAAATTACTTTCTTCGCCGATCGCGCTGATGTATCGGAGGAGCTGACACGACTTGAGAGTCACCTTGCGCAATTCGCGCACCATTTGCGTAGGAAGGAGCCGGTTGGGCGTACACTGGAATTCATCACACAGGAGATTTTTCGCGAACTCAATACACTCGGCGCAAAAGCGAACGATGCGGTGATCTCGCAGCGCGTGATCGGCTGCAAGGCCGACCTGGAGAAGATCCGGGAGCAAGTGCAAAATCTTGAGTAACCATTTCAGCCGGCACGGAATTCTCTTCGTCATCTCCGCTCCATCGGGGGCGGGAAAAACTACCGTCGTTCAAGCGCTGCGAAAAAACCGAAATCTTTTTTATTCCGTCTCGTGCACAACGCGAGCACCGCGGAGCGGTGAAATTGACGGCGAACATTACCGATTTCTTTCCGCGGCAGATTTTCACTTACGTATCGATGCTGGCGATTTTTTGGAGCACGCGAAAGTGCACGAAGATCTTTACGGCACATTACGCGAACCGGTGCTGACGAATTTGAAAAACGGCGTTGACGTTCTGATCGACATCGACACGCAAGGAGCCGCCACCATCCGCAATTCTGACGATCCGGTTGTTCGGCAGGCATTGGCGGACATCTTCATTATGCCTCCTGATGTTGAAGAGTTGCGCAGGCGATTGGCGAAACGCGGAACGGAAACGGCTCAGCAGATCGAGTCGCGTCTCGCCACTGGCAGGCGAGAAATGGAATTATGGCGCGATTACCATTACACTATTGTCAGCGGTTCGATTGAAGAAGATCTCGAAAAGATCCGCAATATCATGTCTGCTGAAACGTTTTTGAGCAGACGGCTCAGGCTAAATTGATCGATATGGCTGCCATGGAGAAAAGTTCCAGACGCAAGTTGGAGAAAACCAGTTCGCAAAAAGTGGTGGACATTCCCGCTGGAAGAAAATCCGTCGTGCTCGGCGTAACTGGATCGATCGCCGCGTACAAATCTGCAGAGCTTGCAAGTCTGCTGGTCAAACAAGGGCATGAGGTTTTCGTGGTGATGACACACGACGCAACCGAATTTATTTCACCGCTCACATTGCAGACGTTGTCGAAAAATCCGGTAATCATGAGCTTCTTCGACGAAAAAGATAGCTGGCGACCGGGCCACATTGACCTTGCCGACCGCGCGAACCTGCTACTGATCGCGCCGGCAACTGCGCACATAATCGCCGAGCTCGCGCATGGTCTCGCAGGTCATCCACTTGCAGCTATAGCCCTGGCTACCCGCGCGCCAGTCCTGATCGCGCCGGCGATGAACGGAAAAATGTGGGCACATCCCGCAACGCAAGAGAATGTGGAAAAACTCAAAGCGCGCGGTATCGAATTCATCGGCCCGGAGGAAGGAATGCTCGCTTGCGGATACGAAGGACTCGGCCGTTTGTGGAAAGTGAATGAGATCGCCTTCCAGGCGGAATTTCTTCTTACCCGGCACGACAAACTGATCGCGTGAGATTTCTCATCACCGCAGGTCCGACGCGAGAACCGATCGATCCAGTTCGTTACGTCTCCAATCGTTCGTCCGGAAAAATGGGCTACGCCATCGCCGAAGCAGCTTTGAATGGCGGGCACGACGTGATTCTAATTTCCGGTCCGGTGAATCTCGCGCCGCCGCGAGACGCCAAATTTGTTTCAGTCTCGACGAGTGATGAAATGTTTGCCGCGGCCCATCGGCACGCGGACGAGTCTGACGTTTGCGTACTCTGCGCCGCTGTGGCGGATTACAAGCCGGCTCAAGTCTCGCCGGGAAAAATCAAAAAAGGCGCCGTTCAATTTTCCCTCGAATTAATTCCCACTCGGGACATTCTCGATTCGTTAGGCCGGCGACAGAATCGGAAATTTCTTCTCGTTGGGTTCGCTGCGGAAACGGATCACCTCGAAGCAAACGCCAGGAACAAGCTGCGCGAAAAGAACTGCGATATCATCGTCGCGAACGATGCGCGCGTCGCAATGGAGAGCGACGAAAATGAGTTGCTGATTCTGTCTCGTGATGGCGAAACGAGGAAAATTTCGCGCGCGCCAAAAGAAATTCTCGCGCGCGAGCTGGTGAAAATTTTTACAAATTCGCAACAAAAAAGTTTGACAAAAAAAATGTGACGATTACTGAACGCACATAAGTGAAGTCATTCCCAACTCTTCACAACGTTCCGCGCGTTGCGGATTGAAAGGGGGGAATTAGTCGATGGCAAAGAAAAGAAAAGCAGCAAAGAAAAAAACAGCGAAGAAAAAGAGGCACTAAGCCCCACGCTGTATTAACGGCCCCGAATTTCTTCGGGTCCACAACACCTAACTTCAACCCGGGAGGAGAATTTATTTCCCTCCCGGTTTTCTTGTACACGCGAGCACTGTCATGTTGAGCGGAGCGTTGCAACGAAATGCGAATCATGAGGCCAGGCCTTCAAACATCTCGGTTTATTGTGTTGGATATGCATGGCAGAGATCCTTCGCTTCGCTCAGGATGACAAAATTCAGCTTTCCATCGTGCACTTTGTGTTCTTTGTGCGAGGTAATGCTTCCGGATGAAGCATTACCTCGATGCAGCGGAGAACGCCGCCCGCACTGCCGGTAAATTATTGCGCGAAAATTTTCAGCGGCCACAGCGTGTCAAGGCGGTCGCGGCGCACGACATCAAACTGGAGGTCGACGTTCAGGCGCAGGAGTTAATCGGCAAATTGCTTCTCGAAGAATTTCCCACGCACGCGCTTTACGGCGAAGAAGGGATCGTCGGAGATCAGTCCACCGACCATCAATGGATTGTCGATCCGCTGGATGGCACGGTGAATTATTTCTACGGCATTCCGCACTTTTGCATTTCCATTGCGCTGCGTCTGCGCAAGGAGATCGTGGTTGGCGTGATTTACGATCCCATTCGTGGCGAGTTGTGGACTGGACAACGAGGCGAGGTTTCGAGATTGAATGGAAGCCCGAGCCATGTGAGCGATCGCGCAGAGCTTGCCGAAGCCGTGATCTCGATCGGGCTGGCCAAAACCGGAGAGACGATCAACACGAATTTTCCGTTGCTTCAGCAAATGATTCATCGCGTGCGCAAATGTCGCGTACTGGGCAGCGCTGCGCTCGATTTGGCGTACGTGGCGTGCGGACGCTTCGACGCATACATTGAAACGGGAATCAGCTTGTGGGACATAGCCGCCGGTTCACTCCTGGTTGAAAACGCCGGTGGAACTGTCGATCTTCGCCCGCGCGAGAATATGAAAGACAAATACAGCATCGTCGCGTCAAACGGCCTGATCGATTTGAAATTGTAATGAGTGACGAACATTTCGCGCGCGAAGCGCGATTCGGTGTGCGGCAGCTTAACGCCGCTTTAACGCTTCCACGGTTCCAAGACTAAAGTGGCGAAGCCCATGATCCGCTCCGGCATTGGTTACGACATCCATCGTTTCGCCGACGGACTGAAACTGATATTAGGCGGCGTCGAGATTGCGCACGCGCGCGGGCTGGAGGGTCACTCAGACGCCGACGTTCTGTCGCATGCGATCGCCGACGCGTTGCTCGGAGCGATCGGGGCCGGCGATATCGGTCAACATTTTCCAAACACGGACGAATCGATTCGCGGCATCAGCAGCCTGGATATTTTGAGGCGCGTTGCCAAATTGCTTGCGGAGAAAAACGCAATCGTAGTCAACGTCGACGCAACGGTCATCGCGGAGGCGCCAAAACTCGCGCCGCACGCTCTGGCCATGCAGCGAAAAATTGCGGCGGCGATTGGGATGAACGAAGCCGACGTGAGCGTGAAAGCGACGACGAACGAAAAGCTCGGACCAATCGGACAAGGCGAAGGCATCGCCGCAATCGCCATCGCCACAGTCGAAACGGCCTAATGGCTCTTCGCTTCTTCAACACCTACTCGCGCGAGATTGAAGAATTCGAGCCGCGCGATCCGACGGCGCGTCCAATCACCATGTACACTTGCGGACCCACAGTGTATAGCCGGGCGCACATTGGAAATTTTCGCGCCTACATCTTCGAAGATTTGCTTCAACGACACTTGGAACTGCGCGGCTACAAGGTGCATCGCGTGATGAACATCACGGATGTGGAGGACAAAACCATTCGCGGGGCAGGCGAGGCCGGCATTCCGTTGCAAAACTTCACCGAACAATTCAAAAAGGCTTTCTTCGAAGACGCCCACACATTGCGTATCAAGCGCGCGGACGAATATCCGCGAGCGACCGACCAACATTACATCGACAGAATGATCAAGATGATTAGCACCCTCATCTCCAAAGGACTCGCCTATCAGGCCGACGACAAGTCAGTGTATTTTCGCATCAACAACTTTCCGAATTACGGCAAGCTCGCCCACTTCGATCTGACGCAATTGCAATCGACCGGCCGGGTTAAACACGACGAATACGACAAGGAACACATCGGCGATTTCGCGTTGTGGAAAGCGTGGGACCAAGAAGATGGCGACGTAAAATGGGATTCGCCGTGGGGACCCGGCCGTCCCGGCTGGCATATCGAGTGCAGCGCGATGTCCACTGCGTTGCTCGGCGATCAGATCGACGTCCACTGCGGCGGTGTCGATAACATTTTCCCACATCACGAAGCCGAGATCGCGCAGAGCGAAGGGGTGACTGGGAAGAAGTTCGTGCGCTACTGGCTGCATTGCGCGCATCTGCTGGTGGACGGCCAGAAGATGGCGAAGTCGTTAGGCAATTTTTACACGGTGCCGGACATTCTGGCCAAAGGCTATACCGGGCGCGAGCTCCGTTACGCTCTGCTGCGTGTGCACTATCGCGTGCCGTTGAATTTCACCTGGGAAGGAATGAAGGAAGCCCGGGAGTCGTTAGGCCGAATCGATGAATGGCTGGCGCGGTTGCGCGAGTTGGTAAGGACAGCGCGCCGCGGCGTCCGGTCGGCGCAGCGCACCGACCCTACCTCACAATTTGAAGACGCGCTGGATGACGATCTCAACATTTCTGCTGCGCTGGGATTTCTGTTCGAATCGATTCGCGAAACAAACCGCGCGATGGATCAGAACGAAATGGACGCAGCTTCGGCAAGCGCATGGCTCGACTGGTGGAAACGGATCAATCGCGTGCTGGCACTCGAGGATGGTGAGCCGCGCGTCTACACACTGCCTGCAGGAACAGGCGAGTTCGTGACCAAGGGCGGATCAGCTGAAGTTAAGATCGAGGCGGGAGTAACCATGCGCGGAGAATTGGGAACCGTCCACGTCCGCGGAGGTCCACTTCCACCTGAGGTTGCGGATTTAATTCAACAACGGGCAGAGGCAAGAGAGGAGAAAGATTTTCGCAAAAGCGACGAACTGCGTGAACAAATTTTCGCGCTCGGCTGGGAAGTGCGCGACACCAAAGACGGGGTGAAACTTACTCCGCGCTCCGGCTCGGATAGCGCTCGGTAGCTGGTTGTTCTTCGAACGTGTAACCAAACCGCTCGATCTCCGCAGCGAACCGGGTGCGCACGAATTCGCGAAGCTCGTCATCATAATACTTTCCATAATGCTCACGGCTTGAGCGGTTGTATTGCGGCAGGGTTACTGGCGAAATGCCGATCGCCGTGCAAACGGCACGAAAATCGTCGGCCAGATTTTCGAACCGCATGATGTAATCGACGTTCGCGAACGGGTCGTCTGCGCCGTTGTCCAGTCGCAAATAGTCAGCCACCGACACAGCTTTGGAAATTATCGCGCGGAATTTTTTCCGATCCCACGTTTCAGGATTTTGCGTGGGCGTGAAATAGTACGACACCATGCGATCCCACGGATTCCGTACACAGGTGAACTTATATAGAGTCCGAAATTGCTCGTCCCCCAAGGCATCGCGATACTCGCTCAGGGTCGAGTGTTTCTTGATGTTATACTTTGGATTGCGCAAGCCGAAGCGCTCGATCCCGTCCTGCTCGTTTCGTAGAGCAACGAGTTGATCCTCCGAGTAATCCCGCAGGACACTTTGAATTGAATTACCGGCCGTCTTCGGAATGTGAACGAAAAGGAAACGTTTCTGAAAAGAAATCATCGGCGTGCGATGCAGAATTTACAGCGCCTGCATGGATCCCGCGAGTCCTGTTGAGCGGCCGGCGCGCCGAGGCACACTTCGATTGCCCTTGCCGAGAAGCGGCGACGCACGATACCACCAGAGCTGGCAATTTGTCCTCGCAAGCGTAGTGAGATGTAATCGCGGATTTCCCAGCACAAGCCATGATCTTATCTCACAAACACAAATTCATTTTCATCAAGACGGCGAAAACGGCTGGAACAAGCATCGAAGTCTTCCTGTCGAAACAGTGTGGCCCTCAGGACATCCTGACACCGATTGTGCCACCTGTTGAAGGACATCAACCGCGCAATTACGAAGGATTCATTAACCCGATTCCCGAAATCCTCGAGCGACCTGCCAAGTTTTTCGCCGCGTTGCGCCACACAATGACGAGCCATACGAAATTTTATAATCACATGCCGGCAGGCGAAGTGAAACAACGTGTTCCCGTGGAGATCTGGAATGGCTACTTGAAATTTTGTGTAGAACGAAATCCGTGGGACAAAGTTTTGTCTCACTACCACATGCACGCGGCGCGCGAAGGCGGTGCGCTGTCGCTCGACGAGTATCTCGCCCGGGGGCGATTTCCCATTAACCATTTCCGGTACATGGATCGTTCGCAGAGCAAAATCATCGTCGATCGAATTATCCGCTTCGAAACCCTGCTGGCGGAGCTGGATGACGTATTCGCCCAACTCAACATTCCGTTTGAAGGCATCCTGGGTATCGCAGCGAAATCGGAATACCGCGCTGACCGACGACCGTATCAAGACGTGTTCAACGACCGACAACGGCGAATCATAGAGCGAGCGTTCGCGAAAGAAATCGAACTGCACGGGTATCGATTTGAACGGTAGGTGCACACGATTCCGCCGCGATCAATCCACCCCTGATTTTGCGACGACTTCCACTTGGATTGGGATGCGCCTGTGTGAGTAGATCTGAGCGAAGATCTGGTGGCCAACTCGGCATTTTTACCGGCGTCACGGCTGATAGTCTTTGCCAGAGTTTGGATGTATTCATTGCTGCGGTAATAACTTCCTTACGGCGGTGCCGGTTTTCTAAACGCCGATCCGCGGAAATTGGACGAGAATAACAGAACTAAGCGCACAACCAGGAGCGCGAGGCACGGGGTGCTTTTATCCGCGCGATTTTACTCACAATTTGAGCTTGTCACTCGTCGCTTCCTGCCACCGGTAAATCTCGGTGTTGAAACGGGAAACCACTGACGCGTATTGCGCATCCGAGTAAAGATTGCGCGTTTCGAATGGATCATCCTTTAAGTTGTACAATTCATTTAAATCCTTGTCGCGCAGGGAAAGCTTCCAGCTGTCGGGAGAAACCAGGGTCCGAGTCGATTCTTCGACCGCGCGCTTAATCATGCGCCGCCGAGCGAGCCTGCTGCCCTTTTTCACTTTTGTCCGGTTCGGAGCCCACTCGAGAAAGACATTCCCCGGCGGTGCGGTTTCGTCATGGATTAACGGCAACAGGCTCTTGCCGGCGCACTGCGGATGATTTGATTGACCGAGAAGATTGAGCAGTGTCGGCACGAAATCGATGTGGCTCACTGGATGCGAAATCATCTTCTGGCGCGTTTGACCCACCAACCGAATCAGCCACGGAACGCGCGCGGCTTCTTCAAACATCGTCTCTTTGCCGAAAAGATGATGCGCGCCCAAGCTGTCCCCGTGGTCGCTCGTGTGGACCATGATCGTGTTCTCACTTAACCCGCATCGTTCCAGACAACCAAGAATTGCGCCGATGCTTTGATCGACCAACGTGACCAGGCCAAGATAACGTTGCCTGATGCTGCGGTGTTCGTCAGGTGTAATCCCGAAGAACAACTGAATCGGAAGCCGCTCACGATCCAACAGCGCTTCAGCCTGTTGCCATTCGCGCATCAAACGGTATCGCAATGGAATGTCTTGGCTCTCCGGAAGCGTAGCCGTCACATCAAGCTCCACCTCATCGAGCGGATTCACCTCATTGAGCGGACCGTTGTAAGGCGAATGCGGTTCCACGAAAGCAACCACCAGAATGAAAGGATCGCGCTGATATTTCTCGATGAAATCGCACGCGTGTTTCTCGAGAAATTTCGGCCGGGACAACTCGATCGGCAGCTTGCTGATGGCCACTTCTGAGAATCGTCCGTTCGACTTGTCTGGCACGACACCCTTCGAGAGGAGAAAATTCGCATAGTCGCCGTGATCGTCGGTGGAAATCCATTGCTGGAATCCGCGTCCGGCAGGCCCATCCTCGCCAAGGTGCCATTTGCCGATGTAAGCGGTCCGATAATCCTGGTCGTGCATTAGCTCTGGGAAAACGCGAAGCTGCCGATCCAGCGGCACGCTGTTGCGTGTGCACCCATTGATGTGTGGCCAAGTTCCCGTCATGAGCGATGACCGCGAAGGTGTGCAAACCGGATGCGTTACGTACGTGCGCTCGAAAATCA
>Ga0307471_100001506_pt1 | contig 12737 bp, 14 predicted proteins | sample atmos_gasesAM3C__2_FD_204566 | JGI IMG/M metagenome (GOLD analysis project Ga0307471, IMG submission 204566) | Hardwood forest soil microbial communities from Morgan-Monroe State Forest, Indiana, United States - atmos_gasesAM3C_515 | ecosystem: Environmental > Terrestrial > Soil > Temperate... | reverse complement strand
TAGAAAGCTCAGACGACGGCATCACCGGGCGAAACCGCTGCATCATCTTCGCCTGCTGCGGAGCCCGCGACTTCACCGACAGCGAAGCGCGGTCGAAAAAAAGCGGAGGCTGGCGCAGCAGCTAGTCCGGCTGCATCTCCGGCTGCGTCGCCTGCAGCCACGCCTAAAGCAAAAGGCAGTCGCAAAAAAGCCGAGACAGCGATGAGCCCTTCGCCGTCACCTGGCAAATTCTCGCTCGGCGGTTTATTCAAGCCGAAAAGCTCCGCGGCAGCTAGTCCGGCAGCTGTGAGCCGTTCCACTGCAAAGAGCACGAGCGCCGAGGCATCAACTAACCCGCCTGCTCCCGGCGGTGGCCACGGTCTGGTATGGGTTAACACAGACTCGCATGTGTACCACAGGGAAGGGTCGCGGTTTTACGGCACGACCAAGAAGGGCAAGTACATGACCGAGGCCGAGGCGATCAAGGAAGGAGACAGGGCCGCAGGGAAGGGAGAATAAATCGCGGGAAGCGGCCGACGAAGCCGGTCCAACTTAGACTTAGACTTAGACTTAGACTTAGACTTAGACTTAGACTTAGACTTAGACTTGGGCGGAAGATGTGCAATTGCGTCTTCCGCTCAACGTTAGACGTTGGATGTTCGACGTCAGGACGTTGAACATCTGAGCGCGAGTCACGGTCGGTTTGCTCTCGACCGTTATTCCTCAGTCAGACTTTGTAGCGCATCAGCTAATGTCTCGAAGGTCGCGATTGGGATTTCGGGACGGTAATGAAACTGCGACAGGATATTGAGTCCAATGTCCTTATGTGGATCGGGCATCACTCGGGTCACAGACGTGACCCCTTTTTCAGTAAGCGTGTCCATGATCTCGGCAACATGATGTGCTGCTGCCGAATCCATTGATTCCAACCATCGGAAATCAGCAAGAACCCGGAAGCCGGGCGCAACATCGCGCAAAAGCTCGCGCACCTGCTGCGCGGCGAGCTTCGCTTGCTCCGCAGTGACTTGTCGCAGAGCGCTGATCACCAGGAGACGTTTCGATCGATCGATCTCGACTGAATACATTCTTCGTGATCACACGATGCAGTCGCCGTCGCAAGCCGGCGCTGTAATTACTCATGTCCTACTCCGTCCGTTTGCAAGAGGTGACGGTTGTGAAAGACCCGGTAGCAGGTTGGATAACAGTTGGCGGGTTGTCGCTAACACGTTTTGCTTCTTTATTTCTCCCGTGACGGCGACAGATATCACTGTTTGGATCATCTCCGCGCTTCTGGCGATCGGCATCGGTCTGAGCAAGTATTCGAAATGGAGAACGCGCAACAAACTGGTGCGCGACCTGGCAGCCATGGATCAGGAGCGCCGTGAAAAAATTCTCAGCCGCATGAATCCGGAGCTCGCGATGGAGGCCCGGCAAGAGTTGATGCGACGATTTCATATAGGCTGACCCGTCGTTCATCCCGTTTTCGAATTCGTACTCTAATTTCTCCCGAATTCTCCGATGTCCTCCGCGCCTTTCGAAATGATCGTTCCGGTGTTGCCAGGCGATATCGACGAGCAAAATCACGTAAACAACACCGTTTACCTGCGGTGGGTCCAGGATGTTGCTACAGCTCATTGGCGAGCGGTCGCCAGCCCGGACGCGCAGGAAAACATCGCCTGGGTTGTCTTGCGACATGAGGTCGACTATAAAGCGCCTGCCGTCCTCGGCGACGAAGTCGTGTTGCGAACATGGGTGGGCAAAGCTAGCCGGCTTACGTTCGAACGATTCACAGAAATCCAGCGCAACCGCGACGGTCGGCTCTTGTCAAAGGCTCGGACTCTTTGGTGCCCGATAAATGCGCGAACCAGCCGACCGATGCGCGTATCGGCGGAAGTGCGCGCGCAGTTTTCAACCCAAATTGGGTTTCGAGGAGTTGATCATTGAGCGTTGAGCGTTGAGCGTTGGGCGTTGGAAGTTCCATCTCCTGATTCACGCCCGGTCATCGCTTGTTATTGCGCGACATTTCTTAAGTCGGAGATGTTGCATATTTATCGGCAAATCACAGGCCTGGAACGATGCATTCCTGTGGTGATTTCGCAGAAGCGCGAAGAAGCTGGAGCCTACCCTTTTGACCAAATTTACATAGTTCCCAAGCCGGCAACGCATTTCTTGCGGCGCTTTTGGTTCAGGCAATTGCGTGATGCACCATGGCAGATTTCGGACGGCGAGTTGCGCGCATTGCAGAGCATTTTAAGGAAGACTGACGCTCGCCTGTTGCACATTTACTTTGGCCAAATCGCTGTTCATCTCCTGCCGCTGGTTCGCGCGTTGAAAAAACCGTCAATCGTCTCGTTTCACGGCGCCGATGTGACCGTGGACATGAACAAGCCAGCTTATCGCGAAGCCACGCGACAAATGCTCGACGCAGTAAACCTGGTTCTGGTCCGCTCCGATTCGCTGCGGCGCGCAGTCATTGGTCTGGGCTGCGACGAGAAAAAGATCGAGATCCAGCGAACCGGGATTCCGCTGGATGAATTTCCTTTTCGTGAGCGAAACTTCGTTGCCGCGGCGACCGAATGGCGATTCGTGCAGGCTGGTCGCTTGATCGAAAAAAAAGGTCTGCCAGTCACGCTGCGCGCTTTTGCGGTTTTCTTGGGGCGACATCCAAATGCGAACCTAACAATTGCAGGAGAAGGGCCCTTGCTCAGTCAACTCCAGAATTTGGCGCGTGAGCTAAATATCGACGGTCGCGTTTGGTTCACAGGTTTTATTTCGCAGGAGCAACTCCGCGAAATCTATTATGCGTCGCATATTTTTTTACATCCGAGCCAGACGGGCCATGATGGAAATCAGGAAGGCATTCCAAATTCAATGTTGGAAGCAATGGCCAGCGGCCTGCCCGTGTTTGCTACCAGGCATGGGGGCATTCCCGAAGCAATCGAGAACGGCGTTTCTGGCGTACTCGTGACCGAGCGTGATCATGAAAAATTGGCGGCTGCGCTGCTTGATGCAGCGAAAGATTCCGGGTTCCTTTCGCGGATCGCGCGCATTGGCGCCGAGATCGTTCGAAAGAATTTCAATCTGCGGGCGCAGGCACAGCGCTTGGAAGAGACCTATTTGCGGATAATACAAATGTAGCGTGGCCGCCCGGTTGCGATTTTATTTGGTGCTCCTGCACAGTTTTTAAGTATTGATGCGGCTAGACTTATCGGGCCCTGCGAAATAGAGATGCTAATATGAACTCGTTCCAAGCCTTATTAATTGCGCTGATATTCTTAGTCGTCAGCCCTTTCACCGCGAGGGCCCAAACGCCGGAAGAAAAATCGTCCGCTCCCTTGAAAGCCGTCGCAGTGCTGCACCCTACTGCGGGCAACAAAATGAGCGGCACCGTAACGTTTACTGAAGTGGCCGATGGGGTACAGGTCCGGGCGGAAATCACCGGCCTGACTCCTGGCAATCATGGTTTTCATGTCCATGAGTTCGGCGATTGCAGCGCAGCCGATGCTACTTCCGCCGGCGCTCACTTTAATCCGACCAAGCAACCGCATGCGGGACCTGATGCGCCCGAACGGCACGTAGGGGACATGGGAAATGTGGAAGCTGACGCGTCGGGCAAGGCGACGCTGGAATATGTGGACCATCAAATCTCGCTTACGAATGACCAACGCTCGGTGGTTGGGCGCTCCGTGGTAGTCCACGCGAAGGCGGACGATCTCAAATCCCAGCCAGCCGGCGACTCCGGCGCGCGCGTTGCCTGTGGCGTTATCGGCCGGGCAAAAAGCCAGTGAGCGCAAATCGAACAGGCTGTTCATTCCAAGCGGCCTGACCGCGCGCAATTCCGGGAATCTTTCTTTGCTCGACAGCGCTCGTTTCATTGATCAAATTGGAAAAACCACTGCGTCCACGCCTATGCCACGAATACCCAAAACTGAATTGTCGCCGGATAACGGCTGCATCATCGACATGAAATGGCAACTTGGTCCGCTGAGTTATCACGCTTCTGCGGCCGGGAAAGAGCCCGTGCCGCTTGTGACGCAGTCAACGCGCCTGCCGGAAGTTGTGCTTTACGATCACGTTGGATTCAAAGGCGCCTACGCTCGCACGAACTTGAGTTTCCATTATGTCGGCGATTTTTGGAACGACCGCATCAGTTGCCTGATCGTCGTAAACGGCGTCTGGCGATTTTATCGCGACGACTATTACAAGGGGCCTTACTGGGATCTCGGCCCGGGCTACTACGAAAGTTTTTTTGCTGAAAAAGGCCCAGACGACGTCGTCAGTTCGTTTCAGTGCATCGCGCTGACATAGGATAGCGCACGCTACGCAGCGTTGTCGGTTGCAAGCTCGAAGACCTCTTCTGCGCAGCCCCAGGAGACCGTGAAGCCGGAGCCGCCGTGGCCGTAGTTGTGAACGACGGTGCGGCCGTCGCGCAACTGGTCTCGCTCTAGGCGAACGCCTGATTTGCGAAATGGACGTAGCCCGACGCGCTCGGCGAGAACATTCGGTTTCTCGATCTTCAATGCACGCGTGCACTCATCGAGGATTCGCCTGGTCGTTGCGGAATCAGCAGCGAGATCGTTGCTGAGCTCGTTTGTCCCGCCGAGAACACAATCGTTCGTGCGCGGGATTGCGTACATCAGCGGGGCATCATCACAAACAACGGCGTATGGAAGATCTTTGATTTTCGGCACAATCGCGACTTGCCCGCGGTGGGGCTCAAGGTCGGTGTCCCGGACGAGTTCGCGGGCGCCGATTCCCGCACAGTTTATGACGAGACCAAATTGCTGATCGACGTCTTCGAGGCGGGCAAAATGCGTATTCGTGACGATTGATCCGCCAGCCGCGACAAAACGATTCGCCAGGTAATCCAGATAAATCGTTGTGTCCATCAGCGAAACGCGCAGCGAGAAGCCACTCTTGAATATCTTGAGAGATGTCTCGTCTGCGGTCGACATGACGGGCGGCAAGCACGGGGCGACAGCTCGCGCGCCAAGTGGAATCGCCCAGGCTGGAATGTGAATTTTTTCAGTGCCCGAAAATTGGCGGAGCTCAATCATTGAAACGCCGCTATCGGGATTACGAGCGAGATCGATAAGCGTCCGATAGGTTTCGAGTGCCCAGGGGATGACTTTGTCCACCGGCTCCGCATCGTAGGGAAACCAGAGCGCCGCAGCCGCTCCAGAGGTTGTTTGCTGGCCGATTTCCCTGGCGAAGATCGCTGTTCGGTATCCGCGCTCAGCGAAAACCAGACCGCAAGTTAGACCTGAGACGCCACCGCCGACCATTGCGACCCGATGCTTCATCCGAATCATCTACGTGCAATGAGCCGCCGCGTCATATAGGATGGCGGGCCAATGGTCTCTTTAAATCGAGATGGACTAACCGGGAAGGTGCTCGCGGGCGAACGAATTTCTGTGGACGAGGTGCTCGAATTGTATCGCTGGCCGCTCGAAGAGGTGGGAGCGCTGGCCAATGCCAGGCGCGATTTGGCAAAGGCGAGAAGTTACGCCGGGCGTGGACGCGAGATTGTCACCTACATCGTGGATCGAAACATCAATTACACGAACGTTTGCAATGTTTACTGCAAGTTCTGCGCATTTTATCGCACGGAGAAGGATGACGATCATTACGTGCTTTCATTCGAGCAGATCGATCAGAAACTCGACGAACTTTCTTCCGTTGGTGGTGTTCAAATTCTGATGCAAGGGGGGCATCATCCGAAATTGCCGTTCGAATGGTATATCGATCTGCTGCGTCACATCCGGGAAAAATATCCACACATCAACATTCACGGGTTCAGTCCGCCGGAGTTTCAGCATTTCGCAGGGACCTTCGGGATGCCGCTGCGCGAAGTGATTTCGGAATTCAAAAAGGCTGGACTTGGATCGATTCCGGGCGGCGGCGGAGAAATTCTGGTGGATCGGGTGCGGAAAAAAATATCGCCATTGAAAATTAACAGCGATCAATGGTTGGAGGTCATGCAAACAGCTCACGAACTCGGATTGAAATCCAGCGCGACGATGATGTTTGGACACGTCGAAAGCATTGAAGAGAGGGTCGAACATTTGCGGCGCATTCGCGATCAGCAGGACCGCAGCGGCGGATTTACGGCGTTCATCTGTTGGACGTTTCAACCTCAGCATACCGTCTTGAAGGTCAAGCACCCGACCGGCGTCGCCGAGTATTTGCGCACGCAGGCACTGGCCCGCATTTTTTTGGACAACATCGACAATATACAAAGCTCTTGGGTCACGCAGGGTCCGGGGATCGGCCAGATCGCACTCCGATACGGCGCGAACGATTTCGGATCGGTGATGATGGAAGAAAACGTCGTCAGCAGCGCCGGAACAACATTTCGATTGGACGCTGGACAAATCGAATCGCTTATTCGCGATGCAGGTTACGAACCACGCCGGCGAAACAATTGGTATGAACTTTTGAATTGACGGAACCGGCCGTGCGTGACCAAACCGGCTGCGTCTGTAAAAAATCTCGCCTTGACGACTGACCCCTTCTTTCCGATATAGCCGCCTGTCCTGCGTGGGCTCGCTTGCGCGGGGCCGCGCTTCTTAACCTATGAGATATTTTTCTGGATGGATGCGCCCCCCGCCGTTTGCAATCTGGGCCGCTTCCATTTGCGCACTACTCGGTGCCGCAGTCGCGCAGGCGCAGGCACCGCAGGCGCCGCCGCAGGGACCTCCCATCGTCCGCTCAATTGATGTGGAGTACACGGGCCCCGGCACTGTCAGCAAGGAGCGAATTCTCGCACAAATTCGGACCAGCGTGGGCCAGCCATATTCCAACGAGGTCGTCGAGCAGGACATCGCCGCTCTCTACAAGACCGGCTCGATTCAAAACGTTCGCATTTTTGCTCAGCCGCAAGGCGATGGATTAAGGGTGATCGTTGCTGTCCAAACGCGTTCGATCCTGCGCGAGATCGTAATCGACGGTGCCGAACGCGTAAAAGCACAAAGGCTGCGCAAAGAAATCAAGTTGAAACTGAACCAACCGGTTAACGAACAACAACTGGAAGAAGCCCGGCAGAAAATCATCGAAGTCTATCAGGGGCGCGGCTTCACTGACGTCAGCGTGCAATTTCGAATAGATCCAATCGACGAGAAACGCGGGACAGCGCGGGTCGTTTATACTGTCACCGAAGGAGCCAAAGGCGCAGTGAGCCGGATTAATTTCGAAGGAAACTCGCATTTTAGCGCAAAGGTGCTGCGCAAACAAATGAAGACGCGCGGCAGGACCGCCATTCATTTCCTGGATAAATCCGGCCGCCTTGATGAGGTGCAGTTGCAACAGGATCTGGACAAAATCCGCGAATTTTATCAGGACCACGGCTACATCGACGTCGAAATCAAAGACGTGCACAGGGAACGCATGGAAAAGGGCCCGATGGTTCTCACCATTGTGGTTGCTGAAGGCCCGCAGTATCACGTGCGGAAGCTGGCCATTACGGGTTATCAGAACACAACGGAGCAGAGGATTCGTGCGCTGCTAAAAATGAAAGAAGGGAGTGTCTATTCGCCCAAGCAGTTGCGCGATGATGCCAAGGCGGTGGCTGATGCGTATGGCAGTGGCGGCTATGTCGACCTTGTAGTTCAGCCGGAAGGGACACCGGCCGGTCCTGCTCTGATCGATGTACACTATAACATTGAGGAAGGCGTTCGCTCGTTTGTAAATCGAATCAACATCGAGGGGAACACGCGCACCAAGGACAAAGTCATCCGGCGCGAAGTTCTCGTCGCGCCGGGAGACGTCTTTAACACTGTGCGCGTGGACATCACCAAGAAACGTCTCGATAACCTGGGGTATTTTGCAAAAGTCGAGACTTATCCGGAAGAGACTGACATTCCGGGGCGCAAGGATCTCACCATCCTGGTGCAGGAAAAGCGGACCGGTTCACTTAGTTTTGGCGGAGGATACAGTACCGTCGATGCGTTGGTCGGATTCGCGGAACTCACGCAAGGCAATTTCGATCTATTCAACTGGCCTTCATTTACGGGAGGAGGCCAGAAATTCAGGTTACGCGTTCAGTACGGCACAGAGCGCAAGGACTTCATTCTCTCCATAACCGAACCGTACTTCCTCGATCGGCGATTGTCCCTGAATGGCCAGGCCTTTTATTCGGAGGCAAACTATCTGAGTTCCGAGTACGACCAGCGCAACTACGGGTTTGCCTTCGAGTTACGCAAGCCGATCAATGCATATACATCCGCAACGTTGGGGTACCAGCTGCAGGACGTCGATATTTTTAATGTCGCCGTTAGCGCATCTGACTTCATCAAATCGCAAGAAGGTACGTTTACCGAGAGCAAGATCTTCGGCGGCCTCGTGTTCGACTCGCGCGACAACCCCTTGCTCACGCGCCACGGACAACGCTTCACTTTTTCGCCTTATGTTGCAGGCGGCTTTCTTGGAGGCAACACTCAGATCTACGGATTGGACTTCGAAGGATCACAATATTTTCACCTTAAGTGGGACACCATCCTGGTGATTAACGGCGAAATCGCCACTGTCAGCCCGTGGGGAAACGGGAATGGTGTACCAATCTACGAGCGGCTTTATCTTGGCGGCTCAAATAACCTGCGGGGGTTTCCGTTTCGCCAAGTTGGTCCGCTGGATGTGAATGGCGAACCAATCGGTGGACAGTCGATGTGGCGCACGACGGTTGAATGGACCTTCCCGATCATTGAAAAAGCGCGCGGAGCAATTTTTTACGATACCGGCTTTGATAACGCCAGTTCGTGGTCTTTCGGTTTCAACCATATCGCCTCGGATGTTGGTATCGGGCTTCGCCTTGATCTGCCGATCGGCCCGTTGCGTCTCGATTATGGATATCCGCTACAGCGCGACGGATATCACGGTGGCGGTCGTTTCAACTTCAACGTGGGTTATCAATTTTGAACGAATATATGTGGTTGCAGTCTAACGCGATTCCGAGCACTGTATCCTCCATTTTATGAAAAAGTCTCTGTCTACAATCCTCGCATTGACGCTAGCCTTTCCGATTGCGGCTCTTGCACAAGGCACAATGAAAATCGGAACGGTTGATATGCAGCGCGCGTTTAAGGAATACAACAAGACCAAGGAAGCCGAAGTAAAAATCAATGATGCCAAAAATGCCGCCAAGAAAGAGTACGATGACCGAGCGGAGTCTTACAAAAGGGCCCTGGACGAAATCAATAATCTGAACAAGCAGCTGGAGTCGCCGGCCCTGAGTGCGGATAAGAAGACCCAAACGGCAAAGGAACGGGATGACAAGATTGCCAACATCAAAAACATGGAGCGCGAGATCAGCGATTTCCGTCAAACTCGCGAGCGACAATTGCAGGAACAGTTGATGCGCGTACGAGAAGGAATCGTAAAGGAAATCACCGATGTCGTGATGGAGAAGGTCAAAGCCAGTAATCTGGATCTCGTGTTGGACAAATCGGGCATGAGCATTAACGGTGTCCCGTTCCTGTTGTTCTCACACGACAACATTGATTTTACCAACGACATCATCGCCGTGCTCAACAAGCCGGGACGTGCCGCGAGCTCGACTGCGAAAGCAACTTCATCCGCTACTCCGGCAAGAGCCGCGAAGCCCTAACATTTAAATTCGACAATTCGGAAATACACGCGAGCTAAACTCGCGTGTATTTTTTTCGTACGAATGAAAAGCGGCGTCCCATATGAAAGGGAAACGATTGGTGGGCGGTTGCGGCCTGCGAAAATATCGATTCTAATCGGACCGCGAATCTTGCAGGCCATCTTTGCGTTTCTTGCCTTCTGCTCAAGCTCGCTCGCGGAGAATTGGGAGGCGACACTCAGCAAGGACCCGGCCGGAAATTTTCCGGAGCTGCGTCCCTTGCGCGCGTCCTATCGCTTCGGCTGGTCTGGTCTTACGGCAGCTACTGGAGAAGTCCACTCCACAAAGCCATCTGAAGACAAGTTTCAACTCGTCGGAACGGGACGAACCATTGGCCTGGTTCGGGCGTTGTGGAAACTGGACTTGAATTATGAGGCAGCCGCCAGTGCCGAGACGTTGCGGCCGATCGAAACTCGGCAAATTGAGAATTATCGATCAAAAAAAATTGCCACGCATCTCACTTTCACAAATAACGGAGTGACTCGCGCGAGAACGGAAGGTAAGGGCGCAGCGGAAGCGAAGGCTCACCAGTTTAATTTCCCCAACCTCTTCGATCTATTTTCGGCCATGCTTTATTTGCGCAGTCAGCCGCTTAAAGATCACAGCGTTTACCGTGTTGTGGCCTATCCAGCGACCAATGCTTATCTTGTTACCGTCACAGTCATTGGCCGGGAAAAAATCTCGGTGCACGCTGGGAGTTATAGCGCAATTAAGCTCGATTTGGGGCTCAAGCGGATTGGCAAACACCGCGAATTAGAACCGCACCGGAAGTTTCGTCGCGCCACGATCTGGGTATCCGATGATGCGGAGCGACTTCTACTTCGCGTTGAAGCGCAGGTTTTCGTCGGCACAGTTTTTGCCGAACTACAATCGTTGCGCTTCGACAATCCTAAATAGCACACGCGTCTCGCCGCCGCAGGGAGCCGGACGCTCGCGCGGCGTCACTCAGGAACCCATTCACCGTGAAGCGGCGGGCCGGGCGGGGGACGCCAACGTCTGCGCGCGGGATCGTAAAATGGTTCGCGTGGCCGCGGTAACAAGCGGAGCGCGGCGAGGGTTTGCAAATCAAGCCGGCCTGTTACCGGAAGTTTGGCTCGTGCTTGATACGCTCGCAGCGAAAGCTCCATCTCCGGGCCATAGATTCCATTGACCTCCTCATGATAAACGCCGCGTCGCGCCAGCGCGATTTGAGCAGAAATTATCACGTTGCGTTGCACTTCGGGCGGGGCAGTTTCAAAAGGCGTCCGCGCAAGTACTCCCGCCGCCGAGGTAGCCGGAGGGACGGGGTTGGAGGGATACACTTGCTGATCTTGCGGCGCATTTGGGAAAGGCTGAACCGGCGCCGGGGTAATGTTCGCTCCCTCAATGGGAGATTGGTCGCCAGCCCTGGGTAACACGGGGCTGGGCGATGCGGGTTTTGCCGCTGGTTGTGCGGAGGCAGAAGAGTTGAGTCCGAGGGATTGAAGCGTCTCACTATTCAGCTGACCGTTCACCTGCAGTCCACTGCGAATTTGATAACGGCGAATGGCCGCGGTTAAATCCGGACTCGCCTGACCGGTGATCTCACCGTAATAAAAGCCCTGGTCTTTCAGGGCTTGCTGCACGCTTTCAATCATCTGGTCGGCCCGCGCCAGCATGAGGGATCCGATGAAGATCAGCGCAGCGATCTTGGCCTTCATTGTGATGTTATTTTGACGCCTTTGTTTTCTGGCCTATTCAGCGCTTTCCTGGATCTGTTACTGCCAGCGTTAGCTTATGCTGGCCCGTCGCGTCGCGATAATGCAAAATGCCGTCAGCAACGGCTGCGGCGATCTGGTCGCGGTAATCTTCACTCGCAAGTTTGGAAATATCCTCTTTGTTCGTGAGAAATCCTCCTTCGATCAAGGCCGCGGGAGAAGTCACGTTTGCGATCACAAAAAATTGTCCGGGTTGCGTGCCCCGATCGATAGCCCGTGTGCGGGCAACCAGCGCTTCTTGAATGAATCCTGCGAGCCTTTGACTTTCAGGATTCGGCGACTCGGAAAGTGGTCGCCATAAAAAAGGCAGCCAAGAAGCCACAGACGAACTTGCGGCGATTTGATGCGAGGCGTAATACGTCTCCACTCCACTGGCGACCGGCTTGTTATCCTCGTTGAAATGAATGCTGATGAAAATGCAATTTCTGATCCGATTCGCGAATGCCGCGCGATCTGCCAGCGAGACATAAGTATCCCCCGGGCGAGTCATCAGCGTTGCGATTCCTTCCGAGTCGAGTAAACGATCGATTCGTCGCGCCACGTCCAGAGTCAGATCCTTTTCGAGTAACCCTCCGCACATCGCACCGGAATCCTGTCCCCCATGGCCGGGATCAAGAACAACTACTGCAAACGGACCGGGTGCAGCCGACGGCTGTGGTGCTCTCGGTTCTGCGGCTGACTTAGCTCTTTCCGTCTGGTGGAACTGCATCCAGACGAAAGACGCCATCATCAGCAACAAGCCAGAAAGAGCCAGGATATTCCGAAGCGGTTTCACTTGTGACCTCCGGACGATGATTTTTTCCCATAAACTAGTCGCGGATCAAGGGACGTAATTCTTTGTCTGACAACAAACGATAGCGAATTGCCCTGTTGGCGTCACGCTCAAGCAATACCGCCTCAAGTCCAGCACTGGCGAGCTGTTCCTCTCGATGTTTCCTGACTGCAGCGCGCTCTGGTGGTTCCTTTGCATCGTCAGTTTGTAAAGTCATATGCCCGATGCTCCATGCGTCGAGCGCAGAGTTGAGTACCGTCTCGAGGTTGGCATCCTGCGCGTGCTGAGTTGCGAGAAATGCTTCCATTTGTTCTCTGGATTGCTCTGTCCCGCTGAGTGCCGCGAAGTCCTGCCGCGCTTGCGCGTACGTTGCGCCGTTGGTTGCGATCTCACCATCGTATTCCACTCGTAAAAACAAATCCTCCTCGGGTCGTTCTCCGACCTCGGCAAAGAGCATTCGTGCCAGGTACGGTGGCCCATAAACCTGTTCAAACGCGCTCTTCATTACCGGACTGAGCGAATAATGTACGAGCCGTCGCAATGAAACATCTGTCGGAGACCGGGTGAAGCCCTCCGTACTAGCCAGCTCGATCGCCGCCATTCGCAATCG
>Ga0307471_100001505_pt1 | contig 12740 bp, 8 predicted proteins | sample atmos_gasesAM3C__2_FD_204566 | JGI IMG/M metagenome (GOLD analysis project Ga0307471, IMG submission 204566) | Hardwood forest soil microbial communities from Morgan-Monroe State Forest, Indiana, United States - atmos_gasesAM3C_515 | ecosystem: Environmental > Terrestrial > Soil > Temperate... | reverse complement strand
GTTGCTTTCGTCAAGGGCCGCGTGACGCCGCCCACCGTCAAACAAATCGTAGGTAACCTCAACTCCGAACGTGCCAAAGTTACGGGCAAGAAAGGGGACATTGTTCTGATAGCTGTAACGGGCGAAAGCCGACACGTCCGGCACATAGTCGGCCTTGCTCAGTTTCACGGCCGCCGAGGTTTTTTCCACTTCTTCGCGCGCTGCGACGATCTCCGGGTGTGACTGCAGAGCAAGCTTTACGCATTCCTCCGCCTTGCAGCTTACCAGCTGCTCCGAAGGGACCGGTTCAAGTTCCAGATGAGTCGTGAGGGGCAGCCCGAGTATGTCGTCAAGCTGCATGGTTAGGTTCGAGAGCTGCAACTCGCTGGTCAGCAACTCCTGTTTTGCTTGCAGGTATTGCGCGGTACTTTCAATCAATTCTCTATCTAAGGCGCTACCATAATTCACTTCCTGGGTGCGTTCGCTCTTCAGGTCTTCCGCGGCCTTGATCCTGGCCTTGGATGCGTTCCGTTGAAGTTGCGTGATCAAGACGCTGTAATAAAGCTGATGGACCTTCAGCGCGATCTCGTTTCCTGTTTCCTTTGCATTTGCACGCGTGGCCCCCAGGTCCGCACGCGCGATCTCATTCGACGGCTTGACCCTGGTAAATAGCTGTGTGAGCGGCTGCACCAGTCCTGTTCCACTGGTCACAAACGTCTTCCCTCCCTGGTTGAGAATCGCCGGCTGGGATGGGATGGTAGTGCCGGCAACTGTACCGAGGGCCCCTGCAGCTATCTGGATGAATTGCGTGTCCGTCACGTTGAACACTCGGCTCTCATTACGGATGTGGGGGAAATAGGCACTCCTGGCGACATCCTTCGCGTGCTGTTTCTCCTCCACTCTAAGTTCCGCTATCCGAACGACGTGATTTTGCTTCAGCGCCATCTGCACTGCCTCGTGCAGAGTCAGGCGTTGAACGACTTGCTTATCGCTCTGCGTTTGCGCAGCGCTTGGCAAACCTAGACAAAGCAGAACTATCACCAAAGTCGTTCTTGATGCGTTCATGATTTCGCCTCCGTTGGCGCAGCTACTAGTTGCTGAATGTTGCTTAGGTCGCCATAGTTGAGCGGTGACTTGCGAAGCAAGGAAGTGAGCAGCAGAGCGATCACGCACGCCCAGGCCACCAAATAAAATCCGTCGATAATCGACAGCGTGTACGCCTGAAGACGAAGTCGGCCGCTCATTAGTCCGACCGCCCGGCCCGTTGCAGCAGCCAGCCCTGAGGATTTCGAAAACACTTCCGCCGTAAGCCCGTGGATATTGCTGTCCGTGATCCAGTTCCCGCTCTGCACGTGCAGACCGAGCAGGTTCGAGTGCAGCTTCTCTCGCTGCGCGACGAAGTGGCCCATGTACACCGCGCCGAGCTCCCCGCCAAACAGTCGCACGGTGTGAAAGAACGCAGAAAATGTCAGAATCCACTGCGGCTTCGACAATCCCCCCGAAAAAATCCCCTGTAAGATGATCGTTGCGACCAATCCAACAAACGCAAACGACTGTCCAAGACCCATGAGCAACTCGGTGCGGTAATAGTTCGATGCCGACCATGCGCTGGTTAGTTCTGCGTTCAGGTACGACGCAAAAGCCATGAACACGAAACCTGAAGCCATCAGCAGGCGCGAATCAAGACCCGACAGCAGCAGAAGCCCAGCCATAAAGGCTAGCAGGATCAGGGGAACTGCGCTCCAGATCACCGCGGGCCCAATTTGATCGGCTTCGAACCCGTGAATTCCCAGCGACTGCGGGACGAGGATGATGGTAGTCACCAGACAAAAACGAAACAAAAAGAGGCCAATGCCAAGCAGCAGCGTGTTCCACTGACGGAGATAGGGCATGTCAACCAAAGGATTGGGACCTTGCAGGCGCCGCACCGTTGCCGCCACGAGGAAGAATAAGCCGCCCAGGAACAGCGCGGTGAACACTCCCGAGCGCCACCAGTCGAGCCTTTCGCCCTGGTCGAACGCGGCATACAACATCGCGAATCCCAAGCTGCCGTACAAAAAAGCCGCGAAACTCGGCGCCGCGGATTTTTTCGGAGCCGGAGAAGGAGGTATCCCGTAATGGATGCACAGCGCCATCAACGGTGTAATCACCGCCGAATTCCAGAACATCCAGTGCCAGGAGAGATGATCTCTGTACCAGCCGTAGAGTGACGGGGCGATGTTCACGGCTCCATCAACGAACGTCGCGTAGAGGGCTATCGTGAAGGGAAGGAACCGAAGGGGAATATTTCGCAGCGCAAACGTCAGCGTAAGCGGATAGAACGTGCCCGAGGCCAGCCCGGCCAAAACCAGGGCAACGACGAGCAAGCTGTAACTATGGATCAGCGGAAGGAAAGCACAGACTACCGTAAATGTCGTCGCAGCGAAGAATAAAATCCTCCGGGGTCCCATCAACGCGCCCAGATAAACAGTAAAGGGCCCGATGAACATCAGAGCAATGTTGTATGCACTGCTAAGCCATGCGCCGTCATCAAAACTGATGCCGACATGGCCCTTGAGATCGGGAAGGCCGAGCGAAATCATGCGGCCGGTAAGCGTGACAATCCCCGCGCCCATGATCACGCCCAGGATTCCGAGCAGCGGACTCTTCGAGAGTTCCGAGGGCGCTATTCCTGCGAGTGCATGCGCGATTTGTGACGGTGGTGGTAGACGTACGGCGGTAGTTGAGGCAGCCATCGTGCGCTCCAATCAGTGTCTTGTGCGGACGGTGGCGATAACCGAGAGGCCCGGGCGCAACGTAGTCGCAATGCCCTCATCGTCAAACGCGATCTTCACTGGAATCCGCTGCACGACTTTCGTGTAATTGCCGGTAGCGTTGTCCGGCGGCAGAAGCGCAAATTGCGAACCGCTGGCCGGCGCAATCTCAATTACTTTGCCGCGGAAGGTTTTCCCGGGATAGGCGTCAATGCGAATCTCTACCGGGTCCCCCGCCTTCATGTTCTTAAGCTGTGTCTCGCGATAATTGGCTTGAATCCATTTCACCCTGCTGACGAACGAGATGGCCTGGGTACCCGGGGAAACCAACTGCCCGGGCCGTACTTGTCTTTCGCCCACCGATCCGTCACCGGGCGCTTCGATCGTTGTGTAGCCTAGGTTTACTTGCGCAACAGTGAGTGCAGCCTCTTTGGCATGGAGGTCGGCGATGAGTTGCATGTCCTGCGATTCCAACACGGCCTTGGTGCGCCGTTCAGCCTCGGCCGCCAACTCATTGCTGCGCAGCATTGTTTTCGCCTGCTCGAGATCAGCATTCCGGCTCGCGGATTGAGCCGCAAATCGTTGCTCGTCGGCGACCGCCTGCTCAACTTTCTGCTGCGTGGTTGAACGCGTTTGAAAGAGTCCCTCTTGCCGCGCGCGTTCCTCCTGCGTGCGCACCACATCCGCCTGGACCGCTGCAATTCCTGCCTCCGCCGCCGTGATCTGGGCGTGCGCCTGATCGATCCCGGCTAGCGCCCGTTCGATACGTGAATTCTGAAGCTCGCGCTGGCGGCGATTATTTTCGATTGCAGCTTTCGCAGCTTCCACCGCCGCGCTCGCCTGCGCCACCTGCGCCTTGTAGTCGTCATCTTCCAGTTCAACAATCAGGTCTCCCCTGTACACCTGTTGGAAGTCGGAGACCTTTACACTTCGAACGATGCCCGCAACTTTCGTGCTCAGCGGGGTAAGATCGCCCCGCACGTACGCGTCGTCCGTGACCTGCTCGATCCGGCCACCCTCCCAGGCATTCCAGTTTCTCGTAATCGTGAACACCACTGCAGCAGCCAGCAACACCACCAGCAAAGGGGTTCCGTACTTCTGCCATTTTGGCTTGGGTCGCTCAGGAATGTGTTCAGGCTCAGGCGCTCGCGCGGGGGCCTGTGTACTTGCAGCCATCATGAATTCGTTTCTCCATTCCTACGGCCGGTCGGCCGAACTCTTGCGGCACGCAAAATTCGACCGGCTGCCAACGTTCCGTTGCACTCGAATGGCCATTCCCACTTGTCCCTGCAAACGCTATCACTTTTTTTTACAGTACGCTACAAGTTGCAGAGCGACCGCAGAGGCGTCAAAGAACGCCGAGAATGTCCTCCGGCAGACAGGCATGGACAGGTGACGAGTCTAAACTCCGCCTTTGCCGGTTTCCGCAGAGGCGCTCCATCAATTTGGAATGAGTCTCCTCCACCCGGGATCGTTTAGTCGGCCTTGGAATCTGAAAGCATGCCAGATGCTTGCTCGCCAGGTCGCACGGGCCGGGCGAATCTGCGCCAGATTACGCTCAGCGCGGCAACGAGCGGCAGGGATAGGTAAACTCCCGCGATTCCACCGATCGCCCCACCAACCATCACCGCGAAGATTTCCAGCAACGGGTGAATTTCCAGGGCGCGTCCCATAACGCGTGGGGCAACCCAGTAGTCGATAACCATTCGCCACAGGCCGACCACAGCGAGCATCCAAATCCAATGGGAGTGCGTGAGGAACCCCACGGACACAAAGATCGCAGCGGAAACCATCCAGCCCGCCACGGGTATAAATTCCAGAATTCCGCCCAATATGCCCAGCCCGATGGCATGCGGGAAACCCAGGGCGAACATCGCCGCCGAATAGACGAAGGCTGACAACCCGCCGAGAATCACCTTGGCCCGGATGTAGTGTTGAAGCATTACATGCAGCTCGTCGGCAAACGACTGCACAGCCCTGACGTTGTCCTTCGTCGAAATAAGCTGGATCAACGCGTCCGCCAGGTAAGCGCCATTGGCGAGAAAGAAGAGCGCCAGGATGGGGATCAGGATCAGTGCTCCGGAAAAAGTGGAGGCAAACCTTTCCACTGCGTCCACCAGCCCGCGAGTGTCAGTTCGGTGCTGCTGCAGAAATGTTTTCAAGCGGAGTTCTTGCTCGCTTGTCCAGCCGTATTTATCGCCAATCTGCACCGCAATTTCGCCGCTCGAAAGTCCATCCACTACGGCCGGGATTTCCTGAGACAATTTGCCCGTATGTCGGAGCAGTCCCGGTGCCAGTCCGTGGACGACAACCGCGAAGAGAACCAGGAAAGCGACATAAGCTTCCAGAATATGTGGCCCTCTCAGGTTTCTGAAAAACAGAGAATGACGTTGGAGAAATCGCACGACGGGGTCAATCAAGTATGCAAACAGGATGGCGAAAACAAAAATTACGATCACGCCCCGCGCAACGTACACGGCGGAGAGCACAACTGCAAACAGCAGGATCGTCACCAGTATGTCGGCTGTCCGGCGATCGGGGAAGGCCATAAGTTTCCGCCTGTGATAAATCGAGGGCCTAGAAATTAGTCGGTTTGAGCCTCTAATTTCTTCTTGGTAGAAACAAGCGCCCGCTCTAGCGAGGAACGAGTTTTGTCCACGGCGACCTTTCGCACAATTCCGCCCTTGAATCCAGTCAGACCGGCCTGTTGTGATCCCTTCAGCGTAATCAGGTAAAATCCCCGCTGATTTTTCCCATCCGAGTCTCTGACGCAGACGCTTAGATCCAGGGCGGCTTCGAAATAGTGGCTCGAGTAAAGTTGCTTTATCGCTACGGCGTATGCCGGATCCGTGGCGTGGGTGCCACGATAAACAATCGCCTGGACCATCCGAAGAGCGGGCTTCAGTCCGAAATTGACCTTCTCCCAATAGAACTCGGATTCGATGTTTTTCACTTCGAAGGACGGATAATCCAGCAAGTAATGATCCAGGTCGGGCAGATACACAGGCAGGGCTTTCGAACGGCTTAACAACGACTGAAACGTCTCACCCACTGCCGCGGGATGATTCTTGTCCCGATACGTGCCCAGAGCGGCGTTTCCTCCTTTTTGGTATCGAATGAGAGCTTCGAGCGCCATTCGCTGTGCCGCGCGATTCGCCTGGTCGGCAGCGTCCGGCGCCGACCAGTTCACTTCCTTCTGGAACTCTTCCGTCAATTCCGCCGGCAACTGGATCTCGCAGTGACCCGGCTTGCATTTCTTTAGTTCCTCCACGTCCTTCTCTTCGAGCGTGAAGCCATCGAGATCCGATAGCTGCGGCGGATCACTGAATTTTCGGATGGCGAGATAACTGGGCAGCTTGCGTAGCGCATCGATGTCGGATGCGAACTTCAGGTACTTCTCCGGGGTACTTTCGATATACACCGAACCGAAGACAAAAACCTCGTCGGGAGTTCTTGAGTCCAGGATCTTTGCGATGGCCTTCCCTTTGCGAATAGCCGCAATCTGGTCATCGTTCAGCCCGACATATTCTCGAAAGAACTTGTCGAGCTCGGCTGCCTGGTCGTTTGCACCAAACGCAAGGCCGCGCAGGAACAGGAGCAATACAAGCAAGGAGAGGATGAGCCCAAGCTCAACTCTGGTGGGCATCAAGTAGCGGTCTTTCATTCTTTTTACTCCGCGAAAATATCATTGTCAATCGCCTCATAGCAACTCAGCTAGGGGTTTGAGGGTCGTGCATCATTGTTCCCGCCCGGAACACCTCGATTCTCCGAGTCCCCTTGGACGATTGAATCCTATCACTCGTGTTGGACCACCTCAGCCATCGGGTTTGCATCCGAGCGTCCACGATTGCAGTTGACAACGAGTCACCATCACATGTGTTCATGGAGGGCTACATGATAACGAGCGATCGCTGGGTCGTCGAAGAATGGCGAAAGTGTCCTCAGGTGGACACTCTCGGTCACCTGGCTTTGAGCAGTTGCTCTGTGGAAGAACAGCATTCGAACGTCGGCGATCTATGGAAAGGATGAAGGTTCGACGATTCAGAATTTATTTCAGCCTTGCATACTCAGCTTTGGCCGCAACAATGATAGGAACATTAGGGTCGGCGTCCTTCCAAAGCACAAGGAAATCCAGGTAGGCGGCGCGGGCCTGGACGCGAACAGCTTCGGCTTCGTCGCCTTACTTAGATTCAGCGACGAGCGCGTAGGCACGTGCCAGTTCCAACCGGGCCAGAGCACCCCAAGAGAAATTTGACACAAGCGCCGATGGTCAATGAACTTTCGAAACTCTGCTGCCCCTCGGTTTGGGCCTTGCTCAGTGCTTATATGGAGGAAAATAGAGGTCGATGATCAAGCCAGCCGCGTTTACCTGATAATTCGGGTGTGGTCCCGTGTTGTTCGCGTGCTCGTAGTAGGTATCGAGCTGAATGTGCTTGCTTAGTGGAAAAAGGCAACCCGCGAAGAGGTGCGTTGAACTCCATTTCGCGTATTGGCTCTGGTAGAAGAACTCGGCGCTGGCGTACGCCCCCGGATGGTAGGAGCGAATCGTCAAGCGCCGCTCGCCTGTGAATCGGTTTCGATACGTCCAATGGAAACTGCCGTTCGACCAGTCAAGGTCCCCGCGGTTCCTGTCCGCCAGCAGAATGGTCCCGGGAAACGGGATGTGAAACATGACGATCGGTTGCAAACGCCGGATGGCGGGCTGCACGCTCGATGGGAGATAGCGATATCCGATGGTGAACACCACTGGCATGGGTTTCATGTCGTCCAGATCAAATTTCGTGGTTTTCTTAAGCTCCTCAAGCGGCCGGATGTTGAACTGCAGGCTCGCCCCCACCTGTGCGTGATTCAAGTCGACGTCTTCCATGTAGCCCTTGGCATCGAAGACCAGACGTACACTGGAGGTGAGACGAAAGTTCGAATTCAGTTCGGGGAGGAAGGCGGTCATGGATGTTTGGGCGCGCACGACAGCTGATGGCAGCGACAGAAAGAGCGCTGCCATCAGCCAGGTCTTCCGAACGAGGCTGAGTCGGCGGGATCTCATCTGACCACGCTTCGTCAAAAAGTCGGAATCTCGTACTAATCGCCGGTTGACGGTCTAGCTTGCTGCAAGACGACTCGCGACGGATCGCTCAGTTCGGTCAGGACCAAGAATCTTCACGATCCCATGGCTGCATCCGTCGCAGTACCAGCGGAGAGACTCCTCAGTGGACCGACGGTTTGAACGATACCTGCTCCGTCTGGATTAGTCCTGAGGATGGCCAGCGGCTCTAATCTCCCAAACGGCGCATGTTCGAGATCCGCCAGATAGACTTGGTACTGCGACGAGGGCGCTAATCCAACCGCCGCAATCTGGATAAGGTCGAGCAGACCAAGAGAGTTCACCCCTACCGACGCATTCGCCTTCGGCAATGCCGTGCCGGCGGCCTGCAAATGTAAGCGCGCAGTCTCCCCTACTTGAGCTAGTGCTCATCGCTCCGCCGGGTACTACATTCGAGAGGTTTTCCGGTACCGAATTTGTGAAAGCAACACTATTGATCCGTGAACAAGGTTCCGGCTCGCGCCAAGTTGTCGAGGCGGCCCTGAAAAAGGCGGGCTTTCCTTTGCACGCGTTCAAAAAAGCAGTGACTCTAGACTCCACGGAAGCCACCAAGTTGGCGGCAGAGGTCGGCCATAGGCTGGGGTTCGCTTCGCGCTGGGCAATTTCCAAGGAGCTCGGGCTGGGTACGCACAAAGTGGTCAAGGTAGATGGCATTAAGGTGACGCAACATTCTAGCCTAGTAACCCGCGCAGGTCCTGAACCACGGGGCCCGGCGGGCGCACTTCGAACGTTTGCGCTGGAGCGCGCGCGTTTTCTTTCCGACGCGCCGCCAACGCCGACGGAGACACTTCGTTCCATCCGATAAGCTCAGCTAATTGCCAACGAGAATTGCTCCTCAGCCAGTCACCGCTGAAGCGATATTGGCCTTAGTACTTTCAATTCAATGAGGTGGCGCGCCCGGAGGGATTCGAACCCCCGACCCTCTGCTTAGAAGGCAGACGCTCTTTCCAACTGAGCTACGGGCGCGTGGATGGGAACTGCCTGAGTTTACGGCGCTGCCTGCATAGTTTGCAACGGGCAAACTCTCGCGTTTGCCACTTAGGAATTGCCACGCTCTCTGCGCCACATGCCGATGGATGTGTGTTCTCACCGATTTTCCGACTTGACAAGGTGTCTCCATTCAGTGACGCTGGAATATGCTCGGCTGGGGCCTCGCAAGATCATTCTGGCAGTCTAAATGTTTAATTTTGAATACGATAGAGCATCCCATGCATGAGTTCTTACCCTGTGGACGTGCAATTGCAAGAATCTGGCCGGAATTTGTGGGGGAGAGTTCCGTCTCTGTCTGGCAATGAACTAAACGATTCCGAATCATGTGTATACGAGAATCAAGAAGTCCTCAGAATGAAGTGCTGGCCGACCTGCACTGAAGCGGGGAATACTGACCCGCGCGATGATGGCGATTGCTTTCCATTATCCGGCCAGGGCCAAACAAAAATCCTCTTCATGGCGATACCGGAAAATCGCTGAGGACGTACAATTAGCGGGAAGCAAGGCGGCTGCGCACGCCCAGCCGCAATTCGAAAACTCTCATGTCAGAGATGCCCGCACAAACCGGGGGCTCACTCGCGACGACGGAACGCCGCCAACACTCGCGGCTTCAGGCGAAGTCGCTGGCCTACCTCGATATCGGTCTCGATAACGGGGGCATTGTTCTCAACCTGAGCGAAGGCGGAATTGCAGTCCAAGCAGCGGGTCCTCTTTCCGAGGAACCATTAATCGGCCTGCGAATCCAGCTCCCGAATTCGGTGAAAAAACTCGAGGCCAGCGGCAAGATCGCGTGGACAAGTCAGTCGAAGAAGGAAGCGGGGCTGGAATTTGTTGATCTGCCGGAAGCAGCGCGCCTGCAAATAAGGGATTGGCTCTCTTCGGAGTCCCCGCCGCAAGAATTGCAAGTCAATGCGGCGACACAACCCGAAATGACTTCGCTGCCAAAGGGAAGAAGGACTGACAAATGGACGAGCCTGGTTGCGGAGCAAATGGCGCAAGGTGGTGCCAATGTCATCCGTCGAGATAATCGAGAGGCGTCAGATTCTCCTAGCGGTGCATCCCTGTCGCGAAGGGCTGAAGTGAATCCTATGGCCCCTTCTCTGGCTGCTGCCCAAGTTCCGACTTCCTCTATCGCTGCGGAGAAGGAATCCGAGCCGTTGATGGGATCCTCATCCGCCCCGCCGACGGAAAGCAAGCCGGTAGAGACGCACGGCGCAGTTTCCGCCAGCCCCGAACCGGCGTTCGCGCCCCCGGTCGTTCCCGTTGAAGCGAGCAAGCCTGGCGATGCGAGGTCGGGGAAAAAGAGCATAGAGCCGACGTTGCCATCCGACAGACTCCTGCGCAGGCGCGCAGGGCCCCGCGCGATTGCTTCCGATTCGATCCAGAAATTGCAAACGCCGCCCGGACCTCAATCAGTTGAGAATTCTGAAGCGAGCTCCTCATCAACCGACGAGTTCGTGGTAAAGGCGCGCTCGAACTTCGCTGCCAAGCGTCTGGCGATTTCGAAACCGGCGAGTGCTGATTCGCTTTCGATCCTCGGATCCAAGCAAGAAGAGACGGCTGACACCGACGCGGGGAACGGCACAGCCAAAGCGGATACATCGGCGGCGCAATCGCAGCCAGCCAATCCGACTACCAAGCCTGGCGAACTGCCCCCCGTGAGAATCTTGGCATCGCCGGCTCTCGCTCCAGAAGCCGTCCCAGACCCATCAAGGGCTGATTTGAATGAGCGCCTAAGCCCAGGGATGACCGCTAGCGGCGATCAACACCGAAGCTTGACACGTGTTGTCGTGATGTGCGTCATCATCGTGGTCGTGTGTGCAGGCCTGGGCATCGCTCTTGGCAGGAGGACATTTAAGACCGCTTCGAGCCCAACGGCCTCTGGCGATGGCGCTTCGCAAGCAGAAGTGCCGCGCGTGGCCGCACTACCGAAAACCGCCTCGGCGTCGAATTCTCCTGCATCGCCCAGCTCGGCGGGGACTCATCGCACCGTCAGCGCGAGCAGCCGAACGACACATGTGCCAGTGGCGCGTAACGCGTCTCCGCGTCTCGAGGAGTCGAAGGATGAGATTTCGATCTCATCTCCTCCACCACCCGTAGCTGAGCAGCCAACGACGACTCCGCCCGCTAACTACAGCAGCTCCGTGGCTGCCACAACGACGCCGGCAACTTCTCACCATATGGCGGTGCAGGTATATCCATCCTCACCGTTGGCGCCCGCTGGTGGAATCTCCCGACCCGGTATGCCGCCCGCTGCGAAGGCACCACCTCGGACGGAAGGACCCTTGGACCGCACAGTTCCGGCCCACTTGGTCTACCGCGTCGAGCCTTTCTATCCGCGTGAAGCCATGCTGCAGCACGTCGAAGGTACGGTCAAGATTCATCTGACGGTCGGGCAAGACGGAAAGGTTAAGAATCTCAATGTAGTGAGCGGGCCGTCTTTGCTCACTTCAGCCGCGTTGGATGCGGCTCAGTATTGGCGTTACATTCCTGCATTGCACAATGGAAACCCTGTTGAATCAGAAGCAGACATCCTCATTGAATTCCACTCTCCGCACTAATCGCCAGACTCAGCAGCACTTTTCTGCCTCATGGGAGGCGAGCTCCTCTATCTGGCCGTCCTATTTCCGCGGCAGGCGAAATGTCAGTTTGAAGTCCACTTCAGAATCAATTGGGTGGCCATTCAGCAGGGTCGGCTTGTAACGCCAGTCGCGAATTGCATTTGCGGCCGCTTCGGCAAGCTGCGGCGGACCGCTCGAAACCTGCACAGTTCGTATCCTTCCATCTCGTCCGACGGTTGCACGCAGTTCAACCGTCCCTTCGAGGCCCTGCCGTTTCGCGTCAGGAGGATAGAACGGCTCGACGCGATGAAGAAGTTCCCCGATTTTTACGTTCTGTCCTTGCTGCATCGTCAGCGCGGCGATTTCCGGCGCAACTCGAATCGACCGCCGCGAAGTGATGGCCACGGATGCGGAAGCACTCACGGGAGTCTCGGGCAATTGAAAGAGAAGGGCGGAACTGTCCTTCTGCGACACGCGGCCAGGGAGAGCGGCGGGACTCGTTTCACCAGGAGAGTGACTGGCTCGCGTGTCCCGCGGAGCAGGTATGGGATCCTGCGATTTCGCAGAGGGACTGTCGCTCGCATGTGTTGCTGCGCCATCGGCGGCGGATACAGACGCAGGAGCGCTTTCGTGCTCGCTCCGGCCCGCAGCATCGGCAATTGGGGCGGGCTCGCTCACGAGCGCTGTCTTCCGGCTGAGGAGCCTCAGCGCTCCCCCCCATCCGCCTGCTCCAGCAGCCATGCCTGCAACAAATGATATCACCGCAAACAAACAGACCAGAGCAGTCAGCGCCCACCATCGCGGCTGTGATTCTTCCACGCCCATCCCAGCGGTTAAAATCGGCCGCACCAGCGCACTTCTCAGCTGGTCTGCCATGTCCGTGGTCTGAACAGGTGAAGCCGTGGCAATTGGTGCCCTGCTCCTCTGCAATGCAGCGGCGAAGCTGCGGCCCGGGATTGAAGCTTCGCGCGGTCCTTCCAGGACCGGCTTGGGCATCGCCAGCTCATACCTGGAGGCGCCCGGCTCCGCTGGCATCATCGTGCTGAAGGGTCGCCGTGTACTGGCGTGAACATCCCTTGCGGGCGAGGGAGCTCCGCCATGCGACGCCTCGGATGACAGCCATTCGCCTATTTGTGTGACCGCCTCCTGGGAGAGATCCACAAACCGCACGCCGGCTTCCTTTTTCGATTCGCTGGTCCAGGCAATCTGCCCGGTTGCTTCTACGCGTACATTTGACTGCGGCAGTTCAAATCGCATCCGGGGCAAATGACTTTCGAGTAGCTCTTCGACCGCAGTGATGGCCAGTCCCCCCGCGCTGATGTTGAGCACGATGCCGCCATTATTCCCACCGAGCTC
>Ga0307471_100001504_pt1 | contig 12744 bp, 9 predicted proteins | sample atmos_gasesAM3C__2_FD_204566 | JGI IMG/M metagenome (GOLD analysis project Ga0307471, IMG submission 204566) | Hardwood forest soil microbial communities from Morgan-Monroe State Forest, Indiana, United States - atmos_gasesAM3C_515 | ecosystem: Environmental > Terrestrial > Soil > Temperate... | reverse complement strand
AGCAGTGGAAACACACCCGCGCGCGCGTCGTCGCGGAAATCGATCAAGATGCGAACGGTTTTCTCTATGCCATCCATATCCTGGAGCCGCGTTGCGACTTCTGGGACATCGAATTTCCCTCGTTGCACAAGGCGGAAGAAGCGCTCGCTCGGCTGCTCATGGAATGCAGCTTCTGCCAGCGACGCGAAGTCGTGTACCTGAACGAAATGCAGCTGAAATCCTTCGAGGTGCGGCGATGCGTCGCGCGGCACTGCCGGCACTGCGAGTCACCCTCCATCTGGATTGAAGCGCTGTCGGAGGCGGCCGGCCTGGAAGGTGATGGCACGCACCCAGCCGAAGAACGGGTCGTTCCGCGACGCAACCGCGCACGGGTAAAGGCACGCGTGCTGGCTTGCATCCGGCGCCGCGGCTTTGCCGAGGAGGTGGTGGTCTGCGAGGACCTGTCCAAAGGGGGCATCAGTTTCCGCAGCCGCAATCAGTACCCGGTGGGCACGCGCGTGGAAGTTGCCGTTCCTTTTACTCCGGGCACGGGCGCCATTTTCGTTCCGATCCGCATCGTTTTCTCTCAAGCAATTCCCACCGCGGGCCTTCACCGGCACGGGGCAGCCTATATCAAGCCGCCGAGCGACAATTAGATTCAGGCGGATTCCGAAAACTTCCTGGAATTTCTCGTTCCGTTTGAACCAGGGCCTGCCACTTTACCTCCGCCCCCGAAGGAGTTTCTTTCGCCAGGAGAACTTCGGTTTCCACTATACTGTTCGCGATGGCGCGGGCGACTCTCCCGTTGCGAGGCGAGGCACTCTCTCCCATGAAGCTGGTCACGTTCAACCGGCAAAGCCGCGAAGACCGCATCGGCGCACTGGAGGTCGATGAAACGATCGTGGATTTGAATGTAGCGTATGCCCTGTATCTGCGGAATGTGCAACACGAAGGCGCGTTTTATGCGCTGGCGGATGCGCGCGTTCCACCAAGCATGCGGGGGCTGTTTGAGAATGGCGACCGCGGTTTGGATGCGGCGCGGACGGCGCTTGACTACGTGGTGAAGGAAGGCGCGGAAGCGGGGCCGTCGGGAGAGTCTCTGCGGTTCCAGAAAAGGGAAGTGCGAGTCAAAGCCCCCATTATTCCGAAGAAATTTTTTCACACCGCGGGAAATTTCCGGGAGCACCACGTGGAAGCGCAGAAGTCCGGTTTTTCGCATCCGGTTTTGCCGTGGATTGTTTTTTTTCAGAACGTGGATGCGATCATCGGCCCTGACGAAGCGATCGTTTATCCCGAGCATTTGACGCAGGAGCTTGATTACGAACTGGAACTCGCGCTAGTCATGAAAAAATCGGGAAAACATTTTGACGCGGCGCGCGCGGCCGATTTTATCGGTGGGTATGTGATTTTCAACGACATTACCGCGCGGGACATCCAGCGCACCGAGATGAAGTCCGGCGTGTTCAGCTTTTGCAAGGGGATTGATACGTTCTGCCCGCTCGGGCCGCACATCGTCACCGCCGATGAGATTCCCCAGCCGAACCATCTCTCGATGCAGCTGCGCGTGAACGGCAAGACGCGGCAGCAATCGCATTCGAGCAAAATGGCCGTCACGGTGCAGGAGATCGTCGCACATTATTCCCCGATGAGCTATTCCGCTGGTGACGTGCTTTCAACCGGAACGGTTTCCGGTGTGGCGGCGTTCAGCGACGATCCGAAGTCTCTGTATTTGCAACCAGGCGACATCGTCGAATGCGAAATTGAGAAGATCGGCGTGCTGCGGAACCCGGTGGTTTCCTACAAGGAATTGCACGGCGGAAAAGCGGCGAGAGCCTGAGTGAGAAGATGGCTGAAACTTCTTCGCAAATGCAAAACGGATTCTGGATCAGCGAGCTGAACCGGCGTCCCGAGGTGCGAAAGGGTTTTGCCTCGCGCCGAGCAGTGAAGTTTTACGACACTACGCTGCGCGACGGCGAGCAGAGCGTCGGCGTGGTTCTGACGCCCGGGCAAAAACTGGAGATTGCGCAAGCACTTGATGAACTCGGCGTGGGACGCATCGAGGCCGGTTTTCCGCGCGTGTCGGCGGATGATGCGGAGGCCATCGAGCTGATTGCCAGGGCCGGATTGCAAGCCGAGGTCTGGGGCTTTGGCCGCGCGGTGAAAGCAGACATCGACGAATTGCTGCGGCTCGGATCTCGCAGGGCGGTGATTGAGACACCGACGAGCGCAATCAAACTGAAAGCCTACCGGCTCACCGTTGACGAAGCAAAACGGCGCGCCGCGGAAACGATTACCTACGCACGAGAACACGGCGTGAAAGTGGCGTTCTTCGCTGTGGATGGAACGCGTACGGAATTAGAGACCTTGCGAGACTTTTACCGAAACGCGCTGGATGCCGGCGCCGAGGAACTCGTTGTCGTGGACACGATTGGCGCGTGCGGGCCGGAAGCCGTGGAATTCCTGGTCCGGCAAGTCCGCGAATGGGTCGGGCCGCAAGTGCCGCTGCATTTCCACGGACACAACGATTTCGGCATGGCTACCGCATGCGCGGTGGCGGCGGTGCGCGCGGGAGCGGAGTGGATCCAGGGAACCATCAACGGGATGGGCGAACGCGCAGGGAATGGCGACATCGGTGAAATTGGCATGGCCCTCGAAGGGTTGTATGGCGTCCCGGTCGAGCTGAATCTGAAGAAGATTCGCACGGTTTCCGCGCTGGTGCGGAAGGCGGCGGGGCATCCGCTGGAACCATGGAAACCGGTCGTCGGCGAAAACCTTTTTATGCGTGAAAGCGGCGCAGTGGCGAGCCAGTTCCATATCCCGGAAGCGATCGAACCTTTCTCCGCCGACTTGGTGGGAGCGAACCGCGAGATCGTGCTCGGGAAAAAGAGCGGAATCGACAGTGTCGCGATCAAAGCAAAGGAGCTGGGCATCCCTCTGACGGCTGAGCAACAGCAAGCCGTGCTCGCGGCAGTGAAACGGTTAGGTGTCGAGAAGCGCGGGCTGCTCACCGACGCGGAGTTTCGGTCCCTCGTCGATCGCGTGCAGAATCCCGTCTCCTAGCTACCGGGTTCGGTCTTCGGCTACTTAATTCGGCTGTTCTCGACGTCAGTTCAAGTGTTGCTTTAGCTTTGCTTGGGATCCCACAGGAGCTCGTCAAGGCGCGATTGAGGCGGGGCTTCCGAAGTTGCCGGCGGCACTGACGGCCTCGAAAAACTCTCCTGACTGCCTGCACGCGGTCCCGAATCAAAGCGAAGCAGCTATCGGAGCTTCCGGTTTGCGAACGGCAATTCATGGGGCGCGTCCTCTAAAAGCGCCGACAGCACACTACAAATCTGCCGCGAGTCTAACGCGTTTCCTTTGGCTCCAACCGGTAAGGGCAAGACTTAGCCGGAGCTAGAAAGGGCCCCTCGGAGGAACGCGAGCATGCGGTAGCCCGCAACATAGGAGAAAGGGAACAGTTCGAGGGAGTAGTGGCCGCAGCGAAGCGCGAGCGTGCGGGGCCGAGCGCCGTGCCGGCGGAGCGAATCGAGCATCTGGCGGGTAAGTTCGGGCAGCATAGTTGGATCGTACTTGCCGTAGACCATGAAGCAGTTGCGTCCGGCACCCATGCCGCCCTCGACGTAAGGCATAGGGCTGATGGGCCCCCAGTACTCACGGAGCTCGTCCACGGAAACGTGGTGGCGGAGGCCTTCCCAGACGTGGTTGGTGGTCATTCCCTGGCTCACGACGTCAGCGTAGTAGGTGGATACATGGAAGAAGCCTCCCGCGCGGACGGCCGGGTCGTGGACCATGGTGATGTAGCCGACCGAGGAGCCGATGCTGGTACCCAGGATGCCGAGTTTGGTGTGGCCCTGCTGCTCGAGCCAGCGGAGGCAGCGGCGGGCGTCTAGGACCGCCTGGCGATTGGCCTGAAGCGTGAGGCCGATATTCGGGCCGCAAATCTGGTCGGCGCGCTCGAAGCCGCGGGGCATGCGGCGATTGTGATAAGGCAGGCTCATCTTCAACGCGGTAATCCCGAAGCGAGCGGCCCATTCGCAGAGGCCGTCCTGGCCGTGCCATTTCGCGTTCCAGTTCGGGAGAACCACGACGGCAGTGCCGCGTGCGGCTTTGATCGGAGGCTTCCAACCGCGGGAGGCGGTCCAGAGGCGGGCGTAAACCGTGTTGTTTTCGGGCCAGGGGGATTCGACGGCGCTCGTGAAGGTGAGAATGTTTTGCGCGTCGAGATGATAGTCGGTGGCGGGGGTGGTGGCGTACCAGTCGAGACTGTTTTCGATGGCGTTTTTCGCATATTTCCGGAGAAAAACGCCGGGGGCGGGTTCGTCGGGCGAGCCGCCGATGTGCTCAAGGCCCCAATGGAAGGGTTGCACACGGCGGTTGTCGTCCGTGGTCCAGCGGCAATGCTCGTAGCGGCGGATCTTGCGCTCGAGGAAGTTCATGAAAGAAGCCAACCATTCACAGTTTACAGTCGACGCTTGGAGATGAAAAGGCAGAGGAAAAGCCAAACGAAACGACGAGGTAGAGCAGGTCGAGAGAAGAAGGCGTTAGGGATGGGGCACGCGGGAAAGCGCGTTTGTTGAGAGGGAGGGCACGGCTGTGGGACAGTAATAAAAGCGGCTGCAAGCGGCCGACTTCACACGCGGCCTCAGGGTGGCCGACTAAACTGTGGTCATCGCCGGCATATTCTTTTTCCTGTTTGGGATGGTGATTGGGAGCTTCCTGAATGTCTGCATCACGCGGATTCCGGAGAACGTTTCAATTATCTTGCCGGGATCGCGCTGTCCGAAGTGCGGAACGGCCATCAGGCTTTACGACAACGTGCCGGTGTTTGCTTGGATCTGGCTGGGAGGAAAATGCCGGGCGTGCGGCGCCCCGATTTCGGTGACGTACCCGTTGGTCGAACTGGCGACGGGATTGCTGTTTGTGGCTGCCTTTCTGGAGTACGGCATCACGCAAGCCGGGGTGAAGTGGCTGTTTTTCACGTGCCTGATAGTGGTCCTGACCATCACGGATTTGCGCGTGCGGCTGTTACCGGATTTGGTCACCTGGCCTGGATTCGCGGTGGGACTGATGTTCTCGTGGGTTGTGCCGCCGCGCGAGGGGTTTGCCGGCGCGCTCGGTTGGCGGTTTTTTCACCGGCATTTGCAAGGGCATTTGGCCGGGCTCCTCGATGGAATCCTGGGAGCGGCTTTTGGAAGTTTTCTCCTGTGGGGACTGGCGGCCGGTTACAAATTGGTGCGCAAGCGTGAAGGCATGGGCATGGGCGATGTGAAGATGATGGCCATGGTTGGGGCTTTTGTGGGTTTGCGCGGAACGTTCTGGACGATCTTGCTCGGAAGCCTGCTGGGCAGCGCAATCGGCTTGAGCGTTGTGGTAACGCTGTACTTGGCGGGCTGGCACCGGGAATTGGCGGAACGCGGAAGCCGAAGAGGGCTGGGAACGGTGAATACGCTGCGGTGGACCATTGCCAGCCAATACCAGCTGCCGCTCGGGACGTTTTTGGGAATTGGCGCGCTGGCAATTGTCTACCTTGGTCCCCTGGTCACCTCGCAATGGCCGGCGATGGGAGGCATCTTAGGATGAGGTTTGCGCGCGTAAGCAGTCTCTGCGACGAGGGCTTGCAATCCAGCTAGCGGCAAAACGAATGTGGGGAACGCTCCAAGGCGGAAACGGCACGCAGCACCTGTGGGAAATGACAGCGGGGCTTGGCATTGGAGTGCTGGCAGTCGGCTGGCTGGTCGTGTACCTGCTGCGCAGGTTTTTTCAGAGCACCAAAGAGGAGCACAAGGAGAAGATTCGCGCGAGCGCGCCGCGCACGGAGAATCCGTCGGCGTTCATGGCGGCATCCATGCAAGGAGTCATCCAGCAACTCCGCGAGCAGGAAAAAGAGCTGGAGCGGTTGCACAAAATCGAAAGGGAACGCGCCGAGCAGACCGAGCGGCTGAGCGAAGAAGTCACGCGCAACATGCCTGCGGGGCTGGTGGTGGTGAACGCAACGGGGATTATTTCGAGTTCGAATCCAGCGGCGGAGCAGGCGCTGGGAATTCGCGGGCTGGGATTCCGGCGCTACAGCGAGGCGCTCGGACAAAATTCAGCGCTGACTCAGCTGGTCGCGGAGTGCCTCGAGACGGGAAGAATCTTCCGGAGAGAAGAAGTCGAGTATGTACCTCCTGCCGGGGACACGCGGCACCTCGGCGTGACCATCTCCCCCATCCGGCGCAGTGAAGGGAAAATTAGCGGAGTTATCTGCCTGCTTACGGATTTGACGGAGTTGGCGGCGCTGCAGCAGCGCATGCAGCTCAAGGAAAACTTGGCGGTCCTCGGTGAGTTGTCGGCGGGAATCGCCCACGAATTCAAAAACGCGCTGGCCACCATCTCTGGATACGCGCAGTTGATTCCGGAATCCTCACCGCGCGAGGCCGCGGATTACGCGAAGAAAATCGTAGAGCAGACCCGGAACATTACCCACATGGTAGCAGAGTTTTTGAAATATGCGCGGCCGCTGGAGATTCCCGAGGAGTGCGTCGGACTGGAGGACGTGGTGGAGCGCGCGATAACGGAAGTAGCGCAGACTATGCCGCAGGTGACGATCGAGTGTACGGGAAATTTTGGCGACGTGGCGGGAGACGAAGGGCTGCTGCGGCAGGCGCTGCTGAATCTTGCGAGGAACGCGGCGGAGGCGTGCGCTGAGGCGGAGGGTGGCGGGCGCGTGACCGTTCGCGGAGAAGTGATTGACGTCGAGGAAGCCGGATGGCAGCGCGTCGTCGTTGCTGACAATGGCCCCGGCATTGCGCAAGCGGCGATGGCGAAATTGTTTCGGCCGTTTTTTACCACCAAGACCAATGGAACAGGATTGGGATTGGCCGTGGTGCAGAAAATCATTGTGCAGCACGGAGGACAGGTAGAAGTTAGGAACTGTCCGAAAGGCGGGGCCGAGTTTATGGTTACGTTACCTCTGTCGCGAAGGGTTGCCGAAGCAGTAGAATCAAAGCAGGGTCCTATCTAACCTGCAAGAGAGAAAAGGGGCCTTCGGAACAGCTCCGGAAGGGCGGGACAGTATGCTTAAGAACGACTGGTTGAGGATGGCGGCGGTGCTCGCCTCGCTGTGGCTGGCTCCGTTAGGAAGCTACGCGCGGCAACAGAGTTCGTCGCAGCAGGACTCCTCGCAGCAAACGGGCGATCCCGTGGCCGACGCTGCGAGGAAGGCGCGTGACCAGAAAGAGAAGAAGAACGCGCCGAAGCCGAAGAAGGTCTATACCGACGATGATGTGAGGCCGGCCGAGCCAGAGAAACCTTCCGTACAAAACGCAACCGCTGCGACCCCCGCGATAGCCGAGACGAAAGGCGCGACAGCAGCAACGGCGCCGGACGCTGTGAAGGCGGAAGACGCGACGAAAAAGGAAAATGCCGAAGAGAAAGAAGATCCAAACGGCGAGAAAGCGTGGCGCAAACGCTTCACTGAGCAGCACCAAAAGATCGCTAATGTCGAGAAGGAAATTGATGTTCTTCAGCGCGAATTGCAAAAGTCCCAGTTGCAGTACTACAACGATCCGCAGAAGGCTATGATGCAACAGAACAACCGCGGGGAAATCAACGACAAGACCGCCAAGATCACGGCCAAGAAAAAAGAATTGGAGCAGCTTAAGCAACAGTTAGACGACATGGAGACGGAACTCAGGAAGTCCGGCGGCGACCCCGGGTGGGCGCAGTAAGAGGAGTTCTTTTTGACATCCTCCCCGCCGCAAGCGGCGAGGATTCCTACGGCCTCTCGGTTTGTTTTCCCGAGATGGCTTCGCTGGGTTCCTCCCACAACCGCCCTACTTCAGCGGAGGACCACGAAGAGGCTTTACTTTTCGGCTGCCCGCCCATAGGTCGTTCGGACAGAAGAAATACAGAGCAGTTCGGGAGGAAAAGAAAGAGGGGCCTTTCTATCCTCGGCCTAAGAACGCCGAGGCTTTACGGCCCACATGGGTAAGTGTGCGTGCTTGGTTTTCAGAAGAGCCTGATTGCGGCGGCGCCGCCCAATCAGGCTCTTTTCGTATCGGAGACGTCTTCCCGGGGCCAGGGTGGGGCTATGGTTGGCTTGGAAGGCGCCGATCGGGAACCTCAAAGCAACCACCTGCAGGGCTGCCGTGCTTTCGTTCTCCGCACATGCGTATTCGGTTGTTTCCTGGAGACCTCGGGATTCGTGATAAAAACGAGAGAGATGGAACCTCTCCTGCTCGTTGAAGACAAGAGCGAACTGCGCGCCATGATGCGAAAAGCGCTGGAGCGCGCCGGATACGCCGTGGACGAAGCGGCAGACGGCGCGGCCGCGATTCAAAAAGTGCGTGCGCGCAGATATTTGCTGGTGATTACGGATTTGAAGATGCCGGGAGCATCGGGGCTGGATGTTTTACGGGAAACCAAGCAAGCCGACGCTACGATTCCCGTCTTGCTGCTGACCGCCTACGGGTCGGTGGAAGAAGCCGTTGCCGCGATGAAAGACGGCGCGTTTGATTTTCTGCAGAAGCCCGTGGACCTGGATCATTTGAAGCTCTTGGTGAAGCGAGCGGCGGAACAGCAGGAGCTACAACGCGAGAATTTGCTGCTGCGTGCGGAGTACGCGGTGCGCTACGGCTTCCCGCGGATCGTGGGAGAACATCAATCGATCCGCGAGGTCAGCCAGCAGATCCAGAAAATCGCGGCGACGGACACCACCTGCCTGCTGTTGGGCGAAAGCGGCACGGGAAAGGAATTGTTTGCGCTGGCGATTCATCATCTCTCGCCGCGACGGCAACAACCGTTCGTGGCGTTGAATTGTGCGGCGATTCCGGAAGGGCTGGTGGAAAACGAGTTGTTCGGTCATGAAAAGGGCGCATATACGGGAGCGGCCACGCGCAAAGTGGGAAAGATGGATCTGGCGCATCGGGGATCGCTGTTTCTGGACGAAATTGGCGAGCTGCCGCTGGCGATTCAGGCGAAACTGCTGCGTGTGCTGGAAGAAAAACGCTTCGAACGCGTGGGCGGCACGCAGTCGATCGACGTGGACGTCCGTATCATCGTGGCCACGAACCGCGATTTGCAGAAACAAGTGCAGGAGAGACTGTTTCGCGACGACTTATACTTCCGGATTTCCACCGTGCCCATCACCATTCCGCCGCTGCGCGAACGCGGCAACGACGTGCTGTTGTTGGCGAATCATTTCCTCGAGAAATTCAGCCGCGAGTTTACCAAGCCCGGCCTGGAACTTTCCGAAGATGCACGTGAGCGGTTGCTGCACTATCCCTGGCCAGGAAACGTGCGCGAGTTGCAAAACACCATGGAGCGAGCCGTGATTCTTGCTGACGGGGTGAGCATTCGCGCGGACGCGCTGCAGATGCCAACAACGAAGCCCGACGACGCGAGGTTGCCGGCCGGTATGCTCCCCGAAAAATTCGACTGGGACGGAACACTCGAACAGGTCACCAGCCGCGCTGCGGCGCACGTGGAGAAGGCATTGCTCGAAAACACTATGCGCGAATGCAAGTGGAATAAAACACGGGCCGCCGAGAAGCTGGGCATCACGCCCAAGACGTTGCTGGCCAAATTGCGCGCCGCCGGACTGGAAGAATAATGCGGTTTTCAGCTTTCGGTTTTTCGGGTTGCCGTGTGCAGTGCCACGGTACCCATCGTCCACTCACGAACCTCGACGGACTGATAGCCGACACGGCCGAGCACCGCGGCAAGTTCTAGAGGGCGGAAGAAGCGCGACACGGACTTTGGTAGATAAGTGTAGGCCGACCGGTGGCCGGAGATCAGCCAGCCGATTCGCGGCAGGACTCGAGTGAAATACCACCGGTACAAATCCCCTAGAAAACCTTGCGGTGGTTCGGCGAATTCGAGAATCGCAATTGTCCCGCCCGGCTTGAGCACGCGGTAAATCTCGCCAAGACCCGCTTCGTAATTAGCGAGGTTGCGGAAGCCGAAAGCGCTAGTCACCAAATCAAAGGAAGCATCCGCGAAAGGTAGGCGGAGAGCGTCGGCTTCGAAAAGTGGAACCGGGACGCGAGGCGGCCAACCGGAGTGCCTTGGGGCGAGTTGGATTTTCAGCCTGGCGCGGACAAGCATGGTGTGCGCAAAATCCGCGCCGAGGATGCGGGCTTCGCCGGCGTTTCCGAGAGCCAGAGCGAGATCGCCGGTTCCGCAACACAGATCCAGAACCACAGCATCGGGGCGTTTAAGGATGGGTCGAAGGCACTTCGCAGCCCGAGCGCGCCACAGCCGATCCAACTCGAACGACAACAGATGGTTCAGCAAATCGTAACGCGGCGCGATTTGCGTGAACATGTCGCGTACTTTTCTCGAAGCGTCCGCCTCGCTCGAGGCGCCCTCAGGACGAGCGCCCTTTACCGGCGCGCTGGCGCCACTCATTTCGAGACACCGAGACGGCTGCCTGCGGCGGCGATCAAGCGAGGCGTGAAACGCAGAACGCGTTCAACCGCTTGCTGCGGGACGGAATCGAACGTGCGCGCCCGGCCAATCCGTACGGAGAGAACGAAACGCAGCACCCCGCTGCGGGATTTTTTGTCAGACCGCATGGCATCGAGCAAAACAGCGGGAGAAAGGCTTGGCCAGGGCGGTAGAGGTTCGAGACGGCAAACCAACGAGATGATGCGTGAGACATCCGGTGCAGGAGTCACCTTCAGTTCGTGGCCAAGGAAAGCGGCAGCCATCATACCCCAGGCAACCGCTTCGCCGTGCTGGTAGCGACGATAAAGCGTAGCGCTTTCCAGGGCATGGGCAAACGTGTGGCCAAAATTAAGGATTTCGCGCAAGCCGGATTCGCGCTCGTCGCGGCTGACCACGCGGGCTTTGATCTGCACGTTGCGAGCGATCAAGGAACCGAGCGCTTCGCGGTCGCGCCGCAAGATCCTGTCCAGGTCCTTTTCGAGGCGAGCGAACAGCGGCGCGTCAGAAATGACCGCGTGCTTGACGACTTCTGCAAGCCCGCCACGGAATTCGCGGTCGGCAAGGGTGCCGAGAAGGTCAGGGTCGGTGATCACCAATCGCGGTGGGTAGAATGCCCCCACAAGATTCTTCCCTTCGGGGAGATTCACCCCGGTTTTTCCGCCGATGGAGCTGTCCACTTGCGCGACCAGAGTCGTGGGAATGTGAACCAAGGCCACGCCACGCAAATAAGAAGCTGCTGCAAATCCGGCCACGTCGCCAACGACTCCGCCGCCGACCGCGATGATCAGCGCCTTGCGATCCGCTCCCGCTTGGCAAAGGGAGCGCGCAATGTGCTCGACTGCGCCAAGATGCTTTGCGGACTCCGCGTCATTGAAAAGATGCAAAGTTTTTCGATGCAAGAGCCGCAGGCCGCGCTCAACCGTCTTCCCGGCGGCGCGCCAGACTTTGGGCGAGGAAACGATGTGCAGGCTGGAAAAATGCCCGAGCTGCGCAATTTCGCGAGCCGCATGGCCGATTACCCCCACTCCGGCAACAACGGAGTAGGGGCCGGCGGAAGATCGCACTCGAACGCGTGTGATTTTCATTTCGCGAGACGTTTTCCAATGTAACACACGCGCTGGGAGCCCCCTAAACCGGCCCGCCTGCTTATCCGCTTATTTTTCTTCGTGCTACCATATTGAGCGATTTGAGTGGCGATTTTCACCCCCATGACGAACTCCCCCAAGATCCATCACGTCGATTACGCAGTCGTGGGCAGCGGAATCGCCGGTCTGCGCGCCGCCATTGAATTGAGCGCGGCGGGAAACGTCCTGGTTCTGGCGAAATCGCATTTGAGCGATTCGGCGACCGCTTGGGCGCAGGGCGGAATCGCCGTGGCGCTTTCCGACGAAGACGAGATCGGGTTGCACGAACAGGACACCATCAACGCCGGCGACGGCTTGTGCCGGCCCGAGGCTGTGACGCTGCTGGTCGAAGAAGGGCCAAAGTACATTTCGCAGCTCATTGAGTGGGGCACAGAATTCGATCGCGCCGGAACCAAGCTGGCGTTCACGCGTGAAGCCGCGCACAGCCGCTCGCGGATTCTGCACGCTCAAGGAGACTCGACGGGCCGTGAAATCAGCCGGGCGCTGCTCGCGCGCGCGCATGCGATCCCGCACCTGCACTTGCGCGCGCACGCGTTCACGACGGAATTGATCACGGAGCGCGGCCGAGTGAGCGGGCTGCGCTTTATCGACGAAACCGACGGTACGCTGCACGAACTGCATGCAAACGCGGTGTTGCTGGCAACGGGCGGCGTAGGCCAAATCTATCGCGAGACGACGAATCCCGAAGTCGCCACCGGCGACGGCATGGCCATCGCCTATGACGCGGGTGCAGTTCTGTCTGACATGGAGTTTATGCAATTCCATCCCACGGCGCTGGCGATTCAGGGCGCGCCGCGGTTTCTGCTCTCCGAGGCACTGCGCGGAGAAGGCGGCGTGCTGCGCAACATCGGCCTCGAGCGATTTATGAAGAAATACCACGAAGCGCAGGAATTGGCTCCTCGCGACATCGTGGCGCGCGCCATTGTCAGCGAGATGCAGCGCACGCAAAGCACGCACGTCTATCTGGACATGACGAAGAAGAGCGAGGAATTTCTGAAGAAGCGCTTCCCCCGAATTTACGAAACCTGCCTGAGCCACGGCTTGGACCTGGCGAGCGACCTGGCGCCGGTTTGTCCTGCGGCGCATTACCTGATGGGCGGAGTGAAGACCGATTTGAAAGGGCACACCTCGCTTGCGGGCCTATATGCCGCAGGAGAAACAGCGGCAACCGGAGTGCACGGTGCCAACCGGT
>Ga0307471_100001500_pt1 | contig 12756 bp, 16 predicted proteins | sample atmos_gasesAM3C__2_FD_204566 | JGI IMG/M metagenome (GOLD analysis project Ga0307471, IMG submission 204566) | Hardwood forest soil microbial communities from Morgan-Monroe State Forest, Indiana, United States - atmos_gasesAM3C_515 | ecosystem: Environmental > Terrestrial > Soil > Temperate... | reverse complement strand
CGCCCCCGCCGCCAACGAGCCCGCGGCGAAGCCCGCTTCCGCCTCCATGCCCGCCCCAGCCTCCGGCGAAAAGCCTGTCCTGAAAAAGCCCTCCCCTCCTCAGCAATAGGAAGCGTCTTGCAGAGGGTCACCTTTGTCAAACAGACAGTTGAACTATCGGCTCACAATTAATTTTGGGTCGTGTTGGCATTTTCAACCGGAAATGCTTGGTAATATCCCCGCCAAGCCGGTCAATGGCGAAGCATCCACGTCCTTTCGTTGAACCAAAACCCGGAATCGCTCACCCATTCCTTCGGGATGGATCAGCGTCTTGAGTTGCAGCCGCGCTTTCGTGCGCTCGGCCTCGGTTTGCCCCTCATCGTAGAGGTCCGCAAATTCGTTGCCTTGCCCGAGCCCCAGCAGAAATGCCGTCTGCGAAGTGAAACCCGCCGTCTCAAGGCCCGCTCGTTTTCCCCACAATTCGAGCGCCGTGAAATTGACGTGCGCTGTCAAATCCTGCTCGCCAGGCGAAGAATAAAACTCTTCGCCGGTGCGATGATTCTGATAAGCAAGCAGCGTCCCCCGCATGTGGCGTTCGTCAAACAAGTCAGCCGCGGGATGGCCGTAGTCGATGGTGAGCACGTAACCTCGTTCGAGGCGTCGCCCGATTTCGTTGATCCAGTCGCTCGCTTCCAACCCGGCTTCGGCGTGCTGGCCATCGTTCAAAGTAATTTCTTGCGCAGCGAAATATTCGGAGATCGCGCAAGTCGAGAGCGGCGCCACTAAGTCCACAAAGCGCCCGTCGCGGAAGCCGACGAAAATCTCCTTCATCGCGCCGCCGTTCATCACGACGCGGTGGACCGGCAGCGCATCAATCAATTCATTGGAAAAGATGCAGCCCGCAGCGATGAGCGCCGGAATCTCAGCAGAAGCCGTGAAGTGCCCCGTAGCCGAGTGGCGTTGCGATCGGATCGTAGCTTGTTCGCGCCGCAAGGCCGACCGTTCCATCGCCACATAGCGCAACGCTGCATAAAAACCAGGAAGTTTCGCCTCGCTAAAATCGAGCACTTGCGAAGCGAACCGCCCGGCACCCGCGCCTGCCTCAACCACGGTGAATTCCGCAGGGCGGTCCAGCCCTTCCCACATCTCCACGAACTGCCGCGCCAGCAGCCGCGCAAAAATCGGATGCACGTCGACGCTGGTGTAGTAATCAGCGAAGCGTTTGGATTCCGCCTTGCTGTAGTAGCCATGGACCGGATGGTAGAGACATTCGCGCATGTAGTCCGCGAACGTGATTGGGCCCTGCCGGCGAATTCGTTCGGCAAGTAATTCAGCAAGCGGCGTCACGCGCTCCTGGCTCCCGCCGCATCCGAAGCGGTTTCAGCCTGGATCTTTTTCCAGGCCCGCTCAAAAATTCCTTGCGCCGCTTCGTCAAAAAGTACGAAATAAACCGTTTCGAGAGACGTTTCTCCTCTCAGATGTTCCGCCGCCTCGCGAAGCATGATCTCCGCGCATTCTTTCAGTGGAAATCCCGCAATGCCCGTGCCGACCGCCGGAAAAGCGATGGTTTTCAGCCCGTGCTCATTGGCGATTTTCAGAGAATGTGCCGCCGACCGCCGCAGCGACTCCGCATTCGTCTTGCCGCCAAGCTGCATGCTCGCCGCATGAATCACGTATCGCGCCTTTAGTTTCCCGCCCTTGGTGATGGCCGCGTACCCGACCGGGATGCTGCCGATCGCATCGCACTCGCGCTGGATTTCTTCGCCGCCTTTGCGTCGGATCGCTCCCGCAACGCCCGCGCCCAGAATCAAATCATTGTTGGCCGCGTTGACGATCGCGTCCGTATCCATTTCCGTCAGGTCGCCCTGTTGAATCTTAATTTTCTCTGCCAGTGAGCTCATGATGGATGCATCCCGTTCTTCTCGTGCGATTACGCTTTCTTCTCTGCGGCTTTTTGCTGCGTGTAATCATAAACGCCGCGTCCCGTCTTGCGCCCCAGCCGCCCTTCCTGGACGTATTTCCGCAGCAACGAATTCGGCCGGTATTTTTCTCCCAGCGTTTGATGTAGGTATTCGAGAATCTTGAGCCGCACGTCGAGGCCAACGAGATCAACCAGCTCGAACGGCCCCATCGGGTGATTCAGCCCGAGTTTCAGCGCCTTGTCGATATCTTCCGGAGTGGCGATTCCTGCTTCGAGCATGTTGAAAGCCTCGTTGCCGATCAGCGCGTTCACGCGTGTGGCGATGAAACCCGGAGCCTCGTTGACAATCACCACTTCCTTGCCCATCCGCCGCGCGACTTCACTGCAAGTGGACACGGTTTCATCGGACGTGTGCGGCGTCCGCACCAGCTCGATGAGTTTCATTTTCGGCACGGGATTGAAGAAATGCATCCCGATGCAGCGCTCGCGCGCAACCGCGACGTCCGTAAAATCCGTAATCGAGAGCGAAGACGTATTGCTCGCGAAAATGGCCCCAGTTTTGGCGAACTTATCGAAGATAGTAAAGAGTTCCAGCTTCATCTCCAGTTCTTCCGGCACGGCTTCGATGATGAGCTCGGCGTCGCGAATGGCATCTTCGACGTTGCTTGCCGTCGAAATCAGCGAAAGCGCCTTGGCCCGCACGGCGGCTTCGACTTTCCCGCGCGCCACTCCTTCCTCAAACGATTGCCGGATCCAGGCGACACCCTGTTCAAGCACATGGCGCGAAACATCTTCGAGGACCGTTTTGTAGCCGCCGAGCGCGGCAGCGTAGGCAATTCCCCGCCCCATTGTGCCCGCGCCAATCACGGCGATTGTCTTCACATCCATCCGTCGCTCTCCGATCGATGGAACATCATTTCAAGAGTTTCCGATAAGTTGCTTCATCAAGGCCTAGAATCATCTGCGATCCTTGAAGCACGATCGGCCGGCGAATGAGGTTCGGCTCCTTTGCCATAAGCTTGATGGCTTCCGCGCGCGTGGGAGGACGTTCTTTCATTTTCCGGGCGCGATACAATTCATTTCGCGTATTCAAGAATTCTTTGTAATCGCGGTCGCCAATCAGTTCGTCGAGTTCAGACTCCGTCAATCGCTCCTTGCCCAAATCGCGGAATTCCAGTTCAGCGCCCATCTCCAGCAAGAGACCTCTTGCTTTGCGGCACGTCGTTCACGTCGGCTTTTGCAGAAATCTAATTTTCGTCTTAGGCAAGCTCTTGTTCCTCGGAGGCCTTTGCAATTGTAGGCGTTCGCTGCGGCGGGCTGCGCCCCTTTCAGCAGGGTCGTCACTAGTATCGCGGAACTTTCGGATCCACCTCAAGCGACCAGCGTTCGATCCCGCCCGCCAGCGACTTTGCTTTTTCGATCCCCTGAAACCGCAGCCACGCCGCCGCGTCCAGACTGCGCATGCCATGATGGCAATAACAAATCACTTCGTCCACATCGGGAAGCGTTTGCAAGCTTGCCGCCAGCGATCCAAGCGGCACAAGTTGCGCACCTTCAATCCGGCAAAGTTGGTGCTCCCACGGCTCGCGCACATCAATAAGGAACACTTTTTCTCCGCGGTCCATCCGCGCCTTCATATCGGCTGGCGTAATCTCTAGATTGTCCAAAGTTTCCTTCACTCCTTCTTGCTGGCAACTTGATCTCGATACGCTTGCCATTTCCGAAACCTTTCTCTGCTTTTCTCCGAATCGAAGAAACCTGTGTCCGAAGCTGTGTCCAGCGCTCGAACACCCAACCGCCGAAGAATCTCGGCTACTAATCCTGCAGCGTCTCCGCTGCCGCGAATATGAAGTGCAAACCCGTTGCTGGGATCCTCAACACCAATATTGACTTCAATCGAGAAGGCATCGCATCGGATACGCCACCATTTCGGGTCGCTGAAATCTGTGAAGGGAGCAACCTCCTTGAACACCTCTACGATCCGCGTGCGCGGCAAGATGGGCCCAGGCTGGAAATCCTGAGGGATGTCTTCAATTGACTGTGCGTCTTTTGGCAAATCCTGAACAAAAATATCCCAGCTCATCTATACCTCAGTCTTGAGGCCAAATCGGTGGTAAGAACATGGCGGGCTATTTGCCCTGAAATTTCGGCTGCCGTTTTTCAAAGAACGCGCGAATTCCTTCACGGCAATCATCGGACAGGTAACAACGAATCTGCTCACGAACTTCGTGGTCGAGCGCCCGCGCGAGTTCTTTTTCATGGCTGGAAAAAAGTGCATTCTTCACCGCGCGGATAGGCAGCGCCGGCCCTCGCGCGATTTTTTCCGCAAATGCCTTCACAGCCGTTTCCAGTTGCGCTGCGGGAACGACTTGATTGACGATGCCGAGCGCAAGCGCTGTTTTTGCATCAATCATGTCGCCGGTGTAAAACAGCTCAGCGGCTTTCGAGGGCCCCACCAGTTGCGGCAGGAAATACAGCCCGCCGTAATCGGGAAACAGTCCGACCTTCGAAAAATTTTGCCCGAAGGTCGCCTCTTCGGCGGCAATGCGAATATCCGCTGCCAGTGCGATATTCATGCCCGCACCGGCTGCAGGTCCATTCACGGCTGCAATTACTGGCTGAGGCATTGTGCGCATCTTGAGGACCATTTGCATTCCAGCGCGCAAAAGCGGCTCCAATTCGTGTGTCGCTCCGGTCTGGTGGCCCTTGCCCAGCGCGCCGAGATCGCCGCCGGCGCAAAAAGCTCTCCCCGCGCCAGTGATCACCACCACATTCACGCTCTCGTCTTTCGCGATTCGGCCGAGCGCGTCATTGACGGCCATCGCCAGTTCGTTGTTCAGCGCATTCAACCGGTCGGGGCGATTCATCACCAGCGTGGCGATGCCGTCGTGCTTCCCTTCCAGGATGACCGGCCCGGTCTGCGCAGGTTGTGGAGTATGGCTCACAAGAACCTCCGTTCAGTGGTTTCGACCTTCCCGTTCTTTGGAAATACGCGCAACGAGTTGCGCCAATTTTCTAAAGTGCCTCAGCTTTTCGCTCTTGTCCGCGGCATTCGCGCCACTGGTCGAAGGCAGCACGTACACACGCGCGCCGTAGAGCAACTCTTTCTGAATGCCAAATTTACACTTTCGCTGTGCAAATTGCTCGTAGGTCAGTTTCCCATTGAAAGCCACGACGTGTGGAGCGAATTCTTCGAGCTTCTGCGAGAGAACGATTCGCCCTTCCGCGTAGTCTTCGCGTTTCAGTTCCTCAATGCCTTTGGTAGGACGCTTCACCAGGTCGGTAAGCCCAACCCCGAATTCGATCACGCGCTTGTCGTCGTGATAATCGAAGGGCTCCGGCACCACCCCGCTCTTATAGAGCATGGGCCAGAATTCGTTGCCGCGGCCGGCATAGTAATGCCCAACGCGGACGGAAGACTCGCTCGGATTGCAGCCGACGATCACGAGCTTCATGCCTTTGCGGAGGTGGTCGGGAAGTGTTCGCATTTTGCCAGATTACTATGGCCCTTGATTTTACTACTTAGGCCTGAAGTAAGGAGCCCGCTTTTTGAAATAGGCGGCCAGACCGTTATCCGCCTGTTTGCCGTGTTTTTCGCAAAATGCAACAAGCCTGTAACTTTACCGTATTTCCTGAATCCTATCGGCAGCCAGGGCATCCAAACACAGGGAAGGCGGAACTGTTTGATGCTCTGTGTTACCTTTATAGATGCGAGAGCGAGGACGCAGCCTCCCATCGGGCTGCTGATGCCATTGAGCGCAACCAATCCGCACCGTCTTCCTTCCACTGTTGCCCGCGACGACGAACACCTGCTGGTGGCCGCCGCCAAGCGCGGCGACACCCATGCTTTCGAAGAGCTGGTCAACCGCTACGAGGCGAAAATCTTTCGCCTCACCATGAATATCACGCGGAATCGCGAAGATGCCGAAGACGCCATGCAGGACGCGTTCCTCAAGGCTTACGCACATCTCAAGGATTTTCAGGAGGATTCCCGGTTCTATACCTGGCTGGTGCGAATAGCCGCGAACGAAGCGCTCATGCGGCTGCGAAAACGTCGGCCGAATCAGTTTTCGCTCGACGAGCCGGTCGAGGGTGAAGAAGACCTCATGCCTCGCGAGATCGAGGATTGGGGGCCAAGCCCCGAGCAGCGCTTCGCCCAGACGGAAATGCACGAAATCCTGTCCGAAGTCATCGACAAGCTAGAGCCGGATTTTCGCGTTGTTTTTGTGCTGCGTGACATCGAAGAACTTTCCACCGAAGAAACCGCCAAAGCCCTCGGTATCTCAGTCCCCGCGGTAAAATCACGGCTGTTGCGCGCTCGGCTCAAACTACGCCAGCGGCTTGATCGCTATTTTCGTCGAGGTGTTACACATTGAATTGCAAAAGCGTCATTCGCGAAATTTCCGATTACATCGACGGTGATCTTGACCTGTCGATGAGGCAGGAACTCGAGCGCCATCTCGAGCACTGTGAAGACTGCAAGATGGTGGTCGACCAAACCAGGCTAACCGTGGATGTTTTCTGTGATTCGAAGCCGGTTGAATTGCCTGCAGACGTGAAATCCCGGCTGCACGGTGCCTTGCGCCGCAAGCTCCATGAAAAAAGCGTTTAGCTCCCTGTCCTAACCTTTCGCGCCTTCACTCCAGAAGGGTAATTGCCTGCCGAGCTTTTTTTCTCGCGCTGCCGCATAAACTTTCATCGCCACGGCGAGATCCCAGGAAGCAATTCCATTCGACTTGAAGAGCGTCACTTCCGTATCGCTGGTTCTGCCAGTGGCTTTTCCCGCGACAATTTCGGAGAGTTTTTTCACTCCGGTCCAGCAAATCTCATCGCCATGGAAAGCGATAATCAGGTCGCCCGCTTCCTGCCGCGACTGTTCCACGGAGTCCACGACGATGATGTCCGCGCTGGCAACCGCTTCATCGTCCAGCTCGCGCTTGTGCGCGTGGTTCGCGCCGATGGCATTGATGTGCACTCCGGGCGACAGGTCCGCGCCGCTGACCACCGGCTGCGAAGCCGTGGTGGCCGTCGAAATGATGTCCGCGCCGCGCACGGCCTCCGCGGCTGAAGTACACGGGCGCACGGGAATGCCCAGCCGCGCGGACATTTCCGCGCAAAATTTCTCGCGTTTCGCGGCATCGCGCCCATAGGCGCGCGCGGATTCCAGCTTTCGAACGAGGGCGATCGCTTCCAGCTGCGTCTTCGCCTGGCCCCCGGTGCCAATGACGGTGGCGACGCGAGCATCCTTGCGCGCCAGATATTTTGTAGCTACGCCGGAGGCCGCTCCGGTCCTCAGCTGCCCCATGTAATCCGCTTCAATCATGGCCAGCAAGTCGCCGCTGGCCATTTCGTAGAGAGGAACCAAAAACCGCAGCTTGCCGCGCACGTAGGTGTACTGCTTCATGGCGACAAAGCCCGTCGCGAAGTCCGCGGCAGCCATATAGTGAAAAAATCCGCCGCCGGGCAATTCGAATCGCCGACGCGGGTGCACAACCACTTCTCCAGTGGCTTGTTTGCGCGAAATCTCTTCCACGGCCTCCACTGCCTGCGGCATCGTTAGCACCGCCCGCACTTCGCCTTCGCTGATGTGCAGCGTCATCGTTTCACTCTTCCCACTAGTTCTTTGCTGTTGGCTTTGCTTGTTTGAGCGTTCCGTGTTTACCGGGAGATTCGCCCGGTTGGCGGATTCGGCGAACCACGGTTTGCATCAACCGGTAGACGCGCTCGTCTTTGTTACTGTCCATCAAGCGGAAGCGAAATTCCGGTTCGTCTTTGGGCCCTTTGCCAAGGCGAATGGGCAATTGGCCGCACAGATTATTTTCAATGAAAGCGGTTTCGTAGCGGCTTCTCTTGACATACCAGGTATAGACGCGCAGCGCTGTAAAGTCGCACGCTTGGCCTTCCGGTCCGCGCGTCGCGGCCAATAGGTACTGTGGCTTGTCGCCCGAGGGGTCGCTCACGCGGTTCAGTTCGAACCACGCCACCGGGCGGATATTCGCGGACGACGCTCCTTCGCGCACCGCCTCCGGCAAGTCCAACTCCAGGAATCGCGCCACCACCCAGCCGGCAATGGGCAGGGTCTGGTCGCCGGGTTGCGTTGTAGTTGCGGTTTCGGCGGAACGCGCCGAAGCTTCTCCGGGTGGCCGCGTCGCCACACCGCGAATCAGAAACCAATCTTCCTTTTTCGTTTCTTCGGGCTCGTTCGAATTCTCTTTCTCATCCGTGACTTGCACCCAATCGGCCGCTGTACGGCCGACAATTTCCACAGGAACGTTCCGGGCAAATTGATAAAGGCGGGGTTCCGTCCGCCCCGGTTGCACGCGCAAATTGGTGGAAACTTTGGTTCGCCCGCGCGCCTGCACCGGCATTCCTCGCGTTTGATCCAAGAGCTTGATGCTGCGTTGCCACAGAGCAGGTTCCATCAATTGCCGGCCCTCCACCCAGCCGACCGTGCCTGCGCTCGTTCGCACTTTTACATAGTCATTGCGCCTGCCGACCACGTCTACGCGTTCACCGTAATGCAGCATTCCCACCTGCTCGCGGACTTGCGCGATCCCGGTCAGGAGCGGTGCCACTTTTTCGCTGACAAAGGCTACGCCCAAGGTTTCGTGCCTGGGCCGGAGCACCCACGCCACCAGGGCCACCAGGCTCAGCAGCGGCACGGCAATGAGGAGTTTCCTCTTCATATTCGGCCCTTGACCTTCATGCCGCGAATGAAGTCGTTCAATTCGTGGGCGTCAGCTCCGCCTTCAACGACACCCATCTTCCCAACGTTAGTCATGATTGCCGTCACTCGTGGTGATTCGCTAAAGATTGTACCTGAACTCCGCCACCGCCGCGGGCGCCGGTGGCTGCTTTCCTTTTCTGCTAAAATTCCCAGGCGTTCGGATGAGACTCTTACGACAAATCGCGGAGGAATCTTCATGAAGTCTCTCAATGCGCTTCAGCCGGCCGGCCTGCTGATCCTCCGCCTGGTTCTCGCGCTGATTTTCTTTTCGCACGGTTATCCGAAGGTGGCGCACTCCGCGCCGGGAATGCAGGCTTTCTTTATCGAGCACGGACTCCCGGGATATTTCGTTTACATTTCCGGAGTCTTGGAAGTCTTCGGTGCCGTTCTTTTGGCTTTGGGAGTGTTTACGCGGGGAGCAGCGCTGCTCCTGGCTATCGAAATGGGCGTGGCCATTTGGAGGGTCCACAGCAGCGGAGGCTATTTCGCGGTTCACAATTACGAATTTCCACTGGCGATGCTGGCGGGAAGCTTCGCGCTCGCCACCGTCGGCGCGGGACTCCTGTCTCTCGACCACGTGCTATTCGAAGGCCGAGGAAAGTGAAGGCCTCCAAGATAGCCGAATCGCGCCAGTAAATCGATTTTGGGGGAATCCTGGCCCGGGTTAACGGCTCGCAATCCGCTCTTAAATGTGTTCGTCTATTCTTCGCCCCTGCCGGGGTAGACAGGTTCGCCGCCGTATCGTACTATTCCGCTCCCGTGATAGGTTCGACTTCGGCTGGAGGACTTGCAAATGAAACGGCTGGTACCCATTCCCTGTGGGTGTGCTGAACATCTGAAAGGCGCGGAAGAAACCGGCCTCGGTTATCAGGTTGTTTCCGTGCAGCTCAAGGACGGAAGAATTTTCGAGCAAGTGGCCATAAGCGAAGGGTGCATTATCGAGGTTCGCGGGTACAAGGAAATTCCATTTTCGGCCGATGACGTGATATCGGTGAGCGTCAACCACAAGAGGTGGAATTTCAGAGAACAGTCAGACACGCGCGCGAAAAGCAGGGCCGCAACGGCTTGAGCCGCGACGATTCCTTTGATTTCCCAAGTCATCCGTTCGCAACTCCAAGATTCTCACGCGCCTAAGGAAGGAACGCGCGGCGAAAGAGAGAATCCGGGTCCCCGCACATTTGTTTGACTGAAAAATCTAAGAGGTTGCTGTCGCCGAGGTCGAGATTACTCCAGCCGGAGCCACGGGCAGGACAATCCAAAGGATGACATAGAGAAGAAGGCCAGTTCCGGCGCAGAGCACGGCCAGCAACCACACGACGCGCACGATTGTCGGATCAAGATCGAAATAGTCAGCCAAGCCGGCGCACACGCCCGCGATTTTCTTATCCGTGCTCGAACGCATCAGTTTTCTCTTGCCGCCCGTCTGCGGCGAGAGGCCCGGCGCAGGAGTTTCCGGCTGTTTGGCGCCGCAGTTGTAGCAAAACTTTGAACCAACAGCGATGTCTTTCTGGCAGCTTGGGCAAGTCATTGGGTCACCCCCACAGAGCGATTTTTTGGCTTCCCTAATAAATAGCTACGAAAATGGGGTCGAAAAAGTTTCCTCGGGGGGATAGTCTAAAGCCAATCGGCTCAATATTCCAGAAGCTGTTTCACGGCCGCCGCGATATGGCTCGTCTGCGGCAGGATTACGTCCTCGAGTTTGGGCTGATACGCGCAGAAAGTATCCATGGCCGCCACGCGCCGGACGGGGGCGTCCAGATCCTCAAAAAGTTCGTCTGCGATGCGCGCCGCGATTTCCGCGCCAAAGCCCCAGCTCAGCGTGTCTTCGTAAGCTACGATAACGCGGTGAGTCTTTCGAACGGTGGCCGCAATGGCTTCCCAGTCGTAAGGCGATAGCGAACGCAAGTCGACGATCTCCACGGAGACGCCTTCCCGCTCAAACTGCGCCGCGGCGACTTCCGCGCGATGCACCAATGCCCCGTAAGTGATGATGCTAAGGTCGCTGCCTTCCTTCACCGCGCGCGCCTTGCCGAAGGGAATCGTAAACTCGGGCCCGGGATTTTCCGAGCGATTGTAGGGCTGCCTATAGAGATGCTTGTGCTCGAGGAACATCACCGGGTCGTCGCTGCGAATGGCGGTGCGCAAAAGACCTGCGACGTCGAGGGCCGTGGACGGCATCACCACACGCAGGCCCGGGCAGTGGGTGAAAATCGATTCTCCGCTCTGGCTGTGGTAAACGCCGCCGCCGGTCAGGTAGCCGCCGATCGGGACCCTCAGAACCACCGGTGCCTTGAAGGCCCCGTTCGAACGCCAGCGCATCACGCACAATTCATCGCGAATCTGCATCATGGCCGGCCAGATGTAGTCGAAGAACTGGATTTCCGCGACGGGCTTGAGGCCGCGCGCGGCCATGCCGATGGCGCGGCCAACGATGCTGGCTTCCGCCAGCGGCGTATTGAACACGCGGTCGTGGCCGTACTTGCGCTGCAATCCCGACGTGGCTTTGAAGACGCCGCCCTTCCCCTTGACGTGCTTGAGGTTCTCTTCGCGGCTGGCGTCGGCGACGTCTTCGCCGAAAACCAGGACGCGCTCGTCGCGGGCCATCTCGTCGGAGAGAGTGGCGGCGACCATTTCTACCATGGTCTTCGGAGCGCCATGCAATTGCGCCTGCGCTTCGAACGCGGCTGACGTTGGATCAATATCCGGCGAATACACGTTCACTCGAATCGAATCGATGGACGGCTCTTCGGCGGCCAGCGCCTGGTCAGCGGCTTCGCGGACTTCATTGTCGATTTCCGCTTCCAGGCTTTCGATCTGCTTCTGATCGAGGACGCCTTCGCGCACCAGAAAAAGCGCAAACTTTGAGATTGGGTCGCGCCGCGCTTCTTCCTCGCGCTCCTCGGCGGACTTGTACAATTTCTCGTCGTCGGAAAGCGAATGCGAATAAGGACGCGTAACGTGCGCATGAATCAGCGCGGGCCCACGCCTCTCGCGGCAATACTGCACCGCTTCCTTACAGGCGGAATAGCTTTCGATCGGGTCAGTGCCGTCACATTCAGCCACGTGCAGCCCGGGGAATCCGCGCACGAGTTTTGAGACGCTCCCACCCGCCGTCTGCACTTCCACCGGAACGGAGATGGCGTAGCCGTTGTCTTCAATGAGGTACAGCAGAGGGAGTTTCTTGCCGCACGCGACGTTCAAGGATTCCCAGAACTCGCCCTCGCTGGTCGCACCGTCTCCGCCCGACACATAAACAATTTCGCCGCGCTCGTGATGAACGTATTCGCCAAGCGGCGCTTTTTTCGCCTGCGCCAGCGCCTTGGCCCGCCCTTCGTAATAGAGCGTGGCTTCAGCCGCGCCCACAGCCTGCAAGAATTGCGTCCCCGTGCAGGACGACTTGCTGACGATGTTCAACTTCGGCTGGCCCCAATGCGACGGCATCTGCCGCCCGCCGGAGCTGGGGTCGTCCTTCGCTCCTACTGCTGCAAGAAGCATCTCTACTGGCGTTACGCCAAGCATCAGGCAGAGGGCGCGGTCGCGGTAATACGGATAAACCCAGTCCACCCCGGGTCGCAAGAAAAGACCCATGGCCGCGCAAACGGCTTCGTGCCCCGCACTCGAAATCTGGAAGTAAATCTTATTCTGGCGCTTGAGTTGGATTTCGCGGTCGTCGAGCCGCCGCGAGAGGAACATCGTGCGGTAAATGCGAATCAGCGTTTCGTGATCGAGGCCGTGAAGCTTGGGGGCGTCAAGTTTTGCCAGTTTGACGCGCGTTTGTAACGCCATTCGTTCTGTCCTCGACTTGGGATTCGGGATTGCGCCTCTGCGGAAATCAATTATACCGGATTTGCGTGACGGTCAGTCCAAATTGGGTGCCGAAGCCGTTCCTGGTGGCTGTGGATTTCCAGCCAATTTGGCCTCGAATTGCGAGTTGGCTGAGGGTCCCCGGCCAGCCACTCATGCCAAGGCCTCAAATTGCTTGTCAGTGGCCTCGAATTCCGCGTCGCCGTGATGAATGATTTTGGGCGTGGCGCTCTTGAAAGGTTCCTCGGACGGAATGCGCTCCAGCCAGCGTTGCTCGGAAAGTTTCTCGTGCGAAGAAAAATACAGCCGGACCAGCAGGCTGACT
>Ga0307471_100001497_pt1 | contig 12768 bp, 10 predicted proteins | sample atmos_gasesAM3C__2_FD_204566 | JGI IMG/M metagenome (GOLD analysis project Ga0307471, IMG submission 204566) | Hardwood forest soil microbial communities from Morgan-Monroe State Forest, Indiana, United States - atmos_gasesAM3C_515 | ecosystem: Environmental > Terrestrial > Soil > Temperate... | reverse complement strand
GGTTCCGGTCCTCTATCAGCTCATGAAATCGGTCGGGCACAGCACTATGGCGCTGGCCGAGGTAGTCGGCCCCTATCTGGACAATGCCGACAACCATTCCTGGCGGGCGCCGATGCAGGCCTTCCGCAGTCGGATGCAATCCGCGCTGGATGGCGTGGCCAGCACGCCGATGCCGGCGGATTGGGTGGAGAATAACCGCACCATCTTGAAGAACAACATCGCCTTCATGGATCAATGCCTCGCCAAGGGCGTCATTTCCGGCGCCGAGCTGCAGGCATTCGGCCGTAAACAGGCTCCCTTCCTGAAGGAGAACATCGCCTGGGCGGCGCAGACCCAGGTCCATCATTGGATGGGCGTGCTGACTGAATGGAAAAAGATGCTGGGCAGCGACTGGGACAAGGTCTATGCCGCCAGCAACACCATTTATGTGGCCCGGCAGAACAACGTCCTGTTCAGCGTGCTGGCCCAGTTCTTCCCGCCCGAGGCTATCAACGACCGCCTGATGCTGATCGAGACGGTGTCCTTCACCACGACGCCCGAGGACATGTTGGATTCGCTCACCCGCATCATCGCTGATCGTTCGGTCGGCGCGCTGGTCTTCGGCAATTACCATTTGATGGACTACGAATTGATGGGCGGCGATGCCCGCAAGGCAATCATCAGCGAAAACAAGGCGCGGGGAACGGAGGCCTTCCTGCCGCCGCTCGTGCCCTTCGGTTCTCACGAATGGCCGGTCCTGATCACCCCGGGCACGGGTCCCACGACCCTGGACGATCTACCCTGATGCGATCGCCGTCGTCATTGCATCGGCTCAGTGGAGAACAGACAGCATGAATCTCAACACGGTGACCGAGATAAAGCATCCGGTATCGGCGGATGAAATCAGGCAATGGCTTCCGGGTTATGCCTGGCTCGGCGGCGGCACCTGGCTGTTCTCCGAGCCGCAGTGGGCGACCGATACGCTGATCGATCTCGAACATTTGAAATGGCCGGCGCTCAGCGCGTCGGCCACCGGCCTCGAGATCGCGGCCACTTGCCGGGTCGCCGAGTTGTTCAGCTACGCCGGGCCGGCCGAATGGTCGGCGGTGCCTCTGTTCAAGGATTGCTGCAATGCGTTTCTGGCATCGTTCAAGATCTGGAACGCGGCGACCGTCGGCGGGAATATCTGCATGTCCTTGCCTGCCGGGCCAATGATCTCGCTTACGGTCGCGTTGGAGGCAACTTACACGCTGTGGCCCAGAGACGGCGCGCCACGCGAGGTTCCCTCCCTCTCCTTCGTTACCGGCAATCATTTGAATGTGCTGCGGCCCGGCGAGCTGCTGCGCAGCATCCATCTGCCCGCCACCGCGCTGTCGAAGCGCTTTGCGTTCCGCCAGGCCTCGCTCACCCATCTCGGCCGGTCGGCCGCACTTCTGGTCGGAACCCAAAGCAAGAAGAGTGACGATCTCGTGTTGACGATCACGGCGGCGACACCTCATCCGGTGCAACTGCGGTTCAACAAGATGCCCTCGGCCGCCGATCTGCGCCGTGAAATCGACGCGACGATCACCGCCGACGGGTATTTCGACGATGTGCATGGCTCGGCCGCCTACAAGCGTCATCTGACACCCTATTTCGCCGAGCAGATTCGCCAGGAACTGGCCCAAGCGGGAGCCCGAGCATGAACTACACCGTCAACGGCAAGCGTGTCTCCGCCGAGCCCGCGCCCGGGCAATGCCTGCGCACCTTCCTGCGCGAGCGGGGGTTCTTCGGCGTCAAGAAGGGCTGCGATGCCGGGGATTGCGGCGCCTGCACCGTCTGGCTGGACGGCAAGCCGGTCCATTCCTGCCTGATGCCCGCCTTCCGCGCCGTGGGAAAGGAGATCACGACCATCGAAGGCTTGGCCAAACCCGACGGCACATTGCATCCGATCCAGAAAGCCTTCGTCGACGCCCAGGCATTCCAATGCGGTTTCTGTGCCGCCGGCATGATCATGACAGTGGCCTCCCTCGACGAGGCGCACCGCAAGGATCTGCCTCATGCCCTCAAGGGCAATCTTTGCCGCTGCACGGGCTATCGTTCGATCGCCGATGCGGTACATGGCATCGCATCCGCCGAAGAGGATGAGGCGGGCAAGGCCTGCGGTGCCAGCCTGCGCAATCCTTTCAGCCAGGGCATCGTGACGGGTGCCGCGCGCTATACGCTGGATATCGCCATGGACGAGCTGCTGCACCTGAAGGTGCTGCGCTCGCCCCATGCCCATGCGAAGATTCTCAGCATCGGCCGCGAGAAGGCCATGGCCGTGCCGGGCGTGGCCGCCATCTTCACCTGGGAAGACGTGCCGCGCCGGCTGTACAGTACGGCACTCCACCCGGATCATCTCGTCGATCCGGACGATACCTATGTTCTCGACAACGTGGTGCGCTTCGTCGGCCAGAGAATCGCCGCGGTCGTAGCCGAGACCGAGGCCGCCGCGGAGGCCGCCTGCCGATTGCTGGACGTAAAGTATGAGATTCTGCCGGCGGTCTTCGATCCCGTAGCGGCGATGGAGCCCAACGCGCCGCTGCTTCATGAGCATCGCGGCGCCGAGAAGGGCAATATATATGTCGACATCCACGGCGAGGTCGGCAGCGTCGCCGATGGCTTCAAGGCCGCCGATGCCATCCATGAAAGGACCTATTCAACCTCGCGCGTCCAGCATGTCCATCTGGAAACCCACGGCTCCGTCGCCTGGCGCGGCGAGGATGGACGAATCCACATCCGCACCAGCTCGCAGGCGCCCTTCATCGCCCAACAGAAGCTCTGCCACATCTTCCAGCTTCGCCCACGCGATCTCCATGTTTTCACCGAGCGGGTCGGCGGTGGCTTTGGCGGCAAGCAGGAGATGCTTAGCGAGGATCTTTGCCTGCTCGGCCTGCTGAAGACCGGGCGGCCGGTGATGTGGGAGTTCACCCGGGAGGAGCAGTTCATCGGCGCCTCAACGCGCCATCAGATGACCACGCGGGTCAAACTCGGCGCCAAGAAGGACGGCACCTTGACAGCGGTCGAAGTGCACGTCGTCTCCAACACGGGCGCCTATGGCGGACACGCCAGCGAAACGCTTGGCGCTTCGCTCGGCAGTCCGATGACCTCATACCGCTGTCCCAACAAGAAGGCCGGCGGCTACGCGGTCTATACCAATATCGTGCCGGGCGGCGGCTTCCGAGGATACGGCTCCTCCCAATCCACCTTCGCCATCGAATGCGCGATGGACGAGTTGGCCAAGCTGTTGGGGATGGATCCCTTCGCCATCCGTCGCAAGAACATGATCAAGCCGGACGATTGGATTGAATCCGTGTGGAGCGATCCCGCCGACGTGGACTTCGGCAGTTATGGCCTGGATCAATGCCTCGATCTCGTGGAAAAGAACCTGGCAAAGGGCGGTGGAGCGCCCAAGCCCGCGGGCGAAGAATGGCTGGAAGGGACAGGCATCGCCATGGCGATGCTGGATTGCGGTCCGCCCACCGAACATCGCTCCGGCTCGGTGATGGCATTGCTGCCTGATGGAACTTTCCATCTCGCCGTGGGATCGACGGAGATGGGCAACGGCTCCACCACCTCCCATCGTCAGATCGCCGCCGAATTTCTGGGTTCGCGCGCCGATGCCATTGCGATCATCAATGCCGATACGGACAAGACACCCTATGATTCCGGTACCTTCGCCAGCACGGGAACCGTGGTCGCCGGGCAGGCGGTTGCGCTGACTGCGGCCGCCCTGCGAGACAACATCTTGCAGTATGCCAGCCGAAACAGCGGCGTGGATCAATCGGCCTGCAAGCTGGAGGATGGCGCTGTCGTCTGCGGCAATCGCCGGATCACGCTCAAGGATCTTCATGCCGCTGGCACGAAGGTCGGTCATCGCTTCGAGGCGAAGCGAAAGGCCTTTCTCTCGCCCCGCACGACGGCCTTCAACGTTCATGGGGTGCGCCTTGCCGTGCATCGGGTCACGGCGGAGATTCGAATCCTGCACAGCGTTCATGCCGCGGATATCGGCCGCCTGATCAATCCCATGCAATGCCGCGGACAGATCGACGGCGCTGTCGCCATGGGCTTCGGCTGGGCGCTCACGGAAAATTTTGTCCATAGCGCCGATGGCACCATGGTGAACCCGCAACTGCGCAACTACCGAATCCCGGCGTTTGCCGATGCGCCGCCCACGGAGGTTCACTTTGCCGACACCTACGACACGATCGGACCGCTGGGCGCCAAATCCCAGGGCGAATGCGCCATCAATCCGGTGGCGCCGGCGATCGCCAATGCGGTGGCCAATGCGACCGGTGCGCGGTTCGCCCATTTGCCGCTGACGCCTGATCGTATCTTCAGCGGGATTGTCGGCGGGCCATGAGCGAGGCATCCGCCGCCGGCGGCTCGCCCGTCACGATCGTCACCCAGACGCGGGTGCAGGCCGGCAAGGAACAGGAATTCGTGCGCTGGCAGGATGAGATCGCCACCTGTGTGGCCGGCGTGCCCGGATTCATGAAGCAAACGGTCATTCGCCCCAACCCGCCGGGGCAGGTCGACTGGGTCGTCCTTCAACTTTTCACCAGTTCCGAGACGGCGGTGGCCTGGCTGCATTCGGAACAGCGGACCGGCCTGCTGCAGCGCGCCCAATCCCTGTTGGCGGGGCCCGACGACGTCCACATCGTCGCCGATCGGGGACCGGGCGCCTTGCCGGCCCCGGTTTCCGCCGTCATCTCCACTCGGATCAAGCCGGGGCAGGAGGGAGCCTACCGGCAGTGGGAGCAGCGCATCGCCGCCGCCCAGGCCAGGTCCCCGGGCTTCCAAGGTTATCGCTTCGAGCCGCCGATTCCGGGCGTGCAGGAGGATTGGCTGGCAATTCTGCGCTTCGACAACGAGCGGAACCTTCAAGGCTGGCTGGATTCCCCGGCGCGCCACAAGCTGCTGAAAGAATCCGAGGCATTCACCGAGGAGGTTCACGCCCGAATCGTGCGGACGGGCTTCGACCAGTGGTTTCCCATGGGCGGCGGCAGCGTTGCGGGGCCGGCCGCCTGGAAGATGAACATGATCGTTCTGATGCTGATCTACCCGATCGTGTTTCTGTTCAGCCTGTTCGTGCAGACCCCGTTTCTCATGGCGAAGCTACATTTGCCGTTCTGGTTCTGCTTGTTCCTCGGCAACATCGTCAGTGTGCTGGTTCTCGACCGCCTCGTGCCCTGGGCCAGCCGGCGCCTCGATTGGTGGCTGCGCCCGTCAGGCGTCACCACGGGCAGGACAACGCTCGCTGGTGCTGGTTTGATCGTCGCTCTCTACGCGCTAAGCCTGCTGGTGTTCTCGCAACTTTAGCGGCCGGCGCTGGCATATTTTAGAGAGGGCAGGGGCGCTCATGACGAAGGTTCATCGCCTGCTGACAGTTTTGATGATTGCCGGCGCTAGTGGCATCGCTATCGGTGCAGCGAGGGGCGAGGCGAATCTGATAGAGTCGAACTGGATCGCCCAGTCGCAAGACTGCGCCATTCGGGAAATCAAATTCTACGATTTCGGCCGTGCGCTGGTGACAGCCGACAAGCTCGGCACCGACGAGGCGGATTGGCGCCAGGATCAGGCGATGGTCCATGTCACATTCAACCATTGGAACGGTGCCCTCGACGGCGTGCTCGAGGGCGATAGCGAGTTCAACGCGACCTATACTTGGCGTTCGGACGAAACGCTGGCGGTCAGCGCGATGCCTTGCCGCTTCCGGCGGGAATAGCCACGCAGCTGCTTCCGACGGCCGGCTGCAAACCCACGGGCGGATATCGGGACGGACTCGTGGTGTCGCAAATAATGGCTCAGGCAAAAAGCGCGAGGATTATATTATCATTTAAAATCAACTTATTAGGAGTTGTTTTGGCCAACGGTCGGCGGCTTGGCACGGCAACCAGTTTTTGCAGGCTGATGACTTCTCAGACCAAAGCTCTTGTAGTATATCGGTCACCGGTCGTTAGCTTCAGCGTCAAGGTTGCGGCTTTGTTCGGCGCATCGCGCCGCTCATGCTTGCTGGACCGTGGCCTTGGCTTGCCGCCGCTGCATCGGATTCGCGAGGAATCCTAGGGGTGATCTGCCCTTCCCGCCATGGGACGGTCGATCTGGAGCCGCTCAGCGGATGTTTGTTTTCGCCAACCTACGATGATGTCGTAACTCAACGGAGTTTTGCGTTTCATGAAAAAGATCAAGGTAGCCATCGCTGGTGTCGGCAATTGCGCCAGCGCGCTGGTTCAGGGCGTGGAATATTACCGCACCCGACGCAACGCCACCCTCGACGGAATCATGCGCGCCACCATCGGCGGCTATGCCTGTTCCGACATCGAATTCGTCGCCGCCTTCGATATCGACCGGCGCAAGGTTGGCCATGCGCTGGAGGAAGCGATCTTCGCCAAACCGAATTGCACGCGGATTTTCCAAAGCGCGCTGCCAGTCTCCAATGTCATCGTTCAGGCCGGCCCCCAGCTCGACGGCGTGGCCGCCCACATGGCGGACTATTCCGACGACGAAGCCTTCCGCCCGACGGACTTGACGCCGACGGACATCACCGAGGCGCTGCGCGCCTCCGGCGCCGATGTGCTGCTCTGCTATTTGCCCGTAGGCTCCGAACAGGCCGTGAAACACTACGCCCAGGCCTGCCTGGATGCCGGCGTGTCCCTGGTCAACTGCGTGCCGGTCTTCATCGCCTCGGATGTCGAATGGGCGGAGAAGTTCCGCGACGCCGGGTTGACCATTATCGGCGACGACATCAAGAGCCAGGTGGGAGCCACCATCGTTCACCGCAATCTGGCCCGCCTCTTCGCCGACCGCGGCGTCAATCTGGAGCGCACCTATCAGCTCAATACCGGCGGCAACACCGATTTCCTCAACATGCTGGAGCGCCGTCGGCTCAAGTCCAAAAAATTCTCCAAGACCGAATCGGTCCAATCCCAGCTGGACGAGCGTCTGGACTCCAAGAACATTCACATCGGCCCATCGGACTACGTGCCCTGGCAGCAGGACAACAAGATCGCCTTCATCCGCATGGAAGGTCGCGGTTTCGGCGGTGCTCCGGTCGAGGTGGAATTGCGCTTGTCGGTGGAAGATTCCTCCAACAGCGCTGGAGTGGTCATCGATGCCATCCGCTGTTGCAAGGTGGCGCAGGAGCATGGCATTGCCGGGCCGCTGATCGGGCCATCCGCCTACTACATGAAAACGCCACCTCGCCAGCTTCGCGACAGCGTGGCGCGAGAGGCCTGCAACGCCCTGATTGACGGTGTGCCCTACGACCTGCCCGAACTGCCGGTCAGCGACAAGAACGTCCAGGGCTGAATCTGGGCGGACCAAACGCGCTGGTTTGGGAGATCTCCGCGCGGCGCGGCAATCGCTTTGCCCGGCCGGCTGGATTTCAGCGTGTATGATCGATGTCACGGCAGTACGAAACAGTGCTCTTTGATTTCGGCGGCACGCTCGACGCCGACGGGGTGGCTTGGAAGGAGCGCGTCCATCGCCACTACGGTGCCGAGGGCCTGGAAATGAGTGTTGAGGCGTTTGACGCTGTTTTCTATGCCGCCGACGATCAATTGGTCGGCACACTGCCGCGCGAGGCCGATTTGGCGGCGACCGTGAACGAGCTGACGGCCAATCTCGAAACCGAACTCGCCCGCCGCGCCGCGCAAAACGACAAGGCGCGGGCCAAGCGCGTCGCCGCCCGCTTCCTGGTGGAGGCATCGGCCAGTTTCGCCCGCAACCGGCCCCTGCTGCAGATATTGAGCGCCCGGTATCGACTCGGGATCGTCTCCAATTTTTACGGCAATCTGGAGGCGGTCTGCGAGGGCGCCGGGCTTGCTCAGCTGTTCGGGGTCATGGTCGATAGCCAACGAGTCGGCGCCGAGAAACCCGATCCTGCGATATTTCAGGCGGCCCTGGGTCCACTGGGCGCCGGGCCCGAGACGACGCTGTTCGTAGGCGATTCCCTGCGCCGCGATCGTGAAGGCGCGCGACGCATGGGCATGGGTTTCGTCTGGATTGCGCCGGCCAAGGTTCAACAAGCCGAAGCGGCCAAGGCGCCGCTGGACCATCCTGTGGTGACGCGCTTCGGCGAATTGGCGGAGATCCTCACATAACCGGCAATCAATCGCGTCCCATCCAATCCGGCGGCATCATCGCCGCGGGCGAGGGCAGGCGCTTGCGCGCCGATGGCTGGCAGATGAGCAAGCCGCTGGTCCAAGTGTCCGGGCGGCCCCTGATCGCCCATGCGCTGGATCGCTTTCGCGCCGCAGGCATCGGCAGGATCAGCATCATCATCAACCAAGAGAGTGCCGATTGCCGGCAATGGCTCGATGGCCACGCGGACGGGTTCGATCTCGATCTGATCGTGCGCACTACACCTTCCTCCTACGTCAGCTTTCAGCTCGTGGCCGATCGGTTGGCGGGCGTATCCGCGCTGATCACGACCGTCGACAGCGTCATGTCGGTGCAGACATTTCGCTGCTTCGTGGATGCAGCGGCGGGGTTTCCCGAAGGCGCCATCGTTCTCGGGCTGACCGATCTTGTGGACGATGAAAAGCCCCTCTGGGCGAGCCTCGATGCCGCCGACGGCCGGATTAAGAAACTCGGCGACAGCAACAGCGGGCTTGTGACGGCCGGGCTTTATGTATTACCTGCGCGTCGGCCGATCGAGCCAGCAACCGGGTTCGCCCGGCTGCGCGACTATCTTGGCTGGCTGGTCGCTTCCGGCCACCCGGTCTACGGCGTTGTTCTGGCTCAGGTATTCGATATCGACCGGGCCCATGACATCGCTGTGGCCGAACGAGCGGCATTAGGCGGCGATGCGAGGAGCAAGGGCGCATGAGTTCGACCAGGACCTGTTGGGGAATCTTCCGTGAATCGGCCCACTCGCCCGGCCGCGTCGACGACGATGCCGCGATCATGCACCGGGTGGGAGAGGCCCTGGCGACGCGCGGATTCACCGTCAAACTGCTGAGGGCCGACAATATCGAGCCGGCCTTCGAAACGCCCAGCGCTATGATCTTCGCCATGTGCGAGCAGGGCGAGATTCTCGATCGGCTGAAGAAGGCCGGCCAGGCGGGCGCCATCATCGTCAATTCGCCCGATGCGATCCGCAATACGTATCGCCACCGCATGGTTGAACTCTTCGCCCAGAACCATGTCCTGGCGCCGGTCAGCCACGTGGTCGCCACCAACGCGGTCAAGCTGCCGCTGGCAACCGGCGTCTGGATCAAGCGCTATGATTTTCATGCAACGCAAAGCGACGATGTGATGTATGTCGCCTCCGAGACGGGCTTCCGCGAGGCCCTGTCGCGGTTCGCCGAGCGCGGTATCCCCTTCGTGGTCGCCCAGGAGCATGTCGAGGGCGATCTGATAAAGTTCTACGGAGTTGGCCGCGCCGGCGCCGACGCGCCGGGTTCGGATTGGTTCGAATGGTTCTATCACCGCGACAAGGGAATGACCGGCTATCCCTTCAAGGTCGAGCGCTTGCGCGCGGTCGCGCGCAGTGCTGCGGCGGCCCTGGGGGTCGAGGTCTTCGGCGGCGATGCCATCATCCGGCGCGACGGCGAGCCGGTCATCATCGATCTCAATGCCTGGCCCAGCTACGCCAAGTATCGCGACAAGGCGGCCCAGTCCATCGCCGATTATCTAGCCCACCGTTTCCATCGCGGCCCCCGGGCCGTTACCTGACGAGGATAGTTTCATGAAAGGCAATCGCACCCCGCCCGCCAAGCCGGTCGATAGAGAGGCCGGCAAGCAATACAGCGTGCCAGGCCCTAAATCTAAAGCGATCTTCGAGCGCGAGGCTAAGGTCATGGCGCCGGGCCTGCAATCCATCGCGCTTTATTCCCAGATCGCCGTCGACCGCGCCAACGGCTGCGTCATCACCGACGCGGACGGCAAGGAATATCTCGATTTCATCGCCGGCATCGCCGTGGGCAGCCTGGGGCATAGCCATCCGCATTACGTGAAGCGCCTGAAGGAACAGCTCGATAAAGTCACCTTCGGCAGCTTCACCACCGAAACCCGGGCGCGATTTCTCGAACTGGTGGGCGGCCTGTTGCCCGAGGGCATCACCCATGTCCAACTGTTCTCGGGCGGGGCGGAAGCCGTGGAAGCGGGATTCCGACTGGCCAAATCGATCACCAAGAAATTCGAATTCGTCGGTTTCTGGGGTGGCTATCACGGCAAGACCGCGGGCGTCATCGGCCTGCTGGGCGGGGGATATCGCAATCACCAGGGCCCATTTACGCCGGGCATGCATATGTCGCCTTACGCCAGCTGCTATCGCTGCCCGTGGAATCTGGAATACCCCTCCTGCGGTCTGGCCTGCGCCGAGCATCTGCGCAACGTGATCAAGAACGAGACCCAGGACGAGGTCGCGGCCATCATCATGGAGCCGATGCAGGGCACGGCGGGCAATGTCATCCCCCCCGACGACTTCGTCCATGCGGTGCGCGAGATCGCCGACGAGTTCGATGCGCTGCTCATCGCCGATGAAATCCTGACGGGCTTCGGGCGCACGGGCACCATGTGGGCCTCCCAGCAGTTCGGCTTGAAGCCCGACATCATGACCTTCGGCAAGGGCATGGGTGGTGGATTTCCGCTCAGCGGCCTTGGCTCGTCGCTGGAAAACATGTCGGCCAAGCCCTTTGGCGAGCCCAGCGGCAGCTCATCGAGTTTCGGGGGCAATCCGCTGGCCGCCGCGGCCGGGCTTGGCGCCGTCGAGGCGATCCTCGGCGAGAAGCTGGTGGAGAATTCGGCCAAGGTCGGCAAGGTGCTGCTGAATGCGTTGAAGGAACTGCAGAACAAATACCGCTTCATCGGCGATGTGCGCGGGCGGGGTCTGATGATCGGCGTCGAGATGGTGGCGGATCGCAAGACCAAGGAGCCGTTGGACAAGGCCATCACCCGCGCCCTGTTCCACGAGGCCCTGGAGCGCGGGCTGGTGACCATGTCCTATTCGCATGTGATTCGCATCAACCCGCCCCTGGTGATTACTGAGGACGAAGCGCTGCGCGGGGTCGATATTCTCGATCAATCCTTCGGCGCGATCGCGCGTCGCTTCAACCTCGATTGACAAAAGGCCGCAAACTTCGCGGCGCCTTCATCGGCTTCGGAAACGTCGCCGCCAACGGGCATCTGCCCGGCTGGCTTGCCCGCGCCGATGTGGAGATTGTCGCTGCCAGCGATGCCACGTCATCTCGCCGCGAAGTGTTTCTGGCGGCGTGCCCGGGCGGGCGATGGTTTGAAAATGCCGGGGCACTGCTGGCGTGCGGGGGGCTCGACTTCGTCGACATCTGCACCCCGCCCGGCAGCCATGCGGCGCTGATCTCGTGCGCGCTCCGGGCCGGGCTTCACGTTCTTTGCGAGAAACCGCTGGTGACGAGCGCCCAGGATGCCCTCGCCCTGGCCGCGGGACGCGGGGATCGCGTGCTGCATACCGTCCACAATTGGCTCGAAGCGCCGATCTGCCGTCGGATTTCCACCCTGATCGCCGAAGGCGCAGTAGGACCCGTTCACAGGATCGAATGGCAGACCCTTCGCACCCGGCCGGCGGTCACCGTCGCCGTCGAGGGTGCGGAGAACTGGCGTGTCGATCCGGCGATGGCCGGCGGCGGCATTCTGTTCGATCACGGCTGGCATGCGCTCTATTGCGTGCTTCGTTGGTCGGGCTCGCCACCTGCCGGCGTGGCCGCGACCCTCGAGACCCGGCGGTTCCACGAATGGCCGTTGGAAGACACCGCGACGGTCGATCTGTATTTCGCCAGGGGCGGGGGCCGCATCTTCCTCACCTGGACTGGGGATGAACGCGCCAATCGCATCGAGATCGAAGGCGAGAACGGGCGCATTCATGTGGAGGGCGCGGACGTCATTGTGAAGAACGAGTCCGGCGAGCGCCGATGGTCTTCTCCCCCCGCCTTGTCCGAGGGGTCCCACCATCCCGATTGGTTTGACGGCGTCGCCGCGGATTTTCTTGCGGCCGTCGCCAAGGGCAGCAAGGGCAATTTCGACGAGGCACTGCTCTGCGCAAAATTGATCGAACTGGCCCAGCAGTCGAGTGCGGCGGGCGGGGCCCGGCTCGCTCTTTAGATTGCTTGCCTGACCTTGGCTTGCGCTCTGCGTTCGCGGGCGGCCAGGAACACCAGCAGGAAAAAGAAGATCGGTGCGCCGAACGCGGTCAACAACAGGAACCAATCCGCCCGGCCGAACAGGGCAAGCGCGATGACGAGATAGATGAAATCGCGTCGCGACAAGGCGTCGAGGGCCTGTGCGAAGCGCTTGCCCGGCTCCGCCGCGACGGAAGTATAGAGCGGGCCGCTTCCGGTTTTGGGCCGCATGACCCGCCAATAGACGAATCCCGCCGAGCCGAGAGTCCCCATGACCGCAGCGACACCTAATAGGAGGGGCCAAGCTTGGCCGTCCGCCTCGCTCCAGCCCAGGGCCATGCAGGCGAAAATGGCGCTATGGACCACATTGTCGCCCCAGAAATCGAGAATCCCACCCCAGCGCGATTCCATGAACTTCAACCGTGCCAACTCGCCATCGCAGCCGTCGAGGATGGAATGGGCGAGGAACAACAGGGCGCCCAAGGTCTGCCAATGGGCCTGCGAAGACAGGAAGAACGGGGCGCCCAACAGGCCGATGGCGACCGAGATCAGGGTCATTTGATTCGGTGTCACGGGCGTTGGCGCCAAAAGGCGCGAGATGGCGAGCGAGATCGGCCGCTCGACATGCTTGGCCATGAATCCGTCGGTATCCTTCACCAGCGCCCGC
>Ga0307471_100001496_pt1 | contig 12769 bp, 11 predicted proteins | sample atmos_gasesAM3C__2_FD_204566 | JGI IMG/M metagenome (GOLD analysis project Ga0307471, IMG submission 204566) | Hardwood forest soil microbial communities from Morgan-Monroe State Forest, Indiana, United States - atmos_gasesAM3C_515 | ecosystem: Environmental > Terrestrial > Soil > Temperate... | reverse complement strand
GCGAACACGGCTATGGAGCCAGCAGCAGCCGCTGTGACGAAACCGCCTGCGCTAGAGCGAGAAATTCCGCAAGTGCCACCGCCGAGGGAGGAGCCCGATCCTTTACCGCGAGTCGCTGAGGTAGCCGCAACGCCAGCTATGGAGCCAGTAGCGCCCGCTAAGACGGAACCGTTTACGCAAGAGCAGGCAATTCCGCAAGTGCCCGCTTACGAAAGTGAATCCTCCACAGCTGAAGCAGTCGAAGAGGTACATCATGCTCCAACTGGTATTCGCGGCCTGTCAGAATCATCACAAGTAGCCATACCCGTAACCATGCCTGAAACAAGCCAAACTCCGCTCGCTCCAATAACCAACGCCCCGGCCCCCGCGGCGAAGCTGCAACCGCCTCCTGGCACTATGCAGAACACCGTCGAACTGACTTTCTCCTTCGAGGTTGCGTCCGTGCAACTCACGTCGGCATTCAAAGTCGGTGCCTTGCAAGTCCGACCGGCGTCCAAGGTGGTGACTATGCGTCTGGCTCCTTTGCAAGACACGCAGCCAGCGGCCAACTCGGAAGTCGCTTTTGAGATTGCAAACGTCGCACTCGCGGGGGACGCGCTTGGCAAAATACAAGTGGTTCGTTCTCAACAGCAAAAACCTTTGGCTTTCGGTTCGCGTTCATTTGCGATCGCAGGTTTGCAATTCGTACCTAGCCTCAAGGCCGCGCCAATCTGGCTTACGCCTTCGCAGCAGGGACAGGTATCTGTCAAAGTCAGAGCCGCCTTCCAAATTGATGCGATCCAGTTTTCGCCGTCGTTTGAGGTTGCCTCTGTTGTACTGAATCCAAGTTCCAAGCGAGTTCGCGTACAGCTGCCAGGCCTGAGTTCCTGGACAGCTGAAGAGGCGCCAGTATTCGAGATTGCAAATATCCAAGTCACTGACGGCGGTGACATCAGCATGATGCAGCTAAACCTGCTCGCCTAGGGCTCGAAACAGTCGTTGCCGGTTATCGTCTTCTCCGGCACCGACGCCGCCAGCAGTGAAGCCTCCGGCGAAAATTATTGTCAAGATGGAGACAATGATGGCTTTCCTCAAGACAAGGTGCAGGAAGTGATTCTTGAAAATCGCTGGGCGTTCTTGCGAGGCCCTGTGGCAATGCCGTCTCGCTTCCGCTTTGAGGACTTGCGCCGTGAGGGAGCCATTCGAATAAGGAAGCGAAAATAAACGTGCAGCAAGCGGGCTCGCTCAATCGTTATCGGGTCAAACCCCATCGTCCGCGGCCGTAACTCTGGAAACGTTTGTCCCGACTCAAATATGATTGCAGCGTATTGTTCCCAATTGCCTTGCCACGGTCTCGCAATCGTTGCGACAAAGCTGTCTTTTTCAGGGGGGTACCGGCTTCTGTCAAAACGCGGAAGATCGCATTTACTCCCGACATTTTGGCCAAATCGCCTAATTCTGATGTCGCGCTCGCTAATGGAAGCGGCCAAGACTGCTCATGCCCAGCTAGAACAGCTAAAGCATTTGCCGCCTCATCAAGCTTCTCGGCGATCTGACGAAGCTCGGCAGCTTTCGATTTTAGTTCGGCGATTGATTCCACAGTTTAACGTAAGTATGGAAACAAGCTTATCAAGGACAGCAATTAAGTTCTTGATTTCTATGTTTTCGGGGCTTGTTATCTCAATGAATTTTGCTCCGGTTTAACCCGCGCACCTTGCAGCCGAAGCGACATGGTGGTTTGATGAGAAACCGGATATGAGGGTCTAGCGAAGGCAGCCAACTCACAGAAACGTCGCGGCGGATCAACTTACAGTCGTAATGGATTTCTCACAGCCGTATTCCGGGCGTTGGATGCGTACTGTATCCCAATGAACGTGGCTCCACACTTCACGGAACGCTCGGGTCCGGCGAACCCAGCAACTTTAGCTGCATCGTGGAAATCTGGCCGCTTTCGTTGATCTCTAAATTTGCAATTTCGCACACGCGAGTTCCCTCTTCTCCACCGGGACTGGTGCCGGGCCATTGCACAAACACCCGTTTGGAGCTCGAGTTTAAAATAACGGAAGCAATCTCAAACAACGGGGAGAACTCTACTATGCTGATTTCGCACGGGACTATCACGAAAAGAGTCGCTTGGGCCGGTTGGGATGGCGTGAGTTGGAGTGGTGCGGCCTTGAAATTAGGGACGAGTTGCAATCCCGCGGCTTCAAGTGAAGGCGAATCATTCGCCATGGGTCTTTGCTGCGCAGAGGGAAGCATCCGAAGAGTGCCTAGTGTGCCGCCGACAGGCTGAATTTTTGCTGCTTCAAAACTGACCTGTAAATCCTCGGTTGTCTGCGAATGAGGCTGCAAAGCCAACTGCATCGTGGCCAACTTGGACGCGGGGCGCACTGTCAACGCATCCATTTCGAGGGTTGGAGTCAGCTGGACAGCTGTGATCTCGAAGGAGAAGATGACTTGCACCGACGTTCCAGTTGGGCCAGTGGGGGTGGGGTTGGCCATCACAGCGGGTGGTGACTTGTCAACTGGAGTCGCTGGGATTTGCGTGGTGTCGGGCATGGTTAGAAGTGTCGTTGTTTGTGGAAATACGGGCTGAGCGGAAGCAGCATTTGGGAAATTAGGTGCGCGTTTAGGGATCGCCTCGGCCGGGGACGTCTGAATCTCAGTGAAAATTGTGTCGTAACACATACCTCTTCCTTGTTCAATCGATTCAACTCGACGCTTTGCTGACGCTACTGTGGGCAGCACGACGTCCCCTACTGCTCGGAGAATTCTGCCCGAGTCTCCCGCTGGTATCGCAGAAACCTCACCTTGTTCACCTGATTCGCAAAGCAGCTGGCGCTTAGCTTCGTGCCAATCGGATTCTGCGTCCCCCGGCAGCGCAAACCTACGGCGACGTTCGGAAAGGAAGTACGCCCGAAGGCGAATTTCCTGATCCGATGGCTCGGGGCGTCGCTCCATCTGGTCAGGCATTGGGAGGACTGCCGAAGGCGAATCTCCATCAGGCGTCTGTCGGGTGTCTGGCGGCGAACTCTCCACCATTTGTGCGGCAATTAGCCGCGCTGACGATTCAGAGATTGGCTCAGCCAGCGACGGCAACTGACCATTTGCCCCGTTCTTACGGTAAGCCGCCTCCAGCATAGGGTGCTCCTCATCGATAAGTCCAACTTCAGACTCGGCTAATGTTACCAGAGACCGCGGTGCAAATGGCTGTGCAATTTCGTCAAGCGGCGAAGACTCCTCATGTTCAATTAGCGCAGCTAGGGCATTTGCCGCCTCGTCAAGTTCGTCAACGATTTTACGAAGTTCAGTAAGGTCCGATTTTAACTTAAAGATTGTTTCCACACCTTAACACAGTATAGAAAAACAAGTTTGTCAAGGAAAACAATTAAGATTTTTGATTCTTATACTTTCTAGCGTATTCCAGCGTGACTTAACCGCACCGATCGTGACCCAAGCGATCACCTGTTGGGCATGAGCACGATCTTGCCTATCACGCCTCCTTTCCCGAGCGAGTCGTGTGCGTGTCCTGCCTAGACAAGACTTTAGCAGGTGCTCGCCTGTGATTCTTGGTCCGCGGGGTCTGGAAGAGACGAAGGACCAAGGACCTAGCGGGGGGAAAAGTCCTCCGTCTGATTGAATCTGTTGCTGACGTCGAGTCTTGGAAAAATCTCGCCCACTTGTCAAGGTAAGTCGCTGCGAGCGCGACTCGCCGATTTGAGTTCCAAAGACGTGGTCAGCTTTGCATCCGCACACACGATGAAGCGCTTTCGGTTATCGCGATGTGCGTCAGCAGATTGATGTCATCAACGGTTCGTCCGTTCAAACTGCAAGGCGCATAATAGTCTTGACAGGGGACGGGTCTTTTTTGCGTTAATTCTCTTCTCGCAGTCCGCTTTGAGCACTTCTTCATACGCAGATCGACCTCCGAACCAATATGATACGAAAAAAACTATCGTATTTATCGCTACATGCTGCGCCTGCTTTGTGGCTTCATCCTTGACTGCGGCTATGATTCCAGCTGGAACAATCATTAGTGTAAGCACCGAGAGTTCTATCTCTTTACAGGATCCAGTGGGCAGAACCTTCGCGGCGAAGATCAACGAGGACGTTGCGATCAAAAGAACGGTTCTATTGAGAGCTGGAATAAAGGCGTTTGGAAAGATTCAAAGCTCTCGCGCCAATCCGCGCAAATCTGAGCCCCTGAGTCTGGAATTAACGTGGATTTCGGTGGATGGACGCAATGTCGCGGTAAAGACGGACGCCGTGCAGCCTGCCTTCCCAGTAACGACGGGGCAACAGGCCCGGTATAGACATACTGCCGGCACATCGGTGCTTAGCCCGGGAACCAAGTTTCGGTTCCGACTTGCACAAGCGGTCACCTGGTGACGGTTGGGCTCTTGTTGCCGGTCTTGCGAATCGGGAGGCAGAAATTGATTAGCCCGGAGCACGCTTGCGATGCGAAGGCTGGGCTCGTGCGTGGTGTGCGGTTTCACACCAAAGACCGTTATTGTGAAAACACAATTCTGTGGGGAGTCTTTGCATGATCACCTAATATATCCTGCTCAATTTGATCAATTAGCGTTCGAAGATTCAAAAGCGGGACCTCCCTCACACCAGCTTGCTCTGCGTCAGAAATCTTTTGCTGAATAATTCTGATCACATCTCTCGCCGTCATGTCGAAAAGTTTTAGGCGAAGCAGGAACGGAGAAAAGATCAAAACCGCAGCTCTTGGAGTTATCACGCAATTGTAACACTTGCCTTTTCCGATTAAGAGATCCTGCGCCTCAGTTACTGGGCGGCACCGGTCATGCTAAATTCGACAGGAATTCTCACCTTCGAGACTGTCCCAGGTTTAAATCGCCACTTTCGGAACGCATTGACCGCGGATGTATCTAACGTTGAGTCTCCAGTACTTTGCTCTATTGAAGCTTCGGTTACGTGGCCGCTCGCCGGATCGACCGATACCATGCAAACTCCAACTCCGGTAACACTGTCCGTACGTTCCCTTGCCGGATACTTGGGGAAGGGCGTGAACGTTGCAAAAGCTTTTGCCGAAGCATACGAAGTGATTTCTGGAGTGCCTTCGGGCGGCTTGCTTGGCGCTATTTTTTTGCGCTTCGGTTTTGGCGGCGGCGAAGGTGTTGCTTCTTCAGCGGGCTCTTGTGCAATTTGTACGGACGGTCCTGAAGTTGTCGGTTGCTGAGGCTTTGATGCGGTGCTGGGATTTTGCAAAGAGCTCGCTGTTGGGCCCGCTTCTCCGATCTGCTTTTGCAGGGCGTCTAATTTGCTTTCTAGTTCCGCCTTCTCGTTCTGCAGTTTCAAGAGTTCCGTTTGAGCTTTTGTCGCCTTGTTTTCTGCCTCTGCGATCTTCGCTTCTGCGCCCGCCACGGTGACTTCGCGGGTCTTGAGTTCTGCTTCCCGATGTTCAACTGCATCGCGGGCGGCATTCGCATTCGCCAAATCTGTACGCAGCACGTCCACTCTATAACTGCCAACCAGTCCGAAAATCGCGGCGCTCAGCAAGCATAGACAGGAAAGCACCAGCACGATGATTTTCGGTGTAGCGGCAATTGTGGATTTCGGGCCTAGCATACGGCAACTTCGAAATTAGGCGGACAAAGACAATTCGCAACAGGCTCGTCGATGTCTGGCCAAGTGGATCGGGCCGATCATGTATGGCGATTCCCCTTGCGAGCGCCTATCACCGATTCGGGTGCCGTAAAGCGGACAGTTTTAATCAGCATTACACAATAAAGCGCCCGCTCTTCTCCGGATGCGCATCGACTAGAAATTGTTCGCCCGCGAATCCACGGAGGCCAGACGGCTGTTGCTGCTAATTCGGTCTGCGCAATTTTAGCGATTCCCCACGACTGTTTGCGGTGCGGCGTTGCTCAGTTCAAGCTGCGCGCCCACTTTCCCGATTTGCGACACCTTCAGATTTGCCTGAGTCTGCAATTTCCTTCTCGACGATGCTATTTTGGTGATGTCACTAACCGTAATTTCAGTCTCGACATTTACCGACAAATACGCCACTAACATTACGATTACGTCAATTCTCGGTGTTGGAATGAGTAGGATTGTTTCATCAACATTCGCTTTGCAAGCGGCACCGGAGGATCGCGCTGCTGCTCGCGAGGCGGCTCGGCAACAGGTGGAAAAAATGAGCGAGGCGATGATAGAGGAGAAAGGCCTGCTCAATCACGCTCAAGCGGCGCTACTTCTCGATGTGAGTACGAAACGAGTTGGAGAACTCGTTAGGCTAGGCAGGCTGACCGATTTTACTTTTCTCGGTCGCAAATATGTCTCGATGCGGGAAGTCTACGGTCGGAGCAAGCAAGATCTGAAGGCCGGTCGTCCAACCCGCCTGGGAGGTCACCGTTTCGTTGAGCAGTCGACAGCAGCTCCGGAGGCGGATTCGCAAGCTTCGCTTGGCGAGTATGCGGGATCGTATTTCAAGAAACAACGCGAAGCGGCGAATGAGAAGCGGCGCGCAGAATTCTGGAAGAAATGGCGGGTAACCCTAGAGGCGAGAAGAAATGAGCGAAAAGCCTGACGTAGGAGATGGATGTGTGAGTCATTCGTGCACAAAAAAATTCTTAATGTCTGTACTCGCAGAGTTCGGCGGGAAATTGTTCGGCAAATGGCGTCGATAAAATCAAGTGGAAGCAGCTCCGCCGCGAAACGCGATGGCTTAGTGTTCCCTACCCTTTAAAAGAAAAAAAGGCGACCTTGCAAGATAGCGATTCAAAATCCCCTCGCTTTGGCGTGCGTTTCGACCAAGTTGCCTGATTCGTCGTAAACGCGGATCATAACGATCATACGATTCGGCCGATCCGCTGACACGCCACATATGACGCTGCGCTTCCTTTCTTTCGATGTGGCCATGCTTGCTGCACAAGTCTGCGACACGGGATACGGGCAAGTTTGTCACTGCAGAAATCGTTTCTGAGCTCCGAAATTGGTACTGCTCATCTTTAACGCTCCGGCAGAGAAATTGGTAAATCCGATTGCAATCACGCCGATCTTTGGCGGTCTTGATTGTCCGCAAAACGAACACGACGAAACAACCGCCGACGATCGCGGATTCGAGAAGGTATTTACTGATCAGATGAACCATGGGTATAACCTAAACAGGTCGGCTTACGACGAACCGAGCAAAGACTGGATTAGAACCAGTGTATCCACGTTGCACGGCAAAATTAAACGCCCGCATGATCAATCGTCGGCAGTGATTCCGTCTGACTATCGAGAGATTGAGCGAGCGCAACCAATCGTCGATCCGTGTGCTTGTAATGGCTGCGACCGACTCCCGATCGAACGTTTTGGCGAAAGCCGCCAGGTGAAATCGAAGGTCGTCTAACTCAAACTGTGAACCGGCGCGTTCATTCTGCGTCGCTACGAGAAACTCATCAACAAGCTTTGCCACGGTACATGACTTCTCCTCGGCCTCTAGGTGTTGAATAAAAAAATTCGTGGCATCTTCTATCGTTTTGCCGTACCCGTTGAGCCTGTTAACACACTCTGCCAGCGTCCGCGCGTATTCTTCGGCCTCTGGCTCTCGGATGGGATCACATCGAGAATCAGGATTTTTAGTCCGGGAGAACGCGATCGCCTCTTCTTCCGTCGCAAAAATCTTTTGCTTGCCCTTTGATGCGTCGCGGTACTTCACGACGAATCTCACGCGCAGCTGGTTGGCGTCAGTACTCGGCGTATTGATTTTCTTTGTTGTGGGTGCACCTGTGATTGCGGGCAAAAGGGTTGGATGCATAAGTGAGTTTCCTCTCATTGCCCCGGCGCGTTGACCTGTAACTGACTCTCTAATAGGGGGAGCAAGCAAGGGGCCGTCCGGGGGTTTTTCGACGTGTCTATGAAAAATCTCAGCAGGTTGTCAACACTTATTTTACCTAGGTGATTCTGCACGTAACTACAAAGGGCTTGCTACGAGGAGGTTAAGAAGATCGCGAGAGACGCATTCTCGCCGAGCGCCAATCAGATGAAAAAACATGCGCTGCATTTCTCGTTAAATGAAAGGCAGTTATGCCGCGGTTGCGAACATGGGCAGATGGCATCGCCCGCAGAGATGACTCGTTTCCATTCTAACGCCGTTTGGCGTCTTTTGAGGCTGAGCGTGGCCAATTTTGGTCGCGCTAGTAGTCAAATCGCGTGCAAACGCGGAACGAGAGATATCAAGTCCTAGCGGTGTTCGAGTAGCAAGTCTTCCACTCAGCGGAGCCGGCAACAACATTGGTCTGATCCGGTGGAACCTGCTCGGCGGCCCGAAGCGCGCATAATAACCACAAGCTCGACCAGTCTGACTGATCAAGAATCAGCGCCAGTTTAGCGTGCGCAGTTGCTTCGGAAGAAACTCGCCGTTTTTCCGGATCAATTTGCCGTCGAAATAAATTTCCCCGCCGCCGTAATCTGGACGCTGGATGCTGACCATATCCCAGTGAACTTGGCTTCGGTTTCCGTTGTCGGCTTCCTCGTAGGCTTGTCCCGGAGTGAAATGGAATGAGCCGGCGATTTTTTCGTCGAACAAGATGTCGCGCATCGGTTGGAACACTCGCGGATTAAACCCGAGCGAAAATTCGCCGATGTAACGCGCACCCGCATCTGAATCGAGAATCTTGTTGAGTTTTTTCGTCTCGTTGCCAGTGGCCTCGGCGATTTTACCTCGCTTAAAATTCAGCTGGACACCGTCGAAAGCGGTACCCTGATAAATGCTTGGCGCGTTGAACGTGATCTGACCTTCCACCGAGTCTTTCACCGGGGCGGTGAAAACTTCGCCATCGGGAATGTTGCGATCGCCACCGCAAATGATGGCTGGAATTCCCCTGATACTAAAATTCAGATCGGTGCCGGGACCCTTGATTTGGACACGGTCCGTTTGTTCCATCAGTCCTTTAAGCGCCTTCATGCCGGGTTGTAGTTTGCGGTAGTCGAGTGTGCAGACATCGAAATAGAAGTCTTCAAACGCTTCTGTGCTCATCCCTGCAAGCTGAGCCATCGACGGCGTCGGCCACCGTAACACGACCCATTTCGTTCGTTTAACGCGCTGATCCTGCACACGGCGCATTTTTTTCCCTATCAATCGCATTTTTTCCGGCGGGACATCTGCCAATTCGGTGATGTTGTGGCTGCCGCGCACGGCGATGTAAGCGTTCATCTTTTTCATGCGCGCCAGCTCATGGCTCGCCATGAGGTTTAGCTGTCGATCCGAAGCCTCGACCGCGAGCGCGCGATTCACTGGCGCGTGATAGACTTGCGCAAACGGGACGCCCCCCGCATTCCGCACCGCGCGTACCAACGCAATCGTCATTTCATCGGGAATATCAAATGCCTCGATCAGCACCGTTTCGTTCCGTCTGAGGCGAATGGAATATTCCACCAAAAGTTTTGCGAGTTTATCGAATCGCTCGTCGTGCATAGGCGTTTATCATTCCACCAGCCGCGAGCGATGCAACTGTAGCCGCTCCGCTGCGCGAGGCGCCGCACTGAGCCGCCAAGAGAGAATGTGCGTCGCTCACGGAGCGACCGCTACGTTAAGTTGTGCGGCGAATGCGCCATCAAAACCGTCGCGAAACGGCAGCGAATCCCTCTCTGCTTGCAAGCGCAGGCCCGGCAACTCCGAAACCAGACGTCGAACGACTTGTTCATTTTCTTCCGGCTCAAGACTGCATGTGCTGTAAACCAGAATGCCGGCGGGCTTCAGCAAGCGGAGCACAGCGCGTGTGATGATCAACTGCTCGTTCGCCATTCTGTTGAAATCTTCCGGTCGCAGTCGCCATCGCACGTCGATCCGCCGGCGCATTACTCCCGTGTTTGTGCAAGGCGCATCGACAAGAACACGATCGAATGGTGCGATTGACAGAATCTCTTCTGGAGGATGATTGCGCGTCCAATCGTGGCGGACAGAACGAACACTGGTCGCGCCGATCCGGGCAACATTATCCTTCAGAATTTGAAGTCGTTCATGGTCGCGGTCGCAGGCGATGATAACACCCCGGTTTTGCATGAGCTGCGCGAGATAGGCCGTTTTGCCGCCCGGCGCTGCACACGCGTCGAGGATTTTTTCTCCTGGTTTCGGATCGAGAAGCTGACACGCGATTGCTGTACTGGGATCCTGAATGTAGCAATGACCAGAATCGAGAGCGGCCGCTGGCAAGGTGTTGAATTCCACAAAATCTGGGTTGTCAGGTAGCGGTCGTGAGTCTGAATACAGCTCTAGAAAAGTTTCAGGATCGATCTTTACTCGATTAATCCGGCCATACATGAGCGGAGGCCGATTGTTCCATTTGCACAGCCCTTCCGTGGACTCGGCGCCAAAGTGTTGTTGCCACCCATCAACGAGAAATTGCGGATGAGACCATCGAATGAACAACGGCTGCCCGTCGCCCTTTGCAAGCAGCTTAGTTCGGTGCCTGGTCGCGGCGCGGAGGACGGCATTGATGATCGGTCGCCGCTTTTGCGGAGCTATGGCAACGGTCTCATGCACGGCTGCATGCCCAGGCGTTTTGAGTAGGAAAACTTGGTACAATCCGAGTCGCAGGATGTCCCGTACGTTGGTTTCGATGTGCGAAGCGCGCAGACTAGCGATCCAAAAATCGAGCAGCGTTAAATTGCGCAAAACACCGTAGAACAGTTCTAAGACAAACGCTCGATCGCAAGGAGTGAAATCCGCCTTTGCGAGAAGTCCCGAGATGATGGAATCCGCAAACCCCTTGTCTTTTCGCCAAAGCCGCAAGGCTGCCAGCGCGGTTTCGCGAGCAGAGCGCTGCGCCATGTTTTCGTTACTGCGGCCTCACGCTTGCGCGTCCAATAGAGTAATAATGGAACCCGAATTGCCGCATCGTTTCCGGATCCAGTAGATTTCGCCCGTCGAAAACGATCGGCGTCCGCATTTTTTCTTTCAACACCGCGAGGTCCACGTTTGCAAATTCATTCCAGTCCGTGGCAATGATCAGCGCTTCGGCGTCAGTGACCGCTTCGAGAGCCGATGAGACAAATTCCGCATCGGCGATCGCTTTGATTGCCCGCGCCTTGTGCATTCCTTTCGGATCGTAAGCCACCACATGCGCTCCTTCGCGCAGAAGCTGTTCCACCAATTCGATTGCTACCGACGAGCGCACATCGTCGGTGTCCGGCTTAAACGTCAGGCCCCAGACCGCGATCCGCTTTTCGCGCAATACCCAGAGGGTGTCGCGGATGGTTTTGATGAAACGGGCCTTTTGGCCCTCGTTTATCCGTTGCACTTCCTTGAGCAGAGTGAATGGCGTTCCGAGTTGCTCACTAATCGCGATGAACGCCGCAATGTCTTTTGGGAAACAGGAGCCGCCGTATCCTATTCCAGTGTTCAGAAAATCGCGCCCGATGCGGTGATCCATCCCGATTCCGTCGGCCACTTTTTGCACATCGGCGCCGCTCGCTTCGCAAATCCCCGACACCGCATTGATGTATGAAATTTTCAGAGCCAGGAATGAGTTCGCGCAATGCTTGATAAGCTCGGCACTGCTAATGTCGGTCACGAGGATCGGTGCCATGAAAGGCTCATACACCTTTTTCATCAAATCGATCGCATGTTCGCTTTGCGCTCCGATCACGATCCGGTCCGGATGCATGAGATCGGCCACTGCGCAGCCTTCGCGCAAAAACTCCGGATTGCTGACCACGTCGAATTTTGCGCCGTGGCGGTTATATCGTTTTATCGATTCGGCCACTTTTTCCCCTGTCTTCACAGGCACCGTGCTTTTGTCGACGATCACTCGATAATCGGTCAACACGCCTGCGATCTCCCTGGCAACTTTCTCCACGAAGCTGAGATCGACGTCGCCGTCCGGCAGTGGCGGAGTCGGAACGGCGATGAAAATGATTTGTGAGCGCTGGACGGCCTCCTGAATGTTGCCGGTGAAACTGAGCCGGCGCGCCGAAACGTTGCGGTGAATTATTTCCTCGAGTCCCGGTTCGTAGATCGGTACCTTGCCGGCTTTGAGCTGTCTGACTTTTTCGGCGTCATTATCAACGCAAATCACATGATGGCCGACATCGGCGAAGCAAGCGCCCGTCACCAAACCGACGTATCCGGAGCCGATAATCGAGATGTCCATGGATCAACAATGGTGCTGGCGGATGAGCCACAACACAAGTGGCGGAATTTGATCAACTATTGCGGAATTATTCGCGTACTTCGGATCACTGGCCCGCCGAGCCGGGATCGAAGTTTAGATCGAAACCAAATTTCGGGAACGCCTTGAGTGTTACGGTGAACAGGAGACCGTATTCTTTCACTCCGGAGTTATCGCGTATAACTCCTCCGAACGAGGCCACCCAGCTCGTGAGGTCGCGATAAATCGCATAGCGCTGTTCCTGGAGAGTATCGGTTGCGCCTTCATATTGCTCATTGACCGCCACGCCCCAGTTGTCGTTAACACGAAGGTAACCGCCGAAAGTAAACAGGCTGCTGTCCTGGAAAAATGGATTCCCATTGAGGTAACGGTGACCAACATTCAGCTGCAAATTGGCCAGCGGTTGCACACTCGCCGTGGTGTCGACTTCCGTAAAGCCTTTCGAGAAAGCCGGCACCTGAGAGTTCACCGTGAACGTCATCCACGGCAGCGGGTTGAACCGGAGATTGTTGAATAAGTTTGAGTACGCCGTGCGATTATAAGGATTCACAAAGTTCCTATCGACGAACGTATCCAGTTCAAGCCACGTCATCGTTGAATCGTCACGTCGGGTTTCCAACTTGTTGCGGACGCCCACGCGCCAGACCGTCCAATCGGCGATCGAA
>Ga0307471_100001495_pt1 | contig 12773 bp, 9 predicted proteins | sample atmos_gasesAM3C__2_FD_204566 | JGI IMG/M metagenome (GOLD analysis project Ga0307471, IMG submission 204566) | Hardwood forest soil microbial communities from Morgan-Monroe State Forest, Indiana, United States - atmos_gasesAM3C_515 | ecosystem: Environmental > Terrestrial > Soil > Temperate... | reverse complement strand
GCCCTGGCGCTCGGTTCGACACCGAGCGCCCGGGCGGCGGGCCCGGCCCGTCCGGCCGCCGAGCGGCCGGCGGTCGATCAGGCCATCGAGCGGTTGAGCGCCCGGACCCGGCAGCACCGGGACGACCCATCCGGCTGGACCGCGCTCGCTGACGCGTTCATGCAGAAGGCGCGCGAGACGGCGGACAGCGCCTATTACCGCCGCGCCGAGCTCGCGTTCGAACGCGCCCGGGCGCTCGACGCCGCCGACGTCCCCGCCACCGTGGGTCTGGCCCGTGTCCACGGCGCCCGGCACGAGTTCGAGAAGTCGATCGAGTGGGCCAGGCGCGCCCTCGAGCTCGACCCGAAGAACGCCGGCGCCTACGGTCTGCTCGGCGACGCGGCGCTGGAGCTCGGCGACTACGAGGCGGCCACCGAGCACTATCAGCAGATGCTCGACCTGCGGCCGGACATCTCGTCCTATAGCCGAAGCGCGCACCTCCTGTTCGTCACCGGCGACGCCCGGCGCGCCGCCTGGCTCATGGACAGGGCGATCAACGCCGGCGCGGGCTACGCGGAGAACACCGCGTGGTGCCGGGGCCAGCTCGCGCTCATGCACCTCAACACGGGCAACCTCTTGGCGGCCGAGCAGGTCGTCGAGCAGGCGATGCGCCTCACGCCCGCCAACTACCACGTGCTCTTCGCGCAGGGACGCGTCCGGGCCGCCCGAAAGGACTATGCGGGCGCGATCGACTCGTACCGTCGAGCGAGCGCGATCGCACCGCAGCACGAGGTGGTCGTGGCGCTGGGACAGCTCTACGTCGTCACGGGCGACCGGGTGAGCGCGGACCGGCAGTGGGCGGTCGTGGAGACGATCGACAAGCTCAACAAGGCCAACGGCGTCACCGGCGATCTCCAGCTCGCGCGGTTTCTCGCTGATCTCGACCGGCGGCTTCCGGAGGCGCTGTCGATCGCCCAGGCGGAGTACAAGCGCCGCCCGAACGTCTTCGCCGCCGACACGCTGGCCTGGGCGTACTACAAGAACGGCCGGTACGGGGACGCGAAGCGAGCCATCGCGAAGGCGCTCGCCCAGCGCACGCCCGACGCGAGCTTTCTCTTCCACGCCGGGATGATCCACGCCAGGCTCGGCGATCGCGTCAGCGCGCAGCGCTATCTGGCGCAGGCGCTCAGCCTGAATCCGTCGTTCAATCCGGTCGATGCTCCCCTCGCCGCGGCCACGCTGGCCGACCTCGGCGCGCAGGCGACGGACGCACCGCACGAGGCGCCGCGACCCTAGGCGCGACCGCCGCGCCGGCCGTCAGGCGGTCAGGCGCGGCGTAATCGCATCAGGAGCAGAAGCGGCCAGCCCAGGTACTTCTGCGCGCGTGGCGAGCGCGCGGCAAGCTCCTCGTCCACGACGTGCTCGCTCATGTGGTCGATGTGGAGCCCCGCCCGCGTCGCCGCAATCACGTAGTCGGAGAGCTGGTGTCGAGCGCCGGCGGGCCGCGTCTTGCGGCCTGTCGCTGGATCGGTGAACTGCGCCCGCGTTCCCACGAGCCGCATCGCCGGATGGAGATCGGAGACGAGCACGAAGCCGCCGGCTCGGCAGATCCGGGACATCTCGGCGAAGGCGCTCGCCAGGTCGGCCACGTGCTCGAGCACGAGACAGCAGGTGACCCGGTCCATCGAGCCCGACGCGAGCGGCAGCCCGGTCGCTAGATCGTGCCGCACGAGCCGCACCGCGTCGGCACCTGGCTTCGCTCGCAGCTTCGCCAGCATGCCTGGAGAAAAATCGATGCCGACGACGCGCGCACCCGCCGCAGCCATCGCGATCGCGTGCCGGCCCGTGCCGCAGCCGACGTCGGCAACCACCAGACCCCGGACGTCGCCGAGGAGCCGCGCGATCCACGCCGTCTCGAGCGCGATCAACGGGTTGTCCTCGTCGTCGTAGATCTCCGACCAGAGGTCGTAACCCTCGCGCGTCGGCACCTCCAGCGGCTCGCTCACGTCCCCTCGCCCCACGAGCCACTCAGGCGCTGTAGTTCGCGACGACGCGGCAGACTTTACCGGTCGCGTCGAGCTCCATGAATTCGCCGGTCTTCGATCCCCGCTGATTGGCGTAGTAGAGGACGACGCTGTTGAGTCCCCACATGACGTCCAGAAGCTCGAACCGAAGCTGGGGATAGGCCTTGAGACCGAGCGCAAAATAGGACCGCAGCGACTCCTTCCCGGAAACGGTGCCGGACTGAATGCCGAGGAGCCGGACGACCACGGGCGAGAGCAGCACCACGCTCTCGGCGTAGTGGGCCATGATGGCGTCGAGATCGTGGGCGTTCCAGGCCTCGACCCAGTGGCGGGCCAGCTCGCGCGCTTGCTTTTCTTCGAGCATGTGATTCCTTTCCGGCGCTCCGGCGATGCGTGCCTGCCGGCGCGCGGCAGCCTCTGCAGTATGGGCACGCCTCCGGACCGGCGCAACGCGTCGCCGGCCGTGAATTTCGGGATGGGGGAACCCGCGGCGGGCGGTATGGTCTAACTGAATGGGGCGGTCCGCGGATGAGGCTCAACTGGTGGATCGGCTCCGGCGGGGCGACCCCCGAGCCTTCGAGGAGCTGGTGATCGCCTATCAGCACCGCGTGTTCGGCGTCGCGCTCCGGATGCTCGGCAGCCGGGCCGAGGCCGAGGAGGCCGCTCAGGAGGTATTTCTACGGGCTCACCGGGCCATCGCGGACTTTCGCGGCGACGCGAAGCTCTCGACGTGGCTCTACGCGATCGCCTCGCGCCTATGTATGAACCGCCTGACCTCCGGCGAGCGGCGGCTCCTGCGCGAGGGTGAGGAGACGCTGGCGCAGATTCCGTCCGGCCACGCGAGCCCCGCCGACGAGCTCGAGCGAAGCGAGCGGGATGCCGCGCTGCATCGGGCGATCGCCGAGCTCAGCGACGAGCGCCGCATGGTGGTCGTGTTGCGTGATCTCGAGGGCCTGTCGTACGAGGAGATCGCCTCCGCGCTCGACCTGGAGCTCGGCACGGTGCGGTCGAGGCTGCACCGGGCGCGCATGGACCTGAAGGAGAAGCTCGAGCGGTTCCTGTCATGACCTGTCACGACGCGCGAGAACAGCTGTCGGCGCTGATCGACGACGCGCTCGGCGCCGCGGAGCGCAGCGCCGTCGAGGAGCACCTGGCGACGTGCGCCGAGTGCCGCCGGGAGCTCGAGCGGCTCCGGGGTACCGTCGCGCTGCTGCGCGCGGTCGAGCCGGCGCGCGCACCGGCCGGCTTCGTCGATCGCGTGCTCGAGGCAGCGCGGCCCGAGCCCTGGCCGCGGCGGCTGTTCCGGGCGCTCCTCCTGCCGTGGCCGGTGAAGCTCCCGATCGAGGCGGCCGCGATCGTGCTGGTGGCCGTCGGCGTCGTTTACGTGTTCCGGTCGACGCTCGAGCCTGCGCGCTTCTACGACGCGCCGCCGTCCGGGACCACCATGTTGAGCGACACCGCGCCGCCCTCATCGGATGCGAGCCGCGAGGCGGCGCGGCCGGAAGCGACGCGCGCGCCGGAGGCGACACGAGCGAAAGAGACGGCGCGGACACTGGAAGGCGCGCGGCCACAGGAAGCCGTGCGAGCACGGGAGGCCGAGCGAGCGCCGGAGGCCGCGAAGGCAAAAGAGAGGGACCGGGCGCCGGAGAAGCAGGCGCTGGAGAAAAAATCGCCGGAGGGCCCGCCGGCCGCGAAGACCACGCCGGCGCCCGAAGCGTTCAAGGAAGCCGGGCAGCAATCCAAGGATGCCGACGAGCGCCGAGCGAAGCTCGACGATACCGCGCGCGACGTCGCCAAGCGGCAAGCAAACGTCCCTCCCGCGACACCCGGGGAGACCCGGAGCGCGTCAAAGCTCGAGGAGTCGCCCGCGCGGGCCGAGCGCTCGCAGGAAGCTGCCGGCGCGCGCACGCGGTCCCAGGCTCGCGAACCCGAGCCGCGCACCGACACGCTGCAGGCCCCTCGGCCGGCCGCCCCGGCGCCGGCGATCGCCTCCTTCGCGGCGCCCGACGTCTCCGGCCGGCTGGCCGTGGCGGACCGCGACGCGGCCTTGCAGAATCTCGCCCCCCTGCTCGCGCGGCTCGGCGGCGTTGAGGACCGGCGCTTCGTGGGTGACGAGGGGCCGATCGTCGAGCTGACGATCCCGCGCGAGGCGTACCCGGAATTGCTGCGCGACCTCGCCGCGCTCGGCCGCTGGCAGCTGGTTCGCGAGGCGCCGGCACTTCCGGAAAAGGTGCGCGTCGTTCTCCGCATCACCCGCTGATTCTCGCGTCGCCGACCTCGCGGAACTTCCTCCCGCCGCGACGGTCTAACCCGGTAAGAAGCACATCCGCGAAGACCGGGAGGAACACCCGATGAACAGACGGCTGCTCGCTCTGACGCTGCTCTTCATCCTCGCCGTTGTGCCGCCGGCGACGGCGGCGCCGGTGAGCGTGACGCGCGACGACCAGCGCGAGGTCATGGTGACGATCTACAACGGCAATCTCGGGCTCGTGAAGGACCTGCGCGAGGCGCGCCTGCCCGCCGGGGTGAACGAGGTGCAGTTCATGGACGTGGCCGCCGGGATCGATCCGACGACCGTCCATTTGAAGTCGCTCACCGACGCCCTCGGGCTCAAGATCCTCGAGCAGAATTACGAGTACGACTTGCTGACGAGCGAGAAGCTCATGGAGAAGTACGTCGGCCGCAAGGTGCGTCTCTACCAGGGCGACGGCACCTTCCACGAGGCCACGCTGCTCTCGACGAACGGGCCGATCTTCGAGATCAACGGCCAGATCCACATGGGTCATTACGGCCGCCTCGTACTACCGTCCTTGCCCGAGAACCTCGTGGCCAAGCCCACGCTGGTGTGGCTCCTGCGCAACCAGACGGCCCGGCCGCAGCGGGTCGAGGCGTCGTATCTGACGAGCGGGATCACGTGGAAGGCCGACTACGTCATGGTCCTCAACGCCGCCGACTCGCTCTCCGATCTCACCGGCTGGGTCACCGTCGACAACCGGAGCGGCGCCACCTACGGCAACGCCGCGCTCAAGCTCGTGGCCGGCGACGTCAACCGGGCGCAGGAGCCGCGCCGCGACCTGCGCGCGCTCGAGATGGCCGCCAAGGCGGCGTCGCCGGCGGCGGCGAGCCGCGACTTCGCGTCGGAAGGATTCTTCGAGTATCACCTCTACACGCTCGACGGGCGTACGACGATCAAGAACAACCAGACCAAGCAGCTCTCGCTCCTGGCGGCCAGCGAGGTGCCGACGACGAAGGAGCTGATCTACTATGGCGCCCAGGACTACTACCGGAATTCGTACGGCCTGCCCATCTCGAATCAGAAGGTCGCCGTCTATCTGGAGGTCAAGAACAGCAAGGAGAACCGGCTGGGCCTGCCGCTGCCGAAGGGCAAGGTGCGCGTCTACAAGGCCGACCGTTCCGGCAGCCAGCAGTTCATCGGCGAGGACTGGATCGACCACACGCCGAAGGACGAGAAGGTCAAGATCAAGATGGGTAACGCGTTCGATCTGGTCGGCGAGCGCACGCAGAAAGAGTTCCGGAAGCTCGGCGGCGGTCTCTACGAGGTCGAGTGGGAGATCAGCCTGCGCAACCACAAGGACGCGCCCCAGACCGTCACGGTCATCGAGCCCGTGCCGGGCGACTGGCAGGTCATGAGCTCGAGCCACGCGTACGAGAAGATCGAGGCCCACACGCTGAAGTACCAGATCCCCGTTCCGAAGGACGGCGCGACGAAGGTCGCGTATCGCGTACGAATCCGGTTCTAGCCGAGACGGGCGGCGGCGCTACTTGCCGCGCTTGGCGAGGTACTCGGGGCCGACGAGGACTTCGCGGGGCTTGGCGCCGTCGCCCGGACCGATGACCCGGTCCTGCTCCATCATGTCGACGAAGCGCGCGGCCTTCGGGTAGCCCAGGCGCATCCGCCGCTGCAGGAACGAGATCGAGGCCTGGCGCTGGCCGATGACGAGGTGCACCGCGTCCCAGTAGAGATCGTCGCGCTCGGCGGCGTCGCCGGCGGCCACCTCTTCCTCGGTCGCCAGCACCACCTCCTCGTAGACGGCGGTGCCCTGGCGTCGGAGGAAATCGCAGATCGCCCGCACCTCGTCGTCGCCGACCCAGGCGCCGTGCACGCGCATCTGCTTGTTGGCGCCGGGCGGGACGAAGATCATATCGCCGCGGCCGAGGAGCTGCTCCGCGCCGTTGCCGTCGAGCACCGTGCGCGAGTCGACCTTCGAGGCCACCTGGAACGCGATTCTCGTCGGAAAGTTCGCCTTGATCAGGCCGGTGACGACGTCGACCGACGGCCGCTGGGTCGCGACGATCAGATGGATGCCGACCGCCCGCGCGATCTGCGCCAGGCGCACCAGCGAGGTCTGGACTTCGCCGGCGGACACCACCATGAGGTCGGCGAGCTCGTCCACGACCACGACCCAGTACGGCAGGTGCTCTTCCGGGCCGACCGCCTTGTTGTAGCTCTCGATCGACCGCACCTGCTTCGTTTGCAGAAGCTTGTAGCGCTCGTCCATCTTGCCGACGATCCAGCGAAGACGCGCCGCCGCTTCCTTCGAGTCGGTGACCACCGGCGCCAGCAGATGGGGAATACCCTCGTAGATGCTGAGCTCCAGGCGCTTGGGGTCGATCAGGAGGAAGCGCACGTCCGCTGGCGTCGTTTTGTAGAGGATCGAGCAGATCATCGCGTTGAGACCGACCGACTTGCCGCTGCCGGTGGCGCCGGCGACCAGCAGATGCGGCATCGCGGTGAGGTCCGCGACCACCGGCGTGCCGGTCACGTCCTTCCCGAGAGCCAGCGGCAGGCGGCCCTTCGACTCGGCGAACTCCGCCGACACGAAGATCTCGCGCAGATAGACGGTCGCCGCCTCCGAGTTCGGCACCTCGATGGCGACGGTGCCACGGCCGGGAATCGGCCCGACGATCCGGACGGAGGCGGACTTCAGCGCGAGCGCCAGGTCGTCGGCGAGGTTCACGACCTGCGCGATCTTCACGCCGGTCGCAGGCTCGAACTCGTACGAGGTGATGATCGGCCCCGGGCTCACCTGGACGATGCGGCCCTCGACCTCGAAGTCCTGGAGCTTTCGGCGGAGGGTCTCGGCGTTTTCCTGCAGCTCCTCCCGCGTGCGCTTGAGCTCGGTCGAGGCGGGCACCTTGAGCAGCCCGACCGGCGGCAGCTGGAACGCCGCGGCGCCGCCCCCGCCGAAGTCGAAGGTTTCCTGCCAGGCGAGGCCCTGCTCGGCCAGGCGCCCGCGCGGTCGCGAGGGCTCCACGACCACCGGCGGCGCGAACACTTCGGGCTCGACCGCGGCGAGCGCCGCCGCGGCCGCCGCCTCGAGCGCGGGGCGCTCGGCAACCGCTGGCGCGCGACGGCGCTTCAGCCGGGTGAACCGCGACGACGTGACGCGCAGCACTGCCGCGTACGAGACCCGCGTGACGCAGAGCACGCCGATCGGGATCGCGGAGACCAGCGCGAGCCACGTGCCGACATTGCCGAAGCCCGAGTGGAGCAGGCCCGTGGCCGCGTGCCCGATGAGGCCGCCGCCCACGCCGCCGCTCTTGACGCTGGTGGCCTGAGTCAGCAGTCCGGCGGCGCTGACGAGCAGCATGGCCAGCCCGGCGAACGGCGCCCAGCCTCGCACGACGAGCGGGCGCAGGAACGCCGAGGCGCCCCAGGCGCCGAGCAGGATCGGCAGGAGGAGGCTTGCGTAGCCGAGCGACTGGAAGCTCGCCCACCCGAGCCAGGCGCCGACCGGGCCGGTCGGGCCCCGCTGATCGCCCGGCGTGAGCGAGGGGTCGAACGTCGCGAGCGCGACCAGACCGAAGCCCGCGGCCAGCAGGGCCAGGATGCCCTTGACCTCGCTCACCCAGCGGTCGCCGCCGCGCTTGCGACGCCGGCGCTGCTTGGGGTCGGTCGAGACCAGCGTGGACATCACACCTCCAGCACGATCGGCAGCACAACGGGCCTGCGCCGGAAGCGCTGATTGATGAAGTGACGGACAGCCGAGCGCACCGTCGCGCCGATCAGCTCCCGGTCCGACGGCGCGTCGGGATCGCGCTCGGCGAGCGCGGCGAGGACGACCTTCTTCATCTCCTCGAAGAGCGGCTCGTTCTCCTTGACGTAGACGAACCCGCGCGAAGCGATCTCGGGGCCCGCGACGACCGTGCCGTGGCGGTCGACGGCGATCGACACCGCCACCAGGCCGTCCTCGGCCAGCAGCTGGCGGTCGCGCAGGACGACGGCGCCGATGTCACCGACCGACTTGCCGTCCACCAGCACGCGCCCGGCCGGAAAGGGGCCCGCCACTCGCGCCTCGGTCGGCGAGACCTCGACACCCATGCCGTCCTCGATCAGGAAGACGCGGTCGGACGTGATCCCGACGCTCTCGGCAAGCCTCGCGTGGCCGAGCAGATGACGGTACTCGCCGTGCACCGGGATGAAGTACCGCGGGCGCGTCAGGTTGAACATCAGCTTCAGGTCTTCCTGGCTCGCGTGACCGGAGACGTGGACGAAGGCGTTCTCTTCGTAGAGCACTTCCGCGCCCAGGCGATAGAGGGCGTTCACCACGCGGCTGATCGTCCGCTCGTTGCCGGGAATGACGCGCGCCGAGACGATCACGAGGTCGCCGCGCTCGACCCGCACGTACTTGTGCTCGCCGGCCGCCATGAGGGCCAGCGCGGAATTCGGCTCGCCCTGGCTTCCGGTCGAGAGGATCACCTGGCGGCGCGCGGGCAGCTCGCCCAGCTCCTCGAGCGGCACGATGATGCCGTCGGGCACGCGCAGGTAGCCGAGCTCGGCCGCGATCGTCACGTTCTTCTGCATGCTCATTCCCAGGAGGGCCACGCGCCGCCCCGTGCGTGCGGCGAGCGTGAGCACCTGCTGGATGCGATGAATGTGCGAGGCGAACGTGGCGACGATGATCCGCCCACTCGCCGCGTCGAACCGCGCGCCGAGCGCCTGCCCCACGTCCATCTCCGACGGCGTGTGGCCAGGCCGCTCCACGTTGGTGGAATCGGAGCAGAGCACGAGCACGCCCTGCTCGCCCAGCTCGGCGAAGCGCCGGTAGTCGGGCGGCTCACCGTCGAGCGGGCTCGGATCGAGCTTGAAGTCGCCGGTGTGCACGATCGTGCCGGCCGGCGTGTCGATCGCCAGGCCGATCCCGTCAGCGATCGAGTGGGTGACGCGGATGGGCTCGATGGAGAATGGACCCGCCTCGAAGCGCTGGCGCGGTCGGATGGGCCGGAGGTCGGCCGTCTCCGCGAGCCCGTGCTCGCGCAGCCGCTCGGCCACCAGCGCCAGCGTCAGCGGCGTGCCGTACACGGGCACCTCGGCCTCGCGCAGGAGATACGGCAGGGCGCCGATGTGATCTTCGTGCCCATGCGTCAAGACGACCGCGCGGAACCCCGAGCGCCGGGCGAGCGCGTAGGTGAAGTCCGGGATGACGTGATCGATTCCGGGCAATTCGTCGTCGGGAAACATGAGCCCGCAATCGACCGCAATGAGGTCGTCCCCGGACTCGATCAGCATCATGTTGAGGCCGATCTCGCCGAGGCCACCGAGGGGGATCAGGCGAACAACGGGCTCCACGGAACTCCTTTCCTGAAGGGATGATGGTACCACCCGCTCCTACCTCCACCGAATTTCGGGGACGGCGAATTCCGGGGCCGCCTTGACGTGACCGACGAACCTTGCGAGAGTTCGGCCGGGCGAAATGAGGCTCCGCAGGCCCGGGCCGGAGGTGATGATTTTCATAATCACCTCGGCGATATTTCTGGCATCGCCGGTTCGCGGTCTCACCGATTCGCGCTACACCCCCCTGGTCGGCGAAGCCCTGCTCCGGCACGGGTCCTTCGTTCTCGATCAATGGTTTGTCGGCCGGGCCAACCTTTCCTACCAGCTGGAGCGGGTCGGAGGTCACGTCTACTACCGCTATCCCCCGGGCGGACCAATCCTGGTAACGCCGCTCGTCTGGGCGCTGGCACGATTGGGCCTCTCGACGGTGGCACCCGACGGCCGGTACGACTCGCACGGCGACCGCTACGTTCAGGCCGTGCTGGCGGCACTCCTGATGGCGCTGCTCGCGGTGATGTTTCTCCGGACGGCGCTGCTCATCCTTCCTCCTCGGTGGAGCTGGCTTGTGGCATTGGCCGGTGCCCTGGGAACACAGGTCTGGAGTACGGCCTCGCGCGTGCTGTGGAGCGACACGTTCCTGACGCTGATCCTCGGCGCGGTGGTGTGGCTCTTGGTCCTGCACGAGACCGGAAGGCGGCGCATGTCGGCTCCGCTTCTCGCGACGCTGCTGGCGTGGGGATACTTCTGCCGCCCGACGGCGAGCCTCGCCATCGTGGCGATCACGCTCTACCTGATGCGATACCACCGAGGGCTCGTCGGCTCCTATCTCGCGACCGGAGCGGTGTGGATCGTGGTGTTCGTGACCTACTCGTGGCTCACCTTCGGGACACTGCTGCCGACCTACTACCGGACCGGGACGTTCAGCCTCCACTCGTTCGGGAGCGGTTTGCTCGGCATCCTGCTCAGCCCTTCTCGAGGCCAGCTCGTCTTCGTCCCGGTGACGCTGTTCGTCGCCTATCTGGCGGCCCGCTACTGGCGGTCACTGCCCCTCCCGCGGTTGATCATGCCGGCACTGATCAGTGTGCTGGGTCACGTGGCGTTGATCTCCCTCTTCGAGCAATGGCACGGCGGTCACAGTTATGGGCCCCGCTACCTGACGCCGCTCGTTCCCTGGCTCGTGCTGCTCGCCGCCCTCAGCCTTCGCGCGCTGCTCGAGCGGCGCGCTCCAGCTATGCGGATCGAGCTGGCCGCGGGGGCGGTGCTGCTCGCCTGCAGCGTGCTCGTGCAGGCGCTCGGGACCTCTTCGAGGGCGACGTGGGAATGGAACAAGATTCCGTCCGACGTCAGCCTGCACCCGGAACGGGTGTGGGATTGGCGGGACCCCCAGCCTCTTGCGGGGCTCCTGCCGCCGAGATAGCGCCGCTGTTCTAGTAGGCTAGCTCGAGGCGCCCTCCGAAGCGGATGGCCAGCGCGTCAGCGGTGAACGGTATCCGGGGGCGCAGCGTGCGCTATTCGATCACGTGGTCGGCCCGCAACAGCACCGACTGAGGAATCGTCAAGCCGAGCGCTTTGGCGGTCTTCAGATTGATCACCAGCTCGAACTTGGTCGGCTGTTCGACAGGCAGGTCAGCGGGCTTTGCACCCTGCAGCAGTCGATCGACGAAGTATGCGGCGCGGCGGCCTACCTCACCGAAGCTGACGCCATACGACATGAGTCCGCCCTCCTCCACGAAGTCGCGGACCCAGTAGATCCCGGGGAGTCGATGTTTGCTGGCCGCTCGCACCAAGGTCGTCCGGTACCTGTATGTGAATGCACCGAGAGGCGCGATGATGCCTCCCACACCTTCCTTCTTCGCTCGGGCGAGAGCTGGATCGAAGTCGTTCGGGCTGTTGATGCCCTCGATATAAGACAGGGTGATTCCGGTCTGTTGCGCGGCAACCTGGAGCTCACGGCCGATTGCTGGGAACGGGCTGTTCGCGCCGGTGCGGAGTACAGCCAACCGTGTCGCTGAAGGCGCGACTTCCCGCAGCAGCTCGACAAGCTTCTGACTGGTGCCCGGCGCCAGGGTCGTCAGACCGGTCACGTTGTTCCCCGGCCGCGCCAGGCTCGCCACGAGACCCTGCTCGACCGGATCCGGAACGAGGGTCATGACGATCGGAATCGTCGAGGTTGCCTTCTTGGCTTCCAGGGTTTCCTGGGTCGAGGTGGTGACGATCACATCCACCTTCGCCTGGATGAGCTCGGCGACCAGGCCGGGCAGACGCTCCGGCTTGCCCTCAGCGGCGGCAACCTTGAGGGTAAGGTTCTGACCTTCCACATAGTTCAGGGCCCGCAGCGCCTCCAGAAGCTTCTGCCACATTCCATGCTGCTCTGGGTGGGCGCCAAGCGTGACGAGGCCGACGTGATACATCTTCCCGCGCTGCTGCGCTTCGGCAGCGAGCGGCGCAAGAAAGAGACTAGCGGCGAGAACAACCGTGAGCCCGATCGACCGCATGGGCACCTCGGGGAGTCTAGCCGAACGCCATAACACGTACCAGCGGCGAAGCGCCAAATGCTCCGGGATTCTCAGAGTGCCGACTACGAACAGGAGATCGAAACGGTTACCGGGCGCCGCGGCGCCTGGTGACGATCAGTAAGGCGCGGTGGCCTCGAGGCGGGCGAGCAGCTCGCGCGCGTGACGCTGGAAGTCGGGCTTGGCCGCCGCCGGGATCGGCTCGCCGGGGATGAACCGCTCGCCGAGCGGATTCACGTACGTGCCGTTCTTCACGACGCGGTAGTCGAGGTGCGGTCCGGTCGCGAGCCCGGTGGCGCCGACGTTGCCGATGATCTGCTTCTGCCGCACGCGCGCGCCGGACCGGAGCCCGTCGGTGATCCGCGAGAGGTGGTTGTACTGGGTCTCGTAGCCCGAGCGATGGCGCAGATGCACCTGAATACCGTTGCCGCCGTTCCAGCCGGCGAAGACCACCAGGCCGTCCGCGACGGCGCGCACGGGCGTGCCGACCGGCGCCGCATAGTCGATCGCCAGGTGCGGGCGCACGCCGCCGAGGATCGGGTGCGGGCGCGCGTAGGTGAAGCCCGAGGTGATGCGCGAGAACTCGAGGGGCGACTTCAGGAAGCTCTTCCGCAGCGACTGGCCGGCCAGATCGTAGTGGGCGTAGTGCGCGCCCTTCTGCTCGAGGCCCACGCCCGTCAG